>Ga0137416_10000376_pt1 | contig 20573 bp, 20 predicted proteins | sample CZODoug3_1_1_16f_FD_108282 | JGI IMG/M metagenome (GOLD analysis project Ga0137416, IMG submission 108282) | Vadose zone soil fungal communities from Angelo Coast Range Reserve, California, USA - CZODoug3_1_1_16fungal (Illumina Assembly) | ecosystem: Environmental > Terrestrial > Soil > Vadose...
CGTCTACTCCAACCGGGCCAAGGAGGAGCTCCTCGGCGTCCCCGCGGAGGTCCTGCGCGTCCACGGCGCCGTCAGCGCGCCCTGCGCCGAGGCGATGGCGCGCGGCGCCGCCGAGCGCGCTGGGGTGGCGTGCGCGCTCGCGATCACCGGGATCGCGGGCCCCGACGGCGGCACGCCGGCGAAGCCCGTGGGCACCGTGTTCATCGGGCTCGCCGTCGAGGGGCGAGTGACTGCGAGGCGCTTCAGGTTCCTGGGTGACCGCGCCTCGGTGAAGTGGCAATCCACTCAAGCGGCCTTTGATATGCTGCGGCGGTCGCTGAAAGAGGGCGTATGAGGGTCCCGATCGTCGCCGTCATCCTGCTGGCGCTCGCGGGCTGCGCGTCGGGGATGAGCCCCTTCGACCGGGGGCTCGCGCTTTACCGACAGGGCCGTTACACCGAGCCGCGGGCGGCGCTCGACGAAGCCGTCAGCCGCAGCCCGGGCACTCCCGGGGCCTGGACCTACCGCGGCGTCGTCCGGGCGCGCCTGGGCGACCTCGACGGCGCCATCCAGGATTACACGGCCGCGCTCGGGCGCGCCCCCCGCGACGCGGAGATCCTCTTCAACCGCGGGAACGCTTACATCGGCACGGGCGACTACAGCGCGGCGATCGCCGACTTCACCCGGGCGAGCCTGTTCAAGCCTGGATTCGCCAGGGCGATCTTCAATCGCGGCGTCGCCCGGGCGCTCGCTGGCGATGCCGAGGGGGCGCGCGCCGACTGGTCACAGGCGATCGTGCAGGAGCTCAATCTGAGCGATCTGCAGGCGCTAGGTCTCCGGGCCGGCCTCGCTGCGCCAACGCCGGTCGCGCCTCCGCCACCCACGGCGGCGCCGGCATCGCCCGCGGTGGAATCGCCGCCCGCACCCGCGCCGCCCGCCGCTGCGGCGCCGCCACCGGAACCGGCGCCGCCGCCCGTGGCGCCGCCGCCACCGCCGCCCGAGACGCCACCGCCCGTCGCACCCACGCCGACACCGGCTCCGTCACCGCCTGCGGTGGAATCGCCGCCCACACCCGTGCCGCCCACCGCCGCGGCGCCGTCACCGGAACCGGCGCCCGCGCCACACGTGGCGCCGCAGCCACCGCCGCCCGTGACGCCGCCACCTATCACACCGCCCGCTCCGGCGCCTCCAGCCCAGCCGCTCGACGCACGCGCCCTCGCGAGGCGCGCGCTCTCGCGCGAGCTGCAGGGCGACCACGCGGGGGCGATCGAGGACCTGAATGAGGCGCTCGCGAAGGAGACGGATCCGGAGCAGCGGCGGGGGCTCGTGAATCTGCTCCGCTTGCTGGACGGCGCCCGATAGGGTCGGTCCGAGCCTTCGTTGCGGTCCTGATCGACGAGCGCGTTCGCGCCGCGCTCGGAGCCGCCATCGAACGCCTGCGCCGGGCCGCCCGGGATGTCGCCTGGGTCGCTCCTCCGAACCTCCACCTCACGCTCAAGTTCCTCGGACAGGTGGACGAAGGGCGCCTCGAGGAGATCGCGGCCGGGCTCCGTGCCGCCGCGGCGGGCCTCACGGCCTTCGACGCGGTGGTGACGGGACTCGGCGCCTTTCCGTCCTCCACGCGTCCTCGCGTCGTCTGGGCCGGCGTGGCCGCGGGCGCACCCAGGCTGACCGAGCTGGCGGCGCGCGTGGAGGAGGCCTGCGCCGCGCTCGGGTTCCCACCCGAGGCGCGCCCGTTTTCACCGCACCTCACGCTCGGGCGCGTCCGTGTCCCGCGCCGCGACGCGCGGCTGGCCGACCTCCTGGCCGCGGCGGCGCGGGACGAGTTCGGGCGGTTCCACGTCGAGCGGGTCGCGCTGATGGAAAGCCAGCTCTCGCCGCGCGGCGCGCGCTACACCGAGCGTGCGAGCGCGAGCCTGGCCTCTGATGGGGCGCCGTGACCATTCGTGGACATTGACGCCATCCCCCGTTGACTCCTAGAATGCTCGCAACGCCCTATACGAAGGAGAAGCGCATGGCGGAAGTGAAGAACGACCGGAAGCAGGCCCTGGAGCTGGCGATCGCGCAGATCGAGCGGCAATTCGGCAAGGGCTCGATCATGCGCCTGGGCGTCGGCGGGCCGCTCGAGGAGATCGCCGTCATCCCGACGGGCGCTCTGCCGCTCGACGTGGCGCTCGGCGTGGGTGGCCTGCCGCGCGGGCGTGTCACCGAGATCTACGGCCCGGAGTCCTCGGGCAAGACCACGCTCGCGCTGCACGTCATCGCGGAGGCGCAGCGGCTCGGCGGCATCGCGGCGTTCATCGACGCCGAACACGCGCTCGACCCCATCTACGCGAAGAAGCTGGGTGTCAACACCGACGAGCTTCTCATCTCGCAGCCCGACACCGGCGAGCAGGCGCTCGAGATCGCCGAGACGCTCGTCCGCTCGAACGCGGTGGACGTCATCGTCATCGATTCCGTCGCGGCGCTCGTGCCGCGCGCCGAGCTCGACGGCGACATGGGCGACTCGCTCCCCGGCCTCCAGGCGCGGCTCATGTCGCAGGCGCTCCGCAAGCTCACCGCAGCCATCTCGCGCTCCGGCGCCATCGTCATCTTCATCAATCAGATCCGCGAGAAGATAGGCGTGATGTTTGGATCGCCCGAAACCACGACGGGCGGGCGCGCGCTCAAGTTCTACGCGTCGATCCGCATGGACATCCGGCGTCAGGACGCCATCAAGCAGGGCACGGAATCGCTCGGCGTGCGGACGAAGGTGAAGGTCGTGAAGAACAAGCTGGCCCCGCCGTTCCGCGACGCCGAGTTCGACGTCATCTACGGCGAGGGGATCTCGAAGTCGGGCTGCGTCCTCGACGCCGGAGTCGAGCAGGGGATCATCGAGAAGTCGGGCACCTGGTACACCTACAAGAACGAGCGGATCGGACAGGGGCGGGAGAACGCGAAGAAGTGGCTGCAGGAGAACTCGGCGGTGTTCGCCGACCTCGAGGCAAAGATCAGAGAGGCCCTCGGGCTCCGCCCGGTGGCGCCGCTCAGGTAGGAGTCGCTCATGGCGATCGACCTCGACAAGCTCCTGGCCTCCGGCGTCGAGCGCGGCGCGTCGGACGTGCACCTGAAGCCGGGCGCCCCGCCCATCCTGCGGCTCCACGGCCGGCTCGTGCCGCAGGCCGACCTCGGCGTGGTGACGGCCGACGAGATGGACGCGATCGCACGCAAGTGCCTGAACGAGCGCTTCTACACCCAGCTCCGTGAGGGCAAGGAAGTGGACAGCGCGTACTCGGTGCCGCACTACGGGCGCTTCCGTGTGAACATGTTCCTGGCCCTCGGCGTGATCCGCGCCGTTCTCCGCTCGATTCCCTCGAGGAAGCCGAAGTTCGAGGAGCTGGGGCTGCCGGTCATCCTCGAGCAGATCTCCATGGAGCGCCGCGGCCTGGTCCTCGTCACCGGCATCACCGGCTCCGGCAAGTCGACGACGCTCGCGGCGATGATCGACTTCATCAACCGCTCACGGAACGACCACATCGTCACGATCGAGGACCCGATCGAGTTCACGCACGAGGACATCAACTGCGTGATCAGCCAGCGCGAGATCGGCCACGATACGTCGGGCTTCGCCACGGCGCTCCGCGCCGCCCTCCGCGAGGACCCGGACGTCATCCTCGTGGGCGAGATGCGCGACCCCGAGACCATGTCCGTCGCGCTCCACGCGGCGGAGACCGGCCACCTCGTCTTCTCGACCCTGCACACGCTGAACGCCACGGAGACGGTCAACCGCATCATCGGCACCTTCCCGCCCCACCAGGAGCAGCAGATCCGCGACCAGCTCGCGGCGGTCATCGTGAGCATCGTCTCGCAGCGGCTCATCCCGAAGATCGGCGGTGAGGGGCGCATCCCGGCCGTCGAGGTGCTCGTCGGGACGGCCGTCATCAGGGACTGCATCCGCGACGCGAAACGGACGCCGGAGATCCCGGCGTTCATCGCGCAGGGGCAGTCGCAGTACGGGATGCAGACGTTCGACCAGTGCCTGCTCCGGCTCTACCGCGACGGCATGATCTCGTACGAGACCGCGCGCGAGGCGGCGACGAACGCGGACGACTTCGACCTCAAGGTGCGCGGCATCTTCTCCGCGGGCGAGGCGTCCTTCGAGCAGAAGAAGGACGAAAAGCCCGTCGCGGCGCCGGGCACCAGCTCGTTCTTCAAGCGATAGGCGCGCCCAGGAAGATCCTCGACACCGCGGCCGCGCGCCTCGCGGCGGCCGACCTCCTCTCCCGCCGCGCCTTCACCGCGCGAGAGCTCGGCGCGCGCCTCGTGCGGCGCGGCGCCCCGAAGGACGTCGCGGCCGAGGTCGTGGCCGACCTCGCCGGCCGCGGCTACGTGGACGACGCGGCGTTTGCTCGCCACTGGGTGGCGACGCGCGCCGCACGCGGCTACGGCGCCGCCCGCCTCCGCGCCGAGCTCCGCGCCCGCGGCGTCGCCGCGGCGCTGGCGGACGCGGCGCTCGCGACCCTCGAGGGCGAGGACCAGCTCGCGCAGGCTCGCGCGCTCGCGCAACGCCGGCTCCCGGCGCTCCGCCGCGCGAGTCCCGAGCGGGCCGCCGCGCGTCTCCGCGACCAGCTCCTGCGACGTGGCTTCGCCGCGGGCGTCGTCGCGCGCGTGATCCGCGAGAGCGCCGACGCCGACGACGGCGAGTAGCGCTTCGCGGACTGCTCGGGAGTGACGGGGACGCGCGGCGGGATCGGGTCCTGGCGATCCCACCGCGCACCGCCGTCGATCTCGGGCTCGCGCGGTACGACCCCTCGCTGCGTGGCTGCGGCACCATCCGGCGCGACTCGAGGCCGGCGAGGGGTCCGAAGCAGGGTAATATTCGGGACGTGCCCGATGCTTTCTACGTCCCCGACGGCGACGCGTTCATCGCCACCGCGCACACGCGCGGCCCGTGGAGCGCCACGCACCAGCACGGCGGCCCGCCCGCTGCGCTGCTGGCGCGCGCGATCGAGGCGCAGGCCCCCGGCTTCGAGATCGCGCGGATCACCGTGGACTTCCTGCTGCCCGTGCCGATCGACCGGCTCGCCGTACGCGTCGAGACCCTGCGCGCGGGCAGCAAGGTACAGCGTCTCGTCGCGCGCCTGCTCCACGGCGAGCGCGTGATGGCCCAGGCCCTCGCCGCGCTCGTGCGCCCGGGCGCGGTCGCGATCGCCTCGCCGGCCAACGACCCGGCCCTGGCTCCGCCCGAGTACGGGCGCCCGTTCCAGTTTCCCTTCTTCAACGAGCCCGTCAGCTATCACGAGGCGATGGAGACGCGGCTCGCGCGTGGCGACTGGGGCAGCGGCCGCGTGGCCGCCTGGATGCGGCAGCGGGTGCCGCTCGTGGCCGGCACGCCGACCTCGCCGCTCGAGCGCGTGCTCGTCGCCGCCGACTCCGGCAGCGGCGTGAGCGCGGCCATCGAGCACAAGCGCTTCACCGCGATCAACGCCGACCTCACGGTGAGCGTGCACCGCCCGCTGGAAGGCGAGTGGGTCGGGATGGACTGTCTGTCGATCTACGAGGCGCACGGCGTCGGCCTCGCCGACACGCGCCTGCACGACGTGCGCGGCCCGATCGGCCGCGCGCTCCAGAGCCTGGTGGTGGAGGCGCGGTCTTAGCTTCGACCTTACCGGAGGCGATAAGCCCCCCACAGCAAAATGAGAGCATGATCGGCGGCTGCGCGTCGCCAGAGGGGGCGACGCGCGATGGTACAATGAGCGCTCCATGACCGGGGGCGAGCTCCGCGAGAGGTTCCTCAAGTACTTCGAGACGCGCGGTCACGCGCGCGTGCGCTCGTCGTCGCTCGTGCCCGGCGACGATCCGACGCTCCTCTTCACGAACGCGGGCATGGTGCAGTTCAAGTCCGTCTTCCTCGGTGAGGAGCGACGCAACTACGCGCGCGCCACGACCTGCCAGAAGTGCGTGCGCGCCGGCGGCAAGCACAACGACCTCGAAAACGTCGGGCGCACGGCGCGCCACCACACGTTCTTCGAGATGCTCGGGAACTTCTCGTTCGGCGACTACTTCAAGGCCGACGCGATCGCGTTCGCCTGGGAGTTCCTCACGCGGGACCTCGGCCTCGAGAGGCACCGGCTCAAGGCGACCGTCTTCACCGACGACGACGACGCGTTCGGGCTCTGGAAGAAGGTCGCCGGCCTCACGGACGACCGGGTCCTGCGCCTGGGTGAGAAGGACAACTTCTGGGCGATGGGCGACACGGGACCGTGCGGACCGTGCTCAGAGATCCACTTCCACCAGGGCGACCACATCGCCTGCGCGGAGACGGCCGCCGGGCGCCCGTGCCTCGGGCCCGCGTGCGAGTGCGATCGCTGGCTCGAGATCTGGAACCTGGTCTTCATGCAATTCAACCGCGACGCGAGCGGCGCCATGACGCCGCTGCCGCGGCCGTCCATCGACACCGGCATGGGGCTCGAGCGCATCGCGGCGGTGATGCAGGGCAAGATGTCGGACTACGACACGGACCTGTTCGCGCCCCTGATCGAGCGCATCGCCGGCCTCAGCGGGAAGCCCTACCGGGCCCGCGAGGCTGACGACGTCTCCATGCAGGTGATCGCCGACCACGCACGCGCGACGGCCTTCCTCATCGCCGACGGCGTCACGCCGTCAAACGAGTGGCGCGGCTACGTCCTCCGGCGCATCATGCGCCGCGCCATGCGCCACGGCCGCATGCTCGGCCTCACCGAGCCGTTCCTCTGGCGGGTGGTGGACGGGGTCGCCGAGCTCATGCGGGACGCGTATCCGGAGCTCGACACCGAGCGCCGGCGCATCGAGGGCGCCGTCCGTGACGAGGAAGAGCGCTTCGCCGAGACGCTCGACACGGGCATGCGGCTGATCGAGGAGTACGACGAGGCGCAGCGGCGCAAGGCGACTCGGGGCGTCACGCGCCCTCCCGTCCTCGACGGGAGCTTCCTCTTCAAGCTCTATGACACGCACGGCTTCCCCAGCGACCTGGCCGAGGAGATCTTCAGGGACAAGGGGTGGGTCGTTACCGACGAGACCCAGGCCGCGTATGAGGCCGAGATGCGGGCGCAGCGTGAACGGGCGCGGGCGGGCGCGACGTTCGTGGGCGAAGAGGCCGAGGCGGCGGCGATCTACCAGCGGCTCGGCGCCGAGCTGCCGGCGATCGAGTTCGTCGGCTACGACACGCTCACCGCCCCGGCGCGCATCCTCGCGATCGTGGACCCGTCGGCGGGTGGCGTCCGGCGCGTGCGCGAGGTCGGCGAGGGCGCCGAGGTCGAGATGATCCTCGACCGCACGCCGGCCTACGCCGAGTCGGGCGGCCAGGTGGGCGACACCGGAACCCTCGCCGGCCGCGCCGGCCGCGGGCGGATCCTCGACACCTACTACCGGGGCCCGAAGCTCATCGTCCACCGGGTCCGCGTCGTCCAGGGTGGCTTCCATGAGAACGAGGATGTCGCGGTGAGCATCGAGACGCCGCGGCGCCAGGGGCTCCGCCAGCATCACACGGGGACACATCTGCTCCATGCGGCGCTCCGCAAGGTGCTCGGAACCCATGTGACCCAGGCCGGCTCGCTCGTCGCGCCCGACCACCTGCGCTTCGACTTCGCCCACGGGGGCCAGGTGAAGGACCGCGAGATCGGGCAGGTCGAGGAGCTGGTGAACGAGCAGGTCCAGGCGAACGCGCCCGTCACGCGCCTCGAGATGAGCCTCGACGAGGCGCTGCGGATGGGCGCGCTGGCGCTCTTCGGGGAGAAGTACGGCGACCGCGTGCGCGTCATCAAGATCGGCGATTTCTCGACCGAGCTCTGCGGCGGCACCCACCTCGATCAGACGGGCGAGATCGGGCTCCTGAAAGTCCAGATGGAGGGCGCCGTCGCCGCCGGCGTCCGGCGCATCGAGGCCGTGGCGGGCACGGCCGCGCTCGAGGCCGTCGCGCGGAAGGAGGCGGCGCTCCGCGAGGCTGCGGAGATCCTCAAGATCGCCCCGCTCGAGGTGCCGCGCCGCCTCCAGAAGCTCCTCGAGGAGCAGAAGGTGCTCGAGAGGCAGCTCGAGGCGCTCGAGGCCAGGCTCGCCCGCTCGCGCGCGGAGGAGTTGGTGGCGGCGGCGCGCCAGGTCAACGGCGTCGCCGTCATCGCCGCACGCGTGGACGGGCTCGACGCCGAGGGTCTCCGGTCCGTTGCCGACACGCTTCGCGACCGCCTGGGCTCGGGCGTCGTCTGCATCGGCAGCGTCATGGACGGCAAGGTGAGCCTGATCGCGGCGGTCACGAAGGACCTCACCAAGCGGTTCCCGGCGGGCCGGATCATCCAAGAGGTCGCGCAGGCCGTCGGCGGCCGCGGCGGCGGCCGGCCCGACCTCGCCCAGGGGGGCGGCGCCGAGCCCGATAAGCTCGACGGCGCGCTCAAGCTCGTCTACGACCTCGTCGCCCGGGTCCCCGCCTAGGCAGTAGAATAGGGTGCGATGAGGTGCGTGAGGTGCTGACGACCTGTCGGACCTACCCGGCGCCGACCGGTCGCTGATCGAGGCTGCGCTTGAAGCGGCGCGCCACGCGCTCACGGCCGCGGGCTGACGGTCGGCGGCGGTCGAGCGGCGGCTCCGACGCCGGCTCGCACCTCGAGATCCTCCATACCGTCGCCGAGACGGTCAGCCGTACGCTCGATGTCCGCGACGTGCTCCGGACCGCGCTCGAGGCCCTCACGCACGTCACGGGCCACGAGATCGCGAGCCTCCACCTCCTCTCGCCCGACGGCAAGACGCTGCAGCTCGAGGGCGAGCGCGGCATGTCCTCGAGCCTGCGCGAGGTCAACCGGCTCCTGCCGGTCGGCAAGGGGCTGATCGGACGGGTCGCAAAAACGGGGCGGCCCCTGCAGTCGCTGAACGTCGTGAAGGATCCGCACCTCTTCCCGGGGGCGAAGGCCGCGGTTCGCCGCGACCAGATCCGCGGCTTCGTCTGCGTCCCGATCCGCTGTCGCGGCCGGATCCTCGGCACCCTCTCACTCGGCCGGCAGATTCCCGACCGCTTCGACGCCCGTGAGCTCGCGCTCGTCCAGGCGACGGCCTACCAGATCGGTCTGGCGCTCGACAACGCGCGGCTCTACCAGGAGACGGTGCGCCAGCTCGAGGAGCTGAAGCGCGCGCAGGCGCAGCTCATCCACGCCGAGAAGCTCTCGGCGGTCGGCGAGCTCGCTTCCGGCGTCGCGCACGAGATCAACAACCCGCTGACGACGATCCTCGGCCAGGCGCACCTCCTGCTCACGAACCCGGAGGTGACGGCGCACGTGAACGAGCGTCTCACGATCGTCGCCGAGGAGGCGTCGCGCGCGGCGCGGATCGTCCAGAACCTGCTCCTCTTCGCGCGCCAGTACAAGCCCGAGCGGCGGCCGTGCTCGCTCCCCGACCAAGCGCGCCGCGTGCTCGACCTCAAGGCCTACCAGCTCAAGCAGGACGACATCCGCGTGGTGACCGAGTTCGGGCCGAGCCCGTACGTGCTGGGCGACGAGAACCAACTCCAGCAGGTGCTCTTGAACCTGGTCCAGAACGCACACTACGCGATGGCGAAGCATCCGGGTCCGCGGGTGCTGACCGTCAGGACCTGGCCCGACGGGGCCGTCGTCCGCCTCGAGATACGCGACACCGGTTCCGGCATCCCCCCGGCGATCATGCCGCGGATCTTCGATCCCTTCTTCACGACCAAGCCACCGGGCGAGGGCAGCGGGCTCGGACTCTCCGTGTCGTACGGGATCGTGACCGAGCTCGGTGGTAGCCTCCACGCGGAGAACCGGCCCGAGGGCGGCGCCGCGTTCATCCTCGAGCTGCCGTCGGCCGAGCGAAGAGCGTGACATCGTAGCGATGTCCGCGAGGTCGGCTCGTACCGCCGGCGGCCCGAGAAGGGCGCTCGCCGGCTGCGCACTCGTGATGTTCGCCCTGCTCTCGAGCTCATGCGCTGGAGTCGGAGGGGCCGTGCCCGGCGCGCCCCCGCACCACCGGGAGCGTGGCTTCGCCAACGCAAGCCCCACGTTTTCGCCGGCCGGCGCCTGGACGCGCTTCACGTTCTTCGTCGCCCGCATCTGGTCGACCACCTTCAGCCCGCGGACCGCCAGCCTCCCGGTCGTCGCGAGCGACCTCGCGACGATCCGCGGCAACCCGGGCGCCGACAGCGTGACCTGGGTCGGCCACTCGACCCTGCTGGTCCAGCTCGAGGGGGTGAACGTCCTCACGGACCCGCACTGGTCACAGCGGGCGAGTCCGTTCGGCTTCGCCGGACCGAAGCGCCTGACGCCGCCCGGGCTCAGCTTCGAGGACCTGCCGCCGATCCACGTCGTCGTCATCTCACACGACCACTACGACCACCTCGACGAGGCGACGGTCCGGCGGCTCGCCGAGACCCACCGGCCGCACTTCCTCGTGCCGCTCGGCCTCAAGGCGTGGCTTGCGGAGCGCGGCGTCACCGACGTCGAGGAGCTCGACTGGTGGGACGGCCGGATCGTGCGCGGCCTCACCTTCACGTGCGTGCCCGCGCAGCACTTCTCCGGGCGCACCTTGTTCGACCGCAACCGACGCCTCTGGAGCGGCTGGACGGTCGCCGGCCGGTCGAAGCGCCTCTATTTCGCGGGAGACACGGGCTACTACGAGGGACTCAGGGCCATCGGGGCGCGGCTCGGCCCCTTCGATCTCGCCGCCGTCCCGATCGGCGCCTATGTGCCGGCGGCGATCATGAAAGCCAGCCACACCTCACCCGAAGAGGCGCTGCAGGTGCTGGCCGACGTCCGCGGCCGCCACTTCATCCCGATCCACTGGGGGACCTTCGACCTCGCCGAGGAGCCGATCGAGGAGCCGCCGAAGCGGCTCCTCGCCGAGACGCGTAGGCTCGGGCTCGACGCTTCACGCGTCTGGATTCTGAAGCACGGCGAGACTCGCCGGTGGTGACGGGCTGCGGAGCGGGGGTGAGCCGCTCGGAGACCACGACTGCCAGCGCTCACCCGGTTCCGTCTTCCCTGCGCGCGGCCTCCGTGCGCTGACTACACGGGTCTCCGAGCGGCTCACCCCCGCTCCGCAGCCCGTCACCAGCGCCACCTCCCCGCCGTGGCACCTCACACGGCTTCGAGGAGTAGTCCCTTGAGATAGCGCGTCTCGGGGATGGTGAGGACCACGGGGTGGTCGCTCGCCTGACCGAGCGGCGCCCTGACGCGCAAGCGCACGCCGGCGTCGGCCGCGGCGTCGCGGCAGACCTCCTCGAAGCGCGCCTCCGACACGTGGTGAGAGCACGAGAAGGTGAAGAGGCTGCCCCCGCGATCGAGCAGCCGCATCGCTCGAAGATTGAGCTCATGGTAGCCGCGCACGGCTGCCTCGAGCTGCGTCCGGCTCCGCGCAAACGGCGGGGGGTCGAGCACGATCGCGCCGAAGCGCGCGTGGGCGCGCTCCAGGCGCCGGAGCTCGTCGAAGACGTTGGCGGCGACGATCTCGGCCCTGTCGGCGACGCCGTTCAGCGCGAGGTTCTCCCGCGCGCCGGCGAGCGCCTCCGGGCCCGACTCGATCAGGATGGCGCGACGGGCCCCGCCGACGAGGGCGTGGCAGGCGAAGCCGCCTGTGTATGCGAAGCAGTCGAGAACGTCGCGGCCGCGAGCGAGGGCTGAGAGCCGCCCGCGGTTCTCCCGCTGGTCGAGATAGAGCCCGGTTTTGTGGCCGCGGCCGAGCGTCAGGACGAACCGGACCCTCTCTTCCTCGACCTCCACCGTCTGAGGGCCCGCGGGACCCGCCCAGCCGTGGGTCGGCTCGAACCCCTCGAGACGCGCGGCCGCGCCCTCGTCCTTACGGAAGACCGGCAGGTCGCCGAGCGCCCGCGCGAGGGCACCTTCGATCTCGCGACGGGCCCGAGCCATGCCGAGAGTCAGGCACTGGACGACGAGGGCGGGACCGTAGCGGTCCACGACGAGCCCGGGAAGTCCGTCAGCCTCGCTCCAGACGAGCCGGCCGAGGGCCGGCGGGGCGCCTGCCGCGGACGCCCGAAGGGTAACGGCCTCGGTGACCCGGCGCTCGAAGAAGAGGGAATCGAGAGCCTCGTCGGCCCAGGTGAGGATCCGGCAGCAGAGGGCCGGGCGCGGATTGTAATGACCGCGGGCGACGAACCGGCCGGCGGCGTCCACGACGGTGACGGCCGTGCCGGGCTCGACGTCGCTCACATCGGCGACGTCGCCCTTGAAGATCCAGGGATGGGCTCGCGCCCGGTCGTGGCCCCGCTTGAGCCTCAGCACGGCCCGTGGGCTCGCCGGACGCGGCATGGCGCGGGCCGTTACTTCTTGCGCAGGACGACGACCATGATGATCGGGCGCCTGGTGCGCTCGAGGACTTGGTGGGGCTTGAAGCCGAAGAACCACTGGACGAACTCGAAGCCCCCCGCAAGCTCGACCAGCGCTCGGAGCTCTTGCGGAAAGACCATCCGCGAGAGATGGGTCTGCCGGTAGAGCCGGCGTGAGCCGTTCTCGACGGCCTCGAGCGTCATCCGCTCGCGGAAGACCTGGCTCACAGGATTCACGTCGTTGAGCGCCGAGAAGGAGGCGCGCACGATCAGGTTCCCGCGCCGCTTCGACCACGACCACGCGCGGGCGGGGTCCGTCCACGACGACGCCATGTAGCGGTCGAAGAGGTAGAGCCCGCCCCTTCGGACCACTCGCGCCGTCGCCCGCAGGTGGGCGACGAGCTGCGCGTTCGTCAGGAGGTGGCCCTGGGAATCCTGCATGCAGATCGCCGCGTCCACCGGCCGCTCCAGGCGGAAGTCGGTCATGTCGCCGACGACCAGCTCCCCCTCGTGCCCCTTCGCCGCGAGGCGCTGCCCGACGAACTCGATGCACTCGGGGGAAAGATCGAGCCCCGACATCCGGTAGCCGCGGTCGGCCAGCCGGATGAGGTGCGGGCCCGTGCCGCAGGCGATGTCGAGCACCCGGCGGACCCGTCGCTTGGCGTACCGCTTGAAGCAGTGGACGAGGAAGTCTACTTCGAGCTTGCGGTTCGTGTCGAAGGCGATCTCGTAGAGGCGCGGGGCGCTGTACTGGCTCGTCATCGGACCGTCCCCCACCAGGTCAGGAAGGCTTCGCGCATCACCCAGGCGGCGGCGATGCCGGTGCGGCCCGTCGGGTCCCAGGCGTGGGCGACCTCGACCAGGTCACCGCCGATCACCTGGCAGCCGTCGAGCATCCGGACGATCTCGACCAGCTCGGGCACCCGGAGCCCGCCGGGCTCGGGCGAGCCTGTGCCCGGCGCTTCGCTCGGGTCCAGGACGTCGACGTCGATCGTGACGTAGAGCGGGTGGCCCCGGAGCTCGGGCAGGAGCAGGCGGACGACGTCCACGGGGTGGCCGGCGACGACCGGGAAGAAGTGAGGACGTTGGCGCTCGTACTCCTCGCGGGAGCCGGTGCGCATGCCCACTTGGTAGACCCGCTCGGCCGGGACCACGTCCATCACCCGGGCCATCGCGGAGGCGTAGTTGTAGCGCTCGCCGAGGAACTCCTCCCGCGTGTCGGGGTGGGCGTCGAGGTGGAGGATGCGGAGGTCGGGGAAGGAGGGCGCGATCACCTCCATGACGGGCACCGTGGCCGTGTGGTCGCCCCCGATCATGAAGGGGATGAGACCCGGCCGCCACCAGGCGGCGATCTCGGCGCGCGCCGCGTCGAGCTGCTCCCGTGGCGTGGCGCCGTCGGGCAGCTCGCAGTCGCCGATGTCGGCGATCGGCAGGTCTTCGAGGTCGCGGCCGACCCAGGGCGAGTAGGTCTCGATCGAGTCGGAGGCCAGGCGGAGGTCGCGCGGGCCGCCCTCCGCGCCCTTGCGGAGGTTCACGCGGCCGACGAAGGGGATGCCGTAGACGATGATCTTCGAGTCGGCGAGCGTTCCCTCGCAAGCGATGAAGCGGGGTGAGACGGGACGCATAGGACCGCTAGGCGAGGTCTTGCTCGACGAGCAACACGACCGCGGCCAGGGCGCACCCGATCCGCTCGACCGTGTGCTCGACGGCGAAGACCTTGAGCTCTCGAATCGGCTCGCCCCGGACGGCGAACGCCTCCTCGAGCATCGCGCGGATCGCCCGCTCGGCGTCCCGGCGCGCCGCGACGTCGTGAAACTCCATGATGACGCCGGGCTTCGAGGGATCGTCGGGCAGCGCGTACCCGACGGCGGCGGCCAGCCGCTGGCCCGGCACGTCGCTCGTGATCGCCGCGTACGCCGTCGGGATGAGCGCGCCCGGCCTGATTTTCGGAAGGTCCACGATCGCCACGTCGGGCGGGATGATGCTGGAGATCTTGACCAAGTTCACGTTGCCGATGCCCGCCGCCAGCAGCGCGTTGTCGAAGGCGTTGAGGGACGTCGCACCTTCCGCGTTCCCGACCGTCGCTGCCGCCATCGTGACCGTCTTCGTGACGAGCATTCCTTCGTCACTCTACCGAGGCGACGCTCCAATGCAAGTGAAAACTGGCCTTCGGCGGCTCGGGCCGGCCTCGTCGGTGAGTGTTTTTCCTGAGCCGCGAGCCAGTCCCGACCCGCAGAGAGGCTGCTGAAACTGCGTTTTTTTCTTGCAATCGAAAAAGGCGGGCCATACAGTGAAACAAGTTTTCGTCATAGAGCGAAATTTTTTCGGCGGGGCAACGGCGACGCGGACGGCGCGTCGCAGGAGAGGTGCTGTAGATGGCCGGATCGCAGAAGGGAGGGTCACCGGATTGAACGCACTGGGACGACACATGCTCCTCGAGTTGTTCGATTGCGACACTGACGTGATCAACAACCTCGAGGCCGTGAAGGGGGCCCTGGTCGAGGCAGCTAGGCGGGCCCAAGCCACGATCGTCGACGTCGTCTTCCACGAGTTCAACCCCTTCGGAATCAGTGGCGTGGTCGTCATTGCCGAGTCCCACCTCTCCATCCACACCTGGCCGGAGTACCGTTACGCAGCCGTGGACATCTTCTCGTGCGGGGACGTCCTCCAACCGGAGGTGGCCGCCAACTACCTGGTCGAGCAGTTCGCCGCCGAGCGCACCTCGGTCGTCGAGATGCAGCGGGGCATGTTCCTGAACTCCTCGTTTCCCGTCGTGAACAAGGCCTTCGCCGCCGGCAGGTGATCAACCCGCAGGGCTACAAGTGGTTCTTCGAGACCACGACCCCCGCCGAAGGGCACATGCACGCCATCAAGCGGACGCTCGTGGAGGCCCGGACGAAGTTTCAGCACGTCGAGATCATGGAGACGACTTCCTACGGGAAGGTCCTGATCCTCGACGGCAGGATCCAGTCCAGCCAGACTGACGAGTTCATCTATCACGAGGCCCTGGTTCACCCCGGTATGCTGGCGACCGAGGGGCCCCCGCGAAGCGCGCTGGTCATCGGGGGCGGGGAAGGCGCCACCCTCCGAGAGGTCCTGAAGTATCCCGCCATCACCCGGGCCGTCATGGTGGACATCGACGGCGAAGTCGTGGAGCTCTGCAAGAAGCACCTGCCCGAGATGCACCGGGGAGCGTTCGAGGACAAGCGCACGGAGGTTCGGGCGGAGGATGCCCGGACATACCTCGAGAAGACCTCCGACCGCTTCGACTTCATCACGGTCGATCTCGTCGAGCCCCTCGAGGAGGGGCCAGCGTGCATGCTCTTCACCAAGGAGTTCTACACGCTCGTCCGCGACCGCCTCACGCCGGCGGGGGCGATGACGATGCAGGCCGGCATGACGAAGCTCGGCGAGCTCGCCTTCTATACCGCCCTCCACCGGACCCTGCGCGAGGTCTTCCCCGTCGTGGCCGGCTACCAGACCTTTGTCTCGTGCTTCGGCACCCCCTGGGGGTTCATCACGGCCACGAAGAAGGTGGACCCCCGGCGGCTCGACACTCAGGCCGTCGACAAGCTCATCACCGAGCGCGTGAGGGGCGCGCTCGATTACTGGGACGGGCAGACGCACCAGCATGCCTTCAGCCTGCCGAAGTTCATCCGGAAGGCCATCGACGCCCAGACCCGGGTCGTCACGGACGCACACCCACTGATCATGGCCTGAGGGCCCGGCCGGATGGCGGGCCAGCGAGGCGTCCTGCTGATCCTGCTGGTGGTCGTCGGCGGTCTCCTCGTGGGCTCGCTGCTCGGCGAGCTTCTCGGTGGCCTCCTGCCGGCGGGCCGGATCCAGGACCTGATCACCCGGGGACCGACGATCGGCCTGACGCCTCCCGCCACGCTTGATCTCCGCTTCCTCGCCATCACGTTCGGACTGTCCATCAAGGTCAACCTGATCGGCGTCGTGGGGATCGTGATCGCGGCGCTCACTCTTCGCAAGCTGTAGGCGGCCGGCGCGGGGGCACGCTCCTTTGCTCGAGACCCTGCTCGCACGGAGCCTGCCTCCGCCTCGGCCATCCCACGACCGGCGATGAGGCTCATCCTGGCGTCGCGCTCCCCACGACGCCGTGACCTGCTCGCGACCATCGTCCGGGAGTTCGAGGTGGTGCCGAGCGAGGTCGACGAGACGCTCGAGGTCGGACCGACGTCCGAGGCCGTCACCCGGCTGGCGGCGCGCAAGGCGCGGGCAGTCGCCGCCCGGGTCGGCGAGGGTGTCGTATTGGGGGCCGACACGGTCGTCGTCCTGACCGGCGACGCCCTCGGCAAGCCCGGCGGGCCCGGCGAGGCCCGCGCCATGCTCAGGCGCCTCCGCGGACGGGAGCACGAAGTGATCACGGCGATCGCTGTGGTGGACGCCCGCCGGGGCCGCGAGGCTTCACGCGCGGTCGTGAGCCGGGTCCTGATGGCCGACTACTCCGATGCGATGATCGACACCTATGTCGCGTCGGGATCGCCGCTCGACAAGGCCGGTGCCTACGCGATCCAGGATCTCGGGGGCGGGCTCGTGGCACGCCTCGTGGGCTCCTACACCAACGTCGTCGGGCTCCCCGTCGAAGAGACGCGCGAGCTCCTGGCGGCGTTCGGCGTGCCCCTCAGGGCGCCGCAGGCGCCTTGAGCGCCCGTCGGAGGGGCTCGAGGTGAAGCATCTCCTCGGGGCTCGGGATCTTGACCGAGGCCGGAAGCGGCGTGTGGGCGCGAACGATCGTGAGCGTCTGCTGCAGCGCCTCGGCGGTCACGAGACCGTCGGCCAGGTAAGACCCGCGGGCCGTCTCGAGGCGCGCCTCGAACTCGTCCTTCGCGCCGGTCACGCGCCTGCCGAGCTTGGCGGCGAGCTCGTTGGCGCTCCCGCTGCGGATCCGCGCCTCGGCGGCGAGGAGCGCCCTCGCCAGCGCGGTGAGGTCGGCATTCTTCACGCGCCGGTCGGCGCGTGCGAAGAAGGCGGCGTTGACGGTTGCGGTGCCAAGGGCCTGGGCGACCGCCCCGGGCGTGCGGAAGTCGGCGAGGAGCTTGGCCCGGCCCTCCGCGACGAGCTGGCCGGCCAGGGGCTCAGGGACGAGCGCCGCGTGGAGCTCGCCCGAGGCGATCGCCCCAGCGATCCCGCGTCCGCCCACACTCAGCACGTGGACGTCGGCGAGGCTCACGCCGTGGCGGGCCAGCAGCCAGCCGAACCAGGCGTGCTCCGGAGCGCCGGGCGTGGTGACGCCGACGCGGAGGCCGACGAGGTCCTCGACCGAGCGCACGGAGTCGGCGTACGGGGCGCCGACCAGCAGGGCCACGGGCGGCGCCGCGGTGAGCCCGAAGACGAGACGTGGCGCCTGGCTCGGCAGGCGGGGGCCGAAGCGCAGGAGCGCCTCGAGTGTCGTTGCCGCGAGATCCGCCTGGCCCTGGGCGAGCGCCTCGGCGGCGCCCGACTCGGCTCGCGTCGTCCTCACGGTGACCGCGAGGCCTTCTCGCGTGAAATAGCCTTCGGCCTCGGCCACGCGGATCGGGAGGTACTCGGGTGACGTCGGCGGGCCGCTCACGGCCAGCGTCAGGCTCTGGAGCAGTAGGATGAGGGCGAGCATCGGCTCAGCGCGTGCGCCGCTGGCGCGCTGGCGCCGGATCCCCGGACCGCCGCGGGACCACGTGAAGGCGCGCCTGCTCCGCCTCTACCAGGCACTCGGGCACCGCTTCGGGCGGCAGGCGTGGTGGCCCGGCCGGACGCCCTACGAGATCGCCGCGGGCGCGGTCCTCACCCAGCACACCGCGTGGACCAACGCGGCGCGCGCTGTCGCCGCTCTCCGCGCGTGCCGCGTGCTGACTCCGCGGCGCCTGGCGCGCCTCTCGGAGGCAGAGCTCGCCCGGATGATCCGCCCCGCGGGGACGCCCGGCGTCAAGGCGCGCCGGCTCCTCGCCCTGACGCGCTGGCTCCTCCGTCGCGGGGGCGGCGCGTTCAGGCGGATGCGCGGGTCGCCGCTCAGCCCGCTGCGTCGCGAGCTCCTGGCCGTCCCGGGGCTCGGACCCGAGACCGCCGACGCGATCCTCCTCTACGCGGCGGGCCGCCCGACGTTCGTCGCCGACGCCTATGCCCGTCGCGTGCTGGCGCGCCACCGCCTCCTGCCGCGCGGCGCCGGCTACGAGGCCGCGCGCGCGTTCCTCGAGGCGCACCTGCCGTCCGATCCGGGGCTGTTCAACGAATTTCACGCGCTCCTCGTAGCCGTCGGGAAGTCGCACTGCCGCACGGTGCCACGCTGTGAGGGTTGCCCGCTGAGGTTCGACCTCAAAGGCCGCCCGCCCGCTCGCTGACCCGCGGCGCGCCGGTCGTCTCGCATGCGCGGCGTCACGACGTCTTGGTAAGGAGCGCGACGAGCCGCTCCGCGGCGTCGGGCACGGCGAATTGACGGGCGCGCTCGCCCATCTCCTTGAGACGCCGCGGGTCGGCGAGGAGGGCCTTGACTTCGGCGACCAGTCGCTCGGGCGTGAGCTCCGACTGTGGGAGGACGGCGGCGCCCCCCGCGCGCTCGACGAGCCGTGCGTTCGCCGTTTGCTCGTCCCCACGAGTCCCCGGCAGCGGGACGTAGAGCGCGGCGAGGCCGAGCTGGCAGCACTCGTTCACGGTGCCCGCCCCGGCCCGGGAGACGACGAGCGCCGCGGCTGCGTAGACGTCCGCGAGCTCGGCGCCGACGTACGGCACGATCGCGTAGCGTCGCGCGAGGCCCGGCGGGAGCGCCGCGCGGCGCGTCTCGAGCCACGCGCGGTCGCCCGTGGCCGGGTTGTCGCCGCACTGGTGGATGACCTGCGCCTGCTCGGTGAGCGCCGTGAGCGCGGCCCCGACGGCCCGGTTGATCGGCCGGGCACCCTGCGCGCCCCCCGTCACGTAGACGAGCGGAGTCTCTGCGTCGAGGTCGAAACGCCCGGCCGCGCGTGCGGGCGAGCCGCCGCGCAGCTCGGGTCTGAGCGGGTTGCCTGTGACCACGACCTTGCGCGCCGGAAAGTAGCGGGCGCTGTCAGCGAAGGTCACGCCGACCCGGCGGGCGAGGGGCGCGCCCAGGCGGTTGGCGAGCCCGGGGACCAGCGTCTGCTCGTGCAATACGATGGGGATTCCGCGCATGGCCGCCGCGACCATGACCGGCACGGCGACATACCCGCCAGTCGCGAAGACGACCCGCGGCCGAAGGCGCGCGAGCGCCCGGAAGGCGGCGACGACGCCCGCGGGGACGTTGACGAAAAGGTCCACGAGGTTGCGCCACGCGACGGCACGCCGGAGCTTGCCGGTCGGGATCGCGTGATAGGCGATGCCGGCCTCGGGCGCACGGCTCGCCTCGATACCGCCCCGCGAGCCGATCCACGCGCAGTCGAGGCCACGGGCGCTGAGGAGCGCGGCGACCGCGAGGCCCGGGCTCGTGTGACCGCCCGTGCCTCCGCCGGCGATGACCACGTCGACCGATCTTCGAGCCATTGGACCGCTCGGCTCGCGCTGGCGGCCGGCGCTCACCTCGCCCCGCCGCCGGCGCTCGACGTTCGGGCGGTCACCCCGTCGCTCGCGTATCGCGATGGCGCTCGAGGGCGAGCTGGATGAGACGCTCCAGCAGGTCGGCGTAGGAGAGCCCCGACGCCTCCCACATGCGCGCGTAGCCGCTGGTGGCGGTGAAGCCGGGGATCGTGTTGATCTCGTTGACGAGCGCGCGCTCGCCCTCGAGGAAGAAGTCCACGCGCGCCATCCCCGAGCAGTCGATGGCGCGGAAGGTGGCGAGCGCCAGGTCCTGGATGCGGCGCGTGAGCTCGGGCGCGATGGGAGCCGGCACCGTGAGCCGCGCCTGCCCCTCGGCGTACTTCGTCGCGTAGTCGTACCACTCCCCGCCGTAGGTGATCTCGCACGGCAGCGAGGCGACCGGTGCGTCGTTGCCGAGGACACTCACCTCGATCTCGCGTCCCCGGACGGCGCGCTCGACGAGAATCTTCCGGTCGTGCCGCGCGGCCTCGTTCATCGCCGAGGGAAGCGCCGCCGCGTCCGGCACCTTCGTGATCCCGACGGAGGAGCCGAGGTTCGAGGGCTTGACGAAGCACGGGAACCCGATCGTCTCGGCGACCCGCCGCGCGACCCGGGCCGGATCCTCGCGCCACTCGCGCCGGGCCACGACCAGGTGCTCGACGATGGGCAGACCGTGCGCCTGGAAGACCGCCTTCATCATCGCCTTGTCCATGCCGACGGCCGACGCGAGGACGCCCGCGCCGACGTAGGGCAGGTCGGCGAGCTCGAAGAGGCC
>Ga0137416_10000379_pt1 | contig 20486 bp, 11 predicted proteins | sample CZODoug3_1_1_16f_FD_108282 | JGI IMG/M metagenome (GOLD analysis project Ga0137416, IMG submission 108282) | Vadose zone soil fungal communities from Angelo Coast Range Reserve, California, USA - CZODoug3_1_1_16fungal (Illumina Assembly) | ecosystem: Environmental > Terrestrial > Soil > Vadose...
ATGGTTGCGGATCCGCTTGTATTTGCCCGAATCGCTTCGAGTCATGACATAAAGCTTGCCGTTTTCCTCCGCGAACCAGACCGGGGTGTACACGGCCGCACCGTTCTTGCGGAACGTCGCAAGGCTGACATATTTCTGATCCTGGAGTTCGGCGGGCGGCGTGGTCGGCATCCCGCTATTCTATGCTCGCCGGAACGCTTCCGGTCCAAAGGGTGGAACCTTGCTGCGGATTGCCCGGTCTGCGGTCCATGTGTTACAAGCGCTACATGCGCAAATGGATGCGCGAGCGCCTGAAGCGCCGCAAAAAGCCCACTGAAACCAAACCGAGCGAGCCTGCACAGGCTCCCCTGCAGCCTGCGTATTTCGACGCCCACCAAGCTCCAGCCGCTGAACCCGAACACGATCGCGCGCCTGAAGCCGCCGACGCGGCCGAGCCTCCAGTCGGTGAAGACACCGGGGAAGTCGCCTCTGCCGCAAGCGCTCCGGCGCGTCGCCGCAGAAGAAGCAGAGGTGGTCGGGGACGGGGTGGAGCTCGGTCCGGCAAGGCCCCAGTAGTTCCGGGCTCCGGAAGCGGTGAGGCGCCTGAACCGGTCCCCGCAGCCGGCACAGCCCCGCCCGTCTTATCCGAGTCCATCCCCCCCGAGTCCATCCCCGCTGCTCCGCCCCGTCCACCCAAGGGATCGGTGATTCTCGCGATCGGCCTTCCGGGCTCGGGCAAGAGTTCCTGGTTTAAGCGCCACAACATTACCCCCCTGTCCAGCGATGTAGTACGCATGCTCCTATTCGATGACGCGCAGGAACAGCGCTTCCAGGATCTGGTGTTTTCAAATCTGCGTTCCATGCTTAAGGCGCGACTGATTGCACGACGTCCTCTGAATTATGTCGACGCTACGAACCTGACTCCTCATGAACGCCACAGCTGGATCAAGCTGGCGAAAGATTACGGCTACGAAGTGCAGGCGGTTTTTTTCGATGTGCCGGTCGAGGTCTGTCTCGAACGCAACCGCCGTCGCGAGCGCTCGGTCGACGAGGATGTCATGCGCCGCATGGCAGCCAAGCTCAGGCCGCCCACGTTTGAAGAAGGATTTTCGAAGGTCACCGTGGTGCGGGTGAAGAAGAAGGACGGGGAAGCGGGATAGGTTGTGCTCGCCCCTGATTGTCCACCAACAAGAAACGCCGCCCGCAGTTCCGGGTGGCGTTTGCGCGCTTTGCCACGAACGTTCTGTTACCGGTGTCCGGAATGTCCACCGCCGGGCGATCCGTGGGACGATCCCCCTCCTCCGCCAACGCCGTGATAAGACCCACCACCGCCGCCGCGATACGATCCACCTCCAGCACCACCGCCATGGTAGGAGGGTGCCGCCCCTCCCCCGCCATAGGACGGCGTGGATGAATGATAAGACGGCATAGACCCGCCTCCGCGATACGAAGGCGGTGCGCTGTATCGAGGAGATCCGCCGTATGAAGGTGAACCTCCGTAGCCGCCACGAGAACTGGGCGAACTGCTGTATCCGCCCCGGTACGCTGGCGCGTTCTGCCGTGAGCCGCCGTACGGGCTAGTGCTCATTCGGTTGTATTGGCTCGCCGGACGGACTGGATCGGTCGGCCGCGGCACGGATGTACTCGGACGGTTCCGCCCGGAATCCATGGTCGGACCGGAGCGCTGTCCCATGGTGGACTGGCCCGCGCGCGAGTTGTAGTTCGCCGGGGGGCGTGGCACCGATCTCTGCGCCGGTCCACCGGAGAAGGTTCCGTGTGACTCGCCCGAATTCCCCCCCGAATTCCCCCCCGAATTCCCCATGGATGGTCGCGGCACGTTGTTGCGTGCGATTTGCGAGGCACCCATTTGAGGCCGCCCGCCCATGGCGCTTGGCGGACGCGGCACCGATCGGCCACCCATCGCGGCTGCGCTGTCGGGTCCTCGAGACATAGCGCGTTGCGGCCCAGCCGACGGAGATCCTGCCCTTCCGGCGAACGGCTTGTTGCCGCCCATTTCCGCGCTGCGCCCTAACCCACCTGATGCTCGCGAAACGGTTGGACGCATGGCTGACCGCGGCGGCATCATGGCCCGTTCTCCCGCGTGCGCGCCCAGGATTGCACCCCGCGAAGGTGCGACATTCACGCGTCCCATTGGAGCGTTGGCCAGTTGCCGTCCTGAAACGTGAATCGCCGTTCCGCGCACCGGCAATCCGTTTGCCAGGGTGCGGCTTGGGACCGCGGTAAACCCGCGCATATTCGCGTAATGGTAGCCAGCTTGACCGAAACGCTCGGGTGGATGTCCCCAATAGCGATTGATGTTGACGATGCGCGTGTTGTAAATGTTCACGCTGCGGAAGTAGCCAAAGCTTCCCCCGTACCACGGAAAGAACGGCTCACCCCAGCCTAGAGGACACCACCCGAATCCACCCCCGAAACCAAACCCGAAGTTCACGCCCCAGCCCGGTCCGCCAAACCACGCAACCAGCGCGGGCGCGTAGAACGGGCGAGCGTAGATCGGTCCCGGAGCCCATCCCCAGTAGCCGCCCGTATAGACCCAGCGGCCATAATGGAACGGCGCGTAGCCCCAGGCAGCGTCATCCACCCACGTCCAACCCCAAGGCTCAACCCAAACCCAGTGTCCATACTGATAAGGCGCCCAGCCTGGCGTAACCGCGGTCGGAACCCACACCGGCCCGTAGGGCGGGATCTCACGCCACACTCCGTTGTCATCGAGGTCCCCGACGCCTACGGTGCCCTGCGCAACATAGCGGGCCGAGAGCGAACTGTCCTCGCGCTTGTCACGCACGGCGCACCAACCGTCGAAACCGTCGTAGGGCGGCGCTTCTGCCACCGAGTGATGCAGGGATGTGCCGTCGGTAAACCGAACCTGCTCATCCGACCTCACGCGAACCGCGGGACCTTGTCCGGTGGCGTCCCCCTCACCCTTGCGAACCGTCACAACGGTTGCATCTCCGTTCGGATCCACGTCGAAGCGATAGATGCCCGACTTCTGAACCGTGAACGCCATGTTGGGTGTATCTACCTCATAGATTTCCCCGCCAAAAAGATGCCGCACATTGAGGTCCAGGGTTCCCTGGTGTAGTTCGAGCTGCACCGAGTTGTCGCTGATGTTGGTCAGCGTGAGGCTGGTTTCGTCGCCCATGCGGAACACGCCGGTGCCTACACTCAATTCGGCGCGCGAGGACTTGTCGGTCCACACGTTGTCCGCGCTCGTCAGCGGACGGTTCGGCGAACCTTCGACCCAGTCGCCGTTGCCTTGCGGCTGCAGCGAGACCGCTCCAGACATGTACTGCAAACGAACAGCTCTTCCGGGAGGGTCTTTGCGGGAAGGGCGCTGGTTCTGCGTTTGGGTGGGCTGATCTTGCTCCCAGGCGGGCTGATCGTCAGCCGGTGTTTGCTCCTGTGCCCAGCCGAAAACAGTCGTCAGGGAAAGCACGACAACCACTGCGAGAACGGTGCGCCTGAGGTTCATCATGGCCTACACTCCTTGCAACCCGGCCTTTCGGATCCGGACTTCTCAGTGGCACTCACGGCCGAAGCGGCGGCGCGGGTGGCCCGTGAAAACCCTAGTGTCAGATGTGTGAACCCGATTCGGGGAGGTAAGTTGCGGTGGGGGCGGGAGTTGGGCGGGCTGTGATTGACAGGCATAGGATTGGCTCCTAGGCCAGGGCCGAACGTCCGCAATAGAGACCGTTAACTACTTTAGATACTTCAACATATCCCTGAAGGCTTGGGTTCCAGACGACCTTAGGGCTTCGTAAATCGCCATCTCGGTCGAGGAGATCACCGCCCCGGCGGCTCGCATGCGCTCCAGCCCGATCTTCCAGTTCAACTCCGTCCGGGAACTGACCGCATCGGCGGCAACATGCACCAGATATCCGTCCCGCAAAGCCGCGAGCGCGGTCTGGGCCACGCAAATGTGACTCTCGATCCCGCACAGGAGAACGGTATTGCGATTCCCCGGCAGTCGTTTGAGCGTCGAACAGAACACGTCGCTGCCAAAACAGGAGAACGCCAACTTCTCGATCGCCTCGGTTTCAGGAACCAGGGAAGCGACCTCCGGAACCGTGCTGCCCAAACCCTTCGAGTATTGCGTGGTGAGCAGCGTTGGAATCTTCAAAATACCCGCGAGCCGAATCAGCAGCTGGGAGTTTCGCAGCACCCGCTCCTTCTCGAAGATCGGCGGGAGAAGCTTTTCCTGGACATCAATGACGATGAGCGCACAATGATCGGGGTCCAGCGGCCGGCGGGCAATTTCGGCGTAGTCGGTGGCTTCAGGCGTAATGCTGCCGAGCATGGTCATTGAAACAACTCCTCACAGGAGCGGCTGCTAAAGATTTTACTCTCGCAAAATAGACACCATGGGTCTGCCGAGCATGGTTTGCGAGCGAGAAAGCCTTGGCCCGAGCGAGCGCGCGGCTTGGCTGGCCGTTTACAGCTTCAAGGACGCCCAAACTCGCGTGATATAATTTTTTTGAGGTGCCCCCTCGTTCAACGGCTAGGACACCTGCCTCTGGAGCAGGTTATCGGGGTTCGAATCCCTGGGGGGCAGCCAAATTCACTCCCGTCTCCGCGCTCACTCCTGTTCAGTCAGTCCTTGCCATAATCAGTCCTGCACCGTTTCCCCAACTCACTCCGGTCACGAAACGGTCGCCCGAGTTACTTTTCCAAATCAGCAATGTAAACGCCAAACGCCGGCAACGAGACCTCCCGGCCCTTCGCGTCGGCTCCCGGCGTCGCCAACAGGGCCTTGAAACTTCCCGAAGTCGATCCGCCGCCGGGCAAACTCAAGCTGGCCTTCTGCGGAGTGCCCGACATGTTTAGCGCCACTAGAACCGAGTCCCCGTGGTAGCTCCGCAGATACGACAGCACGTTCGGATCATCCGTGTTCAGAGCGACGTAGTTTCCATCCAGGAGCACCTTGTTGGTATGGCGAAGCGCAAGCACCTTGCGGTAGAACTCCAGCACCGAATTCGGATCCTTTGATTCGCTGGCGACATTGTGCGTCTTGTAACTGGCGGGCACTGGAAGCCAGGGGGGAGCGGTGCTGAAGCCGGCATTGCGAGAGTCGCTCCACTGCATCGGGGTTCGTTCGCCGTCCCTCCCCTTCTCGACCGGCCAGCCTAGCCGTCCGATGGGATCACGAACGTCTTCGCGCCGCTTGGCATCGTTGTTCTCCATGCCCAGTTCCTCACCGTAATACATGATGGGAGTGCCTCTCAGCGTCAGGTAGAAAGCGGCCATCAATTTTGCGATGTCGTCGTTGTGAATGCCGTCGCCGTACCGGTTGTAGGAACGGACGATGTCATGGTTGCTGATGACATACGTCGGCCACCCTCCGGCCGACTCGGCTCCTGCGATCTGGCGCCGGAACTCGACCGGATCAAGTTTGTCGACTCTGGTGAACATGAAATCCATGGGAAGCTGCAACTCGTTCGCGTGCGCGCCGTAGTACTCCTTCAACTCGTCGAAGTTCCGGGTCCAAGTTTCTCCGATGAGCACGGCATTGTATTCGTTCGCGACGGTGCGCAGATTTGTCAACACGTCGTGGACTTCGGGAAGTTTCTTGTTGTACTTGTCCTCCATGTTCGGATCGCCGTACTTGTTGGTGCCGGGAAACGTCGGGTTGTCGCGGAGATCGGGGTCTTCGAAGAGTGTATCGACCGCATCGAGGCGAAAACCGGAAACGCCCCGCTTGTACCACCAGCGGGTGACGTCGAACATGGCCTTCTCCACCGCAGGGTTCCGCCAGTTCAGGTCGGGCTGTTCGGGGTAGAAGTAGTGGTAGTAGTACTGCCCGGTCTTGGGGTCCAGTTTCCACGCCGAACCACCGAAAGTCGAAAGCCAATTGTTCGGCGGCTGGTTCGCAGTTTTGCCATCGAGCCATATGTACCAGTTGCGGTACGGGGAAGCCTTCGAGGACTTCGACTCCAGAAACCACTTGTGCTGGTCGGAAGTGTGGTTGATGACATAATCCAGGATGATGCGGATATTGTGCTTCCGGCTTTCGGTCGCGAGCCGGTCAAAATCGGCCAGCGTGCCGTACATCGGGTCAATGTTCTCGTAGTCGGAAACGTCGTAGCCGAAGTCCACCTGGGGTGACGGGTAGCATGGACTGATCCAGATCGCATCCACGCCAAGTCCCTTTAGATAGTCCAGCTTGCCGGTGATGCCTTTAAGATCGCCAACCCCATCGTGGTTGCTGTCGGCGAAGCTGCGTGGGTAAATCTCATAAAAGACCGCATGTTGCCACCATGGATGGCCTTCGGCGTCGACCGCATTTTTCTGGGTGTGCGTTTGAGCCGTGGCCAGTGCAAGACTGATCGATACGAATGCCTGCAGTACGAAGATTGCTCGCATGATTTTCCTCCCACCGGGCAGGCGTGGCTGGCCCACGTGCTCGAAATTACGGGACCGGCCAGCTGCCCCCCGGGGAAATCGGGTTCGTGCTACCTCTGTGTGTCCCTCATCGGGACATGCTGCGGTGAAAAGTGAAAGACGACTCTCTGTCGCCCGTAGGTGTCCGGTGGCCCGGACGGAATTTGTATTCTGAGCTTGGCTTGGTTGCTACCGGTTCTCAAGAATTCTGCGCCTTCCACGTGACTTACCACGGCCGCGCTGAGCACCGTCATCTCATAGGCCGAGCCCGTAACGCCAGCAATTTCAAAATCAAGTCGATCCTTGCTTGCACTCCAGGTCTCTTTCAAGACGCGGAGTCCACGGCTGGCGCTTCCGAGAGCCGGCCGGCCTGGCGAGAAGCCCAATCCAAAGTCATTATGGATCATGATGCGCAGCTTGCTCTGGCCCTTGGGAACTGCAAACCGCACCGACAAATGTTGGTCCACGGCACTCTTGACGACGCGATAAGGCACCAGGTGGCCGTCCATCTCTGCTGCCAAAACTTCGGCGAGAAAACTGATCGCAGGCGAGAACTCCAGGTTGCAATCTCCGCTTCCGCCGCGGTTCATTTCGAGCGTCATGTCCTCATCCGATCGTCGGTATCGCAGATCGAGCGTGCACCCGCCCACATGAACATTCTTGACCGACAACATGGTCCAATCGGCGGGAACATGGGGCGCGAAGGTTAGAACGTGCGCGTTCGCATTGCTGCCCAGTCCCAGCAGTCCGCGCAGGATCGGACTCAGCACCATGGCGGCTGACCAGATCTGGTGCGGAGAACTCGTCGAGAGCGGTTGATAGTAGTCGCCGGAAAGCACTTCAGTGACATGTCCCAGTGAACCGTCGAGTGCGAGCAGTGCATTGGCGCGCAGATTCAAGTATGCCGGCAGGGCGCGATGATAGCGATACTCCCCGACCGAGGCCCAGCCTGTAAACAGCGGCCAGACCGCTCCGTAGTGATATCCACCGCCGCTGTATCGGCTCGCCTCGGAAGAGATGATGCGCATGCCCCAGTCGGTCTGGTGATCGGCGCCCGCCAGCTCGCTGATCATGGGCAGAGCTTTTTCATCCCGCAGCAAGCCAAACCACATGGGTACGGTGGCCAGCACGCTGGGTTCGTCCACTGGCTTGCTATTGCTGTCGAGAGCGAAGGCGAAGCGTTTCTTGTCTGTCAACCAGAAGGTCTGGTTGAGCATCTGCTCCTGCTTGGAGAATTCATCGGCGAGGGCTTCGCTGACATCCGTCTTGCCCGCGAGCCGGGCCAGATTGGACAGGGCCCGCAGAGCCTCTGCCCCCAGCGCGCTTTGATACAGTTCGCTCTTGACCGGCAAGAGCGGGCCGCCTTCCACCCATCCGTGCCCGATGCCAAGATTCTGCGGTACTCCTTGTGAATCGTAGGTCGAGCGCAGAAACTGGTAGGCCTTCCACAGGGTGTCCCATTTTTCCTGCGCGAAGCCGGTGTCCCCGCTGGCGGTCACGTAGTCGTTCACGGTCACGATGTAGAGCGGAGTCGCATCGGCCGATGCATAGGGATAGGGATAGCCCTTGAACCAGTCAACCAGGTTCGCAGTCTGTGCGATCTCGTGCGGGATCTTGCCGTCATCCCGCTGGTACTTGCTCAGAAAATCGAGTGCCATCCGGGCGCTGGCAAAATCTCCTTCGGCATTGAGGGCGAATGAGGTCCAGAGGCAGTCACGGCCGAAGAACCACGCGAATCCCGGTCGCTGGCTGGTGCCCGAAGTGCGATATCCGGCGATCAGCCCTGTGCCCAGAAAGGGATTATTTACGAGGCCCTGCAGAACGCTGATCCGCGACCAATCGTAGGCTTGCTGCAGTTCGGTATCTGGAAGTTCCAAGTTGACCGTTCTTTGCAGATACGCCTGGTAGTACTCGGTCGACTGGCGCATCAACATGGCATAGTTCGCCGAGAGAGCCTGGTATGTGGCTTCAACTTCGGTCACGCCGTGCGCCGAGCCCGCCAGGACGATGATCCTGGGTTCCTTTCTGTGGCTGGTTGCGCCGAGATCGAAGGAGTCTTCGTCGGAAGAGGAATAGTTGGTCTGATACTCCAGTCGTTGGTTCTGGGCCGTGGGCGACCCCACCAGGGCCCAGAATTTCTTTTGCTCTTCCCCAAAGAGAAATGCGCGCAGCTTCGGGTCCCAGTTCGCGTAAGTTGCTCCCAGAGCTGCCGGCCATTCCAGCTGAAAGTCGCGTTTAAATGCGGCTCGAATGTTCAGGGGCTGCGCGCTATCGATGTCAAAAAGGATGAGCGCGCCGCCCTCCTGTACGGGCACAAAAAATGTCTCGCGGACCGCGAAGGTGTCGCCTGTGTAGAGAATGGTGTAGGACTCCGGTCGAGCTGTAACGGTGCGCGCCAGGCTCTCCGCCGGGATCGTGTGACCTTCTACGTCGAATTGCAGGTGAAAGTCGCGCAGGATTTTGAGGGGGTACACCCAGGCTTCCATCCGTCCGGATTCGTCCCCAAACAGGCCCCCACGGGTGCCCACGGCGGAGACGAATTCCCAGGGGCGGACAACTCGAGATAGCTGGAGAGAGTGGGAAGGCTCTTGAGCGGCGGGCGCTAATCCTAGCAGAGCAACCATTGTGATGGTGAGAGCCGACGAAGGCAGCATTCTCCTGATGAGGCGAAGGCGGGGTTTCCGGACCATCGTGTGCGAAAACTAGGTACCCGAGCTCAATTCATTCGTGCCGACGAACTTGCCAACGTCGCACGCTTCTCACTAGAGTAGGGGCGAATTCTAGCACGGCCAATCCGGGAAGGTATTAACCATTTGTTCTCCTCGCGGCGCGGGTTTCTCCGGTCATTGAGCAGGTCAGCGGTCGTTTTATCGTTGGAAAGTGTTCTCCGACTTGCGCTGCCGCGAAGTCTGCTCGCTCAAGGCGCCGCAATTCCGCAGGCCCCTTCAAAAACCGCCACGGACGTGGGTCTCAGCTTCGTGAACGTGGCTCGGGAGGCTGGTCTGAATGCGAAGACCGTTTTTGGCGGCGAGCACAAAAACAAATATCTGCTCGAGACCACTGGCTGTGGGGTTGCGTTTTACGATTACGACAACGACGGCTGGTTGGACATTTTTCTGGTGAACGGGTCGCGCCTGGAGGGTTTTGCCAAGGGACAGGAGCCTCGTTCGCACCTTTTCAAAAACAATCGAGACGGCACGTTTACAGACGTAACCGTGAAGGCCGGTGTCGGACACTCCGGATGGGGCCAGGCCGTTTGCATCGGCGACTACGATAACGACGGCTACGAAGATCTTTTCGTCAGCTACTTCGGCAAGAACGTGCTTTACCACAACAACGGCGACGGGACCTTTACCGACGTCAGTGAAAAGGCGGGCGTAGCCGGCGATGGCAAGCGATGGAACACCGGCTGCGCCTTTGTCGATTACGACCGCGACGGAAAACTTGACCTTTTCGTCGCCAACTACATCGACCTCGATCTGGCAACCGCCCCGTTGCCTGAGTCCGGCCCATGTCTTTACAAGGCGGTGATGGTGGCCTGCGGCCCTCCCGGGCTCAAGGGAGGGAAGAACCTCCTGTATCACAACAATGGAGATGGGACTTTCACTGATGTTGCAAGCGCTGCGGGCATCTTTTCGGCAAATGGCACCTATGGGTTGGGGGTGCTGACAGCCGATTTCGATAACGATGGCTGGCCGGATATTTACGTGGCCGACGATTCGACCGCCAGTGCGCTCTATCAGAACAAGAAGAACGGAAAATTCCAGGACATTGCCCTGGAGGCCGGTTGCGCTTTGAGTCCCGACGGCAAGCCACAAGCCGGCATGGGCGTGTCAGCGGCCGACTACGACATGGACGGCAACCTCGATATCGTGAAGACGAACTTCGCGGGCGACACACCATCCCTCTACCACAATCAAGGCGGCGCGAACTTCGAAGACGCCACCTTCGCTGCCGGGCTTGGGTTGCACACCCAGTTTCTTGGCTGGGGGTGTGGATTCTTCGACATGGACAACGACGGTTGGCCCGACATCCTGATCTGCAACGGTCACGTGTATCCCGAGGTCGAGCAACTCAAGACCGAAGCGGGCTACGCGCAACGAAAACTGCTGTATAAGAACCTGCGTAATGGCCGCTTCGAGGACGTTTCCTGGTTGGCGGGCCCCGGAATCTCCGAGCCGGTCGCTTCTCGGGGGTGCGCTTTCGGCGATTTCGACAACGACGGAGATCTCGACGTCGTGGTGAACACGGTCAACGACTTTCCGCAGCTTTTGCGATGCGACTCCCGTTCGGCAAACAACTGGATCAAAGTGCGCACCATCGGCACCAGGTCCAACCGAAGTGGAATCGGCGCGCGCTTGAAGTGCGTGACACAAATCGCAGGAGAACCCAAGCCGCATGAGCAAATCGACGAAGTGCGCAGCGGTGGCGGCTATTTTTCACAGAGCGATCTGCGCGTTCATTTTGGGCTCGGAAAAGCGGACAAAGTCACGCTGCTTGAGATCCGATGGCCGAGCGGCCAGGTCGATAGCGTGAAAGACATCAAGCCGAACCAGGTCATTTTTGTGCGAGAAGGCGAGGGAATCATTCGCACGAAGCAGTTCGACACTGCCAAACCCAGTCGGTCCTGATCGTTGAACGTGAGACGCCGGCGTGCGGCCTCAACCCGGCATCAGGTTACCTCCGAAGGTGCGCGAGCGTTCACGGCGTGTCATACTAGCGTTCGACGGGCCATCTCGGCGCCCGAACAACCGTGATTGAACCTGTTCCCTTCAGAATCAGCAGTCGGCTCCTGGTTTTCCTGTTTCTTTGTCTCTACGCCCTGCTGGCGCCAGCTCAAAACAAGACCGAATCTCTTGCCAACCTGGCCTATCAACAAGGCCTGACGGCATTGAAGCAAGGTGACCTCAAAGCAGCGCATGCCGCATTCAATCGCGCCCTCAAGCTGGCGCCTGACAGTGCAGAAGCACACAACTCCCTGGGCTGGGTGATGGGGGAGCAAGGGCAAACTGCGGAGGCGATTGCCCAACTAAAAACGGCAGTCCGCCTGAAGCCGGATTTTCTACACGCGCGCATCAATCTTGCCAACGCCTTGATCAAGGTCCATGACTTCGAGGCCGCCGAGGTCGAGGCGAAAGCGGCAACCGAGCTCGATCCCAAGAGCGCCGAATCCCACCGCACGCTTGGACGCGTTCTGAGCCTTCGCGGCGATCTGAAATCTGCAACGGCGGAACTAAAGCAGGCCGTCGAACTGGAACCGAAAAGAGCCGAACTCCACGACGAGTTCGGAGCTCTTCTGGCACTAGGCTCCCAAAACGAGGAAGCCGCGACGCAGTTCGACAAGGCCCTGACCCTGCAGCCGAATCTTGTCGAGGCCAAGTTCCACCTGGGCGTCATTCGATGGCAGCAGAAACGTCTCGATGACGCGCTCGATCTGTTGAGAAACGCCAGCCAACTCGCCCCCCGGTCCGCCCCATCCCACTACTACCTCGCTCGTGTGTTCGAAGACCGCGGCCAGGTGGGAGAGGCGACCCGGGAATTGCAGGCGGCGGTTCACCTGCAGCCGGATTGGATCGAAGCTGAGAGTCAACTTGGTCTGCTGCTGCAGCATCACGGAGACGCCGAGGGTGCGATTACAGCGTTTCGCCGGGTCACTGAGTTGCAGCCCGACAATCCCGATGCTCACAACAATCTGGGTCTGGCACTCCTGCAAGCCGGTCAAGCGAGCGAATCGATGCAAGAGTTTGAAGCAGCCCTCCGCCTCCGCCCCGACGACGCAGGCTATCGCACCAACCTGGGCACGGCCTATCTGCAAAAGACAGATTTCGACAGCGCCGTAGCCCAGTTCCAAACCGCTCTAAAAATAACTCCGCAAGATGCAACTCTGCACTACGACTTGGGTCTGGCATTGAAATTGAAGGATCAGCTCGGGCAAGCGGTCGAGGAACTTCGCAAGGCGGAAGCCATTGATCCGTCGCAGGCCGACGTCCACTACACCCTTGGCGTCACGCTGTGGCAGCAGGGACAATTCGACGAGGCAGTGAAGGAACTGCGCGCCGCGATCGCAGCGCGTCCTGACTATGCCGAGGCCTACTACAGCTTGGGCAGCGTGCTCAAGCAGCAGGGGCAACTCCAGGACGCCGCCGCCGCGCTGCGGGAAGCCATCCGCATCCAACCCGACTTCGGCGGAGCTCACACGACATTAGCCGCCGTGCTGCGCGCGCTGGGCGACAGTGACGCGGCGGCCAGCGAAGCGCGCGCCGGTCAACGCATCCAAAAAGAGACCACTGGACTGCAGGCGGCTGCTCTTGCCACCAGTTCCGGACGCCGTCTCCTCAATGCCGGCGAGCTGGACGGGGCGATTGAGCAATTTCGCTCAGCCATTACCTCCAGTCCGAACTTCGCCCCGGCTCACTACCAGCTGGCGATGGCACTCGAACGCAAGGGAGAAAAAGAAGAATCCGCAAGTGAGTTTCGCAAGGCCGCCGAACTGGACAGTCGCCTGGCGCCTCCGCCCTCTGCTCGGTGAAGACAGCCGTCATTGCACCGCGGGGGCTTCTTTGCGGAAGGCCGCCAGCGCGGTCTCTACCGGCACGCCACGAGCAACTTTTACACGCAGCACCGCCTCGAACGATGCCACTTCGCCACCCGCGGGCACATTCAATCGCGTCAGCAGCTGTTGAACAGAATCTTCGCGGCACACGAACTCGACCGCGGCCTGGGTTCCAATCGTGGTCGTGCCCGCCAGGATCATGACCCATTCCGAAGGATTGATCCCCGGCTCAAGTGCAACGACGGCATAATCTTGGGTGAGCGGTTGGGCCGACGGACTTGCAATGAAGTAGGCCGGCTCGCCCGTTTGCGGGTGGACATTAAAAACAGCGAGCTCATTTTTTTGCGGCCCCGAATCAAGTCGCCTGAAAACGAACTCGCGGTTTGAAGGCAGGTCGCGCAGCGTAAGGTTTTCTGCTGGGGATCCCACAAAAATCAAGTCGTTGTTTTTCGCGTCATCGAGCGAAAACAAGCTGCCGCGCTTCACACGCAGCTGGCGATTCAGTAAATAGAAAACCCGATCGAGTTCGTGCACCGCTAGAACTTCTCCGACTCCGGTGTAGTGATCGAGGATCAATCCTTGCGTATCCTGGACGGGATTTCGATACCGCATACCCGTTTCGGGACGCCCAACGAACGCCGCGTTGCTGAAAATCACCCACGGGTCGCCCGTTCCGGAGAGAAATGGCTTCCAGAAGGTCTTGAACGCTGCGGGAGCCGTGCGGGAACCGGTGGTTGCAACCGCGGTGTGTGCCCGATTTGCCCAGAGGCCAACCAGCGCTGCCACGGCTGCTGCGAGCAGAAGCGACAGGCCGACCACTGCCGCCGACCAGTTCCAGAGAATATGCCGCGCCCGCGCTCTGTCGGTTGCTGCTTCGTCCTGTGCTCCCGCTTTCACGGCCGGCGGCTGATGGTGAAACACCAGCAAGTAGGAGCCCTTAGGCAACTCAATGGAGATTGGGTCCTGTGCTCCCTCCGACGCGTAGTACTCCGCGAGCTTTACGCGCAAGCGTCCAGCCTGGACACGGATCGCGGAATCGACGTGGGGATCGAAATCGGCAGGTCGCCCGAACACCTCAGTCGCGATCTGGTACTCCTTGATCGGAACTCCGGGATTTTGTAGGGTCTGGTCCGCCAGGTACCGAAGCAGCTTGCACAGGGATTCCGATCCGTGGAGCACTCGGCTGTTCACCAGCGTGTCCACTGCGGCCAGATACTGTTCCCGCGGGTCGGCCAATTCGGTGACGCTCATGTAACCAAGCGTAACAAGGCCCGCATCTCTCTGCAATACATGGACTTTGCGGAGTGTAACGGTATCAAACCCTCTGAAACTTTAATTCATCGAATCGAGGGAACAGATTGCCAGCGCCTAGCGTGTGGGTCCTGCAAGCGCGAACACTCTAGGTGTCTCGCGTTACGGGAATGAACTGTCAGTGAGGGCGCGGGTTGCGGAGCTGGTTGCAGAGTGCTTTTTCGGTTGTCCGTCATTCGCTCGCCGCAACCCGAGCTCAGATTCCGGTTTTCATAGTTGATTCGTCAATTGCTCCCGAATGTCATACGAGCCAACCACAGCGCACCACGTAATTTTCAGCCGTTTCAATAACCTATGAGCAATAACGATTTAGGAGAGCGAAGTGCAGGTGTGGGTAGTCCGCTAATAGATTTCTACTAGTGCTTGATTATTGAAGCACGAGATGCAGATCAAGACGCGGTTCTTGGCGAAGAAGCTGAAATCCGCAAACGCACGAGCATTCACGATCTCCGTTACTCGAGATTAGCAAGAAAAACAAATTTCTAACCTGTATGTACATTCGCTACTTCAAGGGAGCGTGTCGGGCTGCTCGGGGTTGGTGGGATTCTTAAGCTCGAAGCCACCGAGAGTGTCCGCGCGAGCGCAAAAAGCAAACCGTTGCCTGTGTCGAGACGAGGTTGGAGGAATTCAATGAGAGTCAAGAATCTGGCGGTGTTCGCCGCACTGGCCGTTTTCGCAGTGATCAGCATCACTTGCACGCCCCAGGCATTTGGGCAGGCAGTTTACGGAAGTATCCTTGGTACGGTGACCGATCCGCAAGGGGCGGCATTGTCCGGCGCCAAGGTCACCGTCACCAACCAGCGCAAGGGCACCTCTGACGCAACGACCACCAATGCGGACGGCAACTATTCGGTGACGCACCTCGTCCCCGACACCTATTCGGTTCGTGTGGAAGCGCCCGGCTTCAAGGCGAGCGAGCAGAAGGACGTCATTGTTCAGGCAGACGCCGGCGCACGCGTCGACCTCCAGACTCAAGTCGGCGGCACCACCGAGACGGTCGAGGTTACGGCGGAAGCTCCGCAGTTAAAGACCGATCGTGCCGATGTGGCGGTGACGTTCAACGAAAGGGCAGTCGAGGAAGTTCCCATACTTAACCGGAACTTTACGCAGCTGCAGCTGATGGCTCCGGGTTCACAGAAAATTGTTGGCTGGAGTCACGCCGCGACGGAGAATCCGCAGCAAGGCCAGCAGATCTTCTCGCAAGGGCAGCATTTCAGCGGCACAGGATTCGAACTGGATGGAACCGACAACCAGGATCCGATCCTGGGGATTATCGTGGTAAATCCCAACTTAGACGCGGTCACTGAGGCCAAGGTGGCGTTGCAGAATTATGACGCGGAATTCGGCAAGGCCGTGGCGAGTCTGGTCACATCGCAAACCAAGACGGGCAGCAACGACATTCATGGCAGTGCGTTCCTTTATCGTCGCACAGACTGGACCCAGGCGCGTGACCCGTTCGCACAATCCGCCCCGGATCCGGTCACCCATCGCCTCATCCCAGGGTCACGCTGGGCACAGTTTGGCGGGACCGTTGGCGGCCCCATCATCAAAGACAAGCTGTTCTTTTTCGGCGACTACCAAGGCACACGGCAGATCAACGGAGTCAGCGGTCGGTTCACGGTTCCTACGCATAAGGCTCTAACGACGTGTAATCCGGCAACCAATACGAGTGGCTTTTGCGATTTGAGCGATTATTTGAGTGTGGCCCCTGGCGGCGGGCAAGTTTATGACCCCACAACCGGTAACCTCCAAACCGGCGCCGGGAGAACGGCATTCGGTCCACAGCCAGGCGCTGGTTGCACGGGGAATTGCATTCCGATCAGCAGGATCGGGACGGCAGCCAACCCGGGTCCGGCAGCGAAGATGCTTGCCCTGTTCCCAGACCCTGGGGTAGGCGCGCCGGTTTTGAATAACTTTGTGGGCGCGGGCTCGGGTCCGTTCAAGCAAAACAGCTTCGATACGCGCATCGATTACACAGTAAGCCAATCGCTGAATCTGTTCGGCCGGTTCAGCCTCTCGTACTACAGCTTGGCGGGGACAGGGTTGCTGGGGCCTTTGGGTGGTCCGGGCAACGGAGGCACAAGCGACGCTCCCGGCTTGTCCGGCAGCTCCACTACGCACAACTACAGCTTGGCGACTGGCTTCAACAAGACGGTTTCCACCACCTGGTTGACGGATTTTCGCTTCGGATATTTCAAGTACAATCCGCAAACGCAAAAGGCGGATGGCGGCACTCCGATGAGCGGTTTCGGAATTCCCGGGGCGAACATCCCCGGTGACCCCAAAACCAACGGCCTGGGAGCGTTCATCCTGGGTCCGGACCCGCTCAGCGGCGAGAACGGTGCGCCGGCCAGTGGCGGCAACGGCCTTGTAGTCTCAAGTTTTGGCGATGGTCTCGGCGTGGCCCGTTGCAATTGCCCGTTGACAGAAAGCGAGCAGCAATTCCAGTTCGTCAACAACTGGACCCACGTCCGGGGCAATCATCAGATCAAGTTCGGGGCGGATATTCGCTATGCCATGAACCTGCGAGTTCCCAGCGACAACAACCGTACCGGTGAATTCAACTTCAGCCCAGAGGGCACTTCGAATGGGACCAACGGCGGTTTGGATCTGGCCACGTTCCTGTTGGGCGACGTAACCTCCTTTGCCCGCTATGTCAACAATCCAAACATTGCGGGCGCCAACAACGCGGCCGAGCGCCAGAAACGCTGGTTCTTCTATGGCCAGGACACTTGGCGCGCGACACCCAAGTTAACCGTCAATTACGGGTTGCGCTGGGAAATCTACTTCCCTGAGACCGTAAACGGAAAAGGCCACGGCGGTTTCGCCAACATCGTCGATAACGGGGGCGCGGGCGGAATTCGAGTGGGGGGCTTCGGACCCTACGGGTTGAACGGCAACGTCAGCAACGATTTTCGTGCCTTTGCCCCACGCTTGGGGATCGCTTACCAAGTGACACCCAAGACAGTGGTTCGTATGGGGTATGGACGGAGTTATGATATCGGCGTGTTCGGTTCCAACTTCGGACACACCGTCACGCAGAACCTGCCGGTACTGCTGAAGCAGAACTATGATGCCAGCACGTTCACCACAAACTCACCCAACCCCAATTGCACCGCTGCAACTCCTTGTTCCGCAAACTTGGTTCCGCTGTTCTCGCTGGGCGCCGGCCCCAATGCCAACTCAAACATCGACCCGGCCAACGCATTTCCACCAGTTCCGGCCAATGGGTTTATTCCTCTAACCGCGGGGCTGTCCGGCACACACATTCGTCCCACCAAACAAGTCTTGCCGACTGTGGATGCCTGGAATGCAACAATTCAGCGCCAGGTTACCAATACCATTAACTTGGAAGTTGCATACGTGGGCAGCAAAGGGACCCACGGATTTGTCGCGGATGGACCAAACTACGACATCAATCCGGCAGCGGCCGGCGAGGGCCGGAACATTACGCAAGCGTTCATACTCGGCCCAAACGGAAAACCGACAACCACGACATGTTTAAACCCGGTTGTGGGCGCCTCAAACGCCGGACAGTGCCAAGCATCCTACGCGGGATTTAGCGCCTTCACTTCGCAGAACAGTCGCCGCCCGCTCTTCCCAACGATCCCATTCGATTTGGGCAATTACTACGGCAACGATGCGGCCAGCACGTATAACGCGTTCGAGATTAAGGTAGACAAGCGCTTCTCCCAGGGATTACAGATGCTCGCTCACTATACCTTCTCCCACGCGAACAACTATCACGACAGTTACTACGCCATCAGCCACAAGGTGGAATGGGGGCCGGTCGATTTCAGCCGCGATCACGTGTTCGTGGCCAACGTCATCTACGAGCTGCCATTTGGCAAGGGCAAGACGTACATGGGCGGTGCCAGCAAAGCAATGAACTATGTGGTGGGTGGATGGCAAGTGAGTGACACCACCAACTGGAGCAGTGGTCTGCCATGGACACCCAGCATCGGTGAATGTGGCAGCGTAACCGATACCGGGCCCTGCCGTCCAAACGTTCGGCCAGGAAGCGTGCACTTGGGTGTCGGTCCCTTGGATCCGGTCACACACACCCGAACCTACTTCACACCCGTGGCTCCACTGGCGTATCCCGATCCAAACACACTACCTGTGGGAACGGATGCTTGCACTTTAGCTCGCCCGATTTCCGGTCCGTACGCTCTGCCGAACTGCGGCAACATCGGCAATCTCGGTCGCAACAGTTATTTTGGCCCAAGAGGTTTCTACTCTGACATGTCACTCACGAAGGTGTTTCCCATCACGGAACAAGTCAAAGCAAAGTTCCTTGTGAACGCCTATAACGTGTTTAACCACCCGGTCTTCGCCTTCAGCGCAAATAACGGGGCGAATGGCTGCGTGGACTGCCAGGGCGGAAACAACGGAAAGATTACTCAGCTGGAAGGCGGCACGCACATGCGTCAGATCGAGTTTGCCGTTCGGCTCGAGTTCTAGGGCGAAACGTTTGGAACTTCTTCAGACGGGGGGGCGGAAATCGCTCCCCCCTTCTTTTGGTACGCCGCGATGCTCGACAGCTAGCGCTGTTCTTGATCCATTTTCGATCGGCACGATCCGCCAAGGTGATCTACCGCAGCGAAAGCCGATTGTCCCTCCTGCGATAGAGTGGGAGAAGGTTGGCCAGGTCCCAAATGTAATCTTTTGGTGGGCATGGCCCAGATCGGAGGCCGATACCTCTTGCACTACGCCGGGGCCGGCAAATACGTCGGCATAGAATTTAAAGACATTGTGGACTAGGGAAGTCGGGAACCTCAATCAAACCAACACTGGCTGCATGGGGTGATCGGGACCAACCGCGGCGGTGTGCTCTAATGATGTGGATTCCCCAGGATTCGCAAATGAAATGTTTTTGCTGGGCCCTCTGTGTTCTTCTTGTGGTGGGTTGGTCGTCTGGATCCTGCGCGCGTTCTCCCCGCCAAACCGAGAAGCCGCTTCCGACGACACCTTCGGACAGCGCGACTGCCCCGTTTGCCGAACCGCGTCGCCTCCTGCAGCAAGGCAAGAACGCCGAGGCCGTGGCACGGTTGCAGGACTTGGCTGTGCGCAATCCCGCCATGCCCGGGTTGCAACACGAACTCGGCATCGCCTATTACAAAAGCGGCGAGTACGTGAAGGCCATCGACGCTCTCGGCAAGGCCGTACACGACGACCCGAAGGACAATGAGGCGGTTCAGTTGTTGGGGCTTTCCAGCTACTTAGGAGGCCGCCCCGCGGAGGCGATCCCGCTCCTTGAAAAAGTGCAGGGCTGGTATCCGCGGGCTAACGTCGATGCCTCCTACATTCTGGGAATTTGCTACATCCAGACCAAGGACTATCCGCGCGCCCGCCAGTCGTTCGCGCGCATGTTCGAGGTGCCGGCGGACTCGGCGGCCGCCTATCTGCTGACAGCGCACATGCTTCTTAGGCAGGAATTCGACCCGGTCGCCGAGGAGTATGCCCAGAAGGCAATCAGCCTCGACCCAAAGTTGCCGCTCGCTCACTTTTTTATGGGCCAACTCCGTCTCTACAAATCGAGGATTCCCGAGGCCATCGCCGACTTCCAGCGGGAACTTGCCATCAATCCCGGCCACGCCGAGACCTACTACAAACTGGCGGATGCCTACTCCCGTGTCCAGAAATTTGATGACGCCGAACGCCTTCTGCAGCGCTCAATCTGGCTGGAGGCGACTTCCACCGGCCCCTACATCCTTATGGGAAAGGTTCTCGAGAAGAAAGGCGAGGCGGAACTTGCGGTCCGGGCGCTCCGGCATGCGCTCACCATGGATCCCAACAACTCCGTGGCTCATCACCTGCTCGGCCAGGCCTATCAGGACATGGGTAGGAGCGAAGACGCCGAGCGAGAACGCAAACTCGCCCAACAGCTCCAGGACGTACCAGACTCCAAGCCGGAATAAGCACGCAGGCGCGTGCTCTCAGCGAGGGGGCTGCCGGGGACACGAGCATTGGCTCGCCAGATTGGCCGAACCCACTGCAGGCCAGGTCGTCGAAGCCGACCGCCCGCAGGAAGATCTTGGACCACTGTGAGTTACCTTTGTCCGGACGGTGCTGCGCATAACTCGTTTGCTATCAACGATTTTGATGGCATCCCTGCTTAGCCATTGATTCTCGAAGGAGCGAGGAGGAGGGCACAACCCTTTGGGTGGCGGCAAATTTCCAAAATGGCACACTCTAGGAGACCTACAAAGCTCGGCCCGAAGGCTTTGCGGCTTACGGCGTG
>Ga0137416_10000389_pt1 | contig 20354 bp, 17 predicted proteins | sample CZODoug3_1_1_16f_FD_108282 | JGI IMG/M metagenome (GOLD analysis project Ga0137416, IMG submission 108282) | Vadose zone soil fungal communities from Angelo Coast Range Reserve, California, USA - CZODoug3_1_1_16fungal (Illumina Assembly) | ecosystem: Environmental > Terrestrial > Soil > Vadose...
AAGATTCCGTATCTACGGGAGCTGGGCATCACCGCCGTCGAGCTGCTGCCGGTGTTCCAGTTCGACCCCCAGGATGCCCCGCCCGGACTCGTCAACTACTGGGGATACGCGCCGATCTCGTTCTTCGCGCCCCACCGTGGCTACAGCTCCCGTCACGATCCGCTCGGCCCGGTCGACGAGTTTCGCGACATGGTGAAGGCGCTGCACCGGGCAGGCATCGAGGTCATCCTCGACGTCGTGTTCAACCACACCGCCGAGGGCGACCACCGCGGGCCGACGCTGAACCTCCGCGGACTGGACAACACGACGTACTACATCCTCCAGGAAGATCGCTCGCGTTACGCCAATTACAGCGGCACAGGGAACACGCTCAACACCAATCATCCCATCGTGCGCAGGATGATCGTCGACAGCCTCCGCTACTGGGTGGAGACGATGCACGTCGACGGTTTCCGCTTCGACCTCGCTTCCATCCTGGCGCGCGACCCGTCCGGCCAGGTGATCCCCGACCCGCCGGTGCTGTGGGACATCGAGTCGGAGCCGGCGCTGGCGGGGACCAAGCTCATCGCCGAGGCGTGGGACGCCGCGGGCCTGTACCAGGTGGGCACCTTCGTCGGGGACAGTTGGAAGGAGTGGAACGGACGATTCCGCGACGATGTCCGCAGCTTCTTCCGAGGCGACGAGGGTTCGATCGGGGGATTTGTCGACCGGTTGCTCGGCAGCCCTTCGCTGTACGGCCACAAGCAGCGCGAGCCGGAGGAAAGCGTCAACTTCATCACGTCTCACGATGGGTTCACCCTCAACGATCTGGTCTCCTACGACCGCAAGCACAACGAGGCGAATGGCGAGGAGAACCGCGACGGCACCGACGACAACCGGAGCTGGAACTGCGGAGTGGAAGGCCCGACCGACGATCCCGCCATCGACAAGCTGCGGACGCGACAGGTGAAGAACTTCTTCACCGTGACGATGCTATCAGGCGGGATGCCCATGATGCTGATGGGCGACGAGGTGCGGCGCACCCAGGGCGGCAACAACAATGCCTATTGCCAGGACAATGAGACCAGCTGGTTCGACTGGACGCTGCTCGAGAAGCGGGCCGACGTGCACCGGTTCGTGAGCCTGCTCAATGCGAAGCGGCTGCTACGAGACGTGGATCACGAGCGCCAGCGAGTGGCCTTGAACCAGCTGATCCGGCAGGCCGACCTGACCTGGCACGGTGTGAAGCTCCACGAACCGGACTGGGGCAGCAGTTCGCACAGCGTTGCGTTCACGACCAGGTTGCCCAAGGAGCCAGGGCTCTTTCACGTGATCCTCAACGCGTACCGGGAGCCGCTCGAATTCGAGCTCCCGCCATCCGCCGACGGCGGCGCCCATCCTTGGCGGCGATGGATCGATACGTTCCTCGATTCTCCGCACGACATCGTCGATTGGGAGGGAGCCCCAGTGGTTTCCGGCCAGAGCTACCGCGCGGAGCCACGTTCGGTGGTGGTCCTGACCGCGGACACCGAACCGGAGCGGCAATCCCCGGTCGACCGGTGACGCGGCCTGGCCGTGCTCCACACGGATCACGGCTTGGTCTTCGCGGCCGTTCTCACCTTCGAACCAGCAGAAGCGCCGCCGCGCAGCAGGCCGCGCCCACCGCGCACACACCACTCCAGCCGAATGACGCGAACGCCACGGCCCCGGCGTAGGCGCCGAGCGCGCCCCCGGTGAAATACGTCACCATGTACACGGTGTTGAGGCGGCTGCGCGCGCCCTCGCGCAGTGCGAAGATGCGCGTCTGGTTCGAGATGTGGTTCGCCTGGGCCCCGAAATCGAGCAGGATGCAGCCGGCTGCGAGACCCCAGAGCGAGTCGCCGAACAGCCAGAGCGCGGCGAAGCCCACGAGGATATTTCCGATGGCAATGACGTTGATGCGTCGATCGCCGCGCGCCTCGGCGCTCTTGCCCACGAGCGGCGCCGCGAGCGCGCCGACCAGGCCGACCACGCCGTACGCTCCCGCTGTTCGCGGTCCGTAGTGGCCGGGGAGCGCCTGTAGATGCAACGCGAGCGTCGCCCAGAACGCGCTGAATGCAGCGAATGAGAGCGCCCCGAGCGCCGCGTGGAGGCGAAGAGCGGGTTCGCCGCGAATCAACTCGCCGAGGGAATGGAGCAGCGCGCCGTACCGCATCCGGGCGTGCGCCTCCGAGCGCGGGAGCTCGGCGTGGAGCGCGACCGCGAGTGCGATCATCAGCGCGGCAGCGACGAGATACATCACGCGCCAGCCGACCGCCGCGCCGACGAAGCCGGAGAGCGTGCGCGAGAGCAGAATCCCGAAGAGCAGCCCGCTCATCACGGTTCCGACCGCGCGCCCGCGCCGCCCGGGCGGCGCCAGCCCCGCCGCGAACGGGACGAGGATCTGCGGTACGCAGGTGGCGATGCCCATCACAAGGCTCGCGACGAGCAGCCAGGGCAGATTCGGCGAAAGCGCGATGGCGACCAGTGCCACCGCGGCCGCGCCGATGCACGTCACCACCAGCCTGCGCCGCTCGCGCGCGTCGCCGAGGGGCACCACCAGGAGCATTCCCAGGCCGTACCCGACTTGCGTCAGCGTCGGCACGAGGCCCACCGCGTGCAGGCTCGCCGAGAAGGAGCGGCCGATCTCCGGCAAGAGCGGCTGGTTGTAATAGAGGTTCGCGACGGTCGCGCCCGAGGCGATCGCCATCGTCCACATGATTCGCAGAGGCAAGCGCTCGGGCGCGGGCTGTAACGCTTCGGCCACCTGGAGAAGATGCGCTCGGGTGTCGTGCGTTTCCGCCGCTGCGCTGAACTAGAACATATTTTCATGACCCGTGCTGCACGGTTTGCGCTCAGGCGCAGTCGCGAATCCGCCTTCGGCGGCCGCGATTATTCCGTCTCGAAGAAGAGGTACCGGAACCGCCCTTCGCGCTCGATCTGCAGCACGACCGGCTCGCCGCCCTTGCGATCCTTGACGGCGCGCCGCAAGTCCTCGACCGATTCGATGGGCAAGCGGTTCAGCGCGTGGATGGTATCGCCGGGCTGCAGACCGGTGTCCAGGCCGCTGGCGTCGAGCGTGCGTCCGGCGACGATGACGCCGCTCGGCTTGCGCAGGTGCACCAGCTGCCGGACCTTGTCGTCGACTTCGATGCCGAGGATGCCGAGCCGCCGGACCAGGTGCTTGTCCAGGCTGCCGTAGTCAACCACCTCATCCATCGGATGGTGGTTCTCGACGCCGCGCACTTGCAGCCTCATCTGCTGACCGCCGCGCAGCACCCTGACCTCGAGGTTCGTGCCCTTGGCCACGTACTCTGCCGTGGTGAGACCCGAGAGACTGTCGATCTGCCGGCCGTCCACCGCGTCGACGATGTCGCCCTCCCGCAAGCCCGCTTCCTCCGCCGGGCCGCCTGGCATCACGTCGGAGACGACCACGCCCCAGTCGCGCTCGAGGCCAAGGCCAGAAGCCAGCAGGGGGGTGATGCCCTGGGCCGAGATTCCCAACTCGACGCGGTTCACGTGGCCGCGCTCGCGCAGGCCGTCGTAGACGAACCGTACCACCGGAGCCGGGATGGCGAAGCCCAGCCCCTGGCTCCCGCCCGACCGGCTGAGAATGAATGTATTGATGCCCACCACCTCGCCGTCGGCGTTCACCAGCGGCCCGCCGCTGTTGCCCGGATTGATGGGCGCATCGGTCTGGATGAAGAGCATGGGCGCGTCGATCTCGGTCTGGCGCGCGGTGGCGCTGACGATGCCCAGGGTCACCGTGCTCGCCAGCCCCTGGGGACTGCCGATGGCGAAGACGAGCTCGCCCTGCTTGGCCGGGGCGTTGTCGCGCAGGGCGAGCGCCGGCAGCCCGCCAGCCTCGATCTTGAGGACGGCGACGTCCGACTCCGCGTGCGTCCCGACCACGCGCGCTTCGTAGACGCCCTTCTTGGTGCCGGACTGGCGCGCTGTCCTGCCGGCGGTCATCGCGGGCAGCACCACCACGATGCGCTGCGCGCCATGCACCACGTGCGCATTGGTGACGATGTATCCAGTAGGATCGACGATCACGCCGGATCCCACTCCGTGCTGCCGGACGATGTATGCGGTGTCGGCCCGCCCGTCCTCGCCCGGGATGGGACCGTAGCCGGTGACGAGGATCTGGACCACGGCCGGCGAGACGCGCGCCGCGAGTTGGGAGAGGGCGCCGCTCAGTTGCCGCAGCACGCCACCGCCGGGGACGACCGCGGAGCTTCCGGGCTCGGCCGCTCGAGCGAAGGCGGGGAAAAGAAGCACCGCGGCGACGAGCAGCAGGATGCGCCTGGGATGCCGCCCCAGGGCTTGGCAATCGAGCATGGGTACCTCCTGGGTCCAATGAGAAGAAGCCGCCGGAGTCAGGAGGATTCTCCGGATCAGCGCTCGAAGTCGAGCCTCAGGAAGCTCTCCGAAGCCCGAGACGGCGCAGCAGTGACTGGCGGGCCGCCACCAGGATCGCATCGGACCGCTTGCGATCAGGCTCGCACCGGGCGAGCGAAAGGTTCCCGAACAGCTCCGCGATCACCGAGCTCGCCAGCATCGCCGGCTTCTCGTGGCCGAGCCGCTCGAGCTGCGCCGCGATGGCATCGGTGAGCCTCCGCACGCCTGCCGCAAACGCGGTCCGCGACGGCGCAGCCAGGCGCGGCAGATCCGAGGCGAGCGCCGCCATCGGACAGCCGCCGCTCCGGGTGTCACGATGCTCGGCTGACAGATAGGACTCGATATAGGCGGCGAGGCCGGCCTCGGGAGGGCGATCGTGCGTCGCGCGCGTCCAGCGATCGAGAGTACCTTCGAACATCGCCGCGATCGCCGCCGAGACCAGCGCGTCCTTCGAGGAAAAATGCGCGTAGAATCCGCCGTGCGTCAGCCCCGCCTGCTTCATTACCCGAGCGACACCCAGGCGGTGCGGGCCCTGCCGGCGGATCGCCTTGGTGGCTTCTTCCAGCACCCGCCGGCGGGTCTTCTCTTTGTGGTCCGGTTGGTAGCGCATGATCTAGTTCTTGACGCCGTAATCCGGATTTCCCACCTCGCCAGCATTGATCTCGTCGTTGGTCGGCGAGTGCCCACCGATCGCGCGGTTCCTGTAATCCACGCTATCCGGGTTTCCCGTCTCGGTGGCGTTGATCTCGTCGTTCGTGGACGAGCGGCTACCGGTTGCGCGGTTCCTGTAATCCAGGCTGTGCGGGTTTCCTGCCAGTGCGCGGGCTTCGTCCGTGCTGGTCGCAGTCGTGTCCCCACGCGCCATCCTCGGTGCGGCGGCGGAGAGCGCGAGTGCGGCGGTCAGTGAAAGACTGAGTTTCGAGATCATCGCAGGCCTCCTTCGGATCGTACTACCTTCATATGATGGCTGTCAGATGAAGGAGACTGTGGAGGGTTTCGCGCGGGTTCCGCACTCGCCGCGGCTGCGTATGCTGGTTCGGTCAACGCGGCCCGACGTCTCGGGATTGTCTCATGTGTCATCCGGAGCGGGACGGTGCGCGCGTTTCCGGAGGGCGGAAAGGCACCCCCGGTGCTGTTCGGAACGGGGGAGACCATCGGCGACGCGCAGTTCATCGACGGCGGCGTCGCAGGCGGGACCGTGACCGCGCTCGAGCGCGTCGATCTGTTCGTGATCCGATCGGAGAAATTGGCCGATGCGCTGGCTGGCCACCCGGAGGCGGGATACGAGCTCTATCGCGCCATCGCGAGGTCGCTCGCCGGGCGTCTGCGCCGCGCCGTCGGCATGCTCGCGTTCGCCACGGAACGCAAAGACCGATCCTGAACCTCGAGTGGGTGACTGCGATCCGCCGGCACGATCGGACGCCAGGCGAGCGCCTCGGGCGACGGCCACATTCGCGGCATGGCCGTTCGCCCGAGCTGGCACGGGAACGATCGAACGCTGACCACGGATTCGTTCGTGTCAGGGAAATCCCCGCTACTTCCCGTTCGAGTGCAGGCCAGTCTCCGGATCGAGGAACAGCTTGTCCAATCTACCGTCGTCCGCGCGTCGATCGAAAGCAAACAGGTTGTTCAGCGACCCGGCTTTGCTGTCGAATGAGAAGTTTCCGATGCGGGCCGTCTGCCAGTTGTCCTCGATGAATCGCAAGATGCTGCTCTGATCCGTCACGCTGTGGTCGACGAAGTTCGCGCGTGCGTAGGGTGAGATGACGAGCAGCGGCTGGCGAGGACCGTACCCGCAACGGTCCTGGTACATACCCAGCGTCTGTTGCGCATCGGCGCGCGCTCCACAGCCCGTCGCGGTGAGCGCGTCGTTCACGGGGTCCTGAGACTGGTTGACGATCGGTCCCATCACGTGAGCGTACCAGCCGTCCGAGTCGTCGTACGCGATGATCACCGCCGTGTCGTGCCAGAAGGGGGTGCGCTGGAGGTTGTTGATGGTGGTGACGATGAATTCCTGCTCGTCGAGCGGATCGGAGTAGCCGGCATGGCCGTCCTGGTATGCCGGGGCCTTGAGGAATGAAACGGCAGGGAGGTTGCCGGCGTCGACGGCGGCCCAGAAGTCGGTCAGATCGTACTGGTGATTCGCCTGGTCGGTGCGGCCGATCGCCGCGACGGAGCCGGGCGGAAGGTGAGCGGGGTTCGCGGTGGACGTGAAGTATTGGAACGGCTCGTGGTGCGGGATGTAATCGCGACTCACCACGCCGGCCTTGTTGGCGTGGGTCTGCGTGCAGTTGCGAAACCCGCCCTGGAACCAGCCCCAGGTGACGCCATTGGCGTTGAGCAGGTCGCCGATGTTGCGGTTGTTCGGGTCGATGGACGTGGTCCGGTCACGAGTGTCGCAGACATCGCCGGTCGGCTGTGGATCGCCGATCACCGTGCCCGCCAAGGTCACGGCGGGGCTCGTCAACGCGAACCCGTGCGTCTGGCCCGAGATCAGATTGAGCGCGCCCGGCGTCGACGGACCGAACGTGGTCGAATAGGAGTTGTCGCTCATCGCGAACGCCTGCGCGTAGTTCCACAGCGCGGTGACGGTGTTGCCGTCATAATAGCCCATCACCTGCCCGCTGGGCTCGCCGTTCGGGCCGGCGCCGCGGCCGACCTTCTCGACGAAGAGATCCATCAGGCCGGAGTCGTAGGCGCGCTGCTCGTCGGTGTAGTTGTGGTCCTGGTCGGCCGTCTCGAACCGCGACCGGTCGAGACGGAAGGGCTGCACGGAGTTCGGGTTGTTGGGCGCGAGCAGCGATGCGTTGAGGCCGTTGACGCTGGGCGTGTCCGGGCGCGGGTGGAATTCGGGCTCGCCGGGTGGATTCAGTGCATGCGGGTAGGTCGCGAAATAGTGATCGAAGGAGACGTTCTCCTGGAAGAGCACCACGAGGTGGCGGATGGGAGTCGTCGTCTCGGGTCCTTTGTTCGGAGCGGCGGCGACCGACCCGGCGCAGAGGCCGGTGAGGAGCGCCGCCAGCGCGATCCACCTGCGCGGCCGGGTAACGAGCGTCATGGGCGATGCCTCCGTAGCGCGCCGGCTCGGTACCGGGCGCGGGGGCGGGAATCTATCCGCGAGCAAACGAGCGCGCGCGTGATTCTCCAGTGACGTTCGTGCGAACTGTTCGTCGCGACCGCACTCAGGACCGGACCGGGTCGACGACCTCATTCCCCCACGCTGAATGGCTGCGGCCAGCGTGCCGAAGGCGCGGCCCCTGCGCGTCAGCTCTTACTCGGCGCGGATCGCGCTCGTCCTCCTCTCCTCGCTCGGCTTCCTCATCGAAGGCCGGCGGCTGCGCGGGAACTCGCGCAGCGAAGTCACGCACACCGCGATCCGCGTTCCTTCAGGGGCGCGCTCGCCTATCGCATGCTCGGCGAAATGGGTCGCGCCGAGGACGCGGTGCAGGAGGCATGGGTCCGCTGGCAAAAGCGCACGGTCGAAGTCGGCTCGCCCAAGGCTTATCTCGGGAAGGTGGTCACGCGCCTTTGCCTCAATGAGCTCGACTCCGCCCGGGCGCGCCGCGAGGAGGGCCGGCCCGACCGGCTCCCCGAGCCGATCACGCTCGACGAGAACGGGGTCGGACGCGTCGAGGTCCTCGATCAGATCTCGATGGCATTTCTCGTCGTCCTCCAGCGGCTCAGCCCCGCTGAAGCAGCTTCTCGCCGACGACGCAGTGATGATCGCGGACGGCGGGCCGGAGGGCGTCCGCATCAAGGGCGTGCGCAACCTGCCTCGGCCGCTGGTCGGCAGCGAGAAGATCGCCGCTTTCGTGTCGGCCTTCGCGCGCCGGTCCTCGCCTGTGTTGGAGACGCGCGAGTGCGAGCTCAACGGGCTGCCCGCGATCGTCGCCTTGCAGGAGGGCCGTCCGGTGGTGGCCATCCTCCTGGCGGTGGCGGAGGGGCGCATCCGGCGCGTCTTCCTCCAGGCGGACCGCGAGCGCCTCAAGCGTATCGGATTCGTCCACTGGGCTGGACCAACGCCGGAACGACGAACGACGGAAACGCCATCGGATCATTGCCGCAAAACGAACCGGCCGAGGTGGCCCCGCCCCGCGAACGAAGCCGATTGCCGCCACTTGGCGGCGGTTGCAGGCGACCAAAGCAGGTGCCCGCAGAGGGCGCGCGGCCGATAGTCTCGGGGGTTCGGAGGTGGCTCTTGAGCTGACTACCGAATGGGGGGATGAATGTCATGTCCACGGTATTGCTTGCAGTATTGCTCGCCGGGTCGACGAGCACGACGTACGTCGAGGTCCCGCCCAGCGGCGGCGGGATGATTTCGGGCAAGATCACTTACGACGGGAAGCCTCCCGCACCCGCCAAGCTGAGCATCAGCATGGATCGCCGGTACTGCGGCGCCAGCCGCGACGACGACACATGGCTGATCGGTCCGGACCAGGGTGTGAAGAACGTGGTTGTTTATCTATCGGACATCAAGAGCGGCAAGAAGATGAGCGCCGCGCAAAATCTCACGCTGAACCAGTCCGGCTGCCGTTACGTCCCTCGCATCACCGTCGTCGGGCAAGGCGCGACCCTCGAGATCAAGAGCAGCGATCCAGTCCTGCACAATGTCCATTCGTATCGGGAAGGGACCACGCTGTTCAACGTCGCCGTCCCGCCGGCGCAGAACTTCCAGATCTCGAAGAAGCTGGACAAGACCGGCGGCATCAAGCTCAAGTGCGACGTACACAATTTCATGCGGGCGGCGATTTTCGTCGCCTCGAATCCCTACTTCGCGATCACTGGCGAAGACGGCTCCTACGAGATCGCCGACGTGCCTCCGGGCACGTACACGGTCAATACCTGGCACGAGCTGGCCGGGCCCATCTCGGAACAGCTGAGCGTTCCGGCAGGAGGAGTGGTCGCCTGGAATCACAAGCTCAGGTGATTCGACTCGCCCGCAGCCCTCAGAAGTCGTACGTCATGCCCAGCGAAAACGCCTGTGGGCTGGTTCCGGTGAAGCAGCCGGTACCGTTGCCGATCAGGCTGATCCCGGGACTTGGGGTCAAAGTTGGAGTGCCGCCGTCCTTGCAGTCCCACGTCACGCCGTGGCCGCCTGCTCCCAATGCGTAGTGCGCCGCCGTGCTGTTCCGCATGTGGGCGTAGCTCGCGATGATCGTCGTCTTCGGGTTGAACCAGTGCCGGAGGCCGACGGCAAGCATGTCGGCGGTGTTGTCGATCGGGCCCGCCCCCGGATCGCCCGGAGTATTCGCAGCGTGCGCCCAAGCGCCCATCACGTCGTCGTCGGGTCCCAGCTTCTGCAGGGCGGACACGTAGTAGCCGTCACGCTGCCGCTCGTTGAAGGAGGAAACGTCGTTGCGCCACATCTTCTCGAAGATGCCGGACACCGTCGTTCCCGTCGGCTCGAACGTGTACTTCGCTCCGAATTTCCAGGCGTACTCGTTTGCGGTACCGACCACGGACGTTCCTGCCGGCGTGCCCTGCCCGGCATCCCCGGTCCGGTTCGCCTTCCTGTGCATTTCGTGCGAGGCGATCAGTTTCAGACCGAACCCGCGCCACTCGGCGGAGAAGCCGTACCCGTCGCCGAAGGATCCGTCGTTGCAGGGCCCGGCATTTCCGCCCGCGCAAGCGTTCTCGCCGATCGCGTATCCGATGTTGTCCTCGAACCGGTTCTGCCCTGGCGACCAGATGGCGTTGAGGCGGAACCCCATCACGTCCGGCGATTCGTACCAGACGGCGTGCGGAAAGCGCGCGTCGAACTCGGTGCGGTTGTCGCCCCCGGTATTGCCCATGATGCTGTTGTAGTCGCCGGGCGTGTCCGCGAGGAAATCGAAGTCCGCCGTCACACTCTTGTACGGAGTGTCATTCTTGCCGAGCTTCAGCGCACCGAACGGCGTCGCGATGCCGACGTAGCTGTTGCGCGAGGCGAGGGCGCCGGTCACGGCGGTGTTGGCGGGATTGATCGTGTCGTTGCTCCCGTTCGGCTTGCTGCCGGGCGTCGCGGCCACGTCCACCTGTGCCTCGAGTTGGAAGACGGCCTGGTAATCCCTTCCGCTCAGATCGTGATATCCCCTGACACCGAAGCGGGAGAGGTTGCTGGCCACGTCAGGAAGCCAGCGCAGACTGCCCGTCGGCGGCGTACAGGGATTGACCGCAGCGGTGATGCAGGGCGCGCCGGTCAGCTCCTGGTTGCCGACGTCGAAGGAGACGTTGATCCGCCCGTACACGGTGAAGTCGAACGGCTTGTGGGGCGCCGGCGGCTGCTTGACGTCCGAGGGGACGGCCGGTCCCGTGGGCGTCGGGTTCTGCGGCGGGTTTGGCGACTCGGCGGGATTCTCCGACTGCGCGCGCGCAAGGCCCGCGACCGCGAGGCACGACAGACAGAAGGCGACGTACGCGAAACGCAATCGCATGGATTCCTCCTGGTTCGAAGCGACGGGTAAGGACACGCCGCTGAGCGGCGCGGAGGAGGCATTACAGAAAATGCCAGGCGCCCCTGTCTACGCTGGACCAGCGTCGGAACGACGAGGGGCGGAATGCCGTCGGATCATCGCAGCGCAAACACTATCGATTTTCTCTGCTGCCCGGCGCCAGGTCCGACTTGCGAATGAGTTGCGGGGTGCAGGGAATAAAGACGGCACATCGGACAGTCCACTGGATCGAGGGCAGCATTTTGCAGCAAAGGAGGAGTCCATGCGTCCGAAGTGGTTCGTCATCGTGGCAGTGCTGGCAGCGGCGGCAGCTTGCGGCGGATCGTCCTCCTCAGGCCCCCAGGTAACGATCAAGGAATTCTCGTTCTCGCCGTCCACGATGCAGATCAAGGCCGGGACGACCGTCACCTGGACCAACAACGGCGCGATGTCGCACACCACGGTCAGCGACAACGGTGTTTGGACTAGCGCCACGTTGGCCCCGCCTTCTGGAGGCGGTGGCTACGGCGGCGGAACCGCGGGCCAATCGTTTCCATTCACCTTCAACACGCCGGGCACCTATTCGTACCACTGCAGCCTCCACCCGCCAGCGCAGTACCCCGCCTTCGTCGGCACGATCACGGTGACCCCGTAGCCGCCGTACGAGGCGAGCCGTTTTCTCGACGCGTTCACGAAGAGCAAGCCGCGTGCAAGATGCAGCTGATCGGCTGCATCGTTCCCGCATTTCGCAATGCGCCCGCAGCGCGCTCCAGAAAACCAAAGTCAAATCGGACCTGCACCGACGGCATGGCCCGTGCACTCCCTCGGGACCATGCAAGACTCCTCCGAGTTGCTCCGCCTGGTGCCCGGGCCATCCGGCGATCCAGCGCTGAGATCATTTCTGCTCGCGCAGCTCCAATGGGAGCACTACCACGCCTCGCGTATCCGTCTGGTCCACGCGCTCGCGGCCGGCGGGCTGTTCCTCTGGCTGCTGCTCAGCCGCGCGCCGGCCCCGCCCGATCCCCTGCATCGCGGCGCGCTCGCCGCATGGGCAATCTGCTTCCTGGCGACGGGATTCGCCGCGGTGATGGAGCACCGATGGTCGCGGCGGCGTCGTCGTCTTGCTGCCCTGATGGCGGGCGCGATGGATGCGCCCGGCACGGATGACGAAGAGAGTCGGCGGCTGGCCTGACCAAGGATCAAACGATGAAGAAGATCGAGGCCATCATCAAACCCTTCCAGGTGGACGCACGTGAGTCGGGTCGTTCGCACCATCCGATCGGCAGCGGGCTGCGGGGTGGAGATGATCGTCGTCTTGCCCATCGAGGAAACGCATAGCGTCTTCGCGATGATGGCGCCGGTCGGTTGACGGAGGTCGGATGCCTCGCGCGGGCGAACTTCACCGCTGGATGGCGGAGGGACAAAATTGTCGATCGGGGGGCTCGCGGAGACAATCTGGTCGGATCGCCCGACGCTCAGAGTGAGCGCAGCCCCAGGACGAGTCGCCGCAGTTTCTCGCCGAGTCCCGAGGGCTGCGGGCGAGCCGGGATGGGCCCGGTCATCCGCACCACCGCGGCGGTCAGGTTGTCGGGCGTCCCACGCGCATTGGCCGCGTCGATGAGCGCCTGGCAGACCGCCTTCGCATCCGCTTGCCGCACCAGCGCCTCGATCTCGCGGTCGCCGAGCACGCCGTGCAGTCCGTCGCTGCAGAGGATCAGGACGTCATCTTGTGACAGCGGCAGGAAGATCCGATCGATGCTGCAGATCAACTCCCTGCCCAGGCTGCGAGTCAGGATCGACTTCCCGGCGTGCGTGCGCGCCTGCCGCTCGCTGAGCAGCCCGAGCCGCTGTCGCTCGGCGGCCACTGTATGATCCTTGGTGAGCTGGATCGCGGCTCCTTCGCGCACGAGGTACAGGCGGCTGTCTCCGACGTGCGCCGCGACCATCTCGCCCCCATCGAGGGCGACGACCGTGAGCGTGGACGCCATGCCGCGCAGCTCGGGCACGAAGAGCGACAGCTCATGCACCTCGATGTTCGCTTGCTGCACCGCACGCATGACGCGCTTGGCCGCGGCGAGATCGGCGGGCAGCTCGCGCCAGGCGCGCAGCGTCACCTCGACCGCCATCCTGCTCGCGGTCTCACCGCCTTCCGAGCCAGAGACGCCGTCGGCCACGGCGGCCAGTCCACGAGTGCTGCTCTCGATCAACACCCCGCAAAAGTCTTCGTTGTGATCGCGCCCCGTCCCCGGGTGGGAGAGCGCGGCCATCTCGAACGCGTATGCGGAAGCCATGTCGATCACCGTGGCCCCTCGACGATTGCCGGCCCTGCGCCCGGGTGCGATAGTCCCGAGGACGTGTCCTCCCACTTTCTTGTTGCCCGATGCGCGAAGTAGCCGTCGGCGACAAGCTCGACCAGTACGAGATCACCAAGCTCATCGCCCGGAGCGGGATGGCCTCGATCTTCGAGGCGAAGGACACCGCCAGCGGCACTGCCGTCGCGCTGAAAGTCCCGCACCTCCAGTTCGAGAGCGACGTGGTTTTCTTCGAGCGCTTCCAGCGCGAGGAGGAGATCGGACAGCGGCTCGATCACCCCAACATCATCAAGTTCCTCAAGCCCCGCCACAAGAGCCGGATGTACGTGGCGATGGAACTGGTGGAGGGCAAGAGCCTGCGCAAGCTCATGGAGGAGGAGCACCCGCTGCCCACCACTCGCGCGCTCGCCATCGCGCAGCAGATCTGCGAGGCGTTGGAGCACATGCACAAGCACGGAGTCGTGCATCGCGACCTCAAGCCCGAGAACGTCCTGATCACCTCGACGGGGCTGGTGAAGATCATCGACCTCGGAATCGCGCTGGACAAATCGGCAAGGCGGATCACCTGGTTCGGCCTCTCGGCCACCATCGGCACGCCGGACTACATCGCGCCGGAGCAGATCGGCGGTCGACGCGGCGACGCGCGCACCGACATCTACGCCCTCGGCACCATCCTCTACGAGATGCTCACCGGCAACCTTCCCTTCTCCGGTCCCAATGCGTTGGCAGTGATGCGCGCCAAGACGGACGAAGAGCCGCGGCTGCCCAGCTATTTCGTGCCGGGGTTCGACCCTTCGCTCGAGGCCATCCTGCTCAAGGCCATCGAGCGCAATCCGCGCGATCGTTACCAGACCGCGTCCGAGTTCCTCCACGATCTGCGCAATCCATCGGCGGTGCCGCCCCGCGATCCACTCGCGGGCTCCGGACGACGGCGAAGACGGGGGGGCATTCCCCGCCGGCTTGCCATGCCGCTCCTGGTCGCGGCCATCCTGGCCGCTCTGGCATCGCTGGTCTGGGCCAGCAGCCGCCATCCACCGCCGCGCCGCCCGCCCGCCACGGTCCGGGAGAGATGACATGGAGCAGTCGCTCAATCTGGCATGGGTGCTCATCGCAGGGTTCCTCGTGATGTTCATGCAAGTCGGCTTCGCGATGGTGGAGACCGGGTTCACCCGCGCCAAGAACGCCGTCAACACCATGGGCATGAACCTGGTCATCTACCCGATCGGCGTGATCGGTTTCTGGCTGGTGGGCTACGGGCTGATGCTGGGAGGCGTGCGCGAGTGGCCTTCGCTGGGCGCGGCGGTGGCCGGCGAGCACGAGGTGGCGCTCAACCTCGGAGGGCACCTGGTCGGGCTGTTCGGCGCGGCGAAGTTCGCTCTGGTCAGCGTGGCGCACGATCCTTCGAGCCTCGCCATGTTCCTCTTCGCCACCGTCTTCATGGATACGGCGGCGACCATCCCCACCGGCGCCATGGCCGAGCGCTGGAGGTTCGCCTCCTTCATCGCCTACGGCCTGTTCATGTCCATGTTCCTCTATCCACTCTACGGGAACTGGGTCTGGGGCGGAGGGTGGCTGGCGACTCTCGGGGCGAGCGCCGGGCTGGGACATGGCCACGTGGACTTCGCCGGCTCCACGGTCGTGCACATGACGGGTGGGGTGACCGCGCTCGCCGGCACGCTCGCGCTCGGGCCGCGCGCCGGCAGGTTCCGCCGGGACGGGACCATCCTTGCCATGCCCGGCCACAACCTCCCGATGACCGTGACCGGTACCCTCATCCTCGCTTTCGGATGGTTCGGGTTCAACGCCGGCTCGACGCTCTCTGCCTCCGATCCCCGGATCGCAACCATCGCGGTCAACAGCATGCTGGCGTCCGCCACGGGCGCACTCGCCGCGCTGTTTTATATCTGGTCCTCGTTGCGCAAGCCGGACATCGGGATGGCCTGCAACGGGCTCCTCGGCGGCCTCGTCTCGATCACCGGCTGCTGCGCCTTCGTGGCTCCGGCCGCGGCCGCGCTGATCGGCGTGGTCGCCGGACTGATCACCGCCTCCTCCGTCGTGTTGCTCGAGCATCGGCTTCGCTTGGACGATCCGGTTGGCGCGATCTCCGTCCACGGTTTCTGCGGCACCTGGGGAGCGATTGCGCTCGGCCTCTTCGCCGACGGCACCTACGGTTTCGGCTGGAACGGCGTCGAGGGCCCGGTGCGCGGGCTGCTCTTCGGGGATGCATCGCAACTCGCTGCGCAGTGCGTCGGCATCGTCGCGAATCTGGTCTTCGTCTTCCCGGTCGCGTACGGCTTCTTCCGCGTGCTCGACCGGGTCATCGGCAACCGGGTCCAGGCGGAGGTGGAGTGGGCCGGGCTCGACTCGCTGGAGATGGGTTCCGACGCCTATCCCCGCACCTGACGTGCACGACGGTGCTGTCTGCGCCGCCGTGCACGTCGAGCCGGACACAGTCAGGGGCTCAAGGCGATGGCCTGCTTCTCCATGTAGACCGGCTTTCCCTTCGACTTGCTGGCGCGCATGAAGTACACGGCCCCATAGACGCCCCACGCTCCGCAGACGGCGAGCGCGATGTACGGTTCCTTGATGCTCATGCCGGACACGGTGAAAGGGCCCACCAGGTAGAACAGCATGCAGACCAGATTGGCGGCGAGCCCGAAGAGTGGAACCACCATGTGTTTGAAGCCGTTGTACAGGTGGTGCTCGCGGAAGGCGACGATGGCGACGATACAGGTCAGCATGTAGAGCAAGAAGGTGCCGAAGTTGCTGACGAGCGTCACGATCACGAGGGTATTGGGCAACCGCGCGTAGGTCGAGGGCTCGAAGAGGCCGAAGGCGTACCAGACGTTGTGATACTTTTCCTCGAGCGGCGCGGGAGTCGTGCCACCGAGATAGATCGCCACGGTGACGATTCCGATCAGCGCGGAGATGGCGGCGAGCGTCCAGATGGCGCGGTAGGGCGTCAGCCGCTTGCCGTGCAGCATGCCGAAGTGCCCCGGGACTTCCTCGTCTTTGCCCATCGCATACGTGACGCGGGCCCCGGTCGAGAGGCACGAGAGAGTGGTGCCGATCAGTGCGAGGAAGACCGTGAACGCTTGCACCAGCATGAACGCACGGCCGGCGGCATAGCTGCCGAAGAGCCAGGTGCCGACCATCACCATCATGTCCCCGAGTGGGGCGCCCGACGCGGATGCGTTCGGCAGCGTGTAGCCCTTGTTGAGGAAGTAGTTGGCCGCGAAGTATTCGATCAGGTAGCAAACGCCGCCCTGGATGGCGAGCGAGAGGAGCACTGCGCGCGGGATGTCCCTCTTGGCGTTCTTCGCCTCCTCGCCCATCGAGGTGACCGACTCGAAGCCGACCAGGATGAGGATGGCGATGCAAGCCTGGATGATGAAGTAGGAGAACCCGTGCGGCGCGGGGACCGACCCGGCTTTGGGGTGGAACTTGAAGTGCGGCGTGAGATCCTTGGGGTGGTCCGCATCCACCGGCTCCATGGCGGTGGCTTCCTCCGGAGCGTAGCTGAGCAGGAACGGCACCGGCTGGCCGTCTTTCATCTCCGGCACCGGGTTGCCGTCGGCATCCAGCTTGTTCTGGAGCACGGGCTGGCCGCTCGGGTCCAGCTTGGGCTTGCTGTTCTCCAACACGGCCTCCTGCGCGACCACGTAGTCGACCGGGATGCCGTTCACCAGCTGAAAGCCGCGCGCGCCCTCGGGGTGCTGAACGCGGTAGGCGATGGCCATCACCGAGAAGACGAGCAGCGCGCCGATCTGGACGATGTTGATCACCATGTTGACGCTGGTCGTGCCGGTGACGCCGCGAAAGGCGATGTACGCCACGCCCGCAGCGAAGACGATGCAGAAGAGGATCATGAAGAGCGGGCTGTTGTAGGTGCCGCTGAATGTGTTGGGATAGAACTGGCTGAGCAGGTAGCCCGAGAGAATGGCCGTAACGCCCACCATGCAGCCCGGGTAGACCCAGTAGTAGAGGTGGCTGGCCCAGCCGGTGATGAACTTGGCCAGGCGCGCGAACTTGTACGCCTTCGTCTTGCGCAAGAAAGCCTGCTCGGCGAAGAAGTACGAGGAGCCTGCGCCGGGGTAGAGCTTGGAGAGCTCGGCGTAGCTGATGGCGGTTGCGAAGCAGAGCAGAAGCGCGGCGACGATGCCGAACCACATCGCCGAGCCCGCCATGGGCGCACCGTAGAGGGCCTGGATCTGGAACGTCAGCCAGAGGAAGGCGCCCGGCGCGATCAACGCCATGGCGTTGATGGTCAGACCCGTGAGACCCAGCGTGCTTCGGTTTGGCGTTTGCCCTGCCTCACTCGCGGCCGCCACCACTTTCTCAGGCATCCTTGGCTCCTTCCGGGAACGCTGGAGTGCGCTCGTGGAGGGAAAGGTGCAAGGGCGGTACCACGCCGTCGCGGGAGCCGTGATCGATGCGCTCCCTCTGGAGACGGGTTTTTCTGGCCGTTGCAAGAGAGGTTGCGACGATACAAAATTGTCGTCTTCATCCCGGCCGCACGACGTTTCTGCAGGAAACGGGGCCCGAGGTGCCGGAGCCTGATCCGCTCGTCAGCGAGCGCGGGCGGCCGTGGTGCTGCCGCGCACGACAAGCTCGGGCGCGACGACCACGCGCGTCCAGGATCGGACCCGGCTGTCGATCTGAGCGAGGAGCAGATGCAGGCAGCTCCGTCCCACCTCGGCGAAGTCCTGCCGGACGGTGGTGAGGGGCGGCGTGAAGTAGGCCGCCTCGGGGATGTCGTCGAAACCGACCACGCTGATCTCGCCCGGCGTCTCGCGGCCGGCCTCGTGGAGTCGGCGGAGGAGGCCGAGAGCCATCTGATCGTTCGCCACGAAGACGGCGGTCACACCCGCCTCGGCGAGGAGGTGCTCGCCGACGTCGTACCCCGAGCGCGCGCTCCAGTCGCCCCGGAACAGCGGCGGCTCGGCAGCGGCCGCGGCTCGGAGCGCCGAACGCCACCCTTCGATCCGCTGCTCGGCCTCGAGCCAGTCCTTCGGGCCCGCGATGTGCCAGACGTTGCGGTGGCCGAGCTCGAGCAGATGTCGCGTCGCCGCCGCCGCCCCGGCGATCTGGTCCACCGCCACCACCGGGACCGAGTCGTCGGGGCCCGCCTCCACCGCGACCACCGGCACCTCCGGGGGAAGGTGCAGGAGCGCGTCCACCGCCGCCCGCTGCGGAGCGATCACCACCACACCGTCCACGCCCTGGTCGCGCAGTCGCTGCACCGCGCCCACCACGGATGCCCGGTTCAGCGAGCGCAGGCTCGCGATGCTCACCGCGTAGCCGCGATCGTGCGCCGCTTCCTCGATCCCCAGCAGCGTCGAGGCCGGTCCGTAGAGCGTGGTGTCGAAGCTGACCACCCCGAGCGAGCGTGAGCGCCCGGTCACGAGCGCCTGCGCGACCGGGTTGGGGCGATAGTCGAGCTTCCGGATGGCGGCCAGGACGCGCTCCCGCGTGCCGCGCCGCACGTGGGGGCTGTCGTGCAGCACGCGGGAAACGGTCTGGTGCGAGACGCCAGCGAGCTTCGCGACGTCGGTCATGACCGCGGGGCGCTGCCCGCGCCCCCTGGGCCTGCGCGGACGAGCGAGAGGGCCGCTCATGCACGCCTCGCCGGCACCGACTTGACTTCCCGCATGTGAGCGCTCACAGTCGCGGCGATTCTAGCCCAGCCGCCATCGAAGAGCCAATCCAGCTGAAAAGGATTTGGAGGGAGAATCCCATGAACTGGAAGAAACTCGCACCGCCGGTCCTCGCGGCGCTCCTCCTCGTGCCGCACGGCTCCCCAGCCGCTCCGAAGAAGACCTTCGTGATGGTCCCCAAGGGCGTCCACCCCTATTACGAGCCCTGCTACGAGGGCTTCAAGGCCGCCGCCAAGAAATACGACGTCAACGTCGACAAGGTCGACCCGCAGAAGTTCGAGCTGCCGCTGCAAGTCAAGGCGATCGAGGAGCTGATCGCCCAGCGGGTGGACGGCATCGCCATCTCCGCCCTGGACGACGCCGGCCTCGTCCCGGTCATCGCGGAGGCCACCCGCGCCGGGATCAAGGTCATCACCTTCGACGCGCCGGCGCCGTCGTCGCAGGCCCTCACCTACATCGGCACGGACAACAAGACCGCCGGCTACGAGGCGGGCAAGAAGATGGCCGAGTTGATGAAGGGCAAGGGATCGATCGCGATCCTCCAGGGCGGGCTCGGGGCGGCGAACCTGAACCTCCGCACCCAGGGCTTCAAGGAGGCGATGGCGAAATCCGCCCCGGGCGTGAAGATCCTCGAGGTGGTCGACGTCGCGGGCGACTTCTCCGTCGCCACCAACAAGACCGAGGCGATCCTCCAGACCTACCCCGACCTCACCGCCATCTTCGCGGTGTCTGCGGAGGGCGCGCCGGCCGCTGCGTCGGTCCTCAAGCAGCAGAAGAAGGCAGGCAAGATCCTCCTCGCCGGCTTCGACGACCTCAAGGACACGCTCCAAGGCATCCGCGACGGCACGGTCGCGTTCTGCATCGTCCAGAAGACCTTCAAGATGGGCTGGCTCTCGGTGGAGGCGCTCCTCGATGCCTCGAAGGGGAAGACGCTCCCCAAGGTCACCGACACGGGCGTGCTGTTCGTGACCAGGTCGAACGTGAACAGCTACATGGACGAGATGAAGAAGGAGTTCGCGGCGATGTAGGGTCCGCTTCCGGAAGCGCCGCGCGACGCCAGGGGGCGGCCGCGGCGCCATCCGCGGCCGTTCCATGAAGCGCCGGGAGCGACGGAAATGCACGCGAAGGGAGACCCTCAACCCGGCCGCAACATCGTCCGCGCCCTGGTGAGGACCAGGGAATCGGCGATCTTCCTCGCCCTCATCCTCCTCATGACGGTGATCGGGATCGCCGCGCCGAACTTCCTCGGCGCCGGCAACCTCTACCTGGTATCGCGGCAGATCTCCTTCGTCGCGATCGTCGCCTTGGGCGAGCTGTTCGTGATCCTCACCGGTGGGATCGACCTGTCGGTGGGCTCGGTCATGGCGCTCGCGGGCATGGGGGCCGCCTACGCGATGACGATCGGGGTCCCGCCGCCGTATGCGGTGCTCCTCGGGATCCTCGTCGGGCTCGTGATGGGGGCGGTGAACGGCGCGCTCGTCGCGTACGTCGGGATCGCGCCGTTCATCGTGACGCTCGGGATGCTCTCGTTCGCCTCGGGCCTGGTGCTCGGGCTCACCAAGGGCTGGCCCATCACG
>Ga0137416_10000394_pt1 | contig 20184 bp, 24 predicted proteins | sample CZODoug3_1_1_16f_FD_108282 | JGI IMG/M metagenome (GOLD analysis project Ga0137416, IMG submission 108282) | Vadose zone soil fungal communities from Angelo Coast Range Reserve, California, USA - CZODoug3_1_1_16fungal (Illumina Assembly) | ecosystem: Environmental > Terrestrial > Soil > Vadose...
CTGCGGACAACCAACGTCCCGCGGTCAAGTAAGTCGAACAACGTTGCTAGATGAGGATGTGTTCGCCCACCCTTAGCCGGCGGCCGGGGTAGTACCAGATGCGCGGATCGCCGCGATATTCGGTACTGCCTCAGCGCCAACACCGGTAAACGACTCTCTCACCTCACAAGGTTATACCGAGCTGGCGCATTCCTCTGGCGTTTCCGGACGCTTAAACTTCCGTTTGTATATGACACGGAAAACGGCTGTGCTCCACGGCGCACGCTGATGGACGCACACTGGACGTGGATGAGTGGAGTATCACCCGGAAAAAGACTTCCCCGAGTCAACATCAGCCTATAAAATGCGAGCCTTGGAACGATCTCCGTCCCGTCCTCGCAATTCATCAAAGCACGCCGTTCCGCGGGAACAATATAAGTGGGTTCGCCCCTGCCTGCGGAACGGCATCTCCATGAAGTACGCAATACTCATTGATGCGGGCTTTATAAAGCGAAAGCTCGGATCGCAAACCCAGCCTCTGGACGCTGCCGGCGTGTGCGCTTTCCTCGCGTCGCTGCGCGCTCATGAGGCGCTTGCAGCGATGAGTCTGCACCGAGTCTATTGGTATGACGCGCCACCTCTCGAGAGTAGAGTCGCCAAGCCACTACTGGGTGGCCGACTCAACTTTGGAGCGACTGCTCTCGCGCGGAGTAACGCCGCCCTGCTTGCAGAGCTATGCCAGGTACCCTTTGTCTCCGTTCGCCGTGGCGATCTTGTGTTCCGAGGCTGGAAGGTGCGCCAGGGGAAACTGCCGGAAAAGGACCCCAGCGTGACGCTGACAGCCTCCGATCTGGAACCCAACATCCACCAGAAAGGAGTAGATATGCGGCTCGGACTGGATATCGCCGCATTAACCCTGAAAGCTCATGTCGATACTTTTGTTCTCGTCGCGGGTGACAGCGATTTCGTACCTGCGATGAAGTTTGCTCGACGCGAAGGTGCCCAGGTCTTTCTGGTCACACTGGGGCATCCGGTGCGAACGGATATGTTCGAGCATTCGGATCTCGTGCTGAATGTAGAAGGCGCCCGTTCCCCGGCGATGCCGGCATTTGTACCAGGAGATGCGCCGGTATTGGACTCGCAAGTGAATCAGTAAGGAAGGTGCAGTAAAGCAAATTCCTTACTGACACGTTGATCGCGATCTCTGGTGTGGTCGGCTTCCCGGGAGCGCGGCGGTTAGAACGCGCTCTTCAACACCCCTCCATCCACCCGCAACGCGGCCCCATTGGTAGCCGCCGCCAGCGGACTCGCCACAAAAGCAACAAACGATCCAACCTCTTCCGGCGTAATAAACCGCTTCAACAGCGACGTGGGCCGGACTCGCTCGAAGAATTCCTTCTGCACCTGCTCGACGGACATCTTGTTCGCCGTGGCCATCTGGTCAACGAAGTCGGTGACTCCGCGTGACTGCGTGGGGCCCGGGAGCACGCAGTTGCATGTGACCCGGGTGCCAGCGAGTGTTTCGGCGATTCCGCGCGAGACAGCCAGTTGGGCCGTCTTCGTCATGCCGTAGTGAATCATCTCCGAGGGAATCTGCACGGCACTCTCGCTGGAGATGAAAATGATCCGCCCCCAATCCCGACGCCGCATGCCGGGAAGAAAAGCACGCGCAAGGCGCACCCCCGACAACACGTTCACATCGAAGAACCGCCGCCAGTCCTCGTCCGGGATTTCCTCGAACGGCTTGGGCTCGAAGATGCCGAGGTTGTTGACCAGTATGTCGACGTCTGGATATTTGCGAACGAGCTCCGCGGCCTTCGTGGCGTCGCTCAGATCGCCAGCAAATCCCTTGGCGCCGTGCCCAATCTTCGATACGGCTTCGGTGACCGCGGCTTGCGTGCGCCCGTTGACGACGACGCGCGCACCTTCTTTAGCAAGCGCCTCCGCAATCGCGTAGCCGATGCCTGCGGTACTTCCGGAAACGACCGCCAGCTTGTCTCTCAGTTGAAGGTCCATCGTCTTCTTCTCCGCTGCTCTAAACTAAGCATTCTCGGAGTGTGCGCATGAATGCTCAAGACTTGACCGTCGTTTTCACATCGTTCTTCATCGTCGGAATGATCTGGCTTCGGACGCGTATGCAATACGCCCGCCGAGGCGCCGGCCCATTGCATCTGGCACCCCCCGGAAGAGTTTATTTTGGTGCAGTCATCGCTCTGCTCGTGGTCGGCTGGTTTGCCGCGCCCTTGATAGGACAGGCGATTTGGCCGACGACCGGCGCCACGCCAACGATCATGCGAGTAGTGTGGTGCCTGGCGACGTACTACGTTTTCATCCTGATCCACCGGGTGCTGAAGTCACGTGGCACCGCCGTGTTCAAGCATAGCCAGCTTTAGCGCGAGCTCAGTCCTCTACAATCCAACCCCGACGCCGGGCGGCATTGAGGAACTCGCGTACATCGACCGCGAAACTATCGTCCTTTGATCGAGGGAGAACGCGCGCGATGATCTGCTCACGCGTCAGCGTGCCGTCGCACAGCGCCAAAATCGCGGCAGCGCTCTCATTGAGTTGCACAACACCCGCTGGACCGGCCAGGAAATGGCCATCTCCCGCGGGGTCCTTTTGCAGCTGACGTCCCGAAGCGAGCCGAACCCTGCTCGTGCGGGACACTATTTTGTCCTTCATGCCCTGGCTCCGCCGAGCACGGGATGCTTTCCCGTGAGGGAAAGGCCCGCCGCAAGCGGCAAGACTGCGCGAAAGTGCTTTGCAGCTACCGCTCGTGCAAAGTCTGGGCCAGAGGTTTAGTCAGCCAAAGTCCCGTGAAGAATCGTCAGCTCCCGTGCGCCAGGGGAATCGCGTGACGCTTCATCCGCCGATACAACGTATTGCGGCTCATGCCGAGCTGGGCCGCCACGCGCGTCATGTTGCCGTGACATTCCGCGATCACGCGGACCAATGCCGCCCGCTCGGCGGCCTTCAAAGGATTCACTGGCGCGCTCGATTCAGCACCCCCCGAAATCGACCCCTGCAGCAACGAGGACGTCGAGCCGGTGCCATTGTTGGACTCCGCCTCGCGGATCTCCCGCGGCAGATCGATCCCGCGAACGACGCCACCCTCGCAGATCGCCAGTGCCGTCCGAATGACATTGCGCAGCTCACGTACGTTGCCCGGCCACGGATAGGCAACCAACCGTTGCAACGCATCCATCTCAATCGCCGCCGGCCGGCCGTTGCCGGTTTCAGCGGCCAGCGCGTGATGAATTACACGCTCCTTGTCAGCGCGATCGCGTAGCGCCGGCAGCTCGAGCGTGATTCCGTTGAGGCGGTAGTACAGATCCTCGCGGAACGTACCGTTGGCAATCATCTCCCGCAGGTTGCGGTGAGAAGCCGCGAGCACGTGCAGGTCGACTTTGATGGCAGTCTCGCTGCCCAGAGGCACAATCTCCTGCTCCTCCAACACGCGCAGCAGCCGTGTTTGCAGGGTCAGGGGCATATCGCCGATTTCATCGAGAAACAAAGTACCGCCCGCGGACTGCAGGATCTTTCCGCGCATACCCTCCTTGCGCGCGCCGGTGAAAGCCCCCGGTTTGTAACCAAACAGCTCGCTTTCGATCAGAGTTTCCGGAATGGCCGCGCAGTTCACGGCGACAAACGGCCGCTCGGCGCGCCGACTCACCAGGTGCATGGCGTGCGCGAACGCTTCCTTGCCCGAACCTGTCGGACCCTGGATGAGGACCGAGACACCCGAATCGGCAATCCGATATGCGCTGCGCACATTACGCAGCATCTGCGGATCTTCCCCCGCGAGATCCTCCAGCGTCAGCGCATGTTGTGCGGCTCTGTAGCTCACCAGGGCAACATCACGGTCCTGCGAAAGTGAGCGCGCCGCCGGAGCTCCGGTGCGCTGGATGCGAAATGCGCCCTTCAACATTGCGGTTGATTTCTCATGGAGGATTGCTCCATCGCTGTCGGTAAGCAACAAGACACAACCCGACTCGCAGATCCGCTCGTAGAGACGGTCCAACTCGAGAGCCGCTGTAGCAATCAACTGCTCACAGCGATCCCGTCGATCGCGCACATCCGGACTCTGACCGACAGCCTCGCCGTTGACTTCAGCGAAGCCGTGGCCGCTGCGCAGAAGCTCGTCCGAGCGCCTGATACCCGTTGCGTTTGCCATACGATTTTCCCCCTCACACAGTCACTGTTCTGCCGCAGGCGTGCCGTTACAGTGTCACGCTAGAGAAACATGTCGCAACGATCACTGCAACCCGACTTTAGGCCTTTCACACTGCAGCAAATGACTTGCCGCGATGCAGCTCATGGGTCGACACGTTCCATTTGCGTGACAACTTTGTATCAAACACCGCTCCAAATGGAACACGTTATGACCCATCGCAAAACTTCTGTTGCGCAGAGGACACGTGCATTGCGCGACTTCCCGGGGCTGGCATGGCGGTTGCACCCGCATGCACGCCGTCGTCGCGGAGTCTGAATGTGGCAGCGCGTAACGCGACGCAAAACAGGTGAGCGCGCACCGCCGGACAACTCGAAGGAACGCTCCCATGAAACAGCAACATATTCGGTTCTCAATCGCCGCAGCGCTGGCAGCAATGTGTGCACCCGCCGCACACGCTGTTGATGTCACTGCAGGCGACTGGAAACTCAGCTTCGATGGCAACGTCAATGCTGACTACATCTATTCCAACTGCGAGTCGCTCGACAGCGCCAAGAACATCGGCGGCGGACTGACCTGCGTCGCTCCGAACGACGGTCAAAGGTCGTCTTCGTCGGTCAGCAACGGCTTGTTGCCCGCGGCCCTGAGCATCAGCGCGGCGACGACCCAGGCGGGGTACGACATTGGCGTCACGTTTGGCCTGTATCCCGGAATCAGCACCAATAACGGCGGCAGCCCGAATCTTCAGGGCGTCGGCGCCGCCGGCGGCGGGGCTGTCGCCACCAACACCGCTCTCGGTACCGCCGGACTGGATGTTCGTCAGGTTTTCCTGACATTCGGCAACAAGGAGATGGGCACAGTGCTGGCGGGACGCAACATCGGCCTCTTCGGGGCTGACGCGATCCTGAACGACATGACACTGCTCGGCGTAGGCGCCAATGGCAGCAACGCGGCACCGACCAACACGTCGCTCGGGTCGATCGGCTACGGCTATATCTATACGGACTGGCTGGCGCAGATCAATTACACGACCCCTGATCTCAACGGCGTCAAGGTCACGATCGGTATTTTCGACCCACTGGAATCGCTGACGGACGGCACGGGACCGACTCCGAAGGCCACCCCGGGCTTCCACGGCAAAGTCGCCTACAAAACGGACGGCCCTCTGTACCTGTCGGCTTCGTTCATCTACGAAAAGCAGGAATTCCAGCGCTCCGACGCACTGGGGAACCTCATCACGGGCCAGAAGGTATCCTATGACGGAACCGGCTTCGACTTCGGCGGCAAGTACGACCTCCCCATGGGATTCCAGGTCGCCGCCTGGGGCTACTACGCCAAGGGTCTCGGCACGACGGGGCTGTTCATCAGATCCGCCGACACGGATCCCGCGAGCCCGGGCTATGGCGAGAACCGCAAATCCTACGGTGCACTCGCCCAGGTGACCTACAAGATTCCGGACACCAACTACAAGCTGGGTGTCAACTACGGCACCAGCCGGCTGAGCCTCGCCGACAAAGAGGTCAACCCCACCCTGGTGAAGCTCAATGACAAAGTCAGCCTGGGCGTCTACGACCAGCTGACACCGAACCTGATGCTGCTTGCGGAAGGCACCACGATGTGGTCGAAAAACCAGGTCGGCGACGAGAACAAGGCCTGGGTGGCAAACGTCGGCGCATTCGTTTCGTTCTGATCGCGCAATACTGGAAGTTTTTGGCTTCACGAACGCGCCGGCCTGTAATGCGGCTGGCGCGTTTTTTTCGCCTATGAAGCTGCTCGCAACGGCGCCACAAACACCGGCGTGGTCGTCGGCTGACCCGTCGGCGACCCACCAACCTGCTCCACGGTAATTGCAACGTGCGCCGAGTTGGCGAGCGCCTGTTTCTGTACCTCCGTCAGCGTGCGTTGGGCCGTACCGCTATACGGCATCAGACCCAGCGAAACAGGCTTACCCCCCGTGGGCAGCGCCCACAACTCAAAGTCGCGATCGGCGGCGTGCGCGGGAAGTTGCCCCGTGTGCATGATCAAACGGCCGCTGGTGCGATAAACATCAACCTCCCACAACTGAGTACCCGTGGGCGTCGCGATCGTTGCAACTGCAGACAACTTGCCCGGTTCGGTGCTGCGCCAGTAGAGCAGCGCCGACAAACCCGCCAGAAGCAACACACTTGCAGCGATCGCCCAGGTACGCCCGGGACGCCGTTGCGGCGAGCCGCGCGATGGATTCAGGCGCAGCCGGATTCCCTGCCACACGTGAGCAGGCGGCCGGATCGGTCGCAAACCTTTGCCGAGGTGCATCAGATTTTCTTCCCAGAAGCGGCAGCGCTCGTCGACGAGCGGCACGCGCGTGCGCCACTTCTCAAATCGCAGGCGTGCCGGCCCCCGCAATGTGCCCAGCACATACTCGGCCGCCAGGGAATCAATGATTTCAGGATGGTCCGCCGGGTTCACATCAGGGCTCCAGGCACTTGCGCAGGCTCTGCAGCCCGCGCCGGATCCAACTCTTGACCGTCCCCAGCGGGTTGCCGGTCAGACGCGAAATATCCTCGTGCGAGTTACCCCCGACGTACGCGAGCTCCAGACAGCTGCGCTGCTGGTCATTGAGTAAGGCCAGGCACCGTTCCAACAATCCTGCCGTCGGCATCCAGGAAGCGGATTCCTCCTTTGACTCATCGGCCGATTCGGCCCGCTCCGGCAGGTCAGGAACCAGAATCGGCGCCGACCGCTCGTGGCGGAGCAGATCGATGGCCCGATAACGCGCTATCGACATCATCCAGGCCATTGGACGACCGCGCGCGGTCTCAAACTGTCCCGCCCGCTGCCAGATGCTCACGAACACGTCCTGCAACGCTTCCTCGGCAAGCGCGCGCCGCCGGAGCATCCGAGTGAGGCACGCGAATAGAAGAGGCGACGCCAGCTCGTACAGGCGCTCGAGGGCGCTCGCATCTGCCGCGGCGCAGCGGGCCAGGAGCAACTGCAGCTGCTGGTCGAAGTCGGCCGATTGCGCTGCAGGGCTCAGGCGGGCTCGCTTGATCGCCGGGGTGCGCGCATTCTAATGCGCGCAAACCCAAGGTCTTGGCAAAATTACGGTCTCCATCGCCTCAACTACGGCTGAGGCATGGATCCGGATGCATATCTTCCATTGGCGCAAATGCCCTTCGGGCATTTGCGCGGAATCAGCCTGATGGGCTTCGATGGGCGCCGGGCAAAAAGCGCGGTTTTTTGCCGGGGGCGCCCAGCCCGGAAGGTGTCGTTGAGGACGCCGCTTTCAGTGGGTCGAATCGATAAAAGCGTCCACGTCCCCTTTCATCTTCTTCAGCGAGGGCGGGTTTACATACATCATGTGCCCGGCCTCGTAATACTTCATCTGGATACGGGATGAAGTACCGGGAGGCAGACCGAGGTGCGCCATCATGTATTCGGTGGCTGAAAACGGGGTTGCGAGGTCGTAGTAACCGTTGAGAACCAGCACCTTCAGGTTGGCGTCCTGAACCAGCGCCTGAGCGAGGTCGACTCCCGAGTTGACGATGGGCTGCTCGCCTTCGGCGTCAATCGGCTTGTGGGTCCACTTCCAGTGCTCGCCGATCGTGAAGTTCGTCGCCCGGTAGGTACGACCCTGGCCGAACTTCAAATCAACATGATAGTAGTCCTGGAAGGCCGCCGTGAACGCCGCGCTGATGGCCGCTGACTGGGGATCGTAGTCAGCGTACTTCTGCAGGGGATCCTGGGTCGGTCCGGCAAATCGCCCATCCAGCCGGCCGATGGTCAGGCGCCGCGATTTCAACAACTCGTGCGCGAAGGCAACTTCGGCAATCCGCAGGTTCGCCGCCTTCACATACTCCGCGCTCAGGCCCGTGTACTTGTGGACCTGCTCCGCTACGGCATCGCGCTCCTCGTCAGACAATGCGTCACCCTTCAACAGTGCGGCAGTAAACGGGCCGGTTGAGTAGCGGCGTACTTCCGCCAGAAACGGTTCGAGAGCCGCCGGCTGACCTGGGATCATGTGGTGATACCAACCCACAGCCGCGTAAGCCGGGAGGTATGCCGCGTACGGCCGCTCATTTCCGGGCAACTCCGCGAAAATCGCCTCGATGTCAGTTGCAACGGACACGAGCACCAGTCCGTTGAACGCCAGCGAGCGACGCGAGCGCAGGTAGTCGACGATGGCAGCCGCACGCGTAGTGCCGTAACTCTCTCCGAACAGATACTTCGGCGAAGTCCAGCGGTTGTTGTCGCTGACATACTGGGCAATGAAGCGGCTGACCGAGTCGATGTCCGGATCAACACCCCAGAAATCCTCGTCCTTCCTGTCGCACACCGCGCGGCTCAGGCCCGTGCCGACCGGATCAATCATGACGAGGTCGGTCTTGTCCAGAACGCCGAACTCATTGTCTACGGTCTTGTAAGGGGGTGGTGGGGTTGGAGTCGGATCCGCCACGATCACGCGCTTCGGACCCAACACGCCCATGTGGAGCCAGAGTGACGATGACCCGGGGCCACCATTGAATGCAAACAGAATCGGCCGCTGGCCGATGTCTTTCGTGTCACGCCGCGTGTACGCGACGTAGCCGATATTGGCGATGGGCTTGTCATCATCGTCGCGGATGACGAGGGTGCCGGCGGTGGCCGTGTAGTCGAATCCCTTACCACCGGCAGCCAGGTGATGCTGGGTCACCGAGCTTTCGGCTTTCGGTTCCCGCTTCCACTCTTCCTTCTTGTCACCCTTGACGTCCGTCTGACAGGACTCGAGCAGGGAGCCCGCGGGCGCTCCCGGCTTTTCGTCGGCGCCGGCCGTGGATTGCATCAGCGCCCAAAGACAAACCAGACCTGCCGGGAATGCGATTTTGTTCATCGCCGACGTATACCACAGCGCGGCTGGTCGCCCAGTCCGGCGCGACGAACCGTTGGTCGCGTGCGCCGGATCGCACGGTCGAGGTACAATACCCGCATGCCGCACACCACTCCCGACCAGGTAACCGAATACGACCCCGAAGAGGTCAAAGAGCTGCTCGACGCCGGACGCATCGTGCTGGTTGACGTTCGCGAACCGGCCGAATACGCCGCCGAGCGAATCCCCGGTGCCTTGTTGTATCCACTGTCCACGTTCGATGTGAGTCTGCTGCCACCCGATGAGTCACGCCAGGTCGTGTTCTCCTGTGCGGCCGGCGGACGGTCCCTGACCGCAGCACGGCAGCGCCTCGCACAGGGTCAACCCGCGGCGCACATGGCCGGTGGCATCTCCGAATGGAAAGCGGTGGGCCTGCCCACGATCCGAATCGATCCGCGCACAGGGCGACCGATGTCGCGAAGCGAAAGTCGCGCCTTTCGCTAGCGCATCGAAAGCGCCGCAGGCGACTTTCGATCATCGGAGAATAGAAGCGAAAGTCGCGCCTTTCGCTAGCGTGACTGGGCGTCCCCATCGAAAGCGCCGCAGCCTGCGCGGCCCGGGCGACTTTCGATAGTCGGAGAATACCCTTGACTGAGATAGAACACCCCCGCTCCATCCGCTCATTCGTGATGCGAGGCGGTCGGATCACGGAAGCACAGCAGCGCGCGCTGGAGCTGCTGTGGCCCAAGTACGGTATCCCCTTCGAACCCGCTCACCTCGACCTCGACGCCGCGTTCGGCCGGACGGCGCCCGTCACCCTGGAGATCGGCTTCGGTAACGGGGACAACCTGGCTGCCCAGGCAACCGCTCACCCGGAGCGCAATTTTCTCGGAATCGAAGTTCATCGCCCCGGCGTGGGCCGCCTCATGTTGAGCCTGGAGGAGCACCAGCTGCCCAACGCGCGGGTCATCTGCCACGATGCCGTTGAAGTTTTGACGCACCAGGTTGCGCCGCAAACCCTGGCCGAGGTGGTCATCCTGTTTCCGGACCCCTGGCCGAAGAAACGTCATCACAAACGGCGATTGGTCCAGGCGCCGTTCGTTGAGTTGGTCACCGACCGGCTGTGCGCGGGTGGCGTACTGCACTTTGCGTCCGATTGGCAACCCTATGCGGATGCTGTGCTGGAATTGCTCAATGCCAATCCCCGGCTGCACAACATTTCACCGGATGAAAGGTTCGTTCCGCGGCCCACGGAACGCAATCCCACTCGCTTTGAGAAACGGGGCGAACGCCTGGGTCACGATGTGTGGGATCTCGCGTTCGAGCGTCGCTGACCGCGCAATGCACACTGCTTGCGGCAATGGTGCCGCGCGAGAGCGGAATAATTCCTTGAAAGCGCCCACCTCGAGGTGCAACATCAGGTCACCCTCCTGGTCTCGCGGGTCACGCTCATGACGGCTCCCAGTCCAACTATCGGCGAGTGGTATCGACATACCGGCGGCGATTCGTTTGAAGTCGTGGCGTTCGATGAAGACGACGGCACGATCGAGATCCAGTACTTCGACGGGACCGTCGAGGAAATGGATACCGAGGACTGGGACAGTCAGTGGGCGGACCGGGCGCTCGAGGCGGCCGAGCAGCCGGAGGACTGGTCGGGCTCGGTGGATGTTGAATCAACCGATGACTCGGCGACGGGGAGTGATATTTCGGGCGACGAAAGCACGTTGCGCGCCAGCTCGCTGGATGGAATCGATTTATTCGAATAGCGCAGGTCCGCGCAGCAACCGGCTCGCAGTGGCTCAATCGGCTTCAGTCAGGCAGGGCCAGCGGGTCAACATCGTCGGCCAACATCACAAAGCCGTTTTCAATCGCCAGCGGTATCGTGCGCAACGATTGCCCGGCGCACGGGCCGGCCACGCAATAACCCGTCAGCTTCTCGAATAGCGCTCCGTGCGATGAGCACAGGATGAGCGCGGCATCCGCTGTCAGGAATTGGTGCGGCTTCAGGTTGAGCGGATGCCTGGCATGCGGACAGCTGTTGATAAAACCGCGTACCTGATCATTGATCCGAACGACGAAGCCACGCAACGGCCAATCGCCGGTGCCCATGGCAAACCCGCGTGCACCGGCCTCACCCAGATCGTCCAACCGGCAGATGACCCGCTCCACATCAATCTGGCGCGGGCCGTTCATGCGCGCCGCTGATCCAGCGCCTCAATCTTGTTCCGGGTCAGCCACACGATGATCAGCCCGGGCATGGCCGCCACGAAACTGACAACGTAATAGACATACCAACCGCCATGGTCGGCGACCCAGCCGGCCGGATAGCCCAACCCGTAACGCGGCAGCAACGCGATGGACGACATCAACGCATACTGAAAGGCACTGTACCTGACATCACACAACGCCATGATCAAGGCGACCAGCGCTATGTTGCCCATGGCCCCTGCCACATGCTCGATCACGACAGCCGCCACCATCAGCGGATAGCTCTTGCCAGCGGCCGCCAACGCACAGTACAGCAGATTGCTCACTGCCTGCGAAATGCCGAATATCAACATCGAGCGCAACAGGCCCAGCCTGACCATCAGGATGCCGCCGAGAACCGAGCCGACCAGCGCGCTGCCGGTGAACAAACCCTTGACGATGACCGCCAGCTCCGTCTTCGAGAAGCCGATGTCCAGCATGAACGGCGTGAACAGCTTCATGGCGAAGGCATCGCCGATCTTGAACAACAGCACCACCCCTATGAGCGCGACTGCTCCAGGGCCGGCCAACAACTCCTGCAGCGGTATCACGACCGTCTCACGCAATGAGCGCGGCGCCTGCTGGACCTGCGCAGGCTCGGGTGCGAGCCAGGTTGAGATGCAGAACAGCATCATGATCCCCGCCAGGATCAGAAACGCCGGGCGCCAGCCAAATTGATCGGCAATCAGCAACGCCACCGCGGACGCGAGCCACGCAGCGGTGCGATATCCCAGATTGGATGCGGCCGCCGCGGGCCCGCGCTCACTGGGCAGCGAGACATCGGTGCGATACGCATCGATGCTGATGTCCTGAGTCGCTGACAGAAACACGATGGTTACCGCACAGGCCGCGACCGGGAAGAGTGCGACCGCCGGGTCCTGTAGGGCGAAGAACGCTATCGCGACGGCCAGCAGAATTTGCGTAACCAGAATCCATCCGCGCCGGCGTCCCAAAAACGGCATCGGAAAGCGATCCACGAACGGCGCCCAGAGGAACTTGAGGAGATAAGGCAACGCCACATACGACATGACGCCGATGGTCGTATTTGAGACGTGAGAGTCTTTGAGCCACGCCTGCAGAGCGCTTTCGGTCAACTGGTTGGGGTAACCGGACGCCGCCGCCATCACCATGATGGCCAGCATCTTCGGACTCGCCAGGATCTGCCGTAAGGACGGGGCCTTTGGCCCCGTCGCAGCCACCGTATCGCGCGCAACGCTCAATGCTCGTCATCCTCGGTTTTGGACCGGACGGGGGGATACTGGCACGACACTCGTTGACAGTACAAAGCAACCGGTGGCACCGTCGCGCGCACATTTCACCAGACGGCAACGCATGCAGGACTATCAGCTCAGATTCATCGATCTCGCCCTGTCGCGGGATGCGCTGCGCTTCGGCAACTTCAAGCTGAAATCCGGGCGCGAGAGTCCGTATTTCTTCAACGCGGGACTGTTCAGTGATGGCGACGCGGCGGCCGTGCTGGGCCAGTGCTATGCCGCGGCGATCCTGCGTTCCGGCGTGGAATTCGACATGATCTTCGGGCCGGCCTACAAGGGCATACCGCTCGCCACGGCGGTTGTCATTGCGCTTTCTACGCAGCACGGCCGGAATGTACCGTATGCATTCAACCGCAAGGAGGCGAAGGATCACGGGGAAGGCGGCATTGTCGTGGGCAGCCCGCTGCGTGGGCGAGTCCTCGTTGTGGACGATGTGATCACTGCGGGCACTGCGGTCCGCGAATCGCTCGAAATCATTCGCAATGCGGGTGCACAGCCGGTGGCCGTGGCGCTTGCGCTCGACCGCCAGGAGCGCGGCCAGGGCCAGCTCTCCGCAGTGCAGGAGATCGAGAGTCAGCAGGGTCTGACTTGTGTGAGCGTCGTCACACTCGCCGATCTGATTGAGACGCTTTCCAACCCGCCCGACGGCCAGGTGAGGATTTCTGCCGAACAGCTCACATCGTTACGCGACTATCGACAACGTTATGGTGTGAGCTGAGACTTGCGACTCAGGCACACTCAGTCAATATAGTAGAGTTATATCCAAACGGTCGGGGGGCTTTCAATGTCAGTGCGGTTGTTGCCGGGCATGCTCGGAATGCTAGTTGCATTCATCGGGTGGGTACCTGGTGCAGTCCATGCTGCCAACAGCTCTGGCAACAAGGACGCTGTCACGTACCGCTGGACCGACGAGCAGGGCGTTGTGCACTACGGTGACAGCATTCCTCCGCAATATGCCCAGAAGGAACGTGCAGTCCTCAACAGCCGCGGCGTCGAAGTGCGCAGGCTCGACGCGCAGAAGACTCCGGAGCAGATAGCCGCCGCGGAGCGCATCCAACAAAACGTGTTGCGGCAGAAGCAGCATGACGCCTTCCTGATGAACACCTATACGTCGGTGAAAGATATTGAGGCGTTGCGGGACTTACGTCTGGGCCAGCTGCGGGGCCAGCGGGTTGCGGCGGAGCAGTATGTGGACAGCCTGCATTCCCGGCTCAGCGCCTTGCAGACCCGCGCGAAGAATTTCAGGCCGTACAGCGCGCGACCCGGTGCGGCCAGAATGCCGGACGATGTGGCGGAAGACCTGGTGCGCACCCTCAATGATCTGCGCACGCAAAGCAATGCGCTGACCACGAAAACCGAAGAAGAGACCACGTTGAAATCGCAGTTCCAGGCGGACATCGAACGGTACCGCGAGCTGCGCACAGCAGCCAACTGAGTGGTCAACAGCCGGCTCGTCCGCCGGCACGCCAACCCGCCGCGTCAGTGGCTGCCTGAGTGACCGAACCCGCCGCCACCCCGTGCAGTGGCCGAAAAGTCCTCCACGATCTCGAGCTCGACCTGCACCACCGGCACTACGACCAGTTGCGCGATCCGCTCGCCGGGACGCACCGTGAACGGCTCGCGGCCGCGATTCCAACACGACACCATCAGGTGCCCCTGGTAATCCGAATCAATCAGCCCCACCAGGTTTCCCAGCACCACACCATGTTTGTGTCCCAGTCCCGAGCGGGGCAGGATCACGGCGGCCAGGCCGGGATCCTCAACGTAGATGGCGAGGCCGGTGGGAATCAACTCAGCCTTGCCGGGCTCGAGCAGCAGGTCCGCATCGATGCAGGCCCGCAGATCCAATCCCGCGGAGCCCGCCGTTGCATAGGCCGGAAGGGGAAACTCGCGACCGATACGGGAATCCAGTATGCGCACCTTGAGCGGGTGCCGCTTCGCGTCCTTGGCTCGAGTCACGCGAGTGCCGAGCCGCGCTGCGCCAGTCCGCTTTTGCCCGCGGCATACGATTCCGCAATGAGGGCGACCAACTGCCTGGCGAGGGTGACTTTGGACGCCTTGGCGAGCTCGCGGCGCCCGTTCCGCCACAACACGATGAGCGCGTTGTCCTCGCAGTCAAATGCCTTGTCGTGACCCACTTCGTTGGCCGCGATCATGTCCAGGTTCTTCTTCAGCAGCTTGCCCCGCGCATGTTGCTCAACCGACTCCGTCTCGGCGGCAAAGCCCACCACAAACGGCCGGTCAGGCCGGGCCGCGACCGTGGCGAGCACATCCGTCGTACGCTCCATACTCAAATCCATCCGATCCGAAGTTTTCTTGATCTTCTGTTCGGCCGCGGTTGCCGGTCGATAGTCAGCCACCGCCGCCGTTGAAATGAAAATATCCGCGCCCACCACTTCTCCCAACACCGCGTTGAGCATGTCAGCTGCGCTCTCGACGTCGATTCTGCGCACGCCGGGAGGCGTCGACAGGCTGACGGGTCCGCTGACGAGAACAACTTCCGCACCCGCTTCGCGTGCTGCTTGTGCAACTGCAAAGCCCATCTTCCCTGAACTGCGGTTGCTGATGAAGCGCACTGGATCGATCCGCTCGCGGGTCGGGCCCGCCGTAATCAACACCCGCCGCCCTTGTAGAGGACCACTGGGTGTCAGGAGAACGCTCGAGCGGTCGACGAGTTCGAGCGGCTCCAGCATGCGGCCGGCGCCAACTTCGCCGCACGCTTGATCTCCTTCAGCAGGTCCTAACACCTGAATCCCGCGCTGCTGCAGCGTCGCTACATTCGCGCGTGTTGCCGGGTTAGCCCACATCACCCGGTTCATCGCCGGAGCAACGGCGATTGGCGCTTCTGTCGCCAGGCACAAAGTGCTGAGCAGGTCATCCGCCTGGCCCGTGGCCAGCCGAGCCATGAAATCAGCGCTGGCAGGAGCAACGAGCACCAGCTGAGCCCATCGCGCGAGCTCAATGTGCCCCATGGCCGCTTCCGCGGCCGCATCCCACAGGTCTGTGCGCACAGTCCGGCCGGACACCGCTTGAAATGTCGCAGCGGTCACGAACTCGCGCGCAGCCGCGGTCATGACCACCTGGACCTCCGCCCCCTGCTCGCGCAGCCGGCGCACGAGATCCGGGCTCTTGTAGGCGGCGATTCCGCCAGTCACTCCGAGCAGTATGCGTTTGCCTTGCATTGACGGTCCCGTGAGGTCATGAGCCGATTATCGGGCGACATTCCCCGCACGCGCAAACAACCGGTTGGAATAACGCGATTTCTATCAATACGCCCGCCTTTGTCCCCCTGCCCCCCGCACCCCGCTCCCCCGCAAACTGAGCGCGCCGTCTCTTCTCTTCCCCCAGCGCTCTCTCGCACCCGAGGAACCCAAGCCCCATGGCCCTGCAAACCCTGGCAAAGATCGCCCCGAAATCCATCACCATCCGTAACTGGCCCGAATCGGAGCGCCCCCGCGAGAAGCTGCTCGAACGGGGCCCGCAAGCGCTTTCGGACGCCGAGCTGGTCGCCCTGCTGCTGGGCTCCGGGACCAAAGGCCGCTCGGCAGTGGACCTCGCGCGCTCGCTGCTGGCGGAATTCGGCTCACTGCGCGAGATGCTCGCTGCCGATCGGCAGCGCTGGGAGGGAAAGGTCGGCATCGGGCCGGCGCGCTACGCGGCCCTGATGGCCTCTATTGAAATCGCGCGCCGCCATTTGAAAGAGCCCCTGCGAACAACCTCAGCCCTGACGGCACCCGACCCCACTCGCCGGTTTCTGCTGGCGCAGCTGCGCGATCGGCACTACGAGGTCTTTTGCTGCCTGTTCCTGGACAATCGCCACCGACTGCTGGCTTTTGAGGAGATTTTCCGCGGAACTATCGACGGGGCAAGCGTCCACCCGCGGGAAGTTGTCCGCCAGACCCTGCTGCACAACGCGGCGTCAGTGATCGTTGCGCACAACCATCCGTCCGGCTCGATCGAGCCCAGCGAGGCCGACGAAGGGGTCACACGCCGTCTCAGGCAAGCTCTGGCTCTCGTTGACGTGCGCCTTCTCGACCACCTCATCGTGGGCGACGGAAAGTGCTTCTCGTTTTCTGAGCACGGCCTGCTCTAGCCGAAGCCGACTCGTCCCGAGGCCGTCGCGTCTTGTGGCGACGGGCCGAGACTGGTATAAAGCCCGACTCCGCGAGGCGGGCCCAGCCTACCCTTGCGCCCAAATCACTGAATTCTCAAGGTTGTTTCGTATGTCCCGCGTCTGCGAGATCACCGGCAAGCGGCCGGCTGTTGGTAACCGCGTTTCTCACGCGAACAACAAGAAGCGTCGCCGTTTCCTGCCGAACCTGCACACTCAACGTTTCTGGGTCGAGACCGAGAAGCGCTGGGTGTCCCTGCGCATTTCGGCCAATGGCCTGCGCACGATCGAGAAGAAGGGCATCGAGACCATCCTTGCCGAGTTTCGCGCCAAAGGCGTGAAGCTGTAACGCTCGCTTTGGAGCCATCACCATGCGCGAAAAGATCAAACTGCTCTCGACCGCCGACACCGGCCACTTCTATGTGACCACCAAGAACAAGCGCCTGCATCCGGACAAGATGGAAGTGCGCAAGTTCGACCCCGTGGTCCGCAAGCACGTGGCGTACAAGGAAACCAAGATCAAGTAACCGCTGCCTGCGCGCGCGGTGACGAGATTTTCAAAGGGCCCGGCATTGCCGGGCCCTTTTGTTGGCGCTCCCACCCCAACAAACGCACCTTGAGATGCCCGAACTGCCCGAAGTTGAAACCACCCGGCGCGGGATCGAGCCCCACGCGGTCGGCCATCGGATCGTGGAGCTTCGCCTCTACGAGAAGCGGCTGCGTTGGCGCGTACAGGAAGACCTCCCGGACCTGGTAGCGGGACAAGTGATCCTCCACGCCAGGCGCCGTGCGAAATACCTGTTGCTGGAGCTGGAGTCGGGCACGCTCCTGTTGCATCTGGGAATGTCAGGCAGCCTGCGTGTGTTGCCTGCCGACGTGCCCCTGCTTCCACACGATCACTTCGATCTCATCCTCGACTCCGGCAACACACTCCGATTCAATGATCCGCGCCGCTTCGGCAGCCTGCATTACGCGACGGGCGATCCAAACGAGCACCCCCTGTTGGCAAAGCTCGCTCCAGAGCCGCTGGAGGCCGCGTTCGATGCCGACTACCTTTGGCGCGTAACCCGCCGCAGACGGGTGGCAATCAAACAACTGCTGATGAACAGCAGGCTGGTGGTCGGTGTTGGCAACATCTACGCCAGCGAGGCCCTGTTCAAGGCGAAAGTGCGACCCAAACGGCAGGCGCGCAACCTGACGCGAGCCGAGGTCACACGACTCGTCCGGGCGGTGAAATCCGTTCTGGCAATGGCGATTCGCGTAGGCGGGACCACGCTGCGTGATTACGTGGGCGCCGATGGGCAGCCCGGCTATTTCAGACAGAAGCTTTTTGTCTATGAACGCGACACACAACCCTGTCGAAACTGCAAAACACCGGTACGCCAGCTCACGCAGGGACAACGCTCCACTTACTACTGCCCCACGTGCCAGAAATGACGCGAATCAGGACAGGAGACCGGCCGCTCTCTCGTAAGTGATGCTCAGCAACAGCTGATCATCGTGTGCCTGCATGTGGGTTGGACGATTGGCCCCGTCGAGGTTGTAGCACACCGTGAGCCGGTCAGCCGTCAGTTCAAAGATGGCAAGCATGCTGCGGCCGGCATTCGGGCCGTCACGGCCAACGATGTCGAGGGTCCAGGGCTTCGCACTGTCATTCACGAGGTACTCGCCCCGGTCGACCACCTGATTGCTGCGATCGACAATGTTGTAGTCGTGTCCGTCGAGAACGAGATATTTGACGCGCAGCTCGGCGACGAGCAACTCCTTGCCGGAGACGCTGGCAGCGATGGGAACCCACGCCCCCTCGAGCCCCTGCGGCAATGCGTCGCTCATCGGCTGATGGATCTCATAGTCATCAGCCTCAAACGCGCCGCTGTTTCTTGAGCTCCGCCTCGACGAGGGGATGCACGAATTCCCCTACGTCGCCACCCAGCACGGCGATCTCCCGCACCAGTGTTGATGAGATGAAGGTGAACTGCTCCTGTGGAGTGAGGAAAACAGTCTCGATCTCGCGCGCCAGGTGCCGGCTCATGTTGGCCAGCTGAAACTCGAACTCGAAGTCGGACACGGCGCGCAAGCCGCGCACCACGACCGAAAGGTTGTTGTCGCGCGCGAAAATGACCGTGAGTCCCGAATAACCCACCACATCGACATTGGGGACGTCGTGGAGCACGCGCCGCGCCATGTCGACTCGGGCCTCCAGGGGAAACATGGGTGCCTTGTTCGGATTCGCCGCAATCGCGACCACGACCCGGTCGAAAATGCTCGCTGCCCGGCGAACCAGGTCGTGATGACCGTTCGTAATGGGATCGAACGTGCCCGGATACATCGCGTTGCGTTTTTTCATGCGCCTCCCCTCGTCAGTAAATGATACCCCACCGCCCCGGCCTGCTTGGTTTTGGTTACCTGCCAGGTGTCAGGCAGTGGCGGCAGGCCGCCGGTCGCGCCCGTTTCGACATAAATCAGCGCATTTGCACCGACCCAGTGCTTGTCTTCCAGAAGTCGGGCGACCTGCGTCAGCAGACCCGAAGCGAACGGGGGATCCAGGAAAACGATATCGAACGGCTGCGCTGTACCACCCAGGAAACGCAGCGCCTCGTTGTGCTCCACCTGCCAACCGACCGCCCGCCACTCAACGAGCCGCGCGCGCAACTCACGAACGGCAACCGCGTCCCGCTCGACGAAAGTCACCTCGACCGCTCCGCGCGACAACGCCTCGAGCCCCAACGCACCACTGCCCGCGAATAGATCCAGACAACGCGCCCCTGGCACCCGTGAACCCAACCAGTTGAACAGAGTTTCCCGCACGCGATCCGGCGTCGGGCGGATCTCTTCCTGCGGTGGGAAACGCAGTCGTCGGCCGCGCCACGTTCCCCCAATGATTCGCAACACGCGGGAACGAGCAGCACGACTGGCCGCGGGCTGGGGACCGCGATTGCCGCGTTGGGCACCCCCTTGGCCGTCGCGCTGGGCGCCCCGCGATTTCCCGATATTTTTCACATTCATTCCGGCGCGGCAGCGGCTTGCCACCCTTCTCGCGCAAAGCGTACCCTACTGACGAAAATAAGGAGCACGGAGCGAGGGGGTTCGCAACCGGCCGCCGCTGTTCGGCAAGGAGCACGAGGGAGATTATGGATAGACTCATGATGGCTGCCTGCCTGGCAGTCGCGCTCTTCCTTGACGCGTGCTCCGGTGGCCACGGATCCGTCGGTCCCACCAATACGACCAGCGGAAATGGCAATCCCACGGGCGCGGCCGTGACACCGCAAGCGCCCACCGCAGCCCTGTTCCAACCCCTGCAAGGCATCCTGCCCTATCCGACCGACCTCTATTTTTCCGGCTCCACCGACGGCACCCTGAACATCCAGCCCGAGAATGCGCTGATGCCGAACCAGGCCGCCATCAATGCGCTGGACGGCTTTTCGACCACGGCAGTCATTCGCGCCCGCTTCGGCGGAGCGTTGAACCCGGCTTCCTTCACGCCACAATCGGTCGTCGTCCTGCAGGTGACGATCGACAACCAAACAAAAGCCACCACCGGCGTGGTCCAACCACTGACCTTCGGTATCGACTACAC
>Ga0137416_10000395_pt1 | contig 20170 bp, 18 predicted proteins | sample CZODoug3_1_1_16f_FD_108282 | JGI IMG/M metagenome (GOLD analysis project Ga0137416, IMG submission 108282) | Vadose zone soil fungal communities from Angelo Coast Range Reserve, California, USA - CZODoug3_1_1_16fungal (Illumina Assembly) | ecosystem: Environmental > Terrestrial > Soil > Vadose...
AGATGCGCCACCGCCCATAGCTTGACGCCCGCGAGCATCGGATGCTTCAGCGTCGTGTAGATGCGGCCACGAATATAGGATGCGGCCACGAGGATGACGGCAGGCAGCATCAGGGCCACGGTGATGTGCTTGAACGCGGTCGGCGGGGTCCAGACGTCGATCCAGCCGTTCGCCCGATAATCGGCAAACCCCCAGACGATCAGCCCGAGGCCGGCGACGGAAACCAGCGAATAGAAGGTCTTGTAGCCGCCCTCGCCCATCGATGTGACGAACCGCGTGCGCAGCTCGCGCCGGGTGGTGAGCATATGGACGCCGAGGAACAGGGCAAGCCCCAGGATCATCACCAGTAGTCCCACGATGTCCTCCCTTGCGCCCGGTTGTTGGGCCCTCGCGTATCATTTTACGGGTACGGAGCGCAATACGTCACCGGATCACCCATCTCACGGTTTTTCCGCCTGCTTGCCCAGCTCGCGGTTATCGACGTAGCGGATGGCGATCGGCCGGCCGGCGAGCGCGCCGCCAAGGCCGCCGGTGAACTTCAGCGGCATGCAGGCGTCAAGCGAGGCGTTGATCGCCTTGAGGTAGGCCGCGCGCGTGTCCGCCGACACACCCGCCGTGGCATAGGTCATGCGCGGGCTTGCGATGATCTCACCGGTCCGCTTGAAGCTGAAGCGGACCGACATCTGCATGCCCTGCCACGCCGAATCCGCCGCCGGCGGCAACCAGCAGGACCGCAACGCGGCGAAAAGATCGCCGATGGTATCGAGATCATGGTCGGGCTTTTGGTATTTCGCGGCCTGGTCCTGCGGCGGCACGGTTTCGATCGTCAGTTGCAGGTTTTCGCCGTAGGGGTAATCGATCTCGGGAATGCAGGGCCCGTGGTTGAACACGCTGCAATAGGTCGGCGTGCAGGGCTGGCCGTCGAGCACGCTGCACGGCGCGTGCGAGAACGGTGTCGGGTTGATTTGGTGCCGCGGCCGGGCGCCGGCTACGGCCGCGACACTCATTCCAACCACGGTAACGATCACCGCGATGGCGATACGCCGGAACATGGATCGGACCCTCGGGTAGCAGTGCCCCGTGAAGATGATGCGGGCGGCATCCGGCATCAAGCCGGGCGGCGTTCACATCCCTGCGTTCGACGGGAAACCTCCCACCCCCTACGCCTTCTTCTTCACGTCCTTGATGCTGGAAAAATTGATGCCTTCGGCGCGCTCTTTGGTGTAGCCGAGATAGAACTCGTTCCTGGCCAAAAACACCGGATCGCCGTCGACGTCGTCGGCAACGCCGGAACCGTTGGCGGCGATGAATGCCTCGAGCTTCTTGCGGTCGTCGGAGGAAATCCAGCGCGCCAGCTGGAATTCGGAAACCTCAAATTCCACCGGCAGCGAATATTCAGCGTCAAGGCGCGCCTTCAGCACGTCGAGTTGCAGCGGGCCGACCACGCCGACCAGCGCCGGCGCGCCGTCGCGCGGGCGGAACACCTGCACGACGCCCTCTTCCGACATCTGCTGCAAGGCCTCCTTGAGCTTCTTGGCCTTCATCGCGTCGGTCAGCCGCACGCGGCGGACGATTTCCGGCGCAAAGCTCGGCACGCCGACGAAGGTCAGGTCCTCGCCCTCGGTCAGCGTATCGCCGATCCGCAGCGTGCCGTGATTGGGAATGCCGACGACATCGCCGGCAAACGCCTCATCCGCCACCGAGCGATCCTGCGCGAAGAAGAATTGCGGACTGGAGAGGCTCATGTTCTTGCCGGTGCGCACCAGCTTCGCCTTCATGCCGCGGCTGAGTTTTCCCGAGCACAGCCGGGCGAACGCGATGCGGTCGCGGTGGTTCGGATCCATATTGGCCTGGATCTTGAACACGAACGCGCTCATGCGCGGTTCCGCGGCCTCGACCTTGCGCAAATCGCTTTCCTGCGCGCGCGGCGGCGGCGCGAATTTGCCAAGACCCTCCAGCAGATCGCCGACGCCGAAGTTGCGCAGCGCGCTGCCGAAATAGACCGGCGTCAGATGCCCCTCGCGGAATGCGTCGAGCTCGAACGGCTTGCAGGCTTCCGACACCAGCGCCAGTTCGTCCTTGATCTCGGCGACGTCGAGATTGGCGTTGCGGCCGGCGAGATCGCCGATGTCGATCTGTTCGGTGGCGCCGGTCTTGGCGCCGCCGCCTTCGAGCAGGCGCACGCCGCCATTGACGACGTCATAGGTGCCGAGGAAGTCGCGGCCGCGGCCGACCGGCCAGGTCATCGGCGTGGTGTCGAGCGCCAGCGTCTTCTCGATCTCGTCCAGCAATTCGAAGGTGTCGCGGCTCTCGCGGTCCATCTTGTTGATGAAGGTGATGATCGGGATGTCGCGCAGACGACAGACCTCGAACAGCTTTCGGGTCCGCGCCTCGATGCCCTTGGCGGCGTCGATCACCATGACGGCGGAGTCGACGGCCGTGAGCGTGCGATAGGTGTCTTCGGAAAAGTCCTCGTGGCCCGGCGTGTCCAACAGGTTGAACACGAGGCCGTCGAACTCGAACGTCATCACCGAGGTGACGACCGAGATGCCGCGTTCGCGCTCGATCTTCATCCAGTCGGAACGGGTGTTGCGGCGTTCGCCCTTGGCCTTGACCTGACCGGCAAGGTTGATCGCGCCGCCGAACAGCAGCAGCTTTTCGGTCAGCGTGGTCTTGCCGGCGTCGGGGTGGGAAATGATCGCAAAGGTCCGCCGCCGCGCCACTTCATCGGAGAGCGGCGAACGGGTCGGCGATTCGGCTGTAACGGCAATGTCGGACATCGGGCTCGAGCGTTTGGCAGGGAAACCGGGCTGGATCAAGCGGGATAAAGCACCTCCCCATATAGGGATTTTGCCGTACTTCTCCAGCCGTTACTTCAGGATCAGCACGGCCCAATAGGTCAGCGCCGCGACGCTGGCCGAGGCCGGAATCGTGATGACCCAGGCATAGACGATCGAACTGGCCACATTCCAGCGCACCGCCGAGGCCCGCCGCGCCGCGCCGACGCCGACGATGGCGCCGGTAATGGTGTGGGTGGTGGAAACGGGAACCCCGAGATAAGTCGCCATGAACAGGGTGATCGCGCCGCCGGTTTCGGCGCAAAACCCCTGCATCGGCGTCAGCCGCGTGATCCGCAAGCCCATGGTCCGGACGATCCGCCAGCCGCCCATCAGGGTGCCCAGCGCCATCGCGGTCTGGCACGCCAGCACCACCCAGAACGGGATCTCGAAATGGTCGCCGAGGCGTCCTTGCGAATACAGCAGCACCGCGATGATGCCCATGGTCTTCTGCGCGTCGTTGCCGCCATGGCCCAGCGAATACAGCGAGGCCGAGACGAATTGCAGGATGCGGAAGGCGCGATCGACCGCGAACGGCGTCGAACGCACCGACAGCCAGGACACGATCGCGACCAGCACCAGCGCCAGCAGGAACCCCACCAGCGGTGACAGCACGATCGCGAGCAGCGTCTTGGTAAGGCCGCCCCAAACTGCGGCCGACAGCCCCGCCTTCGCCATGCCGGCGCCGACCAGCCCGCCGATCAACGCGTGCGAGCTTGAGGACGGAATTCCGAGCGCCCAGGTGATCAGGTTCCAGACGATGGCGCCGACCAGCGCGGCAAAGATCACGGTGGCGTCGACCACGCTCGGCTCGATGATCCCGGTGCCGATGGTGTTGGCGACGTTAAGCCCGAACACCAGGAAGGCGACGAAGTTGAAGAACGCCGCCCAGATCACCGCATATTGCGGACGCAGCACGCGGGTCGACACGATGGTGGCGATCGAATTGGCGGCGTCGTGCAATCCGTTGAGGAAGTCGAACAGCAGCGCGACCGCGATCAAGACGACCAGAACCGGAAGACCAAGCGCGGCATCCACCTGTTGGCCCTGCCCTATATCACTTGTTTGAGCATGATCTCCGCGCAAACGCGCTTCGCGTTTGTCGCGAGGGAAGCCCGGTATCCACTTTTCCGGATCATGCTCAGACCTGTTCGATCACGATCGAGTTGATCTCGTTGGCGACGTCGTCAAAGCGATCGGAAACTTTTTCGAGGTGCTTGTATATCTCGGCGCCCACCACGAAATCCATCGCGTTGGCGTTGCGGTGCTTGAGGAACAGTTCCTTCAGCCCGATATCGTGGAGATCGTCGACGCGGCCCTCCAGCTTTCCGATCTCCTCGGTGATCTGCGTCAGCATGCCGACGTTGTCGCCGATCGATTGCAGCAGCGGCAACGCGCGGCCGACCAGATTGGCGCATTCGACCAGCAGTCCGCCCATCTCGCGCATCGGCGGCTCGAAGGTCCGCACCTCGAACAACACCACCGCCTTGGCGGTCTGCTGCATCTGATCGATGGCGTCGTCCATCGCGGTGATCAGGTTCTTGATGTCGCCGCGGTCGAACGGTGTGATGAAGGTACGGCGCACCGCGGTCAGCACTTCGCGGGTGATATTGTCGGCGTCGTTTTCGAATTGGTTGACGCGCTGGCAGAACACGGGGGTTTCGTCCCCACCCTTCAGCATATCCTGCAGCGCCTGCGCGCCTTGCACGATGGTTTCGGCATGCCGGGCGAACAGATCGAAGAACCGCTCTTCTTTCGGCAAAAAGGCTCGAAACCAGCGCAGCATGGGATCAGGTCCATCGTTTCCGAAAACGGCCGTCGGACGGCCCGTCACAAAACTGTCATAGACCATTTCCCAAAGGAAGCGCGCGGCGATGGTCGCCAAAACCCGGTCATCCACCGCTTTGTAGGTGTACCCCGGACGCAGTGCAGTGCCATCAGCGCGTTCACGCGCGTCTTCGACGCGCTATGGCGGTGCACTGCTGAGCCGGGGTCCACCTGCGACGCGAGGCTTATAGCGACCGCCGGAAAAAATGCGCGATCTCGCCGATCACGCCGCGGCGGAAGGTCAAGACGCAGGCGACGAAGATGACGCCCTGGATGACCGTCACCCACTGCCCGAAGCCCGCGAGATATTGCTGCATGGCGATGATCACGAAGGCGCCGACCACCGGGCCGAACACGGTGCCGAGGCCGCCGACCAGCGTCATCAGCACGATTTCGCCCGACATCGACCAGTGCACGTCGGTGAGCGAGGCGTTCTGCGCGACGAACACTTTCAACGAACCGGCAAAGCCGGCCAGCGTTCCGGACAGGATATAGGCGACCAGCTTGTACTGGTCGGTCTTGTAGCCGAGCGAGATCGCGCGCGGCTCGTTCTCGCGGATCGCCTTCAAGACCTCGCCGAACGGCGAGTTGATGGTGCGGTAGATCAGCAGGAAGCCGCCGAGGAATCCGATCAGCACGACGTAATAAAGCACCGTCGGCCTGGCGAGGTTGAAGACACCGAACAGGTAGCCCTGCGGGATGCCCTGGATGCCGTCTTCGCCATGGGTGAACGGCGTCTGCAGGTAGATGAAATACAGCAGCTGCGACAGCGCCAGCGTGATCATCGAGAAGTAGATGCCCTGGCGGCGGATCGCGATCAGACCGGTGACGACGCCGAGCGCAGCCGCGCCGGCGGTACCGGCGACGATTCCGAGTTCAGGCGGCAGACCCCAGACCCTCAGCGCATGCGCAGAGATGTAGCCTGCCGTCCCTAGGAACATCGCGTGGCCGAACGACAGCAGGCCGCCATAGCCGATCAGCAGGTTGAACGCACACGCCAGCAGCGCAAAACACAGCGCCTGCATCACGAAGAACGGGTAGATACCGGTGAAGGGCACGCTCGCCAGCAGTGCCGCCATCACGATGAACACGATCATCTCGTCGCGGATCGCGCGCGGGGTCACCGGCAGAGTATCGTCGGTCAATGCTGACATGTCAGGCCGCCCGTCCGGTAAGTCCCGTTGGCTTCACCAGCAACACCAGCACCATCAGGACAAACACCACGGTGTTGGAGGCCTCGGGATAGAAATACTTGGTCAGGCCCTCGATCACGCCAAGCGCAAAGCCGGTGATGATCGACCCCATGATCGACCCCATGCCGCCGATCACCACCACGGCGAACACCACGATGATGAGATCGGCGCCCATCAACGGCCGGACCTGGTTGATCGGCGCCGACAGGACGCCGGCGAGCGCGGCAAGACCGACGCCGAGCCCGTAGGTCAGCGTGATCATCCGGGGCACGTTGATGCCGAAGGCGCGCACCAGCGTCGGGTTCTCGGTCGCGGCGCGCAGATTGGCGCCAAGCCGCGTCTTTTCGATGAGGTACCAGGTGGCGATACAGACCACGAGCGAGAAGATTACCACCCAGCCGCGATAGATCGGCAGGAACATGAAGCCGAGATTCATGCCGCCCTTCAGTTCATCGGGGATCGAGTAAGGCAGGCCGGATGAGCCGAAGTAATTCTGAAACACGCCCTGGATGATCAGCGCCATCCCGAAGGTCAGCAATAGCCCGTAGAGATGATCGAGGCCGGAAAGCCATTGCAGCATGGTCCGCTCCAGGATCATGCCGAAGATGCCGACCACGATCGGTGCGATGATCAACGCGGGCCAATACCCGATACCCGCTACATTCAGCAGGAAATAGGCAACGAAAGCGCCCATCATGTAGACCGCACCGTGGGCGAAATTGATGATGTTGAGCATGCCGAAGATCACGGCGAGCCCGAGACTGAGCAGCGCGTAGAACGAGCCGTTGATCAGTCCCACCAGAAGCTGTGCGTAGAGAGCCTGCATCGGTTTAGCTTTCGCACCCTAAAGTGAAACCCGCCGGCGAGGCTGTCGCCGGCGGGCATGACAGTTATTTCTTCAGCAACGCGCACTTGCTTTCGGACAGCGGCGTGAAGGCCTGGTCGCCCGAAACGGTGCCGATCAGCTTGTAGAAATCCCAGGGCCCCTTGGATTCCGACGGCTTCTTCACCTCGAACAGATAGGCCGAGTGGATGGTGCGGCCGTTGGGCTGGATTTCGCCCTTGCCGAACAGCGTGTCGTCGGTCGGGATCGACTTCATCTTGTCCACGACCTTGATGCCGTCATGCGGATTGCCGCCGAGCGCATCCAGTGCCTTGAAGTAATGCAGTAGCCCGGCATAGACGCCGGCCTGCACCATGGTCGGCGGCGCGCCGTTCTTCATCCGCTCCGAGAATTTCTTCGAGAATGCCCGGGTCTGGTCGTTCATGTCCCAGTAGAAAGTCTCGGTGAAGTTGAGGCCCTGCGCGGTCTCAAGCCCGATCGCCTTGACGTCGGTGAGGAACAGCAGCAGCGCCGCGAGCTTCTGGCCGCCCTTGACGATGCCGAACTCGGCCGCCTGCTTGATCGAGTTGGTGGTGTCGCCGCCGGCATTGGCAAGGCCGATGATCTTGGCCTTCGACGACTGCGCCTGCAGCAGGAACGAGGAGAAGTCCGAGGTATTGAGCGGATGCTTGACGCCACCGACGACCTTGCCGCCATTGGCTGTGATGACCGCGGTGGTGTCGCGCTCGAGCGCGGCGCCGAAGGCGTAGTCCGCGGTCAGGAAGAACCAGGTGTCACCGCCGGCCTTCACCAGCGCCTGGCCGGTGGTATGGGCGAGCATGTAGGTGTCGTAGGTCCAGTGCACGGTGTTCGGCGAGCACTGCGCGTTGGTCAGGTCCGAGGTCGCGGCGCCCGAGTTGATGTAGACGCCGTTCTTTTCCTTCACCACGTTGTTGACCGCAAGCGCGACGCCGGAGTTCGGCACGTCGACGATGATGTCGACCTTGTCGACGTCGAACCACTGCCGGGCGATGGTGGTGCCGATATCGGGCTTGTTCTGGTGGTCGCCCGAGATGATGTCGATCTTCCAGCCCTTGGCCTGAAGGCCGGAATCCTCGGCCGCCATCTGCGCCGCCAGCGTCGAGCCCGGGCCGCCGAGATCGGCGTAGAGCCCGGATTGATCGGACAGCGCGCCGATCTTGATCGTCTTGTCCTGGGCGGTGGCTAACCCCGCCGATGCCAGCGTCAGCGCGGTGCCGAGCAAAAGCGCCGAAATCGTATTCCTCATGTCGTTATCCTCTTTTTGATTTTCTGACTTTTTGATTTTCTGATTTTTGGCGATTTCAGACGCCGAGATAGGTGTGGAGCTTGTCCTTATTGGACGACAATTCCGAATTCGCGAATCCGTCGATCACCTTGCCGTGCTCGACGATGTAGTAGCGATCGGCGACCGTCGAGGCGAAGCGAAAATTCTGTTCGACCAGCAGAATGGTAAATCCTTCCGACTTCAGCCGCGCGATGGTGTGGCCGATCTGCTGGATGATGACCGGCGCGAGCCCCTCGGTCGGCTCGTCCAGCATCAGGAAGCGCGCCCCGGTGCGCAGGATCCGCGCGATCGCCAGCATCTGCTGCTCGCCGCCCGAAAGTTTGGTGCCCTGACTGTTCAGGCGTTCTTTCAAGTTGGGGAATAGATCAAAAATCTGGTCCAGCGACAGGCCGCCTGGGCGCACGATCGGCGGCAGCAGCAGATTTTCGCGCACGTCGAGACTTGCGAAAATGCCGCGCTCCTCGGGACAGAACGCGATGCCCATCCGCGCGATCTTGTCGGAGGAAGCTCGAATGATTTCCTGATTGTCGAAGCGGATCGAGCCGCTGCGCTTGCCGATGATCCCCATCACCGATTTCAGCGTGGTGGTCTTGCCGGCGCCGTTGCGCCCCAACAGCGTGACCACCTCGCCGGCATTCACGTTGAAATTGATGCCGTGGAGGATGTGGGATTCGCCGTACCAGGCCTGCAGATTCTCGACCGACAGCACCGCCGTGCCGGCGGCCTCTACCGGCGCTTCGGCCATGTTCAACTCAGGCATGACCCGTTTCAACTCAGGCATGACCCGCTCCCAGATAGGCTTCTTTCACCCGTTCGTCCTTGGACAGATCGGCATAATTGCCTTCCGCCAGCACCTGGCCGCGCGTCAGCACGGTGATGATGTCGGAGAGATTGGCCACCACGGAAAGGTTATGTTCGACCATCAGGATGGTGTACTTCGCCGAAATGCGCTTGATCAACGCCGCGATCTTGTCGATGTCTTCATGGCCCATGCCGGCCATCGGCTCGTCCAGCAGCATCATCTCCGGGTCGAGCGCAAGCGTCGTTGCAATTTCAAGTGCGCGCTTGCGGCCATAGGGCATCTCGACCGCCGGGGTGTTGGCAAACTCGCTCAGGCCGACATCGTTCAAGAGCTCATGGGCGCGGCCGTTGTAACGGTCGAGCACGCTCTTGGAGCGCCAGAAGTCGAATGAAGAGCCGTGCTGGCGCTGCAGCGCGACGCGGACATTCTCCAGCGCGGTGAGATGCGGAAATACCGCCGAGATTTGGAACGAGCGGACCAGGCCGAGCCGCGCGACGTCGGCCGGCGCCATCGCGGTGATGTCCTGTCCGTTGTAGAAAATCTGCCCCGCGGAAGGCTTCAGGAACTTGGTGAGCAGGTTGAAGCAGGTGGTCTTGCCGGCGCCATTCGGCCCGATCAACGCATGAATGCTGCCGCGGCGCACCTTGAGGGCGACGTCGCGAACGGCAAAGAAACCCGCGAATTCCTTGGTCAATCCGTTGGTTTCGAGAATGAACTCATCGGTCAAACAAAACTCCCCCATCAGCCACTGCTCGCGAAGTCCCCTCGCGCATGGCCGATTTTTTCCCTCACCAGCAGGTATTCCGGGAACGTCTTGGAAACCGTCCCGGACCGCCGCCTCCGGGGGCGGAATATGCCGTCATCGGCGGGGGTTAGGCAAGGCGGAAAGCTGGGCATGGGTGTGGCTCCGACAACGGTCCTCCTCCGCCCTTAGTCGAATTGCCCGCGAGCCTTTGCGCCGTCCCGGAAAGTGGCCGTTAACGGTGATTTGCTGCCTTGCTTGCGCTTTCATCAAATATTTCCCCCTTGGTCCGATGCTGCGCCGATTTAGTCACGCAACGAATTAGTCCTGCAAGGGATCGCTGCCTTGGAATTCGAAAGCGCCAACCCATCGGTCGTCAAGTCGATCAGACAGCGCGATCTCCTGAACACCTGGCTGCGGCTTTATGCCCGCGAGCAGTCGTTGCCGCGCATCAATGAATATCAGCCGGAGCGGCTCGACGACGAACTTCCCGACCTCGTGTACTATACCGTCGATGCCAGCTTTGAGCCGCCACGCCTGACCATCCAGAGCGACGGCACGCGGATGTCGGATGCCTACGGACACACCGGCAAGGGCCGCTATCTCGACGAGTATCTCGGCGCGCGGCTGGCGCCGATCGTGATGCCGGTCTATTACGAATGCATCGCCCGCCGCCTTCCCGCCTATACCATCGCCAATATCGACGACATCTATGGCCGCGTCGTCGCCTATGAGCGGCTGCTGCTGCCGTTCGCGGACAGCGGCAACGTCGCCCACATCATCGCCTCGCTGAAGACGATCAGCGAGGACGGCGGCTTCGAGATCAAGAACCTCATGCGTGGCGGCGACAAGCTGCCGGAACCGAAACTGTGCGCCATCATCGATCATGATCTCTTCCATCGCGCGCCCGGCCGCATTCCGGCCGGCGATAAGCTCGAATTCGGCTAGCCGCCAGATCGATTTCGAGAGTGCCAATCCCTCGGTCGTCAAGTCCATCAAGCAACGCGTTCTCCTGAACGCGTGGCTGCGCGCGCTGCGCCAGCAGCAACCCCTGGCCTCGACCGATGCATTCCAGACCGACGGCTCGGTCGACGAACTGTCCGACATGATGAGCTTCACTGTCGAAGATGTTGGTGGCAGTGCACGGTTTCTGATCACCCACGAAGGCGGGCTAAGCCTTCTTCCGCGACTTCGACGCCACTTCCTTGGCGTAGATATCCGGCTTGAATCCAACCAGCAATTTTCCGCCGAGATCGAGCACGGGCCGCTTGATCATCGACGGCTGCGCCAGCATCAGCGCCAGCGCCTTGCGCTCGTTCAGGCCGTCCTTGTCGGCATCGGGCAATTTCCTGAACGTGGTGCCGGCGCGGTTGAGCAGCGTTTCCCAGCCGAGCTCGTCACTCCATTGCTTGAGCTTGTCTTTCGCAATGCCTGATGTCTTGTAATCGTGAAAATCGTAGGCCACGCCGCGGCCGTCGAGCCAGGCGCGCGCTTTCTTCATGGTGTCGCAGTTCTTGATGCCGTAGATGGTGTTGGACAAGATCATTCCTCGCGCGAAGTTGCGGGCCGAGGTTAGCCCCGCAAACTTCATCGCGCCAGATCAGACTGAATTGTTAGCTTTCAGCGACGGCGGCGACCGCCTCGGCAAACGCCTGCGGCGCTTCCTGCGGCAGATTGTGTCCGATGCCACCCTTGATCAGCCGGTGCTCATATTTGCCGGAGAACTTCTTGGCATAGGCACTCGGCTCCGGATGGGGCGCGCCGTTGGCGTCGCCTTCCATGGTGATGGTGGGGACAGTGATGACCGGCGCTTGCGCGAGCCGCTTGTCCTGCTCGTCATATCGCGGATCGCCTTCGGCAATACCGAGACGCCAGCGATAATTGTGGATCACGATGCCGACATGATCCGGGTTCTCGAAGGCGGCCGCGCTGCGATCGAAGGTGGCGTCGTCAAAGGCCCATTTCGGCGAGGCGACCTGCCAGATCAGTTTTGCAAAATCGTGCCGGTATTTCTCGTAGCCGGCACGGCCGCGTTCGGTGGCGAAATAGAACTGGTACCACCATTCGAGCTCGGCCTTTGGCGGCAGCGGCATCTTGCCGGCTTCCTGGCCCGAGATCAGATAGCCGCTGACGGAGACCATGGCCTTGCAGCGCTCCGGCCAGAGCGCCGCCATGATGTTGGCGGTGCGCGCCCCCCAATCGAAACCCGCGATGGTCGCCTTCTCGATCTTGAGCGCATCCATCAAAGCGATGATATCGACGGCGACCGCGGACGGCTGCCCGCTGCGCATCGTTTCGCTGGAGAGAAAGCGCGTGGTGCCGTAGCCGCGCAGATAAGGCACGATCACCCGGTAGCCGGCCTGCGCCAACAACGGCGCGACGTCGACAAAGCTGTGAATGTCGTAGGGCCAGCCGTGCAGCAGGATCACGACAGGCCCGCCGGCGGGACCGGCTTCGGCGTATCCGACGTTCAGCACGCCGGCATCGATCTGCTTCAGCGCACCGAACGATGTGTTGGTGCCCGGCTTGATGACGGGCATCGGCTTGGTCCTGGTTTGCGCGCTCGCTGAGCCGATCACGCCGAGCCTGGCGGCAGCGATGGTTCCGGCTGCGATGGCGAAGAATTGGCGGCGGTGACGGTTGATTTCATGGGACATGGCGATCTCCCTCGTTTGAGTTGGCCGCGATATAGCCGTGCGGCGCACAGCGCGCTTTCAGATGGCGTTTATTTATCCTTCAGATCGTCGTGATTTTTGCCGCAGAAGCGTTGTGATAGGGTCTGGAACTGCACAGACACCAGCCGGCGGGCCAAGGATTTGCTCTATCGTTTCAACGACTTCGTCCTCGATACTGGCCGACGCGAGCTGCGCCGCGGCGATGGCCTGGTCGCGGCCGAGCCGCAGGTCTTCGATCTGCTCGAATATCTCATTCGCTCGCGGCAGCGCGTGGTCAGCCGCGACGACCTGCTCGCCGCGGTCTGGCACGGGCGCATCGTCTCGGACGCCACGCTGAGCAGCCGCATCAACGCCGCGCGCGCGGCGATCGGCGACAATGGCGACGAGCAGCGCCTGATCCGCACGCTGCCGCGCAAGGGCATCCGTTTTGTCGGCGAGGTGCGCGAAGAGGCCGACTCCCTTGTCGAGACTGCGACGACCCCGGAAAATGCAAAGCCGCGCGCCGCAGATCCCGAGGGGCCGTCGATCGCGGTTCTCCCGTTCACCAACATGAGCGGTGATCCCGAGCAGGCATATTTTGCCGACGGCATGGCGGAAGACATCATCACCGCGTTGTCGCGGGTCAGCCGGCTGTTCGTGATCGCGCGGAATTCTTCCTTCACCTACAGGGGCAAGGCGGTCGATATCCGCGATGTCGGCCGCGAGCTTGGGGTCAATTACGTGCTGGAGGGCAGCGTTCGCCGCAGCGGCGGACGCCTGAGGATCAGCGGGCAGCTGATCGATGCGATCACCGGCGCCCATCTGTGGGCCGACCGTTTCGATGGCGATGCGCGCGACGTGTTCGAACTGCAGGACCGGATCACCGAAAGCGTGGTCGCCGCGATCGAGCCGACGCTGCAGGTGGCCGAGGTCGAACGCCATCGAAACCGCGGCCCGGGCAAGCTCGCCGCCTACGATCTGCTGTTGCGCGCCTATGCCCTGCGATACGAGTTCACCCCTGAGAGCATCGCGGCGGCGCTGGATTGCCTCGATCAGGCGCTGGCGATCGACCCAGGCTATGCGCCGGCGATGGCTGCGGCCGCCTATTGCCACGCGCTGCGCCATTTCCAGGGCTGGGTGCACGACGACGACGCCTATCGCAGCACGGCGGTGACGCTGGCCTGGCGCGCGGTCGAGCTCGCACCCGGCGACGCGCAGGTGTTGTGGATGGCGGCATTCGCGATCTGGAACATGGCGGAAGAGCGCGAGCCGGCGGTTGAGTTGTTCAACCACTCGCTCGCCATCAATCCGAATTCCGCGATGGCGCTGACGCTGGGCGGCTGGATCGAAGTGATGCGCGGCAATCAGAACACCGGCCGCGCCATGATCGAACGCGCGCTGCGGCTGAACCCGCGCGATCCGCGCGGCTGGTTCATGTCGGGCCCCATGGCGATCGCCGCTGTGATCGACGGGGATTATCCGCAAGCCATCGCCTGGGCGGAAAAGGCGCTGGCGCAAAACCGGCGTTTCGCCGTGGCGCTTCGCGTGCTCACTGTGGCGCTGGTCAATGCCGGCCAGCGCGACCGCGCCGCGCAGGTCGCGCAGGAATTGTTGAAGGTCGAGCCGGAATTCTCGATCTCGGGCTTCCTGTCGCGCGTCCCATTTCCGCTGCCAGCGATGGCGAAAACCTACGCCGAGGCGCTGAAGGCTGCCGGCGTGCCGGAGTAACGGCGCAGGCCGCTCGATATCCGCTACCCCGCGCCCGGTTCCAGCGCCTCGCCAAGCTCGATCGGATGCGCCATGGTTTCGTGCAATTTTTCTGTGTCGAGTTCGCCTTCCGACAGGCTGATGACGACACAGGCAACGCCATTGCCGATCAGATTGGTCAGCGCGCGGCATTCGCTCATGAACTTATCGATCCCGACCAGGATGGCGATCGACTGGATCGGGATATCAGGCACGATGGAAAGCGTCGCCGCCAGCGTAATGAAGCCCGCGCCGGTGACGCCCGACGCACCCTTCGAGGTGATCATGGCGATGCCGAGAATGCCGAGCTCCTGCCAGATCGTGAGGTGGGTGTTGGTGGCCTGTGCCAGGAACAGCGTCGCCAGCGTCATGTAGATGTTGGTGCCGTCGAGATTGAAACTGTAGCCGGTCGGCACGACCAGGCCGACCACCGAGCGCGAGGCGCCAAGATGCTCCATTTTCTGGATCATCTGCGGCAACACCGTCTCCGACGACGAGGTGCCGAGCACGATCAGCAGTTCGTCCTTGATGTAGGCGATGAAGCGGATGATCGAGAAGCCCGCCAGCCGCGCAATCGCGCCGAGCACGATCAGGACGAACAGCGCGCTGGTCAGATAGAACGTGCCGATCAGCGCGATCAGGTTCCACAGCGAGCCGAGGCCGTAGGCGCCGACCGTAAACGCCATCGCGCCGAACGCGCCGAGCGGCGCGACCCGCACGATGAGGCGGATCACCCCAAAGAAAACCTTGGCGGCCTGATCGACCGCATTGGCGATCGGCTCGCCGGCCTTGCCGAGAAGGGCGATGGCAAAGCCCGAGAGGATCGAGATCAGCAGCACCTGCAGCAGGTCGCCGCGCGCGAGCGCGCCGAAATAGCTGTCGGGAATGATCCCCAGAAGATGGGCGACGACGCCCTCCTCCTTCGCCTTGGTGACATAGGTGGCAACCGATTTGGGGTCGATCGAGGATGGATCGATGTTGAAGCCGTGACCGGGCTGCAGGACTTCGCCAACCAGCAGGCCGACGGCCAGCGCCACGGTCGAGACGGCCTCGAAATAGATCAGCGCTTTCAGGCCGACCCGGCCGACGCGCTTGAGATCGCCCATCGAGGAAATGCCGTGCACGACGGTGCAGAAGATCACCGGCGCGATCATCATCTTGATCAGGGCGATGAAGCCGTCGCCGAGCGGCTTCAGCGCCTTGCCTAAGTCAGGGTAGAAATATCCGATCACGACGCCGAGCGCGATCGCGATCAGAACCTGAACGTACAGGATTTTGTACCAGGGTTGATGACGGCGAACGGCGGGACGAATCGCTTCTGATGTCATGGGGCACTCGGCGGCGAGCGATGATTTGCGCCGCCATCTTGGGATGGCGCGGCGCGGCCGACAATCAAAATCCGCGTGACGGCCTCGACGCTGCTGGAATGCGGCTTTGGCGCCTGCGCCGATAATCCGACCATCTATGAATTGCTCAAGCGCTAGATTCTTGTTTTGACGCGTTTTCTTCACGCGAACCGGTATCCACTCCGCTCGCAAACGCTCTAAGGCCGTTTCGGAATGTTCAGGCCGCGCTCCACAGCTGGCCGCGCCAAGCCGCGTTCCAGCCACGCCGGCACGTGCGTGAGCGCATCGAACGCCACGAGCTCACGCGCACCGTAAAAGCCGACCAGATTACGCACCCAGCCGAGCATGGAGATATCGGCGATCGTATACTCGTCGTCCATGATCCATGGCCGTCCAGCCAGCCGCGTTTCCATCACGCCCAGCAAGCGCTTTGATTCCGTGACATAGCGCTCCAGCGGCCGCCTGTCGGGAAAATCCTTGCCGGCGAATTTGTGGAAGAAGCCGACCTGGCCGAACATCGGCCCGATCCCGCCCATCTGGAAGTGCACCCATTGAATGGTCTGCCAGCGGCGCGCGGCATCGGACGGCAGCAGCTTGCCGGTTTTCTCCGCCAGATATTGCAGGATCGCGCCGGATTCGAACAGCGGCAGCGGCTTGCCGCCGGGCCCGTTCGGATCGAGGATCGCAGGGATCTTGCCGTTCGGGTTCAATGACAAGAATTCCGGCGTCTTCTGGTCGTCCTTGTTGAAGTCGACGAGGTGCACTTCGTATGGCAAGCCGATCTCTTCCAGCATGATCGAAACCTTGACGCCGTTCGGCGTCGGCAGCGAATAGAGCTGCAGGCGATCGGGATGTTGGGCGGGCCAGCGCTTGGTAATTGGAAAGGCGGAAAGATCGGGCATCTCAACTCGTTCTTTGCTTAGGTTTGGTGCGAGGCTAATGTACGGCCGTAACTGGAAGTAGCAAGGGTCGGCACGGCTCATGGACGATCATCAGACGACGGAAAAACTTGGCCTGACCGACGATGAGCTTGCAATCCAACCAACCGTGTTCGCGGCCGATGCGCTGAAGGATCAGGTCGTGATGGTGTCCGGTGGCGCCGGCGGCATCGGCCGCGCGATCGCCTGGCTGTTCGCGCGGCTCGGCGCCCATGTCGCCGTGGTTGGGCGCAACCAGGACAAGCTCGACGCCCTCGTCGCCAATCTGGCCGGCCGGCATTTGAAGGCATCCGCGCATGTCGCCGATATCCGCGAGCCGGACGCGGTCAACGCGCTGTTTGAGGCGGCCTGGGCTGCGCACGGCCGCGTCGACATCCTCGTCAACAGCGCCGGCGGGCAATTCCCGCAACCCGCGATCGACTTTTCGGTCAAAGGCTGGAACACCGTCATCAATACCAACCTCAACGGCACCTGGTACATGATGCAGGGCGCCGCGCAACGCTGGCGCGACCGCAAGCAGCCCGGCAGCATCGTCAACATCGTGGTCGTCACGACGCATGGCCTCTACGGCATCGCGCACACGATCGCGGCGCGATCCGGCGTCATCGGGCTCTCGCGCGCCGTTGCCGTCGAATGGGCGCCGCTGAACATCCGCGTCAATTGCATCGCCCCCGGCGCGATCGAGACCGAGGGCTGGAACGTCTACACCAAAGAGGCCCGCGCCGCCTATCCGCGCTCCAACCCGATGATGCGCGCGGGCTCGCCCTGGGATATCGCGGAAGCCAGCGTCTACCTCGCCGGGCCTTCCGGGAAATTCGTCACCGGAGAAACGCTGACGGTGGATGGCGGCGGCCAATTGTGGGGCGAGACCTGGACGACGGGGAAGCCGGCGTATTTTGGGGGTGGGAAGGAGTGAGGCTCTCGATCACATCCGCAAGGGCAACCGCGCAAGATGGGTGTGACCATTCATACTGTGGATGAGCACAACTTCTTTCAGGTTCCACGAGATCGGTTCGATCGGGTGCTCTTCGACGCTGCGCGGATCGTACAAGATAGTGATGTGTGGAATGAAATTCGTATTCGCTCGTCGCCTCAATCCCTTTCGTGTTAGCGCGGCACCAAGCATTTGCCGAAACGACTTCAGCGGACAAGGCTCTTCGCCGCCCATCAAGACAAAGGGGCGGCCACCGGCATTGCCAAGAAAGCTGACGGAGCGATTGAACGAGACGTCAAACGGCTGCATCCGTACTCCGGCGACGGCCTCGCACGCCGCCCCAACGATGTGATCGGGCAACCCTCCGAGGAAGAACAACGAGATATGGAGGCGATCAGGTTCAATAAGCTTGCCGGAAAATCTGTGGGTGCGTTTGAGTACCCCGGCCAGCCGGTGAATGCGTGCCGCCGTGACCGCATCCGGAATCGCCGCGAGGAACAACCGGCTATTGCTTGCGCTTCGATCCATGATAGGATAGAACATAACAGGAACAACGACGCAAGCAAGGTTGGAAGTCCGAAAGAAACGTTAGCGCCATGTCCGTTGACAGCTCATCACGTTGGTCCTTCTTCGACCTCGATGATCAGTTCGTCAGCTTGTAGGCGATCACGTAGTCGCCGGTTTTGGTGCCGAACGATCCGTGGCCGCCGGCGGCGGTCACGACATACTGCGTCCCGTCGACGTCATAACTCATCGGGGTCGATTGCCCGCCTGCCGGCAAGCGGTCTTGCCAGATCTGATGGCCGCTGAGCACATCGTAGGCGCGGATGTAATAGTCCGCCGTGGAAGTCAGGAACGCCACTCCGCCCGCTGTGGTCAGCGGACCACCGAGACTAGGCACACCCATCGGAATCGGAATCGGAAGTGGAGCGCTGTCGCGGATGGTGCCGTTGCGATGCATCCAGGCGATCTTTCGCGTCTTCAGATCGATCCCGGCCATGAAGCCCCACGGTGGTTGTTTGCAAGGCAGTCCGACCGGAGACAGAAACGGATGCAGGACGACGCCGAACGGCGTGCCGTACATCGGCTGCACCCCGATCTCGGTGCCGGATGGATGCGCATTGTTCGGAGCGGCAGGATTGTCGGGGCCGCGCGGGATCAGCTTTGAGACGAATGGAATTGCGATCGGGTTTGCGATCGCGATGAGGCGGACGGGATCGACGGCGATGCCGCCCCATTCGAACATGCCGAGATTGCCGGGGAAGACCAACGTGCCCTGCAGCGAGGGTGGCGTGAACGTCCCCTCGTAACGCATCTGATGGAACATGATGCGGCAGGCGAGTTGATCGAAGATCGTCGCGCCCCACATGTCGGCGCCGCTGAGATTCTGCTCGGGCCGGAAGGTCAGTTCCGAGAACGGCTGTGTTGCGGAAACATGGTCTCCGGGTGCGGCCCCCTGCGGAACCGGACGCTCGGGCGCGGGCACGATCAACTGGCCGGTCCGGCGGTCCAGGACGAACAGGTTGCCGGTCTTGGTCGGCTGGATGACGGCTGGCGTGATCCCGTTCTCCGTCGGCAGGTCCACCAGGGTCGGCTGCGAAGCCAGATCCATATCCCAGAGATCATGGTGGACGGTCTGATACGACCAGATCCGCTTTCCGGTGTTGATATCCAAAGCGACCAGGGCGCTCGAATAGCGCTCGGAGAGTGGGTCGCGGTTGCCGCCCCAGATATCCGGCGTTTTGACCCCCATGGGGATGTAGACGAGGTTGAGCTTCGGATCGAACGAGGCGGTGATCCAGGAGTTCGGCGAGTTGTTGGTGTAAGTATAGGTCGGCGACGGAAGCGCATTCTCGTCTGCCGCACCGGAATCCCAGGCCCAGATCAATTTGCCGGTAGTGACGTCGAAGCCCCGGATCACGCCGGAAGGTTCTTCGCTCGAGTAATTGTCGATCACCGCGCCGGCGACCACCAGAATTCGGTCGCTGACCACCGGCGGAGAGGTGGGCTCGTAGAAGCCGGCGGTCTTGATTCCCATGCCCTCCTGCAGGTTGAGCGTGCCGTGATCGGCAAAACTCTCGCAGGGCTTGCCCGTATCCGCATCGACCGCGATCATGCGCCCGTCGTTCACCGGCAGGAAAATTCGCCGCGGGCATTCGGCCGGCACCGGCTTGCCGTTGGCATCAAGCGCCCCGGCGGCGGCTTCGTGATAGGAGACGCCCCGGCAGGTGAGATGCTGGAAGGTACGGTTGGCTTGCAGACCAGGATCGTAGGACCAGCGGAGCTTTCCCGTCTTGGCCTCGATCGCGAACAGCCGCTGATGTTGCGAGCAAAGGTAGAGGGTGTCACGCACCTTGATCGGAGTGACCTCGAAGGTGGTTTCGGGGGAATCGTTCGGCCCTTGCAGATCCCCGGTGCGGAACGTCCATGCCACTTTCAGGTTCCCGGCGTTGGATGGCGTGATTTGCTTCAGCGGCGAATAGCGCTGCCCGAATTGGGTCCGGCCATAGGCCCGCCAATCCCCGTCGGGTTGCCCGTCCGCCGACCGATCTGCCAGTCCGGAATTGGCTTCGGCGATCGTGCCATCGATTTCGTGGTAGGTGCTCGACAGCCCGATGCCCAACACGGCCGCGCCTGCCGCAACGCCGACCCAGAGCGGGGCCGTCGCGCGTTGGTAGGAGACGCCGCCGCCACGGACGAGGCCGCGAACGACCCAGGGAGTCAGTAGCCAGACGCCCAGCGGAAAGATGACATCGCCGCGCGCCGCGAGCGGCCACCAGTCGAAGCCGACTTCGCGGACGGCCCAGATCAATGTACCGATCAGCACGGCTGCATAGACCCAAAGCGCTGCACGATGCCGCGCAAACAACAGCGCGCTGGTGACGAGGATGCCAACGCCCGCAACGACATAGAACAACGGACCGCCCAGCGCAGCGAGCCAGGCGCCGCCACCCGCAAGGCTCAGGCCGATCAGCGCACAAATGACAGCCGTGACAAGGAC
>Ga0137416_10000397_pt1 | contig 20164 bp, 18 predicted proteins | sample CZODoug3_1_1_16f_FD_108282 | JGI IMG/M metagenome (GOLD analysis project Ga0137416, IMG submission 108282) | Vadose zone soil fungal communities from Angelo Coast Range Reserve, California, USA - CZODoug3_1_1_16fungal (Illumina Assembly) | ecosystem: Environmental > Terrestrial > Soil > Vadose...
AGGCGGGGCGACGCCCCGGCCTCTCCTCGCGCTCAACGTGCTCCTGGCCGGCGTCTCGACCATGGCGTGCATTTTGATGGTCCGCGCCCTCTTGGCTCCGTATCCCCTCCCGCCATCGACCGTGCCCCGTCCTCCGTCGGTTGCCTCGCTCACGCCTGAACGCGGACCGAGCCCTCGACCGTCGGCCATCCACGACGTGATCGCCGCCCGGACCCTGTTCCATCCCGATCGGTCGGAGCCGACACGCACGGAACTCGCCATCAAGAGCGTGACGCCGCAGGCAACGCCGGTGCTCTACGGCGTGGTCATCAACGACGATGTCCGACTCGCCTACCTCGAGGACCCGGCGACCAAACGGCTGCTCGGTTACAAGCCCGGGGACGAGCTGGCCGGAGGGCGGATCGAGCGGATCGAAAGCGATCGGGTGGTGATCAGCCGAGCCGACGGTCCCTTGGAGGTCTTCCTGAGAGGGTTGAACAAACCGAGGCCGACCGAAAGTGCTTCGGCACCGACCCCGCCGGTGGTACGCCGCTCGCGCACCGAGTAGAGCTCTTCCCTAGAGCGGTGACGGAGGCGCTGGCGGCTCGACCCGCGGCGCCCGCTGGGGCGGCCGGTAGGCGGCCACCCAGACCCACACATGCGGCCATGTCACGCCGTCACCGTGCAACTCCCAGCGGCCGGTCGGCAGTACGATCTCGCGCGCCGGCTCCACCGGTGGCACCGGCGTGTCGTAGCTCAGGTCTGGCTCTGGCGAGGAGTCCGCAGGGGCGACGACGTAGACGACGGGCGGCGGCTGCACGTAGACCACTGGCGGCGGTGCTTGAACAACGAACGGAGCGTATCGGACGAACGGAGACCGCACGGGCGTCCGATGGGTGTCCGGGCGTCCCGACGGCCGTGCGCTGGGCGGCGGGTGCACCCCACTCTCATGTGACCGGCCGTCGTGCCAAGCCACCGCCGCCCCGGGTAGGAGCAGAACACAGGCGATCGTGGCGATGAGAGTCGAACCGTTCGTGATGGCGAGGGCCGCAATCAGCTTCTTCATGGGGCACCTCCAACACTCGTGTAGACGGGCCAGAGCGCGAATAGTTTACATCATTAACTGTTGAGCTTGTAGCGCTTGATTCCATGGGGACCTCCAGCTAAGCTCAGCCCACCATTTCCCGGTGGTGGCCCGCCCGCTACGGCGTGGCCCCCCGAAACCGCGGAGGAGTTCTACCATGAAGCGTGCCGTGATTCCGACTCTCGTGCTGAGTGTCCTCGCCGTCGTCATGACCCTGGCCAGCACCGCCGGCGCTCTCGAAGTCGGCCAGAAGGCTCCCGACTTTTCGCTTGCCGGCCCCGACGGGAAGCCCGTCAAGCTCTCCGAGCTGACGGCCAAGGGCCCCGTCGTGATCTACACGTTCATCGCTGCCTTCACCCCGACCTGAACCCGCGAACTGAACGGCTTCGAGGCGGCGCTGCCGCAGTTCGAGGCCGTGGGCGTCCAGGTCGTGGGCGTCAGCACCGATCACTTTCTCGCTCTCGCCGCCTGGCAGAAGGCACAGGCGTCCAAGCAGCTCCTCCTGTCCGATTTCCGCCGTCAGATGTTGCCCGCCTACGGCGCGATGGAGACCAACGAGCAGAGCCCGATCTATCGGTACGCGAAGCGGGCTTACTTCATCATCGACAAGGCCGGGACCGTCAGGTTCATCAAGGTCCTGGACAACCCGCTCGATCTCCTCAGCCCCGAAGACGTGCTCAAGACGGTCAAGGATTCGGCTTCATGATCGAGATGGTGCGGACGAAGGATGAAATTCAGGGAGAGGAGCTGAAGCACTTCCAGCTGATCGGAAGGCTGATGTCCGAGCTGGGCGTGGACATGGACGCCTATGTGAGGAATCGGCGGAAGGCGGGCGCGCGGTTCACGGGTGACGAAGCGGATACGCAGATCGAGCACTGGATCGATGATCCTCCGGGAGGAGGAGGGGCACAAGAACTTCGGCGAGGAGTGCCTCGAAACCATTCAGGGTTCTGCCGCGATCCTTGACCGCCTTGAAGCCTGCAGCTAAGCTCGGCCCACAGTGCGCTTCATAAGCCCAGTTGCCCTCAGCCTCGCTCTCACCCTGTGCATTCTCGCGGCACCGCTCGTCCCCTGGGCGCAGCAGGTGGGCAAGATCCCTCGGGTCGGCGTCATCGCGAACAAGACGGGTTACGAGGCGTTCCGCAAGGGTCTGCAAGAGCTGTCCTACACGGAAGGCCAGAACATTACGCTTGAATTCCGCTCCACGGAACCGAGGGATGTGCGATTGCTGGACTTGGCGAATGAGCTGGTTCGTGCACAAGTCGACGTGATCGTGGCCGGGAGCACGCCGGCCGTCCAGGCTGCCAAGCAGGCGACGGCGACGATTCCCATCGTCGGCGTCTCGGTTGATCCCGTGGCCAGCGGGCTCGTGCCCGGTTTCGCGCGGCCGGGCGGCAACATCACGGGGTTCAGCCTCAGCGAGGCAGAGACCGACGCGAAACGACTCGAGCTGCTCAAGGAGGCCGTGCCCTCGGCCACGCGCCTGGCCGTGCTCACGGCGCGGGGCAATCCGAGTTCAAAGACGCTCCTGAAAGAAACGGAGCGCGCGGCCCGGGCGCTGGGCGTGCAGGTTCACCCGCTCGAGCTGCATGGGCCCGACGACTTCGAGAAGACGTTTGCCGCGATGACGGCGAGACGCGCCGATTCGCTCATCGTGTTCCCCGCGACGCTGCACTTCATCCATCGAACGAAGATCATCGCCCTCACCATCCGGCATCGACTCTCGTCGATGTTCTGGAGAAGGGAGTTCGCGGACGCCGGCGGCCTCATGTCCTACGGACCGGACCAGCCCGAGATCTACCGTCGCGCCGCCGGCCTCGTGAGCAAGATCCTCCAGGGCGCCAAGCCCGGCGAGCTCCCCGTCGAGTCACCGAGGAAGTTCGAGCTGATCATCAACCTCAAGACGGCCAAGGCGCTCGGGTTGACGATCCCGCATTCGGTGCTGCTGCTCGCGGACGAGGTGATTCAGTGAAGATCAGCCGCGCAACAGTCGTGCGCGCAGCCGCGTCCAGCTGCCCGGCGCACGCCTCTCGTCGGCCGCCGCGGCGAGGGCTTGGGATCGCTGCACCGGCGTGACGGGCGCGGCGGTCGATGTGAGACGGACGAAGACGATACCCCTGATACGAAGCTCGGCATCGATCTCGTGTTGCGCGCGCCGGTCGTGCGGAGTCCGACGCCGTTCCGTTCGGTAGGTCCCATTTCCCCGGCGTCGAGAGCCGAAGCGCCGATCGATGATGACGCGAGCCCTTTCGATGTCGGCGAGCTCCCGCCTGACGTGCCGATAGAGCGCCGGTTGGTGCCGCTGGACGATGACGAGCCACCGGCCTTGGTCGGCGCGGACCTGCTCGAGGATGGGCACCCACGGTCCGGACGTCGGGCCGTCCTGCTGGACGTTCGCCCCCGCGACGCGATCACTTTCAGAGGAGGTCGGTACCCGAGTCGGCGCCGCGATCCCGATCTCATCGAAGTAACGTCGAATCGGGTCCGTGTTGCGCTCGCCGTACGCCTGCAGAACAAGAGAGGCGAGTCCGCGATGGCAACCCGCTTCGGCGTCTCCAGCCGTGCGCCGACCGAGAGCCTTCTGAGCCCCGGTGGTCCGATGGCGCAGCGTGACCTGAAAGCTTCGAGAGCCCGACGGCCACTGGCTCGGGTCGGAGAGGTCGACCGGGGAACACTCGGAGACGGCCTCCCAGTCCGGACTGAATTCACGAAGCGCGACGTCGAGGAGTCGTTGGCTATCGAGACGCATGCGTCATCCACCCTCCCGTGGTAATGCCCTCAACGACCTTCGCATGACGCGCCCCGGTTCCACAAGGGAGATGAGCGAGTTCCAGGAACTATGGCTCTTGGAGATTCCGGAATCCGTGAGGTTGACCCGGAAGTCGAACGCGCATAGGTTACGCACCATGGGTGTCTCGACCGGCCGCGAGAGATGAACAGCGTGCTGCTCTTCGTCGTGGCCCGCGACCGTCTTGATCGCTACCGGGACCTGCGACAAAGGTTCGCGAACGGTAGCGACGTCGAGGTGATCCTGGACCGCCGTGAGGGCGACCGACGTGACCGAGAGCACGCGTTCACGGGGGTGGAGCGACGGCGGCGCGAGCGCCGCCGTCGATTCCATGTCGAGAGGGAGTTGAAGATGCTCGGCTGGTCGATGATCGATACCGACGAGGTCCCGTCGTGAGCGGAAGGTGCGGCGGCCCCTCGGCCGTCCGCGCCTTCCGTGCCGCCTAACGCCCTTCGTCTCGGCGTTGCGCCACCGCGGTCTCGAGAGTCTTCTTCAGCAACCGCCCGCGGAGCGCATCGTACGACTCCGTCCGGATCACGCGGTCGAACTGATACTTGTAGCTCGAGACGAAGCTGAAGCCGCCGACCTTCACGTCGTGGACGTACCAGCGCCCGTCGCGAGCGTGCATGCGGTAGTCGAGCGGGATCTCCGAACCCCGCTTGGTCACGACCTTCGAGCGCACCGTGGCGACGTCACCCTCGAGCGACTCGCCGACGAACGCGATCTTCTCGCCCGAGTATGCCCCGAGCTGGCTCATGTAGCTGTGCTCGAGGAGATCCCTGAAGAGGGCCACGAACTCCGCCTGCTCGGCGGGCGTGAGCACTTGCCAGTGACGCGCGAGCGCACGGCGCGAGATCTCGTCGAAGTCGAAGATCTCGCGAGTGAGCCGGCGAACCTCCGCAAGCCGGTCGGCCACCGGCGCGCCGTTGACCTCGCCGTTCTGCAGAACGTCCAGAACCTGAACGATCGCCGATTCCACCGTTTCACGCGGCCCTGCGGCCGGTCCCGCCGCCGCCTCGCCCACCATCAACCACGCTGCAGCGATTGCCACGCCTATCCACATCGTCATCGTCGTCTCCCGGCCACGACGCTTATACGCAGCGTCCGCCATCGCACATTTCTCTGTATCGAGTCCGTTTGTGGAATCGATATCCTCGGTCGCCACCGTGATCCCAGGGGCTCCGCTCCGAGTGAGGTTCATCATGCGGGACTCATAGAGCAGGTTTGGTGCCACGACCACGTCGGGCGCGAGAGCCCCAGAAAATCGGCTATTTCCGAGCTAGGAGACCGGTCGGTCGCGTAGACTCAGGTTGACAGAATTGGCAGACCGAAGTGCCAATAATGGTCGCTTTCAGGAATCGATTTCGGAAACGGTTACTTCAGACCGAACTTCCTCAGGCGCCGGTAGAAGGTTCGAACGTTGAGTCCGAGCGCACGCGCGGCCTGCTCTTTCTCGCCGCCGTAGCGCTCGAGGGCCCTCACGATCAAATGGCGCTCGGCCTCTTGGACCGTCGGGAGCCGTCCGTCCAGCGCGCCGGCGTCGCGCTGGAGCGTGGCACCGAGTTGCGGCAGGTTCGCCCGCGTGATCTCGTCGTGGGCGCCGAACGCGTACGCGCGCTCGAGGATATTCTCGAGCTCTCGGACGTTGCCGGGAAAGTCGTACGCCATCAGCGCGGCGAGCGCGTCGGGCGTCAGTCCCTTCACGTCGCGCCGGAAGCGCTCGTTGAACCGCCGCACAAAGGCCGACACGAGCGCAGGAATATCCTCCCGTCGCGCTCGAAGCGGTGGGACGAGGATCCGCACCACATTGATCCGATAGTAGAGGTCCTGCCGGAAGCTTCCGCTCGTCACCGCCGCGTCGAGATCCCGGTTCGTCGCGGTGATCACCCGGACGTCGACCGCGTGGGTCTTGGCCGAGCCGACGGGTCGGACCTCCCTCTCCTGGAGGACGCGCAGGAGCTTCGACTGGAGACCCAGTGGAAGCTCGCCCACCTCGTCGAGAAGCAGCGTGCCGCCGTGGGCCGAGCGAACGAGGCCCAGCGAATCCGCGACGGCACCCGAGAAGGCGCCGCGCACGTGACCGAAGAACTCCGACTCGAGGAGCTCGGCCGGGATGGCGCCGCAGTTGACGGGCACGAAGGGGCCCGCAGATCGGGGAGACTCACGGTGGATCGCGGCGGCGACGAGCTCCTTGCCGGTCCCGCTCTCGCCCTCGATCAGCACCGGAGCGTCGGACGGCGCGACCGTCGCGATCGTCTGCTTCAGCTGCCTGGTCCCGGGCGACGTCCCCACGAGCTCGCGCTCGGCGAGCGCCCGGCCGAGCTGGGTGCGGAGCGAGCGCACCTCGCGTTGGAGCCGGCGTCGCTCCATGAGCTGGCTCGTGAGATGGCGCAGCTCGTCCAATTTCAGCGGCTTCGTCAGATAGTCGTACGCCCCCGACTTCAGCGCCCGGATGGCGGTCGACACCATCGGATCGCCGGTCACCATGACGACGTCGATGGTGGCGTCGTGGCCTTTGATCGCCTCGAGCAGCGTGAGACCGTCCATGTCGGGCATGACGATGTCGAGGATCGCCGCATCAAAGACCTGGCGCTTGAGAAGCCCGAGCGCCTGACTTCCAGTCGAGGCGAGGCTTGGCTCATAACCCCACTGGGTCAGGGCTTCGGCGAGGAGGGTTCTCACCTCAGCGTCATCGTCGACGACGAGCAGGCGTGAACGGTCCATGTGGATCGTCCTCCTACCGCCTACCGTAGATACTCAGGGGGAGAGGCCGACGTCCTCGTAGGACCGCGATTCACGGTTCCCGCGCTCGCCGTTCGTTCGCGCGCCGTTCTGCCCATCCGAGTTCTTTAGCTGTCCGTCACCGGGCGTGCTGCTCTTCAGCTCCCCGTTCTTCACCGGCTCGCTCTTCAGCCGGCCGTTCTTCAGCTCGCCGTTCTTCTGGGCGAGGGCGACCGCGCGATCGAGCGCGTCCTGGGTCTGCGCGATGAACTCACCAGCCGTCGCGCGATCCCGCCAGAACATCCCCTGTTTCACCGTGACGCGCATCTGCGTAGCCTTGGTCGTCAGTGCCAGGAGCTCGATCTCGACCTCACGGTCTCCGGCGCGCGCCGTGAGGACTCGCCCCTCGTCGGTGCGGCGGTCGGTCTTCACGGTCATGCCCATCTGCTTCAGGGCCGACCGCGTCGCCTGGTACACGGCTTCGGAAGAAGCCGTGAAGGTGCGGCGGGCGGTGCCGTTGATGGTGTAGTCGGTGACCGCGTTCGCCGAAACGCCGGCCCCGATCCCGAGGACCGTCACCCCGGTCGCGACACACCCCTGGAGCGCAACGAGCACGCCGAGGATCGGGAGCGCCGTCCATATGGATCGCACTATAGTTCGCACACCGTCAGTTTGCGCCGAGAAATTTCCGGAAACAACGAGCGCCCCTCGCGCACGGACATCGCGCGAGCCTTTGCTATGATTTAGAGCGTTTCCAACATCGGACGCTTCCCGAGGAGGCCGTCGTCTGACGCAGAGAATCCTGTTCCTGCTCGCGCTCGTCGGCATCGCTCAGGCCGGATGTTCGACGGTCGCTCCACCGGCCGCCTCGACGCAGGAGACCACGGCGCAGCAGTATCTCGATCGGGGCCGGGCCCTCATCGGCCGGGGTGAGATGGCGGCCGCTGCGACGGCGCTGCGCGAGGCGCTGCGGCGGGAGCCCGATCTGATCCAGGCACGCGCGAGCCTGGGGCTCGCTCTGTACGCCGCCGGCGATCTCGACGCGGCGGTCGAAGAGCTCCGCGCGGCCCTCAGCCGGCAGCCCGATACCGTATCGGCCCGGCTCACCCTGGCGGCCGTGCTGGTGGCGAAGCAGGACTGGGGGGCGGCGCGTGCCGAGCTCGAACAGATCCTGAGCGAAAAACCCGACCTGCTCGAGGCGAACTACAGCCTGGGCGTGGTGCGCTATGCGCAGGGCGATCTCGACGGGGCGATCGAGGCCTACGGTCGCGTCCTCGCGGGTGACCCGCAGAATCAGGACGCGCGCTACAGCCTGGCACTCATGCTGAAGCTCGTGCACCGCGACGCCGAGGCGGCGCCTGAGTTCCTCAGGGCCGCTCAGGCGGGGCACGCGCGCGCGCAGTACTTCGCCGGCACCGCCTACGCCGGCGGCCTCGGTGTCGAGCGCAACCTGGCGCTGGCCATCATGTGGTGGTTCCGCGCAGCCGAGCAGGGCGTGACGCAGGCCGAAGAGGCGCTCGCACAGCTCAGGCAGGTAGCGCTCGGGCAGAGCCGGCGCGCGCCGGCCGATCAGCCGGCCGTCGAGCAAGCGTTCCGGGACTATCGGGCGGCGCTCTGGAGGGACTTCCCCGACCTCGCGGCGAACGGCGACGACACCGTGGGAGGCGCGCTGTTGCGGCGAGGGCGCGCGCGCGAGGCGGTACCCGTGCTGATCCGCGAGGCCGGCGCGCTGAGCGAGCCGGCGCAACGGCTGCTCGAGACGCCCTACGAGCAGGGCGTCGTGGGGCAACTGCCCGCGCATGATCCGCGGATCCTCGGATACTTCAACCGCGCGGCCGCCGAGGGCCTGCGCGCGCCCGTCCGATAGGAGCCCCGCGATTTCCCGCCGCGCCCTCCAGGCCGTGCTCATCGGGCTCGCGGCGACCCTGCTGGTACTGGGCGGGGTCGCGCTGGGAGACCGGGGCGTCACGGCGCTCGAATGGTCGGTCTACGACCGCTGGGTTCGCACGCGCGCGTCCGCGCCCGTCAGCCCCGCGCTGTTGATCGTCGCGCGCGACCCGGCGAGCGAGGCGCGGTTCGGGGTGGGCGCCTGGGACCGGGCGGTGCTCGCCCGGGTCATCACGAGCCTCTCCCGCGCCGGCGCCGTCGCGATCGGCGTGGACGTGGCCCTCGGGCAGCCGAGCGCGCCCGGTCGCGGCGGCGCGGCGAGTGACGCGCTGCTGAGCCAGGCGACGGCGGAGGCCGCGAATGTTGTCTATGCGATCACGCTCGAGCCGGCCCGGCCCCGCGCGCCGGCGGAACCCGGGGCAACCGCCGGCTCGGGCGCCCGGGTGCACTCGTCATGGTCGGTGCTCTCCGAATCCGCTCCGCCGCTGCTGGAGGTCCGCCCGCTTGCGGCCCCGTTACCTGGACTGGCCAAGTACGCGAAGGGCGTCGGACACACGCTCACCTGGGCCGACGCCGATGGTGTCGTCCGAAAGGTTCCACTCATGGTTCGACTTGAAGATCACGCTGTGCCGGCATTCGGTCTGGCGCTCGCCTCGGCGCTCAAGGCGCCGGATGTCGTGGCTCCGGAGCCCCGGCCGGCTTCACAGCGCTCTCCACTTCGGATCCCGATCGATGGAAGACAACGAACGCTGCTCGCCTACGTTCCCGCGAAGCTGGACACAGGCCTCAAGGTCGTGCCGTTCGTCGACGTCTGGGCCGCGCTCGAGCAGCGGCAGGCTGGGCCGCTGCGGAATCTGGTCGACGGCAAGGTCGTGCTCGTGCTCACCGAGTCGACCCACGGACTGCACCTCACGCCGATCGGCCCGATGTCGGAGGTGATGATCCAGGCCCATCTCCTCAACACTGTATTGACCAGACGGTGGCTGAGCGAGACGCCAGCGGTGTGGGCGTGTCTCGCGGCCTTCGCCCTTTCGTCTCTGGTGGCGTGGCTCGCGCTCGCGCTCCGGTGGTGGAGAGCCCTGATCGGCGCCGCGGTCCTCGGGCTTGGCTACGTGGCGGGCGTGCCTTTGTGCCTGTCGCTGTTCGGCCTGGTCCTGCCGCTGCTTCTTCCGTCGGGTGCGGTCGTCGTTGCGTGCGCGGGCGCCTTTGGCCGGAACCTGCTCGGCTCCGTCGGCCGCCTTCGTCACGTCGAAGGCGAGGTCGAAGGGATGCGCGAGACGCTGGTGCGCCGGGAGTCCGCGGTCGAGGCGCTGGAGGAAGACCTCGAGGCGGCGCGCGCGGCGATGGCGCGCTCGACCGGCGCCGAACGTGAGCTGCTCCTGGCCGCCGACGGGCTGCGGCAGCAGCTCGCGGAGGCGCGCGCACAGGAGGAGCAGGCGCGAAGCCGGCTGGGCGACGTGGAGCGCGAGCTGCGGGCGGCCGACCGCCGCCCGACGCAGCTCGACGACACCGAGCAGGAGCGGCTCCGGCGGGAGTGCGAGGAGGTCGGGATCATCACGCGCGATCCCGCGATGCTGGCGCTGTTCCGGGACCTCGAAAAGGCGGCGCGCTCGTCCCTGCCGATCCTCATCGTCGGCGAGCCGGGGACGGGCAAGGAACTTTTCGCGCGGGCGGCCCACCGTCTGAGCGCTCGCGCCGGCGGGCCGTTCGTCGCCGTCAACATGGCCGCCATTCCGGCGGAACTGTTCGAGAGCGAGCTGTTCGGTCACGTGAAGGGCAGCTTCACGGGGGCCGTGGGCGAGCGCAAGGGGTACTTCGAGCAGGCCGATCGCGGCACGATCTTCCTCGACGAGATCGGCGAGCTGCGGGCCGAGCACCAGTCGAAGCTGCTGCGGGTCCTCCAGGAGAAGAGCTTCTATCGGGTCGGGGCCACGCGCTCCACGGCGGTGGACGTTCGGGTCGTCGCCGCGAGCAACAGGGACCTCGAGCGCGGCATCGTGGCGGGCTGGTTCCGCGAGGACCTCTACTTCCGTCTGAAAGGCCTCGTCCTCAGGCTGCCGCCGTTGCGCGAGCGGCGCCAGGACATCGCGCCCCTGGCGGCGAGCTTCCTGGAGGAGGCTGCGGCCGAATCCGAGCGGCGCGTCGGCGCGTCGGAGGCCGCGCTGCTGGCGCTCGAAGGGCACGACTGGCCCGGCAACGTCCGAGAGCTCCAGCACTGCTTGCGCCAGGCCGTCGCGCTCGCCGAGCGCGCCGTCCTCGCCCCGGAGGATCTGCGGCTCTCACCGGCGGGCGACGCGCAGGCCGCCGATGCCACCGGCGACGCTGCGGTCCTCGACTGCCTGCGGATGCACGGGTTCGACATGCAGGCGACGGCGCGCGCGCTGGGGTGGGATCGGAGCACGGTGACCCAGCGGCTCAAGGGTCTCGGCTTCCGCGCGCTGGTCGACGCGGACGGCGATCGGCGGAAGGCCGCGCTGGCACTGGCCGGGGGCCCGGGCCTGGGCCGCACCGTGGAGCTGAAGCTCGGCGAGTATCACGAGCACCTGCTGAGGGCCGTCGAGGGCTTCGACTCTGCCGACGCCGCCGTCGCGGCGTGCCGGCGGCGCTTCAAGAACCTGCCCGAGCGCCACTTCCGCTCGCTCGAGTTCCTGGTCCGCCAGCACTTCGAGCGCCGTCCTCCGCCGGCTCGCGCCTGACCGAGCCGCGGCACGCGGGGCCGGCGCGGGGATGCGGGGCCGCCCCCGCATCCCGTCGATCGCGGCCCGAACCCAAGTGAGCGAAACCATTCGTCCCTTGTCTCCAGCGGCCCTTGGCTCGCGCGTTGCTCTGTCCCATCTCCCAAGGAGGAAACACCAATGACCAACACACAGCAGCAGCAGGCGACACAGCAGCGGGCGATGCGGAGCGGGAAGGAAGTGGCGGTGCTCGTCGGGGTGTTCCTGATGGCCGGCGCCGGAATGCTCGCGACCTACTGGGTCAGCTTTCGGGGCACGGAGGCCAAGCCGGCCGCCGTCGCGGCCGTGGCGGCCGAGGCAGCGACGGCCCAGCGCGCGGGCGTGGCCGCGGCATCCGACCCCGAGGGTGTCCACGCGGACGTCTACTTCGACTTCAAGAGCACGCGCCTCCGGGCTGACGCGGTCCGCATCCTTCAGGAGAAGGCCGTCATCGTGGACCGGGCCAGCGCGTGGGTCGTGCTCGTGCAGGGCCACGCCGACCGGCAGGGCCCGGCCGAGTACAACAAGGTACTGGCGCAGCGGCGTGCCGACGCGGTCAGGCAGTTCCTGATCGAGCTCGGCGTCCCGGAGGCGTCGATCAAGGTCGTCGCCATCGGCCAGGAGGGTGCCCTCTGCGACGAGCCGACCAAGGAGTGCCAGCAGCTCAACCGCCGGGTGCACGTCGAGATCCGGAAGCTCGCTCGTGCCGCCGCCGCGGCCGTTCCTGCAGAGGTTGGGAGCGGGGGTGAGCGGGAGGCGGGCTCGACGGGGACCGCCTCTCCAGTGGCCGGCCGCTGAGGACGAGACCGAGGACACGCTTTCCCTCCCAACGGCGGGGAAGCGTGTCCTCATCCGTCATACGCGGCGGCCCGCGCTTCCGGTGATACTCTCTGCGGGACATGCCCGACGCACCAGTGAAGCTCCTCCGCTGCCATCTGCCCGGCGTGGGTCCCGCGTGGGGCGTCGTGGACGGCGCCGACGTCAGCGTCATCGCGACCGAGGCGGGCACGGGCGGCGCCTTCCTCGCCTCGCTCCTCCAGCTCCCGAAGCCGTCGCTCGCGCTCCGGACGGCGCACGCGGACACGCGCCTGGCGTGGCTGCCGCTCGACGCCTTGCTCGCCGCGTCGCCGGACGACGCGCGCCCGCATCTGCTCGCCCCGCTCGATCGCCAGGAGGTCTGGGCCGCCGGCGTCACGTACGAGCGCAGCCGGGCCGCGCGCATGGACGAGACGCAGGGCGCCGAGCGCTTCTATGATCTCGTCTACGACGCCGAGCGCCCGGAGCTCTTCTTCAAGGCGACGCCGTCGCGGGTCGCGGGGCCGAACGCGCCCGTGCGGATCCGCGCGGACGCGGCCTGGAGTGTCCCCGAGCCCGAGGTCGCGGTGCTGTTCTCGCCGCGGCTCGAGGTGGTGGGCTACACGATCGGCAACGACATGAGCTCGCGCGATATCGAGGGACAGAATCCGCTCTACCTGCCGCAGGCCAAGGTCTACCGCGAGTGCTGCGCGCTCGGCCCCGTGATCTGGCTCGACGACGACGCGCCGGAGCACCGGGCGCTGAAGATCACGATGATGATCGAGCGGCGAGGCGCCGTGGCGTTCGCCGGCGAAACCTCGACGGCGTCCATGAAGCGCCGCTTCGCGGAGCTGGGCCGCTGGCTCGGACGCGACAACGTGTTCGGGAGCGGCGTGTTTCTGCTGACGGGCACGGGCCTCGTCCCGCCCAACGATTTCACGCTCAAGGCCGGCGACGTCGTCCGGATCACGGTGCCGGAGATCGGCACGCTCGGCAATCCCGTGGTCCAGCAGCGTGCCTAGGGCCCGCCCGACCTTCGGGTTCACGCCCCGGGAGCTGCGGACCCTGCGCGCGCTGAAAACGCCCGTCGGCGTGCAGCGCGCGCTCGACGCGATGCCCTATCACAACAGGGATACCGCCTGGTCGCCGCGACGCGTGCTGCGCCAGTGGACGGCGCACTGCCTCGAGGGCGCGATCTTCGCCGCCGCGGCGCTGCGCGTCCTCGGCTTTCCGCCGCTGCTGCTCGACCTCGAGGCCGAGCAGGACACCGACCACGTGGTCGCCGTGTACCGGCTCCGGGGGCACTGGGGGGCGATCGCCAAGTCCAACTACTCCGGGCTGCGCTACCGCGAGCCCATCTACCGGACCCTCCGCGAGCTGGCCATGAGCTACTTCGACGACTACTGGAACCTGCGCGGCGAGCGGACGATGCGCCGCTACTCGCGCCCGGTCAACCTGGGCCGCTTCGACCGCGCCCAGCCGGGCTGGATGACAACGGAGCGCGACGTCTGGTTCATCGCCGAGCACCTCTGCGACATCCCGCACACGCGGCTTCTCCCGCCCGCCATCGCCCGTCACCTCACGCGGACCGACCCGCGCTCGTTCGCCGCCGGCCTGGTCGGGCACAGCACGAAGGGCCGGGCATCCCGCGGATACTTGCCTTACCGAAAACAATCAGCTATGAAGGACACGCGATGATTCGCTCCCGCCTCGCCGTGGCCGTGCTCGCAGCGGTCCTCTCGCTCGGCTCGGTCGCGTCGGCCGCCGCCCAAACGACCGAGGCCGACGTCTACGTGGCCCGGGCGATCATCGAGATCGACGAAAAGAAGTACGACGAGGCCCTCCAGAGCCTCAAGAAGGCGCTCGAGGTCGCCCCGGATCACGTCGAGGCGCTCTACTACACGGGCGTCGTCTACGCGGCGCAGCGGAAGCCCGCCGAAGCGGTGCCCTTCCTCCAGAAGGCGCGCGCAAAGGCCCCCACGGATCCGGCGATCGCCTTCCAGCTCGGCCTCGCGTACTTCGCCCAGCAGCAGTACGACCGCGCGCAGCCGCTCTTCGAGGAAGTCTTCAAGACCAACCCCGACCTCGACGGTCTCGGCTACTACACGGGCTTTCTCCGCTACCGGAACAAGGACTACAAGGGCGCGCTCGCGGCGTTCCGCGGGGGACGCTCGAGCGACGTCGAGATCCAGCAGCTCACCCGCTTCTATTCGGGCCTGGCGCTCGGCGTGCTCGGCATGTCGCAGCAGGCCGCGGCCGAGGTCGAGCAGGCGCTCCGCCTCGCGCCCGGGACCCCGCTCGTCGGGCCGGCCGAGCGGCTGCGCGACACGATCGTCGCCGCCCGCGCGGCCGAGCGGCGCTTGTCGGCCGAGGTGCGTGTCGGCGTCACCTACGACGACAACGTGGACGTGCGGCCGAACCCCAACAACCGCGAGCCCGAGGTGAACGAGCTACGGACGCACCGCCACGAGTCGCTGGGCGAGCTGTTCGGCGCGCGGGCCGACTACGTCTGGTGGAAGACGGACGTGTGGCAGTCCACGATCGGCTATTCCTTCTTCACGACGTACAACAACGACATCCCGAAGTTCAACGTCATCAGTCACCTCGGGAGCCTCGGCGTGACGCGGCGGGTCTCGTTCGGGGCGCTCCCCGCGGCGCTCAACGCGCAGTACACGTGGGACACGATCGCCCTCGACGGGAAGGAATTCCTCACCCGCAACACCGGTATCCTCAGCGCGACGGTCCTCGAGAGTGACCGGCAGCTGACGCAGGTCTTCGTGCGCTACCAGAACAAGGACTTCGCCGAGACGACGAACCCGCGGCCGGTCCGGCAGGAGGAGCGCGACGCGAACAACTGGATGGGGGGGTTCCTGCACTTCGTGCGGTTCGCGCAGGACAAGTACTTCCTGAAGGCGGGCTGGCAGCTGGACTACGACGACACGGGCGGCGCGAACTACCAGTACCTCGGCCACCGCTTCAACCTGGGCGGCCAGTACACGCTCCCGTGGCTGGCCCTCCGGCTCAAGTACGACCTCGACGCGCATCTGCGGTCGTACAGCAACGTGAACTCCCTCTTCCCGACCTACGCGCCGGGAACGAAGCGCCGGCGGGACGAGGAGATCACCAACGTGTTCCGCGCCGAGCTACCGCTTCCCGCGAGCCTGACTCTCGCCGCCGAGTACCAGACGACGAGGGGCTACTCGAACCTCGAGGTCTTCGACTTCACCCGGAACGTCTTCTCGCTCGTGCTCTCCTGGTCGTACTGAGCCGCGGGCTCAGTGCCCGACCTTCACCTTGCTGCCGCCCTGGACCGCCACGAGACTGCCCGTGAGGCTCGTGAGTGGCGTCGTCGGCGTCAGCGTCACGCCGTTGATCTTGATCGTGCCCGCCGACCCGAGGCCCACCAGGGCGTTCGGGCTCGTGATCCGGAAGCCGTCCGCCGGTCCGTAGACCGGCACGCCGCCGAGAATCGCGGTCGGCGCGAAGCTGTTCGTCACGTTGAGCAGGTTCCCGCTGCCGCTGAAGCTCACCAGCGGGCCGCCGATGCTGACGGTCGACCCACCCGTGACGCTGAGCAGCAGGCCGTTCTGGATGCTGACCGTGCTCCCGCCGGCGAGCGCGAGGAGAGGGCCGGCGAGCTTGAGTTCGCTGCCGCCCCCGACGTTGACGAGGTTGCCCCTCACGGTGAGCGAGCTGCGGTCCAGGTTGATCATCGCGATCGCGTCGTTCGCGATCGAAACCTTCGCCCGGTCGACGAGATCCACGGTGTGGGAGCCGGTCGTGAGGGACGCGCCGCCCGTGAGGTTGAGGAGCGGCGCGGTCGCCTCGAGGAGTACCGTGTCCATGCGGTAGGCGCTGCCACGCACGTTGACGACCGCGCCATTCGTGGCCTCGAACACGGGCGACTCCGCGCCAGGCTGGAGTGGCCGGTCGGTGCCGAGTGTGAGCCCCGTCTCCGCGTCCACCTGCGTGTTGGCGGGCCGGCCGACCAGGTCGAAGAGGTGTCCGGCACCCGCGGTGCCGACGTCGAGTGAGCCCCCGCGCACGGACACCAGAGGCTCCGCCACGCTGGTCTGGATGATCTCGGCGCCGTTCTCGAGGCGCGTGAAGCTGCCCCCCACGCTGACGATGCTGTCGCTCATCCGGACGAAGTCGCCTGCCGCCGTGACCCTGCTGCTGCTGAGCCAGAGGAGCGGGTCCGTGCCGGAGGCGGTGACCGTGTAACCGGTGATCTGGAGGAAGCTTCCCCCCGCCTCGAGCTGCTCGCCTGTCGACCGGAACAGGGGACCCGTGAGGCTGAGCGGGGCCGGCGGATCGTCGATGAATTGCCCGATGTTCTGGATGACGGGGAGACGATTAGGATTGCCGAGGCCGTTCTCGTCGAAGATCCAATCCGAGTCCATCAGCAGCGTCAACCGTCCGGCACCGCCGACCAGATCGCTGCTGTCCCACACGGCGCCGACCGGCGTTCCGCCCGCACCGCTCACGAGGACGTTGGACCCCGAGATTCCCGAGATCCCGCCGGGCGCGAACGCCGTCCACGTCGTGAGGACGTTGGGCGTGGTCGTGATCTTGCCCTTGGCGCTCGGATTGAAATTGTATTGAAGAAAAAAGGGGGGATCGATGCCTCGAACTGCTCCGAGGGCGGTGGTACCGACCTGGATAGAGGCGCCGCCGACCACGACAGAACTGACCAGGCTCTGCAGCGAGGCATTCAACGAGAGACAGCCGCAAAAGGGGTGCTCGCCGGTGAGGTGAAGCCCACGGCCGAGCGCCAGGAACGCCGCCAAGCGCGTCTGCTCATCCGGGAGCAACGGGGTGAACGCTGAGATGTGCGCAATCGTGCCGAACGACGAGAGGTCGACCGGCAGCGTCGTCACAGTCATGGTGACCGCGTGGCGCCAAATGCTTGCGATGTCCGCCGGAAGCGTGCTGCCGATCGCCCGGTCACCGAAGACGAGGACCCCCGTGGGCGTGCCCTCGGGCTTAAAGCCGGGCACGGGCGGCGGCAAGACCACGGGCGGCTCGACGACGGGTGGCGGCGGCAAGTTCTCGGACCGCGGCAAGACCACGCGCGGTTCGCTCGTTTTTTGCCCGCCCGGAAGGAGTGGAGGGGTCGGCGTCGGCAGTAGAGTCCGGTTCTGGCTGACGAGGTTGGGTACGACCGTGGGCTGCGGCAGCGCGCCGCTCTGGCCGAAGGTCGCGACGGTCGTGCCCATCGCGTTGTCCCTCGCGCCGCTCTGGCCGCCGTCGAGGCTCTGCCCCTGCACCTGGAGGCCCGACGCGGCGTTCTGCGCCTGGCCGGCAGTCATGGGCCCGAACTTTGGAAGCTGGCTGCCCGTGCCACTCGCGAAGTTGTTGGGCCCGACGGTCAGGGTCTGGCCGCTGAGGAAGAAGTTCAGGTCGACCTGGTCGCTGAAGCCGTACACGTTGGTGGTCACGCCGCCCGGGCCGGAGGTCGCCTGGGCCGTGGCGCGGATGACCTCGATGATGAAGACGGTGCCGCGGACGGCGGCGATCGCGTTCGGCGTCTTGATCTCGATCAGCTCGCCGGGCTTCATGCGGTCCTTCGCGACGGCGACGGCGATCTTGCCGGAGTCGAGGTCGACGGTAGACTTGCCGGGCACCTCGCTGATCGTGAGGGAGGAGCGCTCGCGGACGGTGACGGCGGCCTTGCCGCCGAGGAGCATCCGGACGATGGAGCGGTCGCCCGTCACGATCCGGTCGTTCAGGAGGACGTCGTCCTTGAACTTGAGGGCCACGGGCTGGGGCGCCGCGCTGCGCGCTGCCGTTGCGGAGCCCTCGAGGTTCGTGACGACGCCTGCTTTGGTCTGCGCGCGCGCGAGGCTCGGCAGCGCGATCAGCAGGACGAGAACCGTGATCAGGCGAATGAAGCTCAGCATGAGCGCCCCCACGCGACACCATTTCCGAGTAGGTAATGGCGCCGCGCTTACATGGCCCGCGCCCCGCTCGGTCGGGCTATTCTCGGTGCAACACTTCCCTCTGTCAACGCCAGAAACTGGCATACAGTGACGTCGATGGAGACATTCCGGAAAGTCTGGGCCGGCGTCGGCGCCGCGGTGGTCACCGTTGCGCTCGTCTGGGCCGGCGTCCTCGAGCCGCTCGAGACCTGGTCGCTCGACCAGCTCTTCGAGCTCCGCGGCGCGCGCGCGCCGCGAGCACCCGTCGTGATCGTGACGATCGACGAGTCGTCGTTCGTCGAGCTGAACACACAATGGCCGTTCCCACGAGCGCTGCACGGCGAGCTCCTCGACAGGATCAGTGCGGGTCGCCCGCTCGCGATCGGTCTCGACATCGTGTTCGACACGCCGTCGTCGCGCGGGCCCAAGGACGACGCGACGCTCGGCGCCGCGGTGGCACGCGCCGGCAACGTGGTCCTCGCCGCGGCTCGCAGCGAAGACGCACAAGTCGTCGATGAAGTCGCGGTCAAGCGCGAGGTCTTCAACCTGCCGATCCCCGTCATTCGGGCGGGGGCCGCGCGGATCGGCCCGGTGAATCTCTATACGGATCCGGACGGCCGTGTGCGACGGGCGCCGATGACTATCAGCGTGGGCGAGGAGACACTGCTCGGGTTCAATGCCGCGATCCACCAGGTGGCGAAGCAGGCAGGGCTCGCGGCCGCGCCGCTCCCCGAGGTGCCCAGCGTCCTCCTCAACTTCCGTGGGGGGCCCAACACCTTCCCGTGGATCCCCTACTATCAAGTCGTGGGCGGCGGCGTCGAGGGACGCCCACTCGTCAAGCCCGAGGCGTTCCGCGGAAAGATCGTCCTCGTCGGCTCGACGAGCAGGGTCCTGCACGACCTCTTCCCGACGCCGTTCGCCCGGAGCGGCGAGATGCCGGGCGTCGAGATCCTCGCGAATGCGGTCGAGACGTTGGTCAACGGCAACCCGATCCTTGAGGTCCCGGCGTGGGCGAGCACCGTCGTGGCCGTCGTCGCCGCCCTGGTCGGCTCGGCGCTCGTCCTGCGCCTGCGCGCCCTCCGCGCGCTCGGCGCGGCGGTCCTCGTCTGGGTCCTGCTCACGGTCGGCGCGTTCGCGGGCTTCGCCCTCTGGGACGTCTGGATGCGCGGCATGGCGGGCACACTCGCCCTCGTGCTCGGTTACGGCTCGACGGTCGTGGAGCACTTCGTGCGCGAGCAGCGGGAGAAGCGCCGCCTCTCGCGCTTCTTCTCGCCCGAGGTCCTGCGCGCCGTCGTGCGCGACCGGGACGAGCGAAAGAGCCTCGGTGCGAGCCGTCGCCTGGTCACGGTGCTCTTCTCCGACCTCCGCGGGTTCACGTCGATCTCCGAGAAGCTCGCGCCGGAGCAGGTCGCCGAGATGGTGCGCGAGTACCTGACCGAGATGACGAAGATCGTCTTCAGGAACGGCGGCACCGTGGACAAGTACATCGGCGACTGCGTGATGGCGCTCTACAACGTGCCGAAGGAGGACCCCGAGCACGCGGTGAAGGCCGTGCGCACGGGGCTCGAGTTCCAGGAGCGGACCCTCGCCGCCGCCGCGCGCTGGGAGGCGAAGTATGGGGTCTCGATCCGCAACGGCGTCGGCATCAACACGGGCGAGGCCATCGTTGGTACGCTGGGCTCACAGCAGATCTTCCAGTACACGGCGATCGGCGACACCGTGAATCTCGCGGCGCGCCTCGAGTCCCTCACGAAGGACTACCAGGCGTCCATCATCATCAGCGAATCCACCTACGAGTGCGTGAAGGGCCGGTTTCCGACGCGGGCGCTCGGCGACGTCACGGTCAGGGGCAAGACGGTCCCCGTGAAGATCTACGCCGTCCTCCCGCCCGACATCCGCAAGTACACGCGCGCGGTGCTCGACTCGGGCGCCATCCTCACCGACCCCGTGACGGGGCAGGTCCGCCGCGTGCGCACGCACGACATCAGCGAAGGCGGGCTTGCCCTCGCGGGCGTGCCGGCGAGCTGGACCGTGGGCAGCACGGTCAGGATCCGGCTCGAGGGGGGCGACCTCCTGAAGCCGATCGTGGCCGAAGGGAAGATCGTCTGGCGCAGTGGCGACGACGCGGGCGTCACCTTCACCCAGGTCGAGGGGGAGTCCGTCGCCGAGTATGTGTCGCGCCGCCAGGGACGTGACGCCTGAGCTGACCCCCGGATCCTTCCCGGGCGCCTCGCGTTAGACGGCGTGGAGGCGCCTATGACACGGTTGGGCTGGG
>Ga0137416_10000399_pt1 | contig 20147 bp, 26 predicted proteins | sample CZODoug3_1_1_16f_FD_108282 | JGI IMG/M metagenome (GOLD analysis project Ga0137416, IMG submission 108282) | Vadose zone soil fungal communities from Angelo Coast Range Reserve, California, USA - CZODoug3_1_1_16fungal (Illumina Assembly) | ecosystem: Environmental > Terrestrial > Soil > Vadose...
ATTGCTCCACCTGGTGATTCACACCATGTGGCTGTCTCTCGTGACCACGTTTTTCCCTGCACTGGGCGCTTCGCTGCATGGCGCCCTGGCGCAGTCCGAGGCCTACCGGCTCGGAGCCACTTCTGTCCATTTGCGGAAGGCTTCGGGGGATGGGAAGAAAGTGGGTTTCATGCGTTTCCGCTACGGCATCAAAGCCGCCACAAGCACAGTGGGTCAGTATATTCCGAGGTCCAGCCCGGCTGCGATGGTGGCTCCCAGCTCTTCGCACCGGGCCAGGTCGGCAGCGCCGATTTGTTTGGGCGCGAGAATCTGCTCGGGGGTCTGGGCGTGAGTGCAGACAATCAGTGGATCCGCGATAGGCTTCAGGCGCCAGCCGGTCGCGATACGCTCGATCTGGCGGGCCGCATTACTGCCATCGCTGCCGGCGCAAATGAGAATCGCATAGGGACGACCTTGTAGCTGCTCCAACACCGGATAGTAGGTGCGGTCGAAGAAGTCCTTCATCAGACCTGACATCGCGGCGAGATTCTCGGGGCAGGCGAACAGATAACCGCTCGATTGCAGCAATGCTTCGGGCCCCGCCCCGGTCGCCGCTTCCACACGCACGGCGAGGGAGGACTCGCGGCTTGCGCCAGCTGCAGCCGCGCGGGCCATCTGAAGAGTTCCGCCCGTCAGCGTGTGATAGACAATGAGCAGTTGTTTCATTCGCTTCTCAATTTCGCTGGCGGCGATTGCCAACGGCCAGCACGGCCCACCCTACCAACAGGAATGAGACGGTGATGCCGACAGAATAGCCGACGACGCCACCATACCCGCCAATGTGGTCGGGATTCAGGAAGGGATAGGGATACCAATCCATCTGGGCCCCGCGCAGTAGAGAGTACGCAAGATAGGCGGCCGGGAAGATTAGAAACAGGATCAGATCCCGAGTCCCTAACCGGGTCGACGGCGGGTCCAACAGCCAGTCCAGGAGCACGGCACAAGGCATCAGATAGTGCAACACGAAGTTGACCCACGGCTGCAGAGCGCCCAACTCAACGTTACGCAGCAACAGGGAAAACACGATACCTACCACGACCATGTTGACCGTCGAGAAAGCTCGCAAGCGGTCGAACCTGCCCGCCTTTTGTTGTCGCTTTGTGGTCAGCAGCAGGACAGCCGCCGCTATCAGATTCGACAGATTGGTAAAGTAGCTGAAGAAATTGACCACGTTGGCGCCCAGCCGGACGTGAATGAGCAGCTGGCTGCCGATGGCCGCCAACGTGAGCAGTCCGAGTAGCGGACGCAGGATGAGCTTCAGTGTGTGCATGCAGATCGACCTGTATGCCATATGCCTGGAAATTTCAAGATGCTTGTATGCACCTACATGTATATGTACTATGGCGCATATGGATGCTTTTCAGACTTTGGCAGACCACACCCGACGGCAGATCGTGGAAACGCTGCGTGGTGGTGAGCAGCAGGTGAATGACATTGTCGATGCGCTCGACATTCACCAGTCGGGTGTGTCGCGCCACCTGCGGCTGCTGCTGAAGGCAGGTTTTGTGCAGGTTCGGCCGGCTGGACAGCTGCGGCTGTATTCGTTGCGCCCCGAACCTTTTCGCGAGTTGAAGGCGTGGGTCGCGAGCTACCAGCAGGTCTGGGATGCGCGATTGACGCGTTTTGGCTCGGCTCTCGAGAAGCGGCGAGCCGTCAACGCGGCCACCGCCCAGCGACAACGGAAGAAGGGGAACGAAAATGACGACTGAGACCTCTGCAGCAAAGAAGCCCGTTGTTCGCGTCGAGCGCAAATACGAAGGCGTCCCCGAGGACCTTTGGTACCTCTGGACGACCAAGGAGGGATTCGAGTCCTGGTGGGGACCGGAAGGCTTCCGCGTGGAGGTGCACAAGCTCGATCTACGCGTCGGCGGCGAGTTGATCTACGACATGATCGCGGTCGATCCCGAGCAGATCGAGTGGCTGCGGAAGTCCAACATGCCGGTGTCCCATGGCACCCGCGGGAAGTTCGTGGAGGTCGTGCCGTTGCAGCGGCTCGGGATCAGCCACATGATCGATTTCATACCGGGCCTGAAGCCGTACGAGAATCAGATGTTTGTGGAATTTTTGCCGGAAGGCTCGAGTGTGCGAATGGTTGTCACCGTTGAAGAGCACACCACTCAGGAGTGGACGCGGATGGCTGTCCAGGGGTTCGAGAGCCAGCTCACCAGGGTGCCTGCGGCGCTTGCCGCGCGCAGGGCGGCAAGGTCCAAATGAGGCTCTAAGAAGCGGGAGGCCGCGGGGTTTCGCGGGCGCGCTCGGCGATTGGTAGCCGCCTCAGCGACTGTCGCTTGGCGCGGCAGTTAGCCGCCGCCGCCGTGGTTGGCGCCGATCTCGCCGGTTGCCGGCGGCGGCGGGCTCCGCGAATGCCGCTAGGCTTGGCGGTTGCCAGCGGGCGCGACCCTCGTGGAGGGTCGCGCGAGGCGCCTCAGCCTTTCAAATTGGCGGGTACTTTCCCGCCGTTGACGGCGAGCTTCTGCATGACCGCCTTGTGTAGCCAGATGTTCATGGTCGCGGAGTCGTTGGTGTCGCCTGTGTAGCCGAGCTCCGCGGCCAACTCCTTGCGGTGCTGCAGACTGGAATCCATTCCCACCAGCTTCATCAGGTCCACGATGGAGGTCTGCCAGTTGAGCTTCTGCTGGCTCTTGGCGTTGAGCCCGTTCAGGACGGTTTCCACGTCTACTGGCTGAGCCTGCGAGGGCGAGCCAGCGCCGGTAGCCGCACCTGGCTTCGCGGGCGCCGTGTTCGGCGTAACTGGTTGCGAACCGGCAGATCCGTCCGGTGAATTCACTTTGGGAGGTGCCGGCAGCGTGGAGGAAGGCGCGGCAGAACTCGCGTGACCGAAAATCGCGTTCTTGAGTGTGTCAAACAGGCTCATGACCCCTCCGGTTAGACCAATGTCGATATAGGCATTGGAAACGAAGCCGGGGGTTACTTGTTCCGGCGTGCGTCAACGGGTACAGGCCTTGCGGCTAGAATTCGACGATGGGCACAGACAGTCGGCGATTTTCTGGTTGAGCGGCTCCACCAATGGGGCGTTCGGATCCTGTTCGGTTACCCGGGTGACAGCATCAACGGCGTCTTCGGCGCACTCAATCGTGCGGACAACTGGGAACAGAGGGTCATGGAAGGCGATCCAAAGTTCAACGCGTCGCAGGATATCCCGGACGTACCGTATCATCGGTTCGCAGAGTTGATCCGGAAGTGCCGCCGTTGCCGCCGCACATCACGTTGCAACAGGCGAAGAACTTTGCGCACGCGATGGTTAAGGGTGATCCAAACGAGCGCGGCATGATCGTGGGTGCCGCGCGGCAGTTCCTGAACAAGTTGTTGCCGGGGCGACGGAAGCGAACTGATGAATGACTGCGAGAGGTCGGCCGCCTATGTCGACTTGCTCCAGCGCAGAGACATACAGGACAGGCCGGCGTCGAGTTTGCCTATGCCGTCAGTCGGCAGTGCCCTGACTTCGTAGCCTTCTTGGCGCAGCAGCTCAATCGTCTTGGGAAACCTGTCGCCAATGAGAATGGTGTCATTCAGACGGAGGGCATTGGCCGCTGCCTTCTCACTTTCCGGGACGATCAGTTTGCGATAGCCCTCGAAAATGTCCGATGCGCCCAGCGCTCCCGTACACAGGACTTGGTCGTCCGCGAGCAACGAGCAATCGGATTTCAGGTGTAGGGTTCCAGGCGGTGTGTTGACTATGCGGGAGCCGATGCCGAGTTGTTGAAGCAGCCCGGCCAGCTCCGTGGCGCCGGCCCGATCGGTGCGGCTGGATAATCCGATGAGCATTCCAGTCGGGGTCATAAGCATATCGCCGCCATCGGCGAAGCCTTCCCGGATAGCTAGAGCGCGCCCAAAACGCTGCCGCAGGATGCCCTCGATCTCCTTCGTTTCACCCTGGCGCGTTGGAGCACCCGGTCGAAGGAGGATGGCAGCCTCACTGAACACCAGGGCGGGATCTTCTACGAAGATGGAGTCCGGGTAGCTCTCCAGGGGCGGCAGAACTTCGACCGCAAGCCCACACGCTTCGAGTGCCGCGACGTATTCGGCGTGCTCGCTGGCGATTGTCTCAAAAGATGGGCGTGGACCGGCTTGGGAGCTGAGACCGTGGACTACGCTGCGCGGGGGCGTGCGTACCAGTGCGTTGGAGAATTTGAAGACCATGGGAGTATGATACTACGAGACACCGGGTCACTATCGTGCCGAGAGAAAGCCCGCCGTGGCCCGTGCGCTCACTAATGCGAACGCCCGGGCCCTTTACCAGAATGCTTATCGGCCCTGGCGTACGTCCCGCACGGCCAACTCGGTGGCGTGGATGGCGCCATCGATGTGACCCACAGCGCGATCGCGCAGACCCTTCACCATCGGATCGTCTTCCTCGCGAGCAACATCGGAATGCACCTTGCGGAGCAATTCCAACGCCTTGTGAAGCCGACCGGGGCGATCCTTCGGACCTTCAACCGGCGGATGATCGTGGATATCCTTGCCATCATCGATCGCCGCGTGTTTGATCTCACCGATCGCAGCATCAATTTCGACGATCGCGGTATCTTCCTGGCCGCTCACAGCGGCATCGCCCGGGCGGTGTTCCAACATCCAGCGGGCCGCTCGCAGATCCGACAAAGCATGCAGATAGTACGGGTGCCCGGAATGGGATCGGGTTTCTGCGGGTTGGGGAACCTATGAAGACGGAGGGGCGCGCGAGCTGGCTTTCTGGGTGGGGAAACCATACAACCAACAACCCGCAACGACGGGAAACGGCAGCATGGTGGCCTTCCGTGCGCGGTCATGGAGCGAAGTTGATGACTTTCACGCCGCTGCGCTTGCGGGCGGTGGGGTCTGTGATGGACCGCCGGGACTGAGACTGCACTACGCACCCGACTTTTATGCGGCGTATGTACGCGACCTGGATGGCAACAAGGTGGCCGCGGTGTGCAGGGGCTTACGCTGATTCGCGGTATAACTTCCGTTCCAGCAGCGAGACGAACACCTCGGTTGCTTCGGCCGTCAAGTCACGGGTTTGTTCGGGTCCAGGAAAGGTACTCGCGCTGACATCATCCACGTACTGGCGGGCGGCAGCGGATATCTGGTCGGCGACATTCAGATAGCGGCGCGTATGGCGCGGCTGAAAGTCGGTGTACAACCCGAACAGGTCGTGGAAAACCTGGATTTCGCCATCGCAGTGGGGACCTGAGCCAATACCGATCGTCGGTATGGAAACCCGACGGGTCGTCGCCTCCGCAACCACCGCCGGAACCAGCTCCAACACGACCGCAAACGCCCCCGCCGACTCCAGCGCCTTCGCGTCCGCAATTAGAGCCATCGCAGCGGCTGGCTCGCGGGCCTGAATTCTTGGGCCGCCGAGCGTGTGTGCTGATTGCGGCGTAAACCCCAGGTGACCGCACACCGGAATACCGGCCTTGACCATTCTCTCCACGGTCGGCGCCACGTCAGCACCGCCCTCAATCTTCACGGCGCCCACCTTGCCTTCGATCATCAATCGAGCGGCATTGCGCAGGGCTTCCTCGGGAGAGATCTGATAAGTCATGAAGGGCATATCGCCGATCAGCATCGCTCGTTGGGAGCCTCGCGAAACCATCCGAGCGTGATAGATGACTTGATCGAGAGTCACGGGAAGTGTCGTGTCTTCGCCCTGCACGACCATTCCCAGCGTATCGCCGATGAGAATCAGCGGAACGCCGGCCGCATCGACCATGCGAGCCGAGGTGTAGTCGTACGCGGTAAGAGCCGCGATACGCTTTCCATCGCGCTTCATGGCCACAATGTCCCGGGCTGTGAGCCGAGCCGTCTTCATATCCGCCAGTTCCCCCTTAGCTTCCGGACACAGAATTCCACTGCAGCACACCATTAGTCAACGCTAAGGCTTCTTGCAATAGCAGTAGAGAATGCTTATATGAGCACATGACGCTGGAAGATCTGCGAATACTGGTGGCCGCTTGCGAGGCGGGGAATTTGAGCTCGTTGGCGCGGGAGTTGCGGCGGACGCAGTCGTCTATTAGTCAGCACATTGCCCGGCTGGAGTCGGAATTGGGAGTGAAGCTCCTCGAACGTCATGCGCGGGGAGTGACTCCCACTGCCGCCGGCAAAGCACTCAAGGACTCCGCCCTCGAAGGCCTCGACGCAATCGAGTTTGGCTTGCGCCGCGTGCGGACGATGAAGCACGGCGATACGCAGACACTGACGATTACCACCGGAGGCACGACTGTCCGGCACTTCATGCAGGGCGCGGTGGTTCGCTTCAAACGCGCGCATCCAACCGTCAACCTGCGCTTCCTGCCTGCCAACTCAACCCGGCGGTGTTTCGAGATTCTGCGGCTCAGCCAGGCGGACCTCGGATTCGTGACCACCGGCGACCCCGTCCGCGGCATCAACGAGCGCACGGTTGCGAGCCAACGGTTGTTCCTGCTGGTCGCGAAATCAGATCCACTCGCCAAACACAAACGGCTGCTGTTGAAGGACATTGAAGGTATCCGCTACCTGGGGCTGTCCGGCAGCACGACGCATCACGGTGCAATCGAGCAGGCCGCCCTCGAGCGTGGCGTACAACTCAAACCCGAAGTTGTATTCGACGACTTCGATACGGCGAGGATTTTCGTGGAGCTCGATCTCGGGCAAGCCATCGTACCGGCCGTGCATGCCTACAACTTCGCAAAAAGCGGGGCCGTCAAAGCCATTCTCATCGCCGATCTGCCGCCCATCTCCATTGGCTGGGCGTTCCGCCGTTGGCAGCACTTACCGGCGGTGGCACACGAGTTCGTAGAGCTGATGGGTCAGGACTGCCGGAAAATGCAAGGAATTCCGGGCTTCGAACTGGTCTAAGGGCGTACGCCTGAGGCAGGCTGTCTTCCCGTTGCGACGGGCGCACGCGCCACTCCAACAAACAAACACCTTGATTCGCGTGGCGACCTCACTGGTCGCCAACTACGAGCCTCACTGGGCGACCAGCCCGGAAAACCAGCCCAGATCAACGAGCTAGGGGAATTCAACACAGCGCTGTACAACACGGGGAACCGGACTGTGTCGTCGCAACCTTGACACCGTGGAGATACCGATGTTCTATGGCGGCCCGTCGCTCTGCGCCAAACCTCAAACCAGCCTCAAGGAGGATGTCCCATGCGCTTAGTGAAGCCTAAGGTCCAATTACTTCCGTTGCCCGGCGTACTGTGCGCAGTGCTGTGTCTGTCCGCGGCGACGCAGGCCCAGGCATGGACGCATCCGGGAATTGTGGTCAGCCAGGACCAGCTGGACGCCAGCCGGGCCGCCTACCAGGCAGGCAATCCGGTCATCGTTGACCAGGTCAACAAGGCGAAGAACAGCAATTACGGCTCGACGGGCTACTCCGTGAAGGGGCCGTGGCCGGGTGGAATCAACCAGTGCGGATCCAACTCGAATCCGAATCACGGTTGTCAGAACGCGGATGACGATTCCAACGCCGCGTATGTGCAGGCGTTGCTGTGGTACATGACCGGCAACCAGACCTACGCCAACAACGCGATCGCGATCATGAACACCTACGCGTCGGGCTTCAGAGGCTACGCCGGTACCAATGGACTCAGCTGCCCAAGCGGCACCGACTGCTCCAACGGACCCCTGCAGTCCGGCTGGGATGCAGAGAAATGGCCCCGCGCGGCGGAGATCATTCGTTACGGCAAGACCAGCAGTGGCGCCGGATCGAGTTGGAGCTCCACGAGCATTACGGCCTTTGCGAACATGTTGAAGAACATTTACCAGCCCGTCATTCAGAACGGCTCGGGTGTCAATGGTAACTGGGATATGAGCATGATCGACGGCACGATGCAGATCGCCGTCTTCACCGAAAACACGGCACTGATGGAGACGGCTCGCAACGAGTGGAAGGGTCGCGTTCCCGATCTGTTCTATCTGCAGTCCAAGGACGGCAGCAACCACGCGGCCTCCCCGCGCGGCAACCCGAGCTGGTTCGGTCAGACGGTCTTCAATACGAGCACCAATAATGTAGGTCAGGAGACCTGCCGCGACTTGCGGCACATGGAAGACAGCATTGCCTCCACGATCCTGACCGCCGAAACGGATTGGATTCAGGGTGGCGAGTTGTACACCGACACCACCATGACGGCCGAGGACCGGATCGTCGGCTCCATGAACGTCATGGCGGGATTGGAAAGCCGGCGTAATGGCGGACCTGATTCGCTGATCACTGCGCCTTCGGGCTATTGCACGAGCTCAGGCGCAAGCAACATCGGCCAGATCTCCGTCGGCCCAGGTTCCACCTACGCGATTGGATACAACGCGTACCACAATCGCCTCAACGTCGCGACCATGGCGAACGCTTCCGGAACCACCGGCCTGCACGGCACAGCAAACACGTACAACTGGATTCAGAGCGGTTTGTTGACACAGAGCCTGACCAGCGACCAGGGCAATCACATGACCCTGTTCGAGGCCCTCACCCACACGGTCGAGGTCTGCAAGACAGCGACGGCTGCCTGGACGAACACCGGGTTTACGGCGCAGACCGGCTCTCCGACGGTGAAGTTCAACGCGACGCCTTCAGGCAACAACATCAACGCCGTCATGGGCCTGTCCAACGGAGCACAGTCGAGCTACACCAGCCTGCCTGCGATCGTGCGTTTCAATCCGTCGGGATTCATCGATGCGTACAATGGCACCGGGTACAGCGCGCTGACTTCCATTCCGTACACGGGCGGCACCAAGTACAGCTTCGGGTTTCAGCTGAACATTCCCGCTCAGACTTACAACGTGTACGTGACTCCTGAGGGTGGTCAGCAGGTTCAGATCGGGTCCAACTACGCCTTCCGCCTGAACGCCCCGACTCTCAACAACGTTACCTACCACGCAGAAGTGGGCTCGGATAAGGTGTGCAGCTTCAACCTGCCCCTCGGCGGTAACTAGACGACCTACGCAACAGGCAGCCGGATACGGATCCGGCTGCCCCGTTCGGACGATCAGTCAGGCTCCGCTCAGCTTGTCGCGAAACACGAAATAAACGGCCGCCAGAATGCACAGGGCCGCCCACAGATAGTCGAGCTTGAGCGGCTCCTTCAGATAGAAGAGGGAAAACGGGACGAAGACCGACAGCGTAATAACCTCTTGCAGAATCTTCAGTTGGGCCACATTCAGGACGGTGAAGCCCATGCGGTTCGCGGGGACCTGAAACAAGTATTCGAACAGCGCGATTCCCCAGCTCACGAACACGGCGATCAGCCAGGGCTTCTGATAGAGCTCCTTCAGATGCGCGTACCACGCGAACGTCATGAATACATTGCTGATGCACAGTAATCCGGCAGTGATGGCAATCGCCCGCATGCTTTGAGCCTCTTCCAGGTGAGTGCCTGGCACTCGGCCAAGCACCTGCAATTTTAGCCTAAGTTAGCAGCCGCTATTTTGCAGCAGACGAAGTAGCTCCTGACCGCTGCTTAGTTGATTTGCTGGTGAACTTGCGGATGGCAGTCACCAACGAGCGCGCGCCTTTATCGTAGTCTGCCCAAGGTTTGCCCTTTGAAAGTAGATCCGGCGCTGTCCTTACTGTGAATTTCAACGGATCGAGGCCGCGGCGTACTTGTGGCCACTGCAACGGCATGGAAATGGGGGCACCTTCGCGCGCCCGCGGCGATAGTGGTGCCACCGCTGTCGACAGGCGGTCGTTGCGTAAGTAGTCGAGAAATATGCGTCCCTTGCGCTCGTTCTTTGCCATATTCAACAAGTATTTATCAGGCGCGTCATCGGCCATCTGACGGCACACCTCGCGTGCAAACGTCTTGGCTACCGGCCAATCCAGGTCGGATTTCTTCTCCTTCGCCAGCGGAGTGACGACGTGCAATCCCTTGCCACCCGTTGTCTTGCAGAAACTCACGAGCCCGATGGCATCGAGGCGGTCACGCATTTCAATAGCAGCCTCAATCACCGCATCGAAATCGACATCCGGCGCCGGGTCGAGATCGAACACCAGTCGCCCGGGAATATCGGGATAGTCGGGGATACAACCGCCGGGGTGCAACTCGAGGCCTGCTGTCTGCGCAACGGCGATGAGACCTTCCACACGGTTGACCGCGACATAGCCTTGGCGATCTCCGGACACTTTGATGAGATCGAGCAGGTTGGACATGCCTGGCATCGCGTGGCGTTGGAAGAAGCGCTGGCCGCTGATGCCATCGGGTGCGCGGACGATTGAGCAGGGGCGGCCTGCGACATGCGGCAACATCCATTCACCGATGGCTTCGAAGTATTCTGCGAGATCCAGTTTGGTGACGGGCTTGCCGTCGCCGGCGTTGGGCCAGAGTTGTTTGTCGGGTTTGGAGATGGTGACGCCCATGACGGTGTCTGGCGCGTTTGTCGAGCGCGCGGCGCTTGGCGCGACGGTGGAGTTGTCGTTGGGGTCTACCGCGCGGGTAGTGCGCGCCGAGCGGCCGGGGCTCGCTGCGGCAGTGCTGCCTGCCACGCGGGTGGGTTTTGCCGCGGCGGTGCGGGCTGTGGTGGTTGGACTGGAGGCTTTCGAGATGGTTCCGCGAGCAGCGGCGCGTTTGGCCCGGCTTTTTGCGGCGGGTTGTGTTGGTGCGCGCACTTTTGAGGCGCGCTTCGCGGGGGTTTTGGCCGCAGGCTTTGCAGACGATTCTGCGGCGGACCTTTTCGATGCGCCGACAGAACCTTTCGCGGCCGCACGGCTCGCTGTCGATTCGTCGAGTGACACGAAGGTTGGTTTCTCGACACGGACTTCCGCGGCGGGCTTGTCTTCGCGCAGACCTTTGAATGCAGCTTGTCGCACATTGCCTCCTTCGGTCCAACCGGCAAACTCAATTTCCGCCACCAACTCGGGTTTGACCCAGTTGATGTTGCGGCCGCTCGGCACTTCAATCTTCCCATGGAACGGACTGGTTTTGATTGCGAGCGGCTTCAGTCGCTTCATCAGCGGTCCAACGACCGCTTGCCCGAACCCGGTCCCAACCCGGCCGACGGGGACGAATGTCTTGCCGCGATACACGCCGACAATCAATGAGCGGAGCATTCCCTGGTCGGACGACCAACCACCAATGACCACTTCGTGGCCCGCGCGGCACTTGGATTTCAGCCAGTTGCCGTTTCGATCGGAGGAATAAGTCGCCGCAAGTCGCTTGGAGACGATTCCTTCCATGTCGAGCTTACAGGCCGACTGCAGGACCTCAGCGCCCTCTGATTCAATGTGCTCCAGATAGCGGATCCGGTCATGTATCTTGTGCGGCTGCGCGTCGAGCATCTCTTTGAGTCGCTCCTTGCGGTCGAGCAGCGGCAGCCCGCGCAGGTCTTCGTGTTCGGAAAGCAGCATATCGAACACAAAGAACACCAGCTTGCCGGTGTCTTCTTCGGCCAAGGCTCCTTGTAATGCGCCGAAGTTCGGCACGCCGCTCTGATTCAGCGCGCAAACTTCGCCATCGACCATGCAGTCGGGCAGCACTTGCGCAGTCTCAGCGACTTCGGGGAATTTGTTGGTCCAGTCGAGGCCTTTGCGTGTCTTCAGGGTCGCTTGTCCGGCCTCGACGCGCAGTTGCAGACGGTAGCCATCGAGCTTCAGCTCGTGGCCCCAGCCGTCGCCGGCTGGGGGACTGTCTACCAGCTTTGCCAGTTGGGGGGCGATGAACTGGGGGATGTGGCCGCGGATGTGTTTGGGTTCTGCTTTTTTGAGCGCGCGCGGGGTGGCTGCTTTGCCGGCGTGCGCTGCCGCCGCGTCGGAGCCTTCGTCTGTTGACGATCCTCTGTTGGAGTGCCATACGGCGTTGGCCTTTGTCTTGCGAGCTGCGGTCTTGGCCAACATGAAAGGCTGCGGCGCGCGACCCTTACCGGCCTGGATTGCCGCCATGGGCCGTCCGGATGCCACTGACCGATCTTCCGCGAGGATCTCGTCGTGATCACCCGCGCGGGCAAACTCGTCGCGGTGCTTTATCAACAGCCAGTTGGTTCGCTTGCCGTTGCCACCATAGCGATCATTCTTCATCCGCACGAGAACCCAACTTCCCTGCAGCCGGTCGCCTGCCAAGGTGAATTTCAGATCACCCGACTTCAGCGCCTTCTCGGGAGTCTCGTCGCCTTCCGGAGCCCAAAAGCCGCGATCCCACAGTTGCACCGTACCGCCACCGTACTCGCCACTCGGAATCGTGCCCTCGAAATCGCCGTAGTCGAGCGGATGGTCTTCAACCTCAACCGCCAGTCTTTTTTCAGCCGGGTCGAGCGAGGGGCCTCGGGTGACCGCCCACGATTTGAAGACCCCATCGAGCTCGAGCCTGAGGTCATAGTGCAGGCGCCGGGCCGCGTGCTTCTGGATGACGAATCGCAACGCGTTGTCACGCGCCACAGCCTGCGCGCCACTGGGCTCAGCGGTTTTCTGGAAGTCGCGCTTCGAGCGGTATTTGGACAGTTTCCGGTTGGCCACGGCGCCCCTCCCCGGGGGGTTCTGAAGGACGGGGCGATCGATGCCACTGCTGCAGGCGGTCACCCTGTCCCGGAAGACTTCCCGTCCTTACGCAAGAGTCGCGCCTGCGCCTAGGCTGCCGGCGGCTGTTTCCTGATCAGTCCTTCCGCGGTCATGGCTTCGATGACGTGCGGTCGCGCTCGGACACGGTCTACGTAGCTTTTGAGCTGGGGTCCAATGTCCACACCCACATGCGAGCCCCACCCCAGAACTGTGAACAAATAGGCATCGGCAACAGTGAACTGGTCGCCCAGCAGATATTTTTTGTCACCCAACGCGGTCACAACGTACGCGAGACGTTTGGCGAGGTAGTTACGCGCGTATGTCTTCGTATCCGCTGTTGCCTCGGTGGAAAACAACGGCGTGAATGATTTGTGGAGCTCGGAGTTGATGAAGCTCAGCCATTCCTGCAATCGGTAACGCTCCATGGTTCCTGCAGCGGGAGCGAGCTTTGCGGCCGGATTCAGGTCCGCGATGTACTGCAGAACGACCACGTTTTCAGTCAACAGCTGACCATTGTCGAGGAGCAGCGCGGGTACATAACCCTTCGGGTTGATTGTGAGAAAATCAACGCCGTCGACTCGCTTCGTACGCTTGTCTACCTTGGATACCTCAAATTGAATGCCGGCCTCATGCAACGCGATGTTTGAGGCCATCGAGCAGGTACCCGGAGAAATGTACAGCTTCATCTTGTGCTCCCTATTACGCGGATGGCCATGCTAACGTTGCGTTATCGGATGGCAAGGGGGTGCGAAGCATGCGTCACGCGAGTGTCCCGGGCGAAGTGCCCCGGAGCGACAGTGAAGCAGGCGGCGCCTGCGGTAAAAGGAGCTTGCCGATGAGGACGTTTTGGGTGCTGACCTTGGGATTGGTGGCCCTGGCGGCTGCCGAAGGCTGCAAACAGAAGCAGCCGGAACCCATTCCGGGGCCCAAGGCCGGCATGGCGGTTCATGTGAGCGCGGCTGGGATTGCTTGGTTCCAGGGGAGCTTGGATGAGGCTTTTGCTCGGCCTGGCGCGCATGTGACGTGCAATGCAGAACGGCCGCCGATGGCACCTGTGGCGCCGGAGCTTCCTCGGCCGCGGAATAGAGTGAATGTGGCGGCGCCGGCGGTTTGCCACAGTGGGACTTGCCCGGCGGCTGCGGCGCCTGCGCAGCGGAGGCCGCTGGTTTAGGTGAACGCGCACCGCCGCCGTAAGGGCAGCGCGCTGCGGGAGGCATTCACGCGGCCCGCTGTAAAATCTCTCGCCACCGCAAGAACGCCGCTTCGCAGACCGGCAACCGGCTCTTAGGAATTCTTGCGGGGGCGCCTGGCAGCAATCGACCTCGCCAGGTCCGTGGCGAGTGCCAGCCATCAGCGGGCGAATTCGAGCCCCACCAGTTCCGACCCGCCACCCGTCGCTGCTTGGTACAATTCGCCCCAGTTGGGCCTGTAGCACAGCGGTTAGTGCAGGGGACTCATCAATAAATGGTGCCTTCGCGTGGAAACGCGCGAAGTGGACGGGATGAATTCAGGGAAACCTTCGAGCGCCCACGCGCTCATGGCAATCCTGAGCCGAGCCGCCGGTACACCGGCGGAAGGTGCAGAGACTACCTGGGGGCTCGAGTGCCCTTAATGACAGGCATGAGCATCCCGCACCCACACGTCGTGGGCGCTGCACTTCGCAGCGCTTCGGCACGGGTGAAGAGATAGTCCACTCCTGGCGGAAACGCCGGGGATAGAGTGAATCCCTTGGTCGTAGGTTCGAATCCTACCGGGCCCACAATTTAGCTTTCCGCTGACTTCCGTCGAGATCCGGCGAAGTCTCCAAACCCTCTAAATATCCGTCACTTACGATTAATCTGATCCGGTGCTGTCCGTGGACGACGTAAGCACAGGGTGGGTATCTCGGCGTTTCTGATTTCGATACCCCACTTTGTGCCAACACTGACGGAACTCAGGGTTAATGCCGCAAAACCGACTGAGAAACCCTACAAGCTGTTCGATCAGCGCGGGCTTTTCATGCTCGTCACGCCTGACAGCGGACGCCTATGGCGGTTCCGGTACAAGCGCGGTGGGGTAGAGAAGCTGCTCACTCTCGGCCAGTACCCCGAAGTTTCCTTGAAGCGAGCGCGCTAAAAACGCGATGACGCTCGGCGGCAGTTGTCGGACGGTGTTGATCCGACGCTGAAGCGTCGTGCTGAGGAAGAGTCCGCGCAACACAACACGTTTCAGGCAGTCGCCGACGAATGGCTGATGACAAAGAAGCATGCGCTGACGCCAGCTACCTGGGCTCGCGACCGCCGACAAATTTACAAGTGGGTCGTTCCCTATCTGGGTAGCAAACCAATTGCTTCCATCGAAGCGCCGGATTTGCTGGCTGTACTGAAGAAGATCGAAGCGAAAGGCGTCATCGACACCGCCCACCGCTCTCGGGAAGTCTGCGGACGTGTGTTTCGCTACGCGATTGCGACCGGTCGCGCCAAGCATGATATCGCTGCGGATCTCGTTGGCGCTCTTGCGCCGCGTACCACGGACGCATCATGCAGCCATCATTGACCCCGTCAAAGTTGGAGAGCTGCTAAGAGCCATCGATGGCTACGATGGTCAGCCAACTACTGCCGCTGCTCTGCGGATGGCTCCGTACGTGTTTGTACGTCCGACAGAGTTACGTGCTGCTGAATGGACTGAGATGAACTTGGACGGCGAGCAACCTGAGTGGCGGATTCCGGCTGAGCGGATGAAAATGCGTGAAACGCATATTGTTCCACTTTCGCGGCAGGTTGTTAGAATTCTCCGGGACCTGGTGGACATCACTGGACGCCAGCGATACGTGTTTCCCGCCATCGGCGGTGGCGGGCGACCAATTAGCGAGAACACGTTGAATGGCGCACTCGGTCGCATTGGCTATCCCGGCGATGAGATGGCCGCACACGGTTTTCGGACGATGGCTGGCACACTGTTGAATGAGCAGGGCGTGCATCCGGATCTTATTGAGCTGCAGCTTGCTCATGCTGAAAGGAATACCGTGCGAGCAGCGTACAACCGAGCCCAGCGGTTGGCAGAACGACGGGTGACGATGCAGAACTGGGCGGACTACTTAGACCGGCTGAGAACAGGCTGGCTCGCCGAAGCACCCACTCCTGACCCCCAAATTATGTATTAGTTTCCAAATATGCCGTACTCAAAAAAGATCGTTCTTCATTGCCCCAATGGTGCCACCCTGAAGTTGGAACAACTGGTCGAGGATTTCATCCAGGGTGGCGTGACATTTATCGCAGTAGTGGGCAAAGAATGCGCACGGGTGGAAGACCTGATTGACGAAACAGTCGTGGGCGACGGGACGGAGGACCGCTTCATCCTCACGTCGAGTCATCCTGGCGAAAGCGTCGCAGACGCGATTGAATTCGCTCGGTCGTTGTCCCTCGAATATGCAGGCGACGATGTGCAAGTGGTCGAGCTTTCGGCTTGACCGACAGTCGAAATTATCTTGATCCAAATTGTGCGAGGCCACAGCCCCTACTCATTCTGTGCCAATCATCTCCGCGAGCGCAGCGCGGAGGATGTTGATTGTCACTCAACGCGTTTGCGCAATTGCCGCTTGGCTTCGGCCCAGTCCAGTGGTTGTTCTTGCCCGGCCTTGTACCTTGCGGCGGTTTCCTGAAGTGCATCCTCATGCCAGGACGGCCACTCTTTCCTCGCCTCCTCGCGGCTGAGTGAAGCCCAAAGCTCCTCCATCGTGCGGAGCTTTTCGTCCCAGGTCATCTGATCAATCTCGGTCACAGCCATGCCGCAACTCTACTCCGAAGCAACGAGCATCAGAAGTTTTCCGATCCGTTGGTCGTCAATGACTCTATGGACAAGGATGCCCCCGGTGTCGTTCCGTCTGCATCCTCAGTCTCCAGCGTAGTCAGTGCAACAGGTCGTTGCACAATTACCGTTTGCATACGATACGACCGCAGACGCTTTAGGTACCCTTGCCCGCCGCTCGCCAGTTGTTCACGAATCGACAGATGTCGGTGGATGATGTGCGACGGCAAGCGTATTTTCCTGCACGTTGGAGTTTCGAAAATCCCTTGATTTGCCATCGTTCAGCTCCTTAGATTTGGATATGTAATCTCAGTGATACGCCTTGGTCAGGCATCCGGGCTCGGCAATGAGCCTCATACACCGAACACTTTGTTTCTGCGACTCTGCACAATGGATTAGGCTTGCACTTGCGACACAGAAGGCCGATATTCCGCTTTATGGCGACCGGCACAAAAAAGACCTCGCGGGCACGTTCCTCAGCAAAGACGGAGCGTGCTTTTCTGTATCGAGGAATAAAAATCCCGCCGATTAGCGGTAAGCGCTCTCCTACAGCCGAGGCCCTTCGCGATGCTCTGCGGACAAAGTCCGAGCAATCGCGTGACAAATCGACCCGCGCCTAAGCCGCCCGCCTCAACGTCCGTCTTCATCAATTGTCCGTTCGACGAAGGCTTCAAGGGCATTTTTCGCGCAATCGTCTTCACGGTTATTTCTTCGGGCTACCATCCGCGCTGCGCGCTTGATTCGACAGACAGCGCCGAGATCCGCATCAGCAAAATCGCGAAGCTCATAGGCGAGTGCGACTGGGGAATTCACGACCTGTCTCGAATTGAAATCGACCCCGTCGTCGGTGTACCCCGTTTCAACATGTCTTTGGAACTTGGATTGCATCTCGGCGCTCGCCTCTTCGGTCAAGGACGCCACCGGCGTAAGCGCGCCCTGATCCTCGAAGCGAAGCCACACCGCTACGATGCTGCGCTGTCAGATATCAGCGGCCAGGACATCGAGATTCACGGAAACGACCCTTCGAGAGCGATCCGCTGCGTACGTAACTGGCTGTCGGAGCATCGTGGTCGCGACCAGCCGCCTCTTATCGGGGCAATTGCTTTGGCCAGTGACTATCGACTGTTTCAAAGCGAATGTGACGCGCTCCTAGCGGCCCGGCGCTTAGATTCGCTTGAGGAGCTTACTCACAGCGATTTTCTGTTTGCAGTGCGTGACTGGACTGCAGCACGCGTGGGAGTGTTGCAGTAGCAATCCGTATTTTGCCTCGCAACTCACAACCAATGAATCAACATGGACGAACGTCATACACAAGCGCAATATTTGCCCCAGCGAATACCGGCGTGACAGACCGGATTTTACCTCAACGAGCATGAGCGAGGGTGAGCGAGCATCAAGCATTTCAGGAGATTACCCGTTCGCGCGCGCCCGCTTCTGCCCGGACATTAGAAAGGTATTAGAAAATTTCAGGGCGCAAGCAATTTGGCACACGCGCCACGCGGTAGCGACCTTCGGCCTGGTTCTCATTGTCCTTGGGCATCGGAAATCTGATGATGCGACGTGGACGGTCGCCGGGTGGATCGGTGCTGACTAGGTTTACCTCATCCACCTCCTTCGCCAATCCTGCCGTCACAATCGCGCGTGCTCTATCGGACACTTTCTCCGGGATTCGGCCGATCGTGCCAGGATTCATCTGTTGCCCAATTCGTCGGCGCACTGCTAGCTCTCTGGGTCGCCCGGAGTATCTTCGTTTTGTCCTCTCAACCGCGTCCAAGTCGGCGCCGAACTCCCTAACGCCGTGGGCATGGGCATACACGAGCGCACATTGTCAGGCAGTGGGGTTTCTCAAGACTTCTTCCCGGCATGAAGCTGGCGGAGCACGTCGTCCACGGCGTCGATGACTGCCTGCGGCTTTTCCAACTGAATCTCGTGACCCGACCCCTCGATGAACTTGTGTATGCCACGCGAGGAGAGGTGCGCGAGGGCCTCGTGCTGGGCGAGCCAGTATTTTAGGAACGTCTGGGTGAACCGGACGCCGGCGGGGGTGTCGCCCCACGTGTTTTTCGCCGTGAGCACAACCAGAGGCATTGCGCCAAGGCCGCGGTGGTCGACGCCGTCGTACCGGTGCGTGTACAGGATCTGCGTTTATTACGCAGTGGAGTTGCCCCGCCGCGATGTCATCATTGCGAGCCGTGTCAGCGGGCGCCCAATAATCCCCAGTTGAGAGCGAGCAAAATTCCTCACCCCCTGAGCACAGGAGGGTTGGGCGATGAGGTTGGAAGAGTCGGATCCCAAGTCGATGATGGCTGTCCACCAGTTCGTCGCCGAGTCCCTGATCGAACAGATCGCGGCGTGGAAGAACGGTCGGCTGGTTCAGCTCGAAGGAGGGGAGTACGTGAAGGTCTTTCCGCCCGCGCTACTCGCGCAGGCGATAACATTCTTGAAAGATAACGGCGTCGATCAACCTGCCCGCTCGGGCACCAAGGTGGACACTCTAAAGCGGGCGATGCCTGACTTCAGTGACGACAACGTTGTTGCCCTCAGGAAGACGTGAACAGCTTCTTCAACGTGGCAAAAAACAATCCCCAGACTCCACCGGGGATTAGGTAGATCAGACCCCTGATCCAGACACAACGGGCATAGCCGTGTCGCCCGTCGCGTAAGGCCTCGAAATACTCTTCCTGCATTTCGGCGAGGGCTGGATAGACCCACCGCCGAAACGCCGCTGGTTTCATGAGAAATTTCAGCACGCTGCCAGTCAAAGTACCGGGCGGCAGAATGACCTTGCCCTGCTTGCCGCCCTTCGGTAGGAATGACGATGAAAAAATTACGCGAAGGAAGCTGTAATAAAGCGACGCACGCCTGTACTGGAGAGACATTCGCGCGCGCTCTAACTCAATGGCGGTGGGTGTTAGTTTGGGCGGTGGGTGTTAGTTTGATCTGCTTATCCTGCTCGGCCTTGAGAGCACGTGCAAGCTCAGCGGCCTCCCCATCGTAGTGGAAGCTGAGATGAATCTTGACTTTCCGACTCTCCCCAACAGACTTGGAATTCACAGGACCGTCACCCTGCTCGTCTGACTCGTTCTCATCCGCTGCCATTTCTAAGCCTCCGCGATCTGCCATCCAATGTGTTCGGCTGCCGAGAGGACTCGGGAACCCAACGCAGTTACCCGATATAAAGGGCGCGGAAGACCCGGGTGTGACGCCGTCGATTGCTTATCAACCCGCGACCTCACGTAGCCCTTCTCTTCCATCCTTCCCAGCGTCACATACACCGTCCCACGCTTCAGCTTCTCACCCGACGCTCGAATAAGTTCCAGCCCGTACATGCCCTCTGGCTGAAAACTCAACAGTCGAAGAATCAAAAGCTCCTTATCGGAAGCGAATGAATTTCCCATGCCCTACTCCTAATCGGTCGTTAGGGGTTGTCTCATCACGACCGCAATCCCTTTCCCTCAGGAGGACGTCCCCCTGCTCCATCGTCGGAACGCAAAAAGAATACTGCTACAAGTTGTAAGAGTCAATAAATGACCTATGAATTCGAGTGCTCGAAGGGCACGTCGCGGAAGCGTCCGTCCCCATGGGGACCAAGTCGTGGCTCTGTGAGGCTTGCATTGCGGAACAAAAGGCCCGGCCTGCTGCCCACCGCGGAACCTGGAACCCCCTGGCCCACCGCATCCTCTCCCCCACCCGCACCACATTCGTCTTCGCCGACGGGCACCGGAGGTAATCCCATGGCGCCCCCCCGTCCATTCTGCCGGCCGCGAGCGTTCACTTTCGGGCACTATGGCGCACGACCGCTAACCAGGCGCTGACCCGGGTAGGATCAGAACTAGTGCGACAGTTTGGGGGCGTTTCATTG
>Ga0137416_10000404_pt1 | contig 20096 bp, 18 predicted proteins | sample CZODoug3_1_1_16f_FD_108282 | JGI IMG/M metagenome (GOLD analysis project Ga0137416, IMG submission 108282) | Vadose zone soil fungal communities from Angelo Coast Range Reserve, California, USA - CZODoug3_1_1_16fungal (Illumina Assembly) | ecosystem: Environmental > Terrestrial > Soil > Vadose...
CTCTGGCAGTACGTGAAGAGGAACAACCTGCAGGACAAGAAGGAGAAGCGGAACATCAATGCGGACGAGCAGCTCCGCGAGGTGTTCGGGGGAAAGAGGACCGTCTCGATGTTCGAGATGACGAAGCTGGTGAACGACAACCTGTCGTAGCTCTTTCACAGGGCGTTCACGCAAGGGCGCGGGTCCAGCAGGGACCGGCGCCCTTTGCGTTTCGCTCTCTAGGTTTGCGGCAACAGCCCGGCGCCGTCGTCGAATCCGAGTTCCGGCTCGGCGGGCACCGGGCGCGCCGAGCTCTCCGGAACGATCCTGGCGATGCCGCGCCGATTGAGGACGATCACGGCCTCGCGCCTTTCCGCTCCGGCAGGTGTCTCCACCAGCAGGGTGAGCGGCACGCGGTACAGCCGCGGCGCATCGGCGAAGCGGACGCCGCCGGAGGCGGGAACGGGAACCCGCTTCGCCGAATCGTCGAGGCGGGTGAGGATCGGGGCCAGGTCGTAACGGAACACGATCTTCAGCCTCTCGAACGCGTCGGCGGACGAGCCCTTCAGAAGCGTCACGCGGGCGCGCTGCCTGTACTCGAGCGTGACCAGCCGCTGGACCGCGCCGCTGCCCGGGTTGAGCGGGTCGGGACAGACGATGCGGGCCTGCGCCATGGACTCGCGCGCGCGGAGCACCACGTTGCGGCTGCGCTCGAACTTCGCCGGCTCGCGCAGCACCAGCACGCGGTTGGCGTAGAGATGGGAGAGCTTCCCCGCGAGCCACTGCCGCGTGAGCTCCTTGGCGCGATCCTTGAGGGCATACGCGATGGCGCCCACCGTCATCAGGGTCCAGAGCCCGAGCCCTGCCGCGGCGCTCGTCTGCAGCGCCTGCAGGCCGAAGTAGACGATGAACGCGGTGGCGGCGCCGGAGAGGCCGACCCAGTTCCGCAGGGCCTCGTCGATCATCTTCGTCTCCGGCTCGAGGAAGAGCACCTCCTGGAAGTGCTTCTTCAGCTGCGCCGCTCGATCGAGGAAGAGCGCGAGCGCCTCCACGTCATCTCCGTCGGGGAGCATTTCTCCCCTGCGCTCGCGCTCGAGCAGCTCGGCGGCGAGCGTCCCTGCCACTGCCTCCCGCAGCTTCTCCGCCACATGACCGGACAGCCCTGCCGGGGCGAGCATCCGGCCGCAGGTGTCCTCCGCGATGGTGAGGAGCTCGAGGAGCTGCCCGGAGAGGAACTCGTCGACCAGGGCCCGCTCGCGGGAGAGCTCGGGAGGATCGTCCGCGCGCGGCGCGACGAGGGCGGCGCGGCCCTGAGCGAGGGCCGAGGCAGCTTCGTCGAGGATCCGGGCCAGGTCCTTCGCCAACGAGCGAGGGATCGGCCTGGGATTGAGGGAATGGGCGAGGACGGCGCGGGGAATGCTCTCGCGCAGCAGCTTCAGCCGGCGAGCCACGCCCAGCGCAGAGCGCCGCAGCCCGTCGACGGTGAGCGGCTCGGGGGCCGGCGACTCCTCGTCCGGGCTGGAGAGGCGCGCCAGGATCTGGAGCTGCTCCCAGCCGTCGTGAGGGACGTAGACGTTCTCGGGAAACTCGAGGCGCAGCGACACCTCCGCCTCGCTCACGGAAGGGCCGCGGGGCAGAGGGATGTAGATCGACCACTCCACCCGGCTCGCGTCGTGGGCCTCGATCTTCAGGCGGCGATTCGCGCTGTCGTCCGGCATCCGGCTCCGTTCGTCGCCCTGCAGGCAAGCAGGTCTACCTGCCGGAATTGGTCACTGCGGTCGCATTCGAGAAGGGGGGGCCTCGCCGGAACGTCTGCGGGACACCATCGTGCAGTGTCGCCATCTGTGCGCTTGACGGATCGCCCGCACAGGCGCAATTCGCCTTGACGGAGCGAATCCTTTTTGGAGAAACATTCTCCAAAATGGAGCAACTTCTCCTATCCCAGGAGGAAGGACCGCATGCCGAATCTGAGGAATACGAAGACGCACGAGAACCTGAAGGCCGCGTTCGCCGGCGAGAGCCAGGCGAACCGCCGCTATCTCTACTTCGCCAAGCAGGCCGACGTGGAGGGCCGCCCGGACCTCGCCGGACTCTTCCGGGATACGGCGGAAGGCGAGACCGGGCACGCCCACGGTCACCTCGAGTACCTCCAGGAAGTCGGCGATCCGGCCACCGGCGAGCCGATCGGCGATACCGAGAAGAACCTCAAGGCCGCCGTAGCGGGCGAGACGTACGAGTACACGCAGATGTACCCGGGCTTCGCCAAGCAGGCGCGCGAGGAGGGCTTTGCGGAGATCGCCGAGTGGTTCGAGACGCTGGCGAAGGCGGAGAAGGCGCACGCCGGCCGGTTCGCGAAGGGCCTGCAGCAGGTCAAGGCGGAGGGATGACGGTGTCTCCGCATTCGCGGAGACACCAGGCAATTTCCAGGCGCGCCCGACGCGGGCGGGATAGCGGCTGCCTACTCGTTGCGTGTCTCCGCGAAGGCGGAGACACGCTTTAAAAGGCGGAGACACTCGCGATGAAGTTGCCGATCGCCGGACAGCAGGACTGGTCCGCCGACACGCACGGGATGGCGTACGACAACCCGCAGTTCTGGGACCGCGCGCACCTGGAATCCGAGCTCCACCGCGTCTTCGAGATCTGCAACGGTTGCCGGCTCTGCTTCAATCTCTGCCCCTCCTTCGAGGTGCTCTTCCGGCGCGTCGACCAGCTCGACCCGCACCGCGAGGAAGCGGAGGGCAAGCACATCGAGGGGGGAAGGATCATCGAGGAGCACGAGGCGGCCGAACTGCTCAAGCACGTGACGGTCTCGACCGAGAACCCCGTCAACCTCCTCGAGGACGAGGACAAGCGCCGGGTGGTCGAGCTCTGCTACGAGTGCAAGCTCTGCTTCCCCAAGTGTCCCTACGTGCCGCCCCACGAGTTCGCCGTCGACTTCCCCAAGCTGATGCTGCGGGCGAAGTTGATCGGGGCGAAGGAAGAGGGAATCGCGCTGCGCGAGCGCTTCCTGGGCGCGACCGACCTGGTCGGTAGCGTGATGACGAAGGTCGCGCCGCTAGCGAACGCCGCCGCGCACAACGCGTTCAACCGGATGCTGATGGACAGGACCATCGGCATCGCCCAGGACCGGCAGCTGCCCACCTATGCCGGGGAGACCTTCGCGACCTGGTGGTCGCGTCGCGCGCCGGTCGCGGGAGGCGAGACACCGGTCGCGCTCTTCGCCACCTGCTACGTCAACTACAACGATCCGGCGATCGCCAAGGCCGCGGTGGACGTGCTGGAGAAGGCCGGCTGCGAGGTGGAGTGCCCCGAGCAGGTCTGTTGCGGGATGCCGAAGATGGACGGCGGCGACCTGGAGGGAGCGCGCAAGCTCGCCCGCAGGAACGTGGAGACGTTGCTTCCGGCAGTCCGCGCCGGGCGCAAGATCGTCACGCCCGGCCCCTCCTGCACCCTGATGTTGCGCAGCGAATATCCGGAGCTGGTGCCGACGCCCGAGGGGCGCGAGGTCGCGGACGCCGTGATGGACTTGAGCGATTTCGTCTTGCAACAGGCGCGCGCGAAGAAGCTGCGCAAGCCCCCAGCGGGCGCCATAGGAAAGGTGGCCTATCACGTCGCCTGCCACAATCGCGTGCAGAACTTCGGGTATCGCGGCAGGGATCTCCTGAAGTGGGCCGGCGGCGACGTCACCCTCGTCGACCGCTGCTGCGGCATGGACGGAACCTGGGGGATGAAGCGCGAGTTCTTCGCGGAGAGCCTGAAAGTCGCCGAGGGGGCCGCGCGCCGCGTGGAGAGCGCGGAGCCGGAGGTCGTCTCCAGCGACTGCCCGCTCGCGGGACTGCAGCTCAAGCAGAAGACGGGGCGGCCTTCGTACCACCCGGTGCGGATTCTCAGCGCCGCGTATGGCGGCGAGCCGCTCAGGTCAGGAAGGGGGACACCATGACGACATGGTGTCCCCGGAAGGAACACGGAACACGATGCAACCCTTGACTCCGAAGGATCTCTGGCCCCTTTCCGTCTACGAAGGCGTGCGTGACCAGTTCCGCAAGGAAGTGATCGCGGCGAAGAAGGACCGGCGCGTCCAGGCAGGGCCGGAAATGACGCTGGTCTTCGAGAACCGGACCACGGTGAAGTTCCAGGTGCAGGAGATCCTGCGCATCGAGCGCATCACCGACGCCGCCCAGATCGCCGAGGAAGTCGAGGGCTCCAACAGCATGCTACCCGGCCCGGGCGAGCTCTCGGCCACGCTCATGATCGAGCTGACCGGAACGGACGCGGAGGTGAAGGCGCGGCTGGCGAAGCTCTTCGGCCTTCGCGACCACGTCTGGCTGGAGGTGGCAGGCACCCGGCTGCAGGGCGAACTGGAGCCGAACCGGGAGGAGCCCGGCCGGGTCTCGTCGGTACAATACGTCCGCTTCAAGGTACCCGATGCACAGGCGCTCTTGCGCGGACCCGCCGCCGTCGTGATCGATCATCCGGCGTATACTCATCGCGCCACACTGCCGGAAGCCGTGCGGCGCTCGCTTTCCCAGGACCTCTCGTGAAGAAGCAGAAGGACGACGTCGAGCGATTCGCGCAGTATTGCCGCTCTCATGGGCTGTCGGTGACGCACCAGCGGCTGGCGATCTTCGAGGCGCTCGCCTCCTCGCGCGAACACCCGAGCGCCGAGCAATTGCACAAGGCCGTCCAACGCCGCATCCCCGCGCTCTCGCTCGCCACCGTCTACAAGAACCTGGAGGCGCTCAAGGCAATCGGCGCCGTCGCCGACGTCAATCCGCTGCACGAGCAGGGCCGATACGAAGCGGCCCTCCCGGGCGTCGGCGCGGGTCGCCCCCACCACCACCTGGTATGCGTGTCGTGCAAGAAGGTGCGCGACCTGCACGACGCCGATCTCGATCGGCTGCGCGTGCGCGATGCCCAGGGCTTCGACATCCGCGCCGTACGTGTGCAGGCGGAGGGGCTCTGCCCCGAGTGCCAGGCCCGGTCCGTGCGGCCGCGGGCGTGAACGGGTATCTTTCGGACGTGCCGGTCATCTGCCAGGACTCCGTCGGCCGCTGCAGCTTCATCGACGTGCTCGAAGAGGCGGTGCTCGTGCACCGTGCAGTGGCGGTCGCGCTGCGGGACGGCGAGCGGTTCATCGACGTGGTCACCGACGTGGTCACCGAGAACCACGAGGACTACGCCGTGTTCCGGAGCCACGAGCGGGTCCCGGTGACCGACATCGCAGCCGCGACGCGCTGCGATCCGCACCAGCGATAGTCGCGACCGCCGGAGGCGGCTCACGACTCTTGTCTTGGGCTGTACCGGTGATGAGACGCGTTCTTATGCGAGCGCGACTTGCTGGCCCTGACGCTTCGCCTTCACGTCCACGCCGTGGCCGTCGCTGAATACGACGATGGCGCGAGCCCATGGGCCCGCGGCGCGCGTGGTCGGGTGAGCCTCGACGGCTCGATTCACCAGCGTGAAGATGGCGTCGCACGCGCTGCAGACGCGGTAGTCCTCGGCGGGGATGAGCGGATACGGCTTGGCCATGCCCGGCGCGAACACCAGGATGACGGAGACGGGCGCGGTGAACTGGCCGACCTTGCGGCAGACGCCACAGGTCAGGCTCTCTTCGTTCTCGTTTTCCACGTCCGCCATGTTCCACCCGCGCCGGCTGGCGCCGTCCTCTCGAAAACCATAACCATTGCAGGGGAAGATCGCCGGTTTCCTTCTGCTTCCTGTTTCGCAAGAAGCATGCCCAGGGGCAAGCCGCATTGCGCAAGCCCGCCTGGCGGCTTGAACTTTCTGCGGTTCCGTGGCACTCGCGCGATGAGAAACGGCAGCCGCGATCAGATGGTGAAACCACTTCCAAAACCCGAGTTGCTCGCACCCGCCGGCGACGAGGAGAGCTTGAGAGCCGCGGTAGTCGCGGGAGCGGACGCCGTCTACTTCGGGCTGCGCGGCGGCTTCAATGCGCGCGCCCGCGCGGACAACTTCGCCGCCGCGGACCTGCCGCGAATCTTCGACTTCCTGCATGGCAGAGGCGTGCGGGGATTCGTCACCTTCAACACCCTGGTCTTCGACCGCGAGCTTCCGGTCGCGGAGCAGGCGCTGGCGGACATCGCCCGCGCCGGCGCCGACGCGATCCTCGTGCAGGACCTCGGCATCGCCCGCCTCGCCCGCGAGGTCTGCCCGCAGCTGCCGCTGCACGCCTCGACGCAGATGACGATCTCGTCGGCGGAGGCGGCGGAGATCGCCAGGTCCTTCGGGATCACCCGCGTGGTGCTGCCGCGCGAGCTCTCCATCGAGGAGATCCGCGCCATGGCCGCCCGCACCGACCTGGAGCTGGAGTGCTTCGTGCACGGAGCGCTGTGCGTGAGCTGGAGCGGGCAGTGCCTGACGAGCGAAGCCCTGCAGCAGCGCAGCGCGAACCGCGGCCAGTGCGCCCAGAGCTGCCGGATGCCGTACGACCTGGTGGTCGACGGCGGGGTGGAGACCGCGCGCGGCGACGAGCAGCTCAAGTACCTGCTCTCTCCCCGCGACCTCGCGGCGTACGACCTGCTCCCCGAGCTGCTCGCCGCGGGCGTCTCCTGCTTCAAGATCGAGGGCCGCATGAAGGGCCCCGAGTACGTGGCGAACGTGGTGGAGAAATACCGCCGCGCTCTCGACGCCGCCATCGAACACCGGCCGTTCCCCCTCACGTCTCGCGACGAGGAGGAGCTGCGCTACAGCTTCTCGCGCGGCTTCTCCCACGGCTTCCTGAAGGGTGCGGACCACCAGGAACTGGTCCATGGCCTCTATCCCGGCCATCGGGGAGTCCTGGTGGGTCGGGTCGAGGAAGTGCACGCTCGCGCCCGGCATGTCCTGGTGCGCGCCGAGCCCGACGCTCCCCGCCTCAAGGCCGGGGACCGGATTCTCTTCGACCAGGGCAAGCCGGAGGACGACGAGCCACGTGGCGGACTTCACGCCTGCGACGAACCACGACCAGGGGTGCTCAAGCTGGTCTTCGGCGGCCCGGACCAGAGCACCCTCGACCTGCGCCTGGTCAAGCCTGGGGACGTGGTCTGGAAGGCGAAGGACGCCGAAGTGACGCGCGCGATGAAGCGGATCGCCGCCCAGGAACGCAAGCTGAGCTTGTCCTTGAGGGTGCACGGGGCCGCCGGCGTGCCGCTCCAGGTGGACGCGCGCGACGGTCTCGGACGCAGCGCGCGGGTGGAGAGCGGCATGCCGCTGCAGGCCGCGCGCGGCAAGCCGCTGCACGAGGCGCTCATCCGCGAGAAGCTGTGCGCCTTCGGGGAGACGGAATTCGAGCTTCGCCGGCTTCAGCTCGACCTGGAAGGCGCGCTCGCGCTGCCACCTTCCGAGCTGAAGCGGATGCGGCGCGCGCTGGTCGACGCTCTCGCCAGCCGTGCCCCTGATCGGCCCGAGCGTTCCGTGCGAACCGGCATCGCGACCGACGAGGTGGTCGCGCCGGTGCCGGCCGGAGTGTCGCCCCCGGCGCCCAAGCTCGTCCCCCTGCTGCGAACGCTGGAGCAAGTGGAGGTGGCGCTGCGCCTGGGGTTCGACGAGGTGCAGCTCGACTTCATGGAGCTGGTGGGGCTCGGGATCGCGGTGGAGCGCGTGCGGGCGGCGGGGGCCCGGGTGATCGTCGCGACGCCGCGCGTGCAGAAGCCCGGCGAAGAGGGATACGACCGCCGCTTCGAACGGCTCCGGCCCGACGGCATCCTCGCCCGGCACCTCGGCGCGGTGGAGCATTTCCTGCGCAACTCCCACGCCGAGACCGTGCACGGGGATTTCTCGCTCAACGCCACCAACGCGCTGACTGCGCGCACGCTCCTGGAGCTCGGCCTGTCCACCCTCACCCCGGCGTACGATCTCGACTTGACGCAACTCCTCGACGTGGCCGCCGGGGTGCCCGCGGGCCGCCTGGAAGTCACCATCCACCAGCACCTGCCGCTCTTCCACAACGAGCACTGCGTCTACTCGCACTTGCTCAGCAACGGCCACGACTACCGCGACTGCGGGCGCCCCTGCGAGAAGCACCTCGTCCAGCTCCGGGACGCCGCCGGCCTGGAGCATCCGGTGATCGTCGACGTGGGGTGCCGGAACACGGTCTTCAATGCGCGGGCGCAGAGCGCCGCCGGCTACCTGCCCCGGCTGCTGGAGGCGGGAATCCGCCGCTTCCGCGTCGAGCTGGTGCGCGAGAACGCCGCGGAGACGGAGGGCGTGCTGCGCGCCTATGCCGGCCTGCTGAAGGGAACCCGCAACGGCCGGCAGGTGATCGCGGAGGTCGGGGCTCTGGAGAAGTACGGCGTTTCCGCCGGCACCCTGGCCGTGGTCAGCCAACCTCACGCTTGAGCGCGGAATGGAGCGCTGAAATGGCGAAGCATCGGATCGCGGTGATCCCCGGCGATGGCATCGGCAAGGAAGTGGTGCCCGAAGGCATCCGCGTGCTCGATGCCGCCGCCGCGAAGTACGGGATCGAGCTCGAGTGGGAGCACTTTCCCTGGAGCTGCGAGTGGTACCGGAAACATGGCCGGATGATGCCGGTGGATGGGATCTCGCAGATCCGGAAGCACGACGCGATCTTTCTCGGGGCGGTGGGCTTTCCGGGCGTGCCCGATCACGTCTCGCTCTGGGGGCTGCTCATCCCCATCCGCAGGGAGTTGCACCAATACGCCAACGTCCGCCCGGTGCGACTGATGGAGGGCGTCCCCTCACCGCTGCGCGATCGCAAGCCCGGCGACATCGACTTCTGGGTCGTCCGCGAGAACAACGAGGGCGAGTACTCCTCGATCGGCGGCCGCATCTTCGAGGGGACGGAGAACGAGACTGTGATCCAGGAGACCGTGTTCACCCGCAAGGGCGTCGACCGCATCCTCCGCTATGCCTTCGAGCTGGCCCGCTCGCGCCCCGACAAGCACCTCACCTCGGCGACGAAATCGAACGGGATCTCGATCACCATGCCGTACTGGGACGAGCGGGTGAAAGCGATGTCCGCGCAGTATCCCGACGTGCGCGTCGACCAGTTCCACATCGACATCCTCTGCGCACACTTCGTGCAGCGGCCGGAGCGCTTCGACGTGGTGGTCGGCTCGAACCTGTTCGGCGACATCCTCTCCGACCTGGGTCCGGCGGTGACCGGGACCATCGGGATCGCTCCGTCGGCCAACCTCAACCCCGAGCGCGAGTACCCGTCGATGTTCGAGCCCGTGCACGGGTCGGCGCCGGATATCGCCGGCCAGGGCATCGCCAACCCCGTCGGGCAGATCTGGTCCGGCGCCATGATGCTCGAGCACCTCGGCTACAGGCAGGCCGGCGACGCAGTGGTGCGCGCCATCGAGACCGTCGTGCGCGAGGGACCGCGCACGCGCGACATGGGCGGCAAGGCCAGCACCTCCGAGATGGGCAAGGCGATCGCCGAAGCGTTGCGCTGAAGCGCCGCTACGCCGGCGGCGTGGCGGCGGCGGGAGCGGCGGCGGCGCCGTAGCGCACGGTGGCTCCGAGACGAAGGAAGGGCTGCTCGAGCGAGCGCCAGGAGATCGCCGCCAATGCCGCGAGCGCGCACGCGGCAGCGGTCACCCGGAGCGGAAACTGCGCGATCGGGAGCGCGACGAACACCAGCCCGTGAAAGAGATAGAGGAAGTAGGAATGCTTGCCCACCCAGCACAGCGGCTTCCAGCGCAGCGCACGCGCTTCGGCGGAGTCGGATGAGAACAGCACCGAAACGAGCGCGATGGCGAACGCGCAATCGATGAGGGAGAGGCCGAGCGAGAGCAAGAGATTCGTTCCTCCGGGCAGGAGCACGACCTGGCTCAGGCCGGCGACCGCGAGCAACCCCGCGGCGGCGGCCCAGCGCACCTTGCTCCGGTGATGGTCGAGGAACGCAGCCGCTCGCCGGTCGCGGACCGCGACTGCCGCGAGCACTCCCCAGAACGGCGCATCGATTCGGCAAGGCGTGAAATCCCATGCGCTCCACCGCCCGCTGGCGAGGCAGAGGCAGCGCAGGAGCGGCGGGGCGATCAACATCACCGCCGCGAACGATGCGAAGCGGCCGCGGAGGACGCGGAGCAGCAGCACCGGAAGCCCCAGGTAGAACTGCTCCTCGATGGCGAGCGACCAGCACGGCCCGAGCGCGAGGGCGACCTGAGCGCCGGCCGCGGTCCAGAAGTTCTGCAGGAACAACAGATAAGCCGCGAGCGGCACCTGACCCTGCGTAATCTGGGGCTCGCCGGCGATGGGCAGGGTCGCGGCGAGGAGCAGCAGCAGGTACGCTGGAAGGATCCGGCAGGCGCGCCTGGCGTAGAAGGTGCGAAACAGATTGGGCGCATCGCGATGATCGAGCAGGATCCCGGCGATCAGGAACCCGGAGAGCACGAAGAAGAGGTCGACACCGCACCACGACAGATTCGCCAGCGCCCAGAGCGGGGGAAGCCATTGCTGCAGCAGCGGCTGCGTGGGGTAGACGATCCAATGCAGCGCGAGCACCAGCAGGATGGCGACGCCGCGGATGCCATCGAGCTCCGACAACCGCGCGCCTTCGCGGAGGAGCGCCAAGCGCGCTGCCCGGGACATCGAGCGACTGTAGAGGCCGCCCGGACGGGCCGGCAAGTTTCCTACGGGTAATCCTCGTCGCGGTGCGCGCTCTCGATGGCCCGGCGGACGCCTTCGTCGAGCTTCAGGGTATCCACGATCACCTTGCCTTCGATCACCTCGGTGACGGCGGAGAGGGGGACCACGGTGTCCCCTGCGTCTTCGATGTAGATGACGAGCTCTTGCGGGCGCACCTGCCGCACGGCCCCGAACTCCTCCTCGGCCCCCTTCGCGAAAGCCTGGTACCCGATCTCGATGGGCGGCAGCCTTTTCTTTGCCATGGGCTGCATCATGCCGTGGCCGGCGTCCGGATGCATCGGTCCCGGTGCTGCCGCGGACCCGCCCAGGCTGCAGAAAGCGGCGAGAAAGCCCTTTACACCCTGGCGGCGCGCCCTTATGGTGCGCCGCGCCGCGCCACACAAGGCGCGACGGAGACGGAGGAGATGGAGCAGCTCAAATCGAAGGTCGCCCCCGCGGACGGCAAGCTCGCGGTCCTTCTGCCGGGCATGGGCGCCGTGGCCACCACCTTCATCGCTGGCGTCGAGGCGGTGAAGGCGGGCCTCGGCAAGCCCATCGGCTCGCTGACGCAGATGGCGCACGTCCGTCTGGGCAGGCGCAGCGAGAAGCGCTGGGCGATGATCAAGGACCTGGTGCCCCTCGCGCGGCTCGAGGACCTGGTGTTCGGGGGCTGGGATCCGATCCCGGACGACGCCTACACCGCCGCGGCGAAGGCCAAGGTCCTCTCGCCCGAGCATCTCGCCCATCTCAAGCCGTCGCTGTCGCAGATCCGGCCGATGGCCGCCGTGTTCGACAAGAACGTCGTCAAGCGCCTGGAAGGCGCCAACGTGAAGAAGGGTACCCGGCGTGAGCTGGTCAATCAGCTCATCCAGGACATCCGCGGCTTCATGGACAGGAACAAGTGCACGCGCGCCGTGATGGTCTGGTGCGCGTCCACGGAGGCGTACCAGGAAGCGGGGCCCGAGCACCAGAGCATCGCGGCCTTCGAAAAGGCACTCGACGCCGATCATCCGAACATCTACCCCTCGCAGCTCTACGCGTACGCGGCGATCATGAACGGCGTGCCGTATCTGAACGGCGCCCCGAACATGTCCTGCGATTTCCCTGCGCTCGTCGAGCTGGCCGAGAAGCGCGGCGTCGCCATCGGGGGCAAGGACTTCAAGACCGGCCAGACGCTGATGAAGACCATCATCGCTCCGGGCCTCAAGGCGCGCATGCTGGGGATGGAGGGCTGGTTCTCCACCAACATCCTCGGCAACCGCGACGGGGAAGTGCTCGACGACCCGGCGAATTTCAAGACGAAGGAAGTCTCGAAGCTCTCCGTGCTGGAGCAGATCCTCGAGCCCGAGCGCTATCCGGAGCTCTACCGGAACCTGCAGCACAAGGTCTCGATCCACTATTACAAGCCTCGCGGCGACAACAAGGAAGGCTGGGACAACATCGACATCGTCGGGTGGATGGGTTACCCGATGCAGATCAAGGTGAACTTCCTCTGCCGCGACTCGATCCTGGCGGCTCCCATCGTGCTCGACCTGGCGCTGTTCGGCGATCTGGCGGCGCGCGCCGGGATGAAGGGCATCCAGGAGTGGCTCAGCTTCTACTTCAAGAGCCCGCAGCACGCGGCCAGCGTGTACCCGGAGCACGACCTGTTCGTGCAGAAGGTCCGGCTGGAGAACAACCTCCGGTACCTGGTGGGCGAAGAGTTGCTCAACTACCTCGGCTCGGACTACACGAACGAGTAGATGCTCGCGGTGCTGCTCGTCGTCGTCGCGCAGGCGGCGCCCCCAAAGGGCCTCGGGCTGCGCGAACTGCAGGAGCGCGCCCGCAAGAACGACCCGCGCACCATGCAAGTCGCCGCGCAGCTGGAGGCCGCGCGCGGCAAACGCGACGAGGCGAGCTGGGTGTTCTTTCCCGCCTTCCAGACCACCGCCTATCTCGCGGGGCCGACGCCGCAGCGCCGTTTGATCGGTGGCGACCTCGATCCGGACCCCACCAATCCCGCTCATCTCAAGCCGGGGAGCACGGGTGGAATCTTCCACGGCGATCAGGGAGTGACCGCGCACGTCGACGTCCAGGCCGTCATGCCGATCTGGACGTTCGGCAAGTGGACGGCGGGGAAGTCCGCGGCCGGGCACCTGGTCAACGCCAGCGAAGCGCTGCTGCAGCGGGCCCGCGATCAGGCGGCCTATGACGTGGCCCGGGCGTACTGGGGATACCAGACCGCCCGCAACGCCGACGCCTCCGTCCAGAAGGTCCGCACCCGTCTCAAGGACGCGCAGCAGACCGCGCAGAAGCTGCTCGTGGAGAAGAGCGCGCAGATCAGCCGGGCCGACTCGATGAAGCTCGACTACCTCGCCGAGGAGGTGGAAGCGCAGCACGCCTCCGCGGTGAAGAACCGCGACCTGGCGCTCACCGGATTGCGCCTGCTGGTGGGCGCGCAGGCCGGGGAAGATCTCCCCATCCTCGAGCAGGAGCTGCCGCAGGCGCCGCAACCCCCGAACGCCGATGAGATCCTGCGGCGCGCGCTGCAGCAGCGGCCGGAGGCGCGCGCGGCCAACGAGGGCGTCGCGGCGCGGCAGGCGCTGGTCGATCTGGCGCGCGCGCGACTGTGGCCGGATTTCGGAATCGTGGGTGGCGTCCGACTCACCACCACGACCAACGCCGACAACCCCGCCTCGCCGTTCGTCGACAACCCGTACCATGAGTCGTCCGGCTTCGTTGCCCTCGGCATGCAGTGGACGCTGGACGTACCGCAGAAGCTCGCCCGGCTCCGCCAGGCAGAGGGCGAGCTGCACGAGGCGGTCGCGATGCAGGTCGGCGCGGAGCAGCTGGTGCGGCTCGACGTGCAGCAGGCGCTGGGAGATCTGGCGGACGCCCGCGTCCGTGTCGAGCGTTATGGGAACGAGACCCAGATCGGAAAGCAGCTCTCCAACCAGGCGGGGGTGGCGTTCGACTCGGGGCTGGGCGACGCCCGCGAGCTACTCGAGGGCACGTTGCTCTTCATGCGCGCGGACGGCGAGCGGCTGAGGGCGCTGTACGACGCGCAGCTCGCCTGGGCGGCGCTCGAGAAGGCGGCCGGGGCGCCACTGGGACCCTGATCCGGGGCTGAAGGTCATAGATTTGTCGCGCGTCGAGAGCAGGAGGCAGTCGTGACATCCATCGCCGTCGCCCTGATCGTCGCCGCCGTGCAGCCGGGTTCCGCGAGCGCGGCGGTGCAGCAGACACAGGAGAAGGTCCGGTCCTCGCTCAACGCCTGGTTCAAGTCCCAAGGCCCCGCCCGTGCACGGGCCCGGGAGCAGGCGCGCAAGGCGGTGGGGGAGCTGGTCGATTTCGATGCGCTGGCGAGATCGACGCTGGGCAAGAAGTGGGAAGAGATCAAGCCGGCCGATCGCTCGCGCTACACCGCGGCCCTGAAAGGGGCGATGGAAGCCAACTACCTGGCGAAGATGCGGCAGGGCAAGGGCACCGACGTCGAGCGGATCCGGACCGAGATCACAGGCGAGGAGCAGCAGGGTAGCCATACCGTCGTGCACACCAGAGTCCACTCCGGCGAGGATACGGCGGCGATCGATTACGTGATGGAGAAGCGACCGAAGGGATGGCGGGCGGTCGACGTGATCACCGAGGGAGTCTCGCTCGCCGAGACGTATCGCGAGCAGGTGGCGAAGATCCTCGCCAAGAAGAGCCTGAACGACGTGATCGCGGCGCTGGACCGCAAGCGCAAGACGCTCGAAGCGGACGAGAACAAACCGGCCGAGGGGTAGAGAGCGGCCGCCGGATGCGCTATGGCGCCCGGTAGTGCTTGCCGCGAGGCGGCGGTAGAGTGGCGCGCATGTACCGCTATTTCGCGTACGGATCCGCGCTGTCGAAGCGACACATCGGCGAATGGGCGGCGGAGCACGGCGTCGACGCGCGGCTGTTCGCGCGCGGAGTGCCGGCCGTCCTGCGCGGGTATCGGCTGCTGTTCGACGTGGAGAGTCGCTTCTGGGGCGGGCGTGTGGCCAACCTGGCGGAAGACAAGGAGGCGGCTGTCCATGGCGTCCTCTTCGAGATCCCTCCCCCCGCAAAGGACGCAGTGCTTCGCAAGGAAGGGGTCGCGACGGGGCTGTCCGAGGAGATCGACGTCTCCGTCGAGGCCGAGGGAAGGCGCATCGCCGCCAAGGCGTTCGTGGCCCGGCCGGAGAAGCGGGGCGAACCTGGTCCCGCGAGCGGACGGCTGCTGGCGTACCTGATCGAGGGTGCCCAGGAGCGCGGGCTTCCGGACAGCTGGGTCGACCACCTGCGCAAGCAAGCAGCCGACGCCCCTCAACCCCCACCCGGCCCCGTCGGTCTCAAGCTCGAGCGGAAGCGCTGAGCATCTGCGCTTCCCTTCAACCGCCAAAGCGGTCGATCTGAAGAGTTGAAGCGTTACCGGGACTACTGCAGCGAGCACTCATTGGCGAGTTGCTGCGGGGTCGCTCCCTGAGGCCTTGCGATGGTGTGGCTGGCGGGCGGCGACACGCCCCGCTCGACCCAGGCGGCGAGGGCGTCGATGGCGGCGCGGGCGCAGGGGAGGATCGGCCGAAGCAGGGTATCGCCATACTCGTCGATCCCGGCGTGATCGTCGTACTGCGGGTCGACGTGATTGCCGCCGCGCACCACGTAGTACCGGTGCCGCTGCGAGCGGCGCCGCAGCGCCACGAGCTGCACGTAGAGGTCCGAATCGGTGGCGATGGGCAAGAGCGCGTCCTGATCGCCGTGCAGCGTGATCAGCGGATGCTGCAGATCCCCCGTGTTCGCCACCGCCTGGATGCGCTGCGCGAGCGTAGGATCCTGCAGGGCGCGCTGCCGGTAACCGTACGAGGCGTCCGGGTCGGTCGGCCCGACCGCGAGGGCCGGCGGCACCACGCATGGCTCACCCATGCCGGAGCAGGTGTAGCCCGTGTACTCGGGGTCGAATTCGAGCCGGTAGATCTTCTGCGTCAGGCCCCAGTAGATCCCCCAGTGATAGGTCCAGAGCGGCTGCGATTCCGGATTGAAGCCGACCGCGGCGAGCGCGTCGACAGAGGCCGGCACACCGAGGATGTCGCCCGGATACTGCGCGAGCGAGGTGGGGAGATACGTGAACAGGTTGTATCCCGTGGTGGGCCTCGCGGTGCCGACTCCCGCCGGAAGCGAGGAGAGAAAGAGCGTCCCCTCCCAGTCGACGCCACCGTCGTAGAGCCGGTCCTTTCCGTTGCCATCGGTCTCGATCGCCCGCCGCGTCTGGTAGCCGCCGTTCGAGATCCCCGCGGCGTACGAGCGCGTGACGCCGGAGATGCGGTACTGCGGCGCCAAGGAGTCGAGCAGCGCTCGCGCCGCCGACGTCGCCTGCCGCATGCGCGACGCCCATTCCTGGACCGCGGCTCCCGGCTGCCAGGGCGCCCCGCCGCCCTGGCGGAAGAAGTTCGTTCCCATGTTTCCCTTGTCCTGCGAGACGTAGGCCCAGCCCTTCTCCAGCGCGTAATCGGAGAGGATGAAGTCGCTGGCGAACGCATCGCGGATTCCCGGGGTGCCGGCGGTGAGGAGGTGCCCGTCCCATCCGTCCGGAATGCGGATGACGAACTGGGCATCGTGGTGGCAGTCCGCGACGCAGGTCTGCCCCGAGGTCGGCGGCGGACTGCAGCCGCGGATGAACGGCGTTCCGTCTTTCGCGGTCAGCGCGGGTTCCTGCTGGAACGCGTCGCAAGCGTCCGGGAAGTAGCCGTCGATCTGGATCCCGCTCACGGGCGGCGAGGTCGGTGCCGTGTACTTCGAGTTCAGCGTGCCGCTGCCGGGAGGCGGGAAGCCCATGCCGGTGAGGCTCTGCGGATCGGTGAACGGGTTGTTCGTCGTGGTGAGATCGGCCACGGCGTGACAGTCGATCCACACGGCGCCCAGCAGCTGGCGCCACCCTTCCAGATCTTGCGGGCAGACGTGCTGCGCCTGCGCAGGAAGCGTGGCGACGGCTACGGCGAACGCAGGGATGAGCGCTTTGCGCATGTCGGGAAGCCTCCCGGAGCAATGCGCGCATTCTGTACGGCCGAGGCGTCAGGCGTAACCCCAGCGCCGGCGAAGCGTCCACTCGGTGCCCACCACGAGGCAGAGCAGCGCCAGCACCTTCCAGTTGTCCCAGAGCGGCTTGCTGGTCCGCTGTCCTACCTCGACGCGTTCCGGATCTCTCCAGGGGAGCGCTGCGAGCGCATCGGACACATCGACGACCCGGCCTTTCGCCGCCTCCGCGACCGCCTGGAGGATGTCGGGCCGCGGCGCGGCCTCGGTCAGCTCGCGCGAGGCGGGCGCGACCACGAAGGCGTCCTCCGCCTCGCCGACGGCGGTGCCGTCGGCACGCTTCGCCGTCACCGTGGCCTTGTACGCGCCGGCTGGAAGCGGAGGGAGGATGACACGGGCGCTTCCATCCGGTCCTGCGAGGGCGGCGCCCATCGGACGCGGCGCCGGGTCCGTCGCCGAGGAGGTGACCACGGCGATCTGGGCACCGGCCGCGGCGCCGTAATCGCTGCCCCGGACCTGTACGTCGAGGGCCGGGGGCTCGCCGCCGGGCTCGAACGACGGCCGTTCGGCAGCGACGCGCATCGGCGTCAGCGCCGGATCGCGCACCAGCCAGCGGATGGCAGAATGCCAGAAAGTCTCGTACGCCCGCGGTCCCTGCTGGGCGCCGGCGGCGACGAAGCTCCAGAACCAGGACGAGTCCGAGAGGAGCGCCAGGACGCGGCCGCGGCCCGACTCTCCGACGACCAGGATGGGACGGCCCTCGCTGGAGACGAGCAGGGTCTGCGCCCCGCCCTTGAGCGGCCCGGTGGTGTTCAACCCCGGCAGCCGCGGCAGCGCGGCCCAGATCGACTCGTTCTGCGATCCCGCGGTGGCGAGCTCGGTGATCGGGTGCCGGCGACCGGATTCGGTGAGGTGCACTTGCGCGGGCGTCTCGTCCACCGCGGTGGGACCGGAGGGGAGGAGCGTCACCGGGAGCACCTCCTCGATGGGCGTGCCCGCGTAGTCGCCGGCGGAGAAGCTCTGGTCGCCGCCGATCATCGCGAAGGCCCCGCCGTCGCGCACGTAGGCGGCGATGCCCTCGAGGTACTGCGACATCCGGTACGGGCGGTGGTTGAAGTTCTGGAAGAGGACCACGTCGAACGTCTTCAGCTGCTCCTGGAAGATCTCCTGCGTCGGGAAGGGGATGAGCGACAGCTCGTCCTGCGAGCTGTGAGGGTCGTCGCCCGGAGTGCGGAGGATGAAGAAGCTGATCAGGTCGACATTCGGGTCCCGCTTCAAGAGCTGCCGGAGGAAGCGGACGTCCCAGGAGGGACGGCCCACGACGAGAAGAACGCGCACGCGGTCGCGGATCACCTTGAGCACGAACGAGCGGGAGTTGTTCTGCGCGATGGCCTCGCCGTCGTAGACCGGCACCGTCACGGTGAAGGCGAACTTGCCCGTGCGGTCCGGGACGAATGCCAGCTTGACCTCGTACCGGGAACGGCTGCCGTCGATGTGGATCGTCTTCTGCGCCACCACCTGGCCTTCACGGCGCAAGACGACGGGAACGTCCGTCGAACCGAACCCGCGCGCAGTGACGATCACGTCGACCGTGACCTGGTTGCGCACGAACGCGAAGTCGTCGACGGCGATCTTTTCCACCGCCAGGTCCTTCAGCGCCTGGGCGCCGATCGGGAGGACGAACACGGGCGCGTTCAACCGGCGCAGCTCCGCGGCCGCGGCCGGCGAGACGCCCTGGGAGAGCTCGGCGTTGTCCGCCCCATCGCTCGCGACGAAGAAGCCAGCCAAGGGCCGGCCGCCGCTTCCAGCGGACGCGGCCGCGGTGAGGGCCCCGAGGATGTCGGTGGAAGGACCCTGCGGATCCGCGGAAAGCCTGCCCAGGTCGGCCGGCTGCAGCTCCTTGTCGAATCCGTAGACGTCCACCTGGAAGCGAGCGGCGAGCTGCGCCAGGTCCGCCTGGTGCTGTACGGCCCAGCGCTGCAGCTCTTCCGCGCGCGTGGGCCCGGACGGCGCTGCGGGAAATTTCATCGAGCGGCTGGTATCGAAGAGCAGCGCCACGCGCGCCCGCACGCGGCTTTCCGCGCGCAGCTCGATGCCGGGCTCGAGCAGCAGCACGAAGACGAGGAGCGCCGCGGTCAGGCGGAAGGCGAGCAGCGCGACCCGGCGCCGTCCGGCCGGCTCGGTGCGGAAGCCGCGGAACGAGAGCCAGACCGCGGCGGCCAGCGCGGTCAGCGCGAGCGCGAGGAGCCACGACGGCAGCGTCGAGAGCGAGGTGATGCGCCAGGCGTTGTAGGCGCTCTCGGGAATCTTCAGATCCTCCGCCGCTTCATGATGAAGGGGATGTGAACCTGGTCTTCCTTGTAGTCGAGGCAGAGGGCGTACATCGCCACGTTCACCCCCAAGCGGATGGACTTCTCCCGCTGCAGCTCGCCTCCGGGCGAGACCTCGAATTCCCAGGTGCCGAGCGAGTCGCGCGAGAGCGCGCCGACCAGATCGTTGCCGGAATAGAGCACCGCCAGCCGTCCGCCCAGGTCCAGCGCTTCGAGCTCGGGAGCGGCGGCGACCCGGCCCGCGGGCCCCTCGAGCAGGTAGAACGACTTGTAGAGGACGTGGTCGCGCGGCACCCGACCGAGCTGCGCGCCGGGGACGATGCGGGAGACCAGCTGGCGCGCGGATTGCTCGAAGGCGCCTCCGCGGGTGCCGCTCGCGTCGTCGACGAGCAGGAAGCCGCCGTAGCTCAAGTACCGGCGCAGCTCGGAAACTTCGTTGTCCGCGGGCGGCGGAAACGCCTGGTCGGAAGAGAGAACCGCCAACGGGTACCGGAACAGCTCGGGATCGGCCAGCGCCATCGCCTTGACCATCGGCGAAGTCTCGATGCTGGTGCGCTTGGAGATCTCCCAGGCCAGGCGCGAGAGCCCATCGGGCCGCGGATCCCAGCGGCCGCCGTGGCGCACTTGCGCGAAGACCAGCCGCGCGGCCTCGCCGAACGCGAGGGCGCGCCGGGCGGCGAGGGCCAGCCCCAATCCGACAAATGTCCGGCGGCTGAGCATCAGGCGGGGTTAAAGCGTAACGCATTCGCGCAAGATCACTGCAAGAACCGGCGAATCCCCCCGGCATTCCCGGCTTGCGACCGGGGGCATGCTCGGGTACTTTCGAAGGACATGGCCCAGAACACGCAGTCCGCCACCGCGACGCGCGCCACGGTTCCCGGAACGGCCAACGACGCCCCCGTCGCCCCGCCGCTGTTCACCGAGGTGGCGAAGCGCGAGTACATCCCGGACGCGAAGCGCGTGGGAGACGGTGCCCAGGCGCCGGAGCTGGCCCAGGCGCGTGAGCTGTTCGCCGCCGGCGACTATCAGGCTGCCCGGGCGGAGGCAAAGCGCGTGGCAAAGCGAAAGGACGTGAGCGCGCAGGCGCGCATGCAGGCGGAAGATCTGATCGACCGGACGCAGATCGATCACGGTCCCGTCGCCGCGGCCGTCGCCTTCGTGATCATGCTCGGGCTGATGCTGATGTAC
>Ga0137416_10000406_pt1 | contig 20082 bp, 30 predicted proteins | sample CZODoug3_1_1_16f_FD_108282 | JGI IMG/M metagenome (GOLD analysis project Ga0137416, IMG submission 108282) | Vadose zone soil fungal communities from Angelo Coast Range Reserve, California, USA - CZODoug3_1_1_16fungal (Illumina Assembly) | ecosystem: Environmental > Terrestrial > Soil > Vadose...
AGGGCGTGGAGGAGGTCTGTGTCTGCGGCTTCCACGAGAGCTACCATCGCGGCCATGACTGCGTCAAGGATGCTTACGAATCATTCCCCTGCGCCTGTGTAGGCGGTCAGCCCTGGTTCTGCTGCACCAATGTGCATGCCCGCCAGGAACAGTTCCTCTTCCAGAAGATCGCCAATGTGCTCGCGGCCGCGGTGACGAAGGGCGCATCATGATCTGGCTCGAGGCTCTGGCCATCTCGACGCCCATCGCCATCGTGAGCTTCGCTGTGGGCTACTGGATGGACTCGCTACACCTCTGGGTGGCTAGAGGGCGGAAGAATCGGCGACGCTGACCAGTCCCAGACGGTATGCTGGAAGACACCGACGAAGGAGACAAACGCCCGATGTTCTATGAGCTTCACACCATGCCCACCAGAGACAAGGGTGGGGTCACCGTTCGCGAGTCCCGCTCATTCATCCTCAGTGAGGGCGCGATCTTGGGGGTGGACCGGCCGTTGGCTTCTGGTTCCGATGGCCCGGACTGCGGCAGCATCATCACCATTTCCGACGGCAACGATCCCATCAAGGTCACCGAGACCTACGACGAGCTGAAGGTCGCCCTCGGGGTCAAGTACGTCGCTGCCCCGAACTTCACTCCACCGAGCGCTGTATGAACGACATGGCCTACGCCACCGGCGCGCACCCGGACTACAACCCCCAGATGGCCGAGTCCATCGTGGTGTACTCCAACGAGGCTCTGTCGGCTGCGCTCTTGGGGGCCAAGGCTGCCGAAGCCGACATGGACCGGCTGGTCTGGACGATCTTGTGGACCGATACCGACGGCAGAAAGCATGGCCGACGGTGGAGTTATTCCCGCAAGGTCGTTCAGGGTGTGGGTCTGAAGGAGGCCTTCCCCTTGGTCTGCGCCTCCACCCAGGCTGGGTGCGTGTGGATCTGGAAGCAGAGCACCGAGACCTGGGCCGAGATCCAGCAGTCTCACGACGACTACGATCGCTACCCCCGCATCCCCATTCAGCAGTTTCAGAAGTTCTTGGCCATCCCCGACCTGGAGTGGGAGCGGATCATGATGCCTGATGGACCTGGCGAGCCCCGGGTGTGGATCGGTGAGGGCCAATGACCCCCGAGGACGGCTCGCAGTTCGTCATGGTGGCCAAGCAGGTGCACTACTTCACCTGGATCAACCACAAGCGCATCGCGAGCATCGAGCCCTACGGTCCGGGCACCGAGCTGAAGGTGACCACCAACGACGGCCGCTGGACCATCGTCGATCTGCACAAGCTGCAGAGCCATCCACCCGACCGCAAGCCCGAGCTGGAATGGCACGACGCATGACCATCAGCCACAACGACCGCAAGGACTGGGGCCACGGCAACAACCCTCCGGTGCCGATGTGGACCGAGGACCAGATCCGCCAGGCCCTGAAGGGCCACGGGCCGTCCAATGACGGTTGCCTGTGCACCTGGGTCGTCCACCTTACCTACCCCGACGCCGAGTTCAACGTCGACCATATCGTCGGATTGCTGAAGGAGCTCTGACATGTGCGACAGCACCACCTTCTGGACCTGGTTCACGGTTGGGGGCAGTCACGATGGTTCCTGGCAGATCAATGGGCTCTGGCAGATCGTTCTGGCCATCGTGGTACTGGTGATTCTCGTCGGTCTCGCCGTGGGCATCGCCAAGGGTAGGGTAGAGCTCTGATGGGCAAGAAGAAGGACCCAGGGCCCTGGCACATCGTGAGCCGGTCGCTCGGCAAGTTCGCCGGACCGTTCAGCACCGAGCTGGATTGTGTCATGGCTCGCAACATCGCCGGACCGCACTGGGCCAACGGCATCGACATGGACAAGTCCACCTTCGATGCCTGGTTGATGGGGAAGCACTGATGATGCTGGTCAACCACCGCGTGGTGGTCAGCCAGGAGCAGTGGAATCTCTTGCTGTTGGGTGCCGATCCCGCACCCACTGGGAATTCCATGCACGACGAGGCCTGGATGCATCTCACGTCTCTGCCGGTGCTCATCGCGCCCGAGGACGGCACGCCGATCGACTGCGGCGACGGCTGGCTGGCTGTCTACAAGTTCGAGTCTCTCTATGCTTGGAACGACGAAGAGCTCAAGGTCAATCTGGAGCGTGCTGTTGTCGAATCGATTGGTTCGTTCGCCGTGGAGAACGGGATGGACGGCAGCAGCGTTGGGTTATTTCAGCAGAGCGTCAACGATTACTACCGGTATGCACCGCGGACCACCGACGTGGTGGATCTCTTGAGAGGCCTCACCTCATGAAGCTCGAGGGGAACAGATGAAGAAGATCCAGTCCGGCCAAGGGGTCACCGACCTTGGCAGTCAAATGGCGGCTGACGGCGACGACTTGATGGGCCGTGTGCCTGAGATCGGGATAGGGGAGGCCATCGTGGCCAACAGCACCATGGACCTTGGGGAGCCACAGCTCGGAGAGGCCGTGTACACCGGCAGCAACACCGTCGACAAGCCGGTACTGGAGGGCACGCCCGATTGGACGGTCACCTTCACCGGCCGGGCGGCCGAGGAGTATCACCGTGCCAAGGACGACGGCTTCAGCGATGAGTCTGCCTTCATCCACGCCGAGCGTGTCCAAAAGCTGATCGATGCACCACCTCAGTTCGACTTCCTCAAAAAGAGGGGGCCGGGTGTCTACACACATCGGCCGCTCGGCGTTGACCCTCAGTTCGTCGATCCGGCCGTCCAGGCGCTGCTGGACAATCAGGCTCGAGCCTTGGGGCAGCACACCTGCACCTATGATGATCACGGCGAGGACAGCGACTGCTGGGTGTGCAATCCGGCTGCTGCCCACCGTGGACAGCCGCCCGGCGTTGACCCCGAGGCGTCGGGCGGCCCCCTCATCACCACGACCTCGGAGATGCCCGGCATGCCGACGATCGTGCAGAATCCGCTGACTGACGAGGCCTATGTTGTCGGCGATGACGTGAATCACCCGCCGCACTACAATTCTCATCCTTCTGGCGTCGAGTGCATCGAGATCGCCCGGTGGATGATGTTCGACCCCGGCAATGCGCTGAAGTACGTGATGCGCGAGGAGTACAAGGGCCAGAGCCGCAAGGACGCCGAGAAGTCCCGGTTCTACCTGACCGACGCGCTGTCCAAGACAGGCGACGTGATCTGGGGCCTGGGCACTACCGGCGCGCTCGACGAGGCCAAGAAGAAGCTCCTCCAGGTCGCCGAGGGAGAGCTCGACTTCGTCAAGGCGATGTTCTACCACGCGCTCTACGAGGGCCGCATGGAGCGCGCCCTGAGAGCTGTCAACGCCCTGATCGATCGCGCCGGTGACTAGCACCTCGGAGAAGTTCTGCACCGCGGCCCTCGAGCACGGTTGGAAGACGTCGCGATTGCGAGCCAACGGAGGCAAGGTCGCCGTGGACTACTTCGGTCGTCACCAATCGTTGCTCAAGGTCATCTATGACGCCCGCGGTCGGGTAATCGAGGCGCTCTACTATCACAACAGGTTCCGACCGTTCGGCAGATCTCAACATGTCGGCCATGGCGACACGGACAAGTTCAAGACGGTAATATCCTGGCTGCAAGCCGAATCAAAATAGGAGTCCAATGAGCGTTCAGATCGACACCCTCAGCATCACCGTGCCGGGGCACGTCGTACGCAAGAACTCCGAGGGGTCTGACTCCGTCCTGATCTTCACCGGCGAGCAGGCGCGCTACGTCTACGAGAGCTTGGGCAAGTTCACCGACCTCTTCATGCCGCCGTCGGCCGCGGTGGACCTGACGCTCGTAGGGTCGGGGGTCATCCAAGACGGGGTCGTCTCGGGCAAGCTGGCTTCGGTGGGAAAGGCCCCGGAGTGACCCAGGCAGGCATTTGTGCCAGCGAGGCCGTCGCCCTGTCGGCGGCCGACCAGACCAAGGTCTTCAACGGGATCGCGGCCACCGGTGCGACCTGGAGCCGTATTGCGGTCTTCTGGTCGACCTGCAACAGCTCCCGCGGGGTCTACGCCTGGGGTCCATTGGATGCCGCGGTCAAGGCCGCTCGGGCCGCCGGTCTGCAGGTCCTGCTCAACATCGTGGGCCCTCGCCCCAACCTGGGCTTCCTGTGGTTCTCCCCGACGGTAGCCGCGGACCTCGCAACCTTCGCCGGAGTGCTCGCCCGGCGCTATGCTTCCCAGGGGGTCAGCCACTACGAGATCTGGAATGAGCCCAACGCCGCGCTGAACTGGTCGGTGCCCGGGTGGTTCGGCATCCCGACTCCGGGCATCTCCGCGGTGGACTACGTCGCCTGGCTCAAGCCCACCTACGCCGCCATCCACCTCGCCCAGCCCGCGGCCACCGTCATCTCGGCGGGCCTGGAGGCTTGCGCCTCCTGGTCTTCGACCAACCTGGATCCGGTGGTCTTCCTGACCCAGGCCTACGCCGCGGGCCTGAAGGGTTGCACCGACGCCATCGGCTATCACCCCTACTCGTTGACCACGGGCTTCGTCTACGAGCCGCCCACGGCCTCTCAGCAGTTCATCGCCGACATGACCGGCATCCACAACGTGATGCAGGCCAACAACGACGGGGCCAAGCAGATCTGGGCCACCGAGTGGGGATTTCCCACCATCACGGCTTCGACGATCGCGGCGACCAACGCCCCGCAGCCCGCGATCACCCAGGCCCTGCAGTCCCAGTATCTGGCCGCTCAGTGGGCGATCATGAGCCAGTTGCCCTTCGCCGGGCCGCTGTTCCTCTACCAGTACCGGGACTGGACCTACCCGGGCGCGACATACTCGGTGGCCTACGACGACCAGAACCTCGGCCTGGTGACTCAGGACTACACGCCCAAGACCGCTTTGGCCACGATGACGACGCTATGGAGGCACCCGTGAGTGTTCAAGCAGAACTCACTGCCGATCAGACCATCCGCCAAGAGGCGTTGAACAAGGCGGTGGCCGTGCACACCAATGTCGACGACTACGTGGCCGACCCTCAGAGCATCTTGAAGACGGCCGAGGCCTTCGCCGAGTTCGTCAAGAACGCGACCGTCCCTGATCTGGTGTCCTGATGGCCTTCAAGCTGGTGGCATTGCACGTCCCCTCCCAGGAGGAGATCATCTACGGGCCCTGGCCGTCCTCGGAGGATCCGGTGGAGAATCAGACCCGCGCCGCCTTCGCCCACGGCTTCATCTGCGGGGTGCATTCGGTGGGGGCCGCCGACGGCAAGCCCGAGGATCTGGCCTTCACCGTCGTGGAGGTGCTCGACGAGGAGCCCGAGCCTCCGACCAACGTCGTGGCCGTGCTCATCGCCGAGGCCAGCGCGACCGTGACCCACCCGGACGGGACGACGGACTGATGGCTCTCATGACTTCCGAGATGCCCACCGGCACCGTGACCTACAACCCGGAGCATGACATCTTCAATCTCAAGACGGTCAACGGCTGGGTGGTCTACCTGCCTGATCGTCACGAGACTCTAGAGAACGAGGACATGCCGCGCTGGACCCCCAACGAGAACGTCGTGGGGACGGTGAAGACATGACCGGTGGCATTGGCTGGAGTGACGGCGGCGTTGGCTGGGTGACACCGCAGGACGTGGCCGAGGTCGAAGAGAAGTACGGCAAGACCATCGACGAGCTCGCCGACGAGGCGGAGCGCGGTTACGACGTGAGGAAGATAGGCCATGGCGATCAGGGGTCTCGGGAAGTGCCCGCTCTGCTGGAAGCAGATCGAGGAGATGACCCCGGTGAACAACGTGATGCTGGGGCGTCCGGCGCGCGCCTGGATGTGCCACCAGGACTGCAAGACGAAGTGGCTGGCCGATCAGAATCGTTCTACGGAAGATCCTTCTTTGGTCCCACCGACGTTCCCGGACCCTACGATCGAGACTTCATCGAGCGAGCCCTCGGACCGCCCGGACCCTACGGTTACTACCACGCCGGAGACACCAGCCCTCTCCTCGACGGATACCCCGCTACCGTCACCAGTCCCGACGGAGACGTTTGGCGACGCAACGGAGACGGCACCTACAGCCGAGACACCTCCAGTGTCGGAGCTGATCGTCTCATCCGAGGATTCGGAATCCGAGCCGACGAGCTCGCCGGACCCAGTCCTATCCACGCCGCTTTTGCCGCCGCCGGAGACGACTACTACGCCGCCGTCCACCCCTCCGACCTCCACCACTACGCCGAAGAAGGCACCGGCCAAGAAGGCCCCACCGAAGAAAGTCGCAGGCTAGTGGCTACTCAAGCAGAGATCGACAACTGGTACACCTACCACGCACCCACCAGCGACCAGGTCGAGGTCTACACCGCGATCCGGGCCAAGGCCAAGGAACTGGCCGAGCTGTTCAACGAGTTCGCTCCCTCATGCGCGGACAGCACCGCGGCCCACCGAGACCTTCGCGATGCCGTGATGGCGATGAACCTGGCCATCGCCTGCAATGAGTGATCTGACCAAGGCTCTGGTGACGCGCTTCGGGCCGCCAGCAGACGCCTACGGGGCCCGCTGGTTGCCCATCCCTCGCCCGGAGTACAAGGATCTTCCGCCATCGATTCAGCTCAGGATCGCTCGTCAGCAGCAGGCCGAGGAACGGGAAGGGATTGCCAGGTATGAAGCTCAGCAAAGGGAAGCGGCCGAAGGTTAGCTCCCGGATCGTCCCTTGTCCGTCGTGCTCGGCTCAGGCCGGTCAGGGGTGCTACGGCACCTTGGAGGAAGACCACTACGGCCGCCACAAGCTGGCTCTGGAGGTCGCGCGCCGTGCCGAGTCCAAGATGAGCGACGCCCGGTGACCTTCGACCTCAAGAGTGCTGAGGCACTTGTATGGGACTACTTCGTCGACGGCCGCCGCCAGATCGAAGAGTCCACGGCTCTGCGTTGGGCTGCATCCCCAAACCCCCAAGAGCGTCTGGATCCCGGCGTCGTGTGGGCCTACCACGATCCTCACCACGCGGTCAGTGAGCTACGTACAGAGCTGGTGGATTCCTACCGGTGCTGGCCGCGGGCGACGGTGTCTCGGGAGCTGCTTTCCAACATCGAAGCCGACGGCATCCGACAGCCCCTGGTGATCTACTCCAATGGCTCCCACGGTGTGCTCGGCGAAGGCAACCATCGACTACAGGCTGCCTTCGAACTGGGCCTGGGTCATGTGCCCGTCGTCGTCGTGCCCGACCGGCTCGTGCTGCCCGAGGGCATGGACGCCCAACACCTCCGTCCGCTGGACCCCACGGTCTCCCTAATGACCGCGATGGTCGCCCGGCTGCACTGGACCACCGGCGGCCACGCCCTCTCGACGATCACCGTGGGCCCCACGGTGCACGCGTTCTGCAGCTGCGGAGCGCAATGGAAACGACCCAAAGGATCCTGATGTCCAAGCTGCCCTTCAACCTCGCGTCCGCCCACCTGACCCCTCAGGGGGTCTACAGGCTCTACCGCGGGGAACTGACCGATCGGTGGGAGAGTCTCAACGAAACCGATCGCCTTCGGTGGACCGTCTTGGCCGATTGGATCAACGAGCGCGCGACGGCTCAGGTCGATGTTACTGAGAGGGTGGCCGAGAAGATGTACAGCACTCCTCGGCCCGAACTCGATGACTTCGACACGGCGATGCCCTCTGAACTGAAGAATCCCTTGGTCGGGGCCAACATCCACGACGACGACATTGCGGCGGCCGCTTTGCGCTTCTACGCCGAGTATGGGCCCAAGAAGAGGGTGGACGCCGAGGGCAACGGCGAAGGGCTGGTCAAGCCTGCCGACCCCGAGAAGGTCCAGATCACGGGCATGAGAGTCGCCATGGGGCCGTCCTCGGCCGATAAGACATCGGCACTCACCGAACGACTCATCGAGACCCTGGGTGAGGTCATCGTTCTCGGTGCGAAATTGGCCCTCCAGAAGTAGTACCGCAAGGTATACTCGAAACATGAGAGTAACCAACGAGCCTGGTGGCGGGCACCACATCATCGACGAGGAATACGACGTCGTGCTTGTGCGCGTGCGCCCTGTGGGGACGTTGGAGTGGGGGGATTTGCCGATGTTTGTTCCCACCTGGGTGCCTCGGTTGGTCGAGGCTTTGCAGCTCGCTCAGCGCATTGGCGACCGCGACAAGCCTTGGGAATCATGGGAGGAACAGTGAGTCAGGACGTTGGCGTCAACTGCCATACCTGCGGCACCGCACTCAATGACAAGACCACGCTGCCAGGTGGCTTGCAGCCCCTCTTCGAGGAGCTGGGCGCTCCCGTGGGGGACTGGAGGGGCAAGACCGGTGTGGCAGTGCTCCCGGCGCTGCAGAGTGCCGTCAAGGCGCTCGAGGACCCAGACGACCGGCAGTGGTGGCGCGAGAAGCACGACGGCAAGCCGGGTGATACTTGGTCTCGGGTCGACTTCGCCGTGGAGTTCCTGACCTCGATGCGCGATGCCGTCTGCCGGGATCCCTACGCCACGATCAACGTGAGCTGATGGTTCCACCCATCGCGATCGTCGCGCACCCCTCGCGCAGCGACATGGTCACCGAGTTGGCCGCCTTGCTCCCTGGTGTGGCGATCTGCTGGGACAACGACGGCGAGGGGGCGGAGGCTACCCACATGAAGGCTTGGCGCTGGCTGGCTGAGCACACCGATGAGCCATGGGGTGTGGTGCTCGAGGACGACGTGATCCTCTGCGACGACTTCCTGTATCAGCTCGATCAGGCGCTAGATCATGCACCCAAGCCCATCGTGAGCCTCTACCTGGGCCGCGGGCGGCCCCCGAACCGTCAGGAGGCGATCTCGGCGGTCATCACCCGTGAGGTCACCTGGATCGTGTCCCCGGAGCTTCTGAGCGCTCAGGGCTATGCCATGCGCATCGAGTTGTTCGCCTCGGGCATCAGTCCATGGTGCTGGCGCACGGGACTTCCGATCGATGAGGCGATCACCGCGTCGGTCACCACCAAGCAGACCCTGATCTACAAGGAGTCCCGGCGGCTGGGCTACGGCACCCCCGCGGTGGCCTACACCAACCCCTCCTTGGTCGACCACCGCGATGGGCCCACGATCATCGAGCACTGGGATGGCCCCCGCAACGGCAAGACCGCCCTGATGGCCGAGGACTGCGACCCCAGCGGTGCCGACCTGGACGAAGTACGAAAGGCATGGCGTTTCGGACCACACACGAATTGGGACCGGAGTACAATCAGACTTGAACCGCATTTTACAGAGAGGGACAAGCATGGGCATGAGACCAGCAGCGCGCATGGGCGATGAGGTCGGGGTAGAGCGCATCGTCAGGGCCGTAGTCAGTCTGTTCTTTCGGGTTTGCATGGTCTTGGCCGTGCTCTTCTTCGCTCACCGGGGCGAGTGGGATTGGGCATGGCTCTTGCTGGGGATCTTCGCCGTCGGCTATCTCGTCGACATCCGTGACAGCATCAAGGACCTCCAATGATCGATTGGATCAAGGGCTGGTGGGAGACGTTCCTGATCTGGGCGTTCGACCGCGAGATCTGGAACGTCCTGACTACACCCATCGGCCCCGACGACTTCGTCGAGGCACCCCGACCGGAATGACTCAGCCACAGTTCGACGAGATCCCGCTGGACCCGGACACCATCAAGGCTCACATCCGGGTCCGGCGGGAAGCCGTGGCGATCATGCTGCGCGAGGTGTCGATCCTCTCGGAGAACTTGCGCAAGAAGATCGGACCCATCGCGATGATCGAATGGATGGCCACCCAGACCGCGGCGACCGACGACATCTTGGCCGCGACCACCGAGTTCGTCAACCAGAAGGAGACACATGACGACCAACACTGACTTCTCCAGGGCCTGGCACGTTGGCTACACTGCAGGATGGGAAGCAGGCCAGGCTCGATTGTCCTGGCAGTTCGAAGATCGTGAACGCCGTGGCCCGGTCCCTCAGCAGCCGCCCTGTCCCTATGCGGTCGCCACGGATGTCAATCTCAGGGCCAACTGCGAGACCGCGGCCCAGATGTTCGAACAGCACAAGGGGCGCTGAGGTGGCCCCCACCAAGCCTCTTCAGGGCTCCAAGGGCAACGGCAACGGACACAGGGTTCGGGGCGTACGTGACGCCCAGGACATCATCGACGCCGCCGTCGCGCAGGGCTGGACCTTCGATCGGTCCTCCAACCACTATCGGCTGCTGCCACCCGGAGAGGTGAGCAAGGGGAGCCGCGGTGTGGGGATCTCGGGTACGCCCAGCGACATCAACTATCGGCAGCAGATCGTGCGCTGTCTGCGCCGGACAGGGCAGTTCCAGTGGCCCTGGCCGCCTGTGTCACCCAGGACCATTCCTCACCCAATGCCCGATCTCGACCCCGTCGCTCTGGACTGGCGGCCGGTACCGCACTGCTCGGCCTATGAGTTCTGCCAGGCCGGAGTAGTGCGCAACAAGCTCACCTTGCAGATCATCACCCCCGCCGAGAACGGTAACTTTCCCCTCACCGACGACAGGGGCAAGCTGCGTCACTTCAGCGCACGCGCGCTGTGCCGGGCCGCCTTCAACCACGGCCCCATCGAGAAGCTCGTCGACAAGGCCAAGGAGGAGACAGCCATGACCGCAGCACGACAGTTCGACGAAGAGTTGGACACCGCTCAGCGAGAGTTCGAAGCCATCACCCCCGTGTCCCCGGAGGACCACTGGGAGATCGTGCTGATCGAAGGCGTGGTGGAGGGCTACGAGGTCAACGAGGCCGCCGCAGTGAAGGGCCCGCCCAATCCCAAGACCGGCCAGCGCAAGATCTTGGCTGCCAACAACACCAACCGATCCCGACTCATCGTGCAATTGCGCCGCACCGACGGAAAGTTTCGGGGCTACCTTCTCGACGAGATCGTGTTGGAGGCCTTCGAGGCCCGCCCGGCCCCGCATTGGGTGCCCGAGTACATCGACGGTGACAAGGCCAACTGCGCCTGCTCCAACCTGCGCTGGGTGGAGGGCAAGAGGTCCGAGCCACCCAAACCGACTCCCCAGGAGACTCCCGTGAGCACGCCCATTCCGTCGCTCGAAGCTGCGGTCGACGAACAGCAGATTGCCAAGGCCAAGGCCATCAACGACCTCAACGAAGGTAGTTGGCCCCTTCCGGCCGAGGCCTTCCACTTGGACTACCCGTACGGTTCGAACAGGGAGGGTCAGACATCCTCGGTTGCCCTGGAACAGATCGAGCGCCAGTACCCCGACGATCACATGGCTCAAGATGAAGAGATGATCTCCGAGATCGCCGACGTCTTCGCGCGTGAGATCGCCAACATCAATCTGAAGATCCGCTCCTACAACATCTTGCACCGAGAGGGTATCTGGTCGGTGGGGGATTTGATGAAGTGGACGGAGGCCGAGGTTCGGGAGTTACGCAACGCCGGTGAGGTCGTCGTCGAAGACATCCGTTGTCGATTGTCCGATCTGGGCTTGGTCATGCGACCGGGAACTCCGACACCGGTCTTGGTGGAGGCCTCCGACATCGTGTCCTACCATGTGCACGAGCACCAGCCGTCTGGGCTGATCCTCAAGGTTCACGGCGACGGCCGGGTCGAGCAGCCGGTGATCAAGGCCCACCAGATGTCGATCCTGACCCAGCTGCTCGCGGCGGCTGCAGACCTGTAGCACCCGCCAGCTCCTGAGGTAATAGGCGAGAGGTTTCGTCGTCGTCAGGAGTCGCTGTGCCATTGCTCTCCTATGAGCTGACGTTCGATTTCCTGCGCTCGGTGAAGTGGGCCAACGACCAGCAGGTCCCCCAGCTCATGGAGGTCGTGGTCGTCCCGCTGGCCTCCCCGTCCTTCCCCGACATGGGCACCTTCGTCGGTGGTCTGCAGTCCCAGGACGTGCTGCTCAACGACGCCCACAACCTCGTCACCTTCTCCCTGGTCCCCACCTTCGCCGCGGGCCTGAGCGAGCCGGTGCACTACCGCGCCGAGTGGCGCGAGGGCGGTGTCACAGGGCGCACGTTCTCCCAAGACTTCGCGATGCCCAGCCAGAACGTCACCTGGGATCAGCTCCAGCAGCTGGGCGACTTCGTCACCGGTGTCGACTACGTCCAGCAGTCCCAGATCGGGGTGGCGGGGGGCATCGCCGCTCTCGACGCCGAGGGTAGGGTCACCGACGCTACCGGCACCCCGGTCGCCAACAGCACCGACCTGGCCACCATCACCAGCTTGATCAGCACCGAGGTCGCCAACCGCCAGACCGCGATCAACGCGCTGAACTCCTCGCTGTCGATCTCCCTGGCCGAGGACATCAACGGCTTGTCCAGCACCGTGGCAGGCAATCTCACCTCCGCCGTCGGAACCCTGAACGCCACCATCACCTCCAACTTCGACCAGCTCAACAACCTGATCACCGCCGAGGTCAACACCAGGACGTCCGAGGACGCCACGATGGCGGCCAGCCTCACCAGTTTGACGGCTACCGTGACCTCCCAGGGCATCGCGATCTCCAACCGCGCGACCCTGACCGGCGGAGTCCTGACCAGCTCTCAGATCCCCCCGATCCTGTTGCAGACCGTCTACCTGGTTTCCGGACAAGCAGGCATGCTGGCGCTCTCGGCAGCTGGACCCAACGGCTCTCAACCCGCGGTGCACTACGCCGACATCGCCGTCTGGGCCAACGGCGCGGCCTGGATGTTGCTGGGCGACCCGGCCAACCCGCACCCCGAGGTCCTGTCCAACTGGGTGAACCTGACCAGCGTGGTCAGCGTGCAGGGCAAGCGTGGCGACGTCACCCTGACCCCCGCCGACATCGGCGCGGTCGCCATCGGTACCGGCTCGGTCCTGCAGTCTCAGGTCGTTGGTCTGGCGACCACCCTGACCGGATACGCCACCGTCGGCGCGCTGAACACGCTGAGCACTACGGTCACCGGCATCCTGAACAACACCAACATCGTCTACCTGGACACCTCGGGCCCGAGCTCGGGATTCATCAATCACGCCAAGCTCGACAGCAACGTCGCCTACGTCAATGGCCTCAACGAGGTCACGCTCAAGAACGGCACCGTCATCGCCGCGGGCACCGGCTCGATCGCCGACGTCAACGGCGACACCGGCCCCAGCGTCACCCTGACCGCGTCCGACGTGGGTGCCATTGCGGTCGGTGCGAGCATCGCCGAATCCCAGGTGACCGGCCTGGTCTCCGACCTGGCCGCCCGGGTGCTGACCTCCGACTCCCGGCTAACCAACTCCCGCACGCCGACCGCGCACGCCGCCAGCCACGCCGCGGCCGGGTCGGATCCGGTATCACTGTCCATCACCCAGGTGACCGGCCTGGCCACCGCGCTCACGACGTTCGCCGCCGCGACCGACATGACCAACGCGCAGGCCGCGATCTCCACCCTGCAGACCAACGTGACCTTCCTGCTCGGCGGCGGCACGCCGACCTCGAGCCCGGTGAAGGCCAACTGGTATGACGGCACAGGCACTTTCACCGGCATCACCAATCTGGCCGACTTCCAGACCATCAAGAACGTTCAGCTCAAGGGCCCGTGGGGACAGGCCGTCGACAACAGCTACTACTACAATCCGGCCGGGGCCAGCGCCAACGAGTGGCAGTACGCCTACATCACCCCCAATGGTCACCTGCAGCTGCGGGACTGGAACGAGACCAACCCGCCGGACCCGGCACCGGCATACGCCTCCGACATCTCGACGATCAATGCCACCATCGCCACGCTGGCCTCCCAGGCTCAGCTGGCCGCGGTATCCAGCCAGCTGGGCTCCAAGGCCTCCCTGACCGCGTTCAACGCGCTCAGCACGACTGTGGGAACTCTGGCGACTCAGGCCAGTGTCAACTCCCTGGCCACAGCCGTCGGCAACGCCGCCACCCAGGCCTCCCTGAATGCGGTGTCTGCGGTCGCCAACGCCGCGGCCCCTCAATCCCAGGTCTCCACCTTGGCCTCCACGGTGGCCACCCTGGCCACCCAGGTGTCGGTGGCCAACCTCTCAACCATCGTGTCCACGCTACAGACCGGCCAGGCCACCAAGGCCGACCTGGTCGGCGGCACGGTGCCGCTCAACGAGCTGCCCAGCCTCCCGATCAGCCAGATCACCAACCTGACGGCCACGATCGCCACCCTGGCACCCTTGGTGTCGGGCACGGTCCCTCTGACCAACTTGCCGAGCCTGCCGACTTCCAAGATCACCGGACTGGATTCCACGCTGGCCTTGAAGGCCGACCTCGTCGGCGGCCTGGTCCCGACCAGCCAGTTGCCCAGCTTGTCGGTCAACCAGGTCTTCACCGCGGCCAACCGGGCCGCCATGCTGGCGCTGCCCGGGGTCCTCGTCGGCGACATCGCCATCATCACCGGTACCTCGGATCAGGGCTCCTACATTCTGGGGGTCACCCCCGCATCAGTCTTCGGCAACTGGATCCTGATGCCGCCCCCGGCTAACGTGGTCACCTCGATCAACGGTCAGAACGGCGCGGTCAACCTCACCTTCTCCAACGTGGGCGCTCTGGGCGCGACCCAGTCCATTCCGATCAGCCAGGTCACGAGTCTCTCGACCACCCTGGCTACCTTCGCCACCACGACTGCGCTGACCTCCGCGGTCACCGGACTGCAGTCGTTGTCCCAGATCCAGAGCTTGCTGACGACCTCCTCGGTCAACAAGCAGCAGGCCAACTTCGTGGCCACCTCCGCGGTCCCCAGCCTGGCCGGACAGCAGAGCATCGACAGCGTTCTGACCCCGCTGGGCTCGATCGTGCTGGCCACCGCGCAGCCCTCCTCGATCAACAACGGCCTGTGGGTGGTCAACTCCGGGGCCTGGGCGCGCACCAGCGACTTCGCCGCGGGCACCTACTTCGTGCGCGGCACCACGGTCACGGTGTCCTCGGGCACCAACAACGCCAACACCTTCTGGCAGGAGACCACGCAGTCCGGCATCGTCGACACCAACGCCAACAACTGGGTCAAGACCATGACCGCGGGCGCTCCGCTGGTCTACACCCAGGGCAACGGCATCACGATCGCCAGCAACGTCGTGACCGCCAACGTCGTGCCTGGTGGCGGCCTGGCCGTCGGACCGACGGGTTTGACCACCGACCGCGCGGTGACCCCCGGCAAGTTCGCCGGGTTCGTCCCGGCGGGTTCCACGGTGGCCACCATCACCCACAACCTGAACAGTACGGACGTCTGTGCCGTTTTCATTAAAGAAGTGGCCTCGGGCAATCAAGTATTAGCTTGCCCCACGATTACTAGTCCAAACACACTAACAATTGAGTTTGCTAGCCCCCCTGCAACTAATCAGTGGAGGGTGGTAATAACAGCGTGATCAGCGATAATTCACTAGATGTGTTTCCAGGTAACTCTGTTAATGATGTTGCTGATGGTTGGTTGAGCGACACCGAAATTGAGGGCCAATTCCTTTTGACAGAGGGGACTCGACCTGATTGTGAGAATATCAGAATCGTTGAGTCGAGCCATTCCATGTCTTTCTCCCACCGCCCAGCGATCACGTTCTACAGCTTCTCGCATGTTCTTGGTTTGATCACCAAGATGAAGATGGACAGGGTGGACGCAGATGGGTCGATCGCATTGATGGAGAACGAAAAGGCCACCAGTGGGACCGTGGTGAAGCCGATAGGAGATCACATGGGCCAGATTTTGGTCTCCGACATTCAGTTGGCCGTACCCGGTGTCTTTGTGGACGCCGCCAGTCCAGTCCCAGCATCCTTCGATCGGCGGCTCCCCCGGCATGAACCAAGCGAAGGCCTCGGCTTCGGTAAGGCCCCTGGGTCGTTTGGGTCTCATTGCTCGAATTGGTTTTCCGGCCAAGGGGTCACCGTGCTTGTTCCATCTCTGCCAATGAGGGTTGCACCACCCCCTTGCTCGAATAGGCCGGTCACATTCCGAGATAGAGCAATCCATAACCAATACTTTATCAAGGAGTGGTCATGACGACGTTCCTGCCAGAGGACTTCGACGTTCACTCCGGCCAGCGCAAGTCGGGGGCCTACCTGCTGGCCGCCGTAGAGACCGCCACCCACGTCGTGCTCGCCGACAAGCGCACGAAGTTTCAGCCGATCCCCTCCAAGGGCCTGGACGCCCTGGGCATCACCCAGCGCAAGCTCAACAACAACTTCAACAGCTGGATGGACGATCTCTCCGACCAGGACAAGCGCGAAGGCGAACTGTGGTACCCCACCGGCCATGACTGGGGTCACCACATGGGCGACCTGCACGGCCAGCACCCCGACAAGGTCTTCGGTGCCATGTCCAAGATGTCACCGCAACGCGACTGGTACGCCAACCTCGACGATGCTCACAACGTCGTGAGCAATCACCGCGGCAATCCGAGTGCCATCGTCAAGCCCGGTGGCATCAGCGGCACCGACAACCTCAAGCAGTCATTGCGCGTCATGGGCGCAGAAGATCACCCCGACGCCATCCATGCGGCGTTCCTGGGCACCAAGAACGTCGGCGGCCGCCCGGTCCCCCGGACCCCCAAGGATCTGCCCAAGACACACGACTTCTGGCAGGCGCTGCGCGACCCCGAGACCGGCGGCGCGTTCAACCACGCCGAGCAGCCTGCCGTGGCGGACTCGTGGATGAGCCGTTCGGGACTGTGGTCCAAGAAGGCATGGGAGGACGCCAACAACGGCGGCAAGCCCCTGTCGTGGCCAGGCCAGGGCACCGGTCAAGGCCTGGACAAGCACCTCCCCGTCAAGAAGCCCAACCCCGAGACCGGCGCATGGGAGGTCGTCGGCACGAAGCCGCCCACCGCCCGCGACGTCGCGGCGAGGGTCACCGGCATGGGCGGCGGCTACGGCCGGATGCGCCAGATGATGCAGCAGGGCGCAGCCCGCCACGGCATGCCCTTTTCTCACGGCGCGCAGGCCGCGGTCTGGAAGTCGATCAGCGGCAACAAGAACCCGAACGACCCGGAGTTCGATCACAGCAAGGTAGGCCCTTCCGGGACGTTGTGGAACCAGATGTGGAATCAGCGGGCTAGCGGCCTGCACGTCCCGCAGCAGCAAGGTCTCATCGCCCGCGTCGCTGCGCACGGCAGCGCCTTCGACCCCCACGGCCCCGAGGACAGCCTTGACGAGGGCTGGGGCACCGCCGAGGACATCAGCCATATCCTGCGCCACATCGCGCAGGCACCCCCAGGCTGGGACCACTGGGAGGGTCGACCGGGAATGATCTCCCTAGGCCCCGCTTCCCCCCTGGAGAGCCACGAGCAGCAGCGCATGGGCCCACACCCCGGACAGATCGAGGCGTCGGCCTGGTACACCTCGGGATCGGGCAAGGCTCCCTGGAATAACCGGCCCAACCCCCAGCATCGGCCGCAGTCCAAGCCGGTCAAGGATCTGAGTCGGTTCGCCCCCAACCTCGAGCAGGGTGAGGAACCCGAAGAAGACGCTCAGAGCGAGTTCGACCTGACGGCCAGCCGGTGGTATACGCCCTCCTGGTACATCGATGCCGCCAGTGACGGCCTGGACGAGTCCAGCGACGAGCTCAAGAAGGGTCGCGGTACGGGGACGACCTCTACCAACCCCGGCTCGAGCCAGAGCGCGGGCGCGGCGGGCAACATCACCCCGGCGGGATTGAACAAGACTGACGGCTCCGCCAGCGGCGGTGCACTGCCGACCTACCGCATCCCCTCCGGTGGAGGTTCCGGTGGAGGAGGGTCCGCCATGCCGGGCGCTGCGATGCCGTCTGCGGGAGGAACCCCGTCGCACCCTGATGGTGGGCCGCCGAGCTCGAGCCTCACCCAGGCTCTGCAGCGCGCTGGTATCGACCCGTCGATGTACTCGACGATCTCTGGCTTCTCGTCGACCGAAGGCAACAATCCCTCCGGCGCACCGACCCTCGGCTTCACTGACAGTCAGGCAGGCAGCAGCCTGGACCAGCACGCTCAAGCGTTGTCCAAACAGATCAAGGATCGCGCGTCGGTGACCGGGGAGTTCCCGCACGCAGGGACACCAGAACAGCAGGCGTCATGGATGGCCACCCTCGTCGGCCAGAACGGCTCCTCGAGTGACTGGCAGGGCAATGCTCAGCCTGCTCGCTCGGACTACGTCAACCGCATCGTGAAGAGCATGCCCGGCAGTACTCCCGCCATGCCAGCGACCGGGATGTGACTGGTGGCAAAATTGAAGTACGTGGGCAAAACCGTCATCAGCGACACGGCCAACCCCAAACAGTCTCTGGATCTAGCCAACCAGGACTACATCGACTCCCTGCTGGCGGCCAACATGAGTCAGAGCGCGGTCACTTCGCGGATCACTGCTAATTTGTCCGGATACGCCACCCAGAGCTTCGCCAACAGCTCGATGACCTCTTTGGTCACCCCGGCTCAGGTGCGCGCGGCCGACGCCAACTTCGTGCCCACCACCGCGATCGGGCAGCCCTTGGGTCCGGTGGCTCTCTCGAGCTTGGGGCAGATCTCTCCGAGCCTGATCAGTGCCGTCTCCACCCAACAGTGGCCGACCCCGCTCTACACCCCGGTGGCCTACCAGAACGTCTCGGTGCTCACCGACAGTCCCTTGCAGCTGTTCACCCAGGCCCAGCCCTACCCGGGCTACCCCTACGTCCTACAGATCACCGGCATCATGGACGCTCAGGTCCCACTGACCGACAACCCCACAGTCTTCCCTCAGGTGTTGGTCCGTGAGGGCTCCCCGACCGGCACGATCCTGGCCTTCGGCTACGGCATCGGCGAGAGTTACACCTGGGGCAACCCACCCCTGGGCGTGCAGTCCACCCTCCAGCTCGGGGCCGGGACGGAGTGGGCCCAGTACTACGGCGGCACCCCGGGCTTTGGCACTTACTGCACGGCGACTGCAGGCATCGCAGGATGGAATCAGACCGGCGGTGATGCCTATGCGATCTGCCGTTGCCGGTGTCTGGATCCGGTGTTCAGCACCACGACCACCAGTTATCAACAGGTCTCGACCATCATCGGCTCACCGGCCAACGACAACGGAAACTCCAATGCAGCCACCGACATCTATGTCCGGATGGATGACACCGGCACCTACTACGTGCGATGCGCGGTAGGCGCGTCCGCGGCATGGCTGAGTTATTCCCTGGGCGGCACCGAGGTGGCGATCGGATCTCCCATCACCGGAATCGGCCAGCAGACCGGTGACGTCTTCATTCTCAACGCGGGCAACTTCACCACCAAGAACCTGCGTCAGTTCCAGCTCTTCCTTCGCCGTGCGGGCACGACGACACTGCTGGGTACCTGGAACGACACCAACAACGCCTCCGCGCTGGGGACGGCGTATCAGGGCTGGGGCTTCGGCGGAACGACCAGCTATACCACGACGTTCTTCTTCACCACCCAGTGGTTCCCGGCTCCGGTCACCGGGGTCACGCTCGTCGACCCGGCCAACCCGGCGGGCGGCATCAACTCCGGAGAGGTCGTCATCCTGCCGACGTCGCTGGCGGGCCAAACCACCAAGACCGGACCCACCACGCTGTACGTGATGCTGCAATCCTCCGATCTGTCCGGGGCGATCAAGGAGGTCCAGGTCTCGCCCTCCCAACCGGGGCTGGCCGTCGTTCCCATCCCGTGGGCCGCCTAATGCGCCTGCGCTTGCCCAAGATCCGCTTGCCGCACCCGCCCAGCCCCCGTCAGGTCTGGAACACCAGTCGAAGCACCTTCGTCGGCTTCCTGGACAGCGAGAAGGTCGAGCTCTTCGTCTGGCCCTATTACGGCGCGTTGATGTGGTGGGGGTTCTATGGCACCTTCTTCGATGCGCCGTTGGGCTACGTCCAGGAGGTGATGGGCCAGCCGTTCTACGACATGTGGATCTGGATGCACATCCTGGGCACCGCCGAGGTCCTGGTCGGCCTGACCATCAAGAACAAGTACCTGGGTCTGTGGCTGCAGCTGGGCGGCAACTTCTCGATGGGCATGGTGTTGTTGGCCTACGAGATCGCGGCATGGATCACCTGGGGTGAGGCCGCCTACTCCTTCGCCGCCATCGCGCCCTACGTCGTAGGATGCCTCTTCCTGTCCTTGACAGTGATCCGTAAGCTCTACTTGGCGACCCACACTCCGGCACGCGACCAGTGGCTGGCCCGGTTCCTGCCCGAGGAGGATTGATGGCCGCTCTGGAGACCGTCGGAAGGTACCCCGACTCCAATTCGGTCATCGCGCCCAAGGCCTACGCCGACGCCGACAACGCGGTCACCG
>Ga0137416_10000411_pt1 | contig 19940 bp, 19 predicted proteins | sample CZODoug3_1_1_16f_FD_108282 | JGI IMG/M metagenome (GOLD analysis project Ga0137416, IMG submission 108282) | Vadose zone soil fungal communities from Angelo Coast Range Reserve, California, USA - CZODoug3_1_1_16fungal (Illumina Assembly) | ecosystem: Environmental > Terrestrial > Soil > Vadose...
AGGACGGCCATCGCGCCGGTGTCGCCGCTCTCGCTGATACTGGAGGCTGCCCGCACCAAACGGTCGCGGATGGCATCCCACTTCTCGCCTTCAGGGACATCCTGGACGAGAATCTGTTGGCACCCAGCCTTATCCAGCGTACGCAGATTCGCGTACAGATCGTGTCCATACTGCTCCGGCCGACGGCCGGCATTGATCCACGTTACGTACTTGTGTGATTTGAGAGGCAACCGCTGAGCAAGGACGGCGACTCTGCGCCCCCCTTCGGAAAGCGACGCCGCATGAGCATCAATCTCACCGGCGGGCACAACCGTCATCGGGGTTGTTGGAGCATAGTGAGACGAAGTACTGCCAGGCACGCGAGGAGACTCCACGTTCGCACCAATTAGCAGCTCACCAATCACGGTACGAATCTGCCCCGCCGTTACGGCTCCCGGCCGCAGCAGCCGCACGCTCGATCCCTCGAACGTGACAATGGTGGACTCCAGACCAATTTGCGTCTCACCCCCATCCAGAATCGTGTTCACAGCATCGCCCAACTCGTCGCGCACGTGCTCCGCACGTGTCGGCGACAACCGTCCGTAGCGATTCGCTGAAGGCGCCGCAATACCGCCACCAAATGCGGTCAACAACTGCTGAGCCATCGGATGTGACGGCACGCGGATAGCGACCGTATCCTGGCCACCGGTCACAACATCGTGGACATTGGCCGCGCGCGGCAGAACCAGGGTGAGCGGACCCGGCCAGAACCTTTCAGCCAGCTTGTTCGCAGGCTCCGGGACCTCGCGCACCCAACGATGCAGAAAGCGCGGGCTGTCCAGGTGAACGATGACGGGATGGTCGACCGGCCGCCCCTTGGCCGCAAAAATCTTGCGCACCGCCGCCGGGTTCTGCGCATTGGCGCCGAGGCCGTACACGGTTTCGGTTGGAAATGCCACGAGCTCACCGTCGCGCAGAGCCTGCACGGCAGTCTCGATCTCAACCTGGGTAGCTCTGACAACTCGAACCATGGTCGCGAATTCTACCAGCCGCACGTGCGGGGGTATGGTTAGTTGGGGCTAGGAGCCTGTCTGGGTAATGATCGCCTGCTGCGGCCGGCCCGCAGCGGCATCTTTTTGCGATCCTTTCGCTTACATAGTGCCCACTATGCGCGCGAAACGATCGCAAAAATCTGCTCGCTGGGCCGTCCTCGCGACGGCGATCATTACCCAGACAGGCTCCTAGGTCGCGACGGCCATCGCAAGTTCTTGCAAAGTCAGTGGCGCCGACCCTTCCGCATTGTTGGCCGCCATCACGTAAACGTCGCGTCCGGCCGACAGGCCCCGTTTGACGAGGCCGGTAATACGGCTGCGGCTGAGCTTATCCGGCTCTGCGATGCGATTGAAAGGAGCAAACCTCGCGCCCGCACTCTCATAATCATCCCCGGGCTGCAGCATCCAGCGGATGATCAAAGGCCCTGTCCCACCGCCGAGCACCTGACTGTCGACGGGCGGCATGCGCGAATGGACGGTCGAGCAATGCACGGCTCCACTCGCAGTGAGCGCGTCCTCATACTGCGCACCGAGGATTTCCGGGTCGCGCAGCTCAACCGCATACACCGGTCCCCGGGGCAACGCCGACAGAAACTCACCCAGACGGGCGACAAACGTCTCAGGGTTGCGGGTATACCGATGTCCCAGCGGCGAGAACTGAAACAGCACCGCGCCCAGCTTGGATCCCAGCGACTTGACCAGGGGCACAATGACCATCTGCTCGGCAAACTGGGGGTCCAGAAATACAGGATCGATCCCCCGTTGCTGCGCCCGTGGAGTATCGGGTGCCGTGGTCAGACCCGTGTAGGCCTTGACGACGAACCGGAAATTCTCCGGCACTTCGGCAGCCTGTTGGGTCAGCAGCTCGACGCCGGGTGGCCGGTAAAAGGTGCTGTCGACATTCAGCGCGTTGAGCAGGGGATGTTGTGCGTAGGCGCGCAGGCCGTGGCGCGCAAGCACGGCAACCCGGTACTGCTCCGCATAGACGATTCCTGCCCAGCCCGGGAACGACAGGCTCGAGGTTCCCAGATGCAGGTTCTTCGGCAACCGCTTCGCAACCTGCAACAACTCGGGCGCAGGCACCGCCGGACGCACGACCTGTGCATCGGGCGGCGGTCCACCAAACATGTCCGGCGTTTTTTTGGAATCGAGCGTCGTGCTCTTCACTCCAGTGCTTTTCGCTCCCATCCGGAAGCGGTCTGTGTCAACTCGTACGCCGGAAAGTAGTGCTTGTCCAGCTTCAAGGTGATCACTTCAGGCGCGTTGTTCCAGGTGATCGTCTTCAGGCGAACCGAAGCGCGATCCGGGCGACCCGTGACAGCCTTCAGGAAAGCATCCAGGTCAGGCGTCGGCGTCCCATCCACTTCCACGATGCGACGGCCGGGGTACAGACCATAACGGGTGGCGGGAGATCCATATGAGAAGTAACCCACATACACACCGACAGGGGGGATTCCACGCTGCGCGCTCATCGCACGATGGGGTGCCTGCAAGGTGGCGCCACCCCACTCAACCAACCTTTCGATGTCAGCTCCAGGCAATTGCACTGTGTCGACGTCCAGTGTCTGCTCGCTGTTGCCGCGCCATACAGTGACTTTCACTGTGCCCTTGTCAGCGGCAGCCCGCTCAACTTCCCTGAATCGCGTCACCACCTTCCCGTCAATCGCCAGGACCAGATCGCCCTGTTGGAGCAATTTTGACGCCGGTGTGCCGCCCACCATGCGCACCACCGTCAGCGCCTGGCGCTGGGTGGGGTTCTGCTGGGAGAGCTTTTGCGCCCACTCATCCGACAGGCCGATCTCGCGCGCGCTGGCCAGCGCCTGCACACCAAACTCGGCCTCCAGTGAATGCAGCGGCTTGTCGTTTCTGACATGGTCGAGCATGTCGGCCACGAGATCGATGGGAACGCCGCGATTGTCCTGCGCAATCTCACGCCCGCTCTCATAGGCGAAGCTCGACCACAGACCGAGCACGTTGCCCACCTTGTCGGTCAGCACTCCGTCGAAATCGAGCGGCGGATTGACCAACTGTACCGCCTCGAGGTTGCTGTCACGGAAGCGCATCGTGCGTGACAGCGGCAGCTCCAACGGATCGATGCTCGCGATCTGCGTGTTCCGTGAACGCAACTCGCTGTCACTTCCCAAGCCGACGACCCAGATCGATTCGCCGGCCGCGAGATCGCGGGGCGCGAGCTTCGCGGACTTGACCGGTGTATTGCCGATCAACTTAGGGTCATACGCAACCATCGCCAGGTTGTGCTGCGGATGAACGTAGACGACGTGCCCCGGAACCTGAACAGTTCCCGCGAGCGTGATCGTGACATCGCCCACACCAACGGGGACGGTATTGCGGTCGACGACAACCAGCCCGCGCTGTGCGTCCACAATGAGGCCGGTGCCATGATAGTTGCGCTCAGTGATCCCGGAGATCGAATACGGCATGTCGAATGCAACCATGGCCAGCGACGGTGCCAGAGCCTCGAGTCTCGGGTCTTTGTACTTCGGATACTCGGTGGCCATGACCTTGATCGGCTTCGAGGGCGGTCCCGCTTCGAGATCCTTGCAATCCCACAACCCCTGCCGGTCATCCCGCTCACAATGATGCGCGGGGAACCAACGCCGATCCATGCGGACGGAACGTAACTGACTGCCGTTCGGATCATCGATGGTGATGTAGCGGATCGTGGAGCGATCGCCGTCGCCGAGCTGCGCGATGTGCTGCTCGACATCGCTGAGCGTATCGACGGGCTTGGAGTCCATCGCGGTAATCACCGCGCCCCTGGGAACTCCCGCCGCCGCGAACACGTACCCCGGGTTCGCAACATAGACGCCGCGGACCGGAACGTTGAAATGCCGCGCCTGTTGATATGACAGCGTATTGAGGACTGCATCGCCGAATTCCGCGTATGCGCTCGGTGTGATGGCATGCAGGTCGCCCACGGGCAACTTCGCGGCCACGGGCTTGCCGCCGCGCTCGAGATCCAATTGAACCTGTCCGCCGACACTCGAATCCACCACATCGTCCAGCGGCTCGAACTGAGTCACATAGCGGCCGTTGACCTTGACGAGGATGTCACCCGGTTGCAGCACATTCTCACTGGGCGAGCCCGGCAGCACTTCGGTCACAACCAACATGCCGGTGTACTTGGGAAAGGTCTGCCGCACAGCCGTCTCGGTGGTGCCGTTCAGGCCCAGCCGCTTCAGCTCGTCATACGGGGTGTAGTTGAAAACCGAATACAGGGTGCCGCGGGTGACCGGCTTACCCTGTTGTATCAACGCGAGAGCACGGCGCACCCTTCCCAAGGGCAGATAGAAGCTGGAGGCATTGCCATTGGCCCCGCCTGCGTTGAGCGCTACGACCCGGCCCTGAATGTCGATGACAGGTGAGCCTGAGGAGCCGCCCGAGGTGCCGGATGCGGCCTGAAAATAGAAGGTGTTGAAGTCGTTGTACTTCGCAATGCCGTACTCGGGAGCATCCCGGTCGAGGCGGGCCAGTGTGCCGGCCAGAATGGACAGCTGCTCGCCGGCGTTGTTGCCGACGACGCGGATTTCGCGACCGATCTGCGCGCCTTCCGGATACAGGGCCAGGGCCTTCGGCTTGATGAAATGCAACTTGCTGGGATCGTAGCGATACAGCCCGAAATCGTGGACCGGATCGCGATACACGGGGTAGAGCTGCACTTCTTCCCGATTCAGAAAGGTGGCTTCGGCGGTCACCGGCCCCGGCGTCACGACGTGGCGGTTGGTCAGAATGAGACCGCGCTCGGCGTCCACAACGAAACCGGTCGCCTGGTCAGTTGAGTTCCACTCGGTGTCGAATGCACGGGTGGAGTCCACATCAATAGATACAACACTGGTGGCGATCCGCTCCAGGGTCACCGCCCAGTCGGGGTTGCCCTCAACTGCAGCGGCCTGTTGCGCAACCTGTGCGTTTTGCTCTGCAGCGGCCGGTGGTGGCGTTGGCGGAAGCTGGACTGGAAGTGGCGTGGACGGGCCCTGCTTCGCTGGTTCCTGCACAGCGGCTGTTGTCCTGGCAGGTGGGGGATCGCGCGCTTCGCACAGAGGGGCACAAATGAGAGCCAAGGACAGCCAAAGCAGTCTTGCAGAGCGCATAGGACTCCTGAAATGAGGGCCTGCGCGGCCCGGGCGCCACGTCGCCGGGCCGGCATGGCATTCGCAATCGCACGGCCCGTAGTTTACCGGCCGAGCAGAACGAGCAGCCAGACCGTGCCCAGCAGAAACAGAGACATGAGAACCGCAGCCGAGCCAATGTCCTTGGCCAGGCCGGCGAGGGCATGCCGCTCAAAGCCGATCCGGTCGACGGTGGCTTCGATGGCACTGTTGATGAGCTCAACCACGAGAGTCAGCAGCATCGGAGCGATGAGCAGAGCGCGCTCCACGCCGCTGTGACCCAGCCACATCGCCAAAGGTATGACGACCAGAGCGAGGGCAAGTTCCTGGCGAAAGGCCGCTTCCTCCCGGAAAGCGCCCCTCAGGCCGCGGATGCTGGCCCCCAAGGCACGCACCATGCGGGTGGCGCCTCGGGGCTTGAATCGATCTATGACTACGCTGTCGGCTTCCATCTCAGATCCAGCTGCTTCGCCGCCCGAACGTCGTCGAGCCGTCGCACTGGCATGGTATGCGGTGCGCTCGTCACGCGCTCGGGTTCCTGCTCGGCCTCCTGCTGAATCTGGACCATCGCGCTCACGAAGGCGTCCAGAATGTCCTTGCTCTCGGTTTCCGTCGGCTCGATCAACAGGCATTCCGGCACCAGCAGCGGAAAATAGGTCGTCGGGGCGTGGAACCCATGGTCGAGGAGGCGCTTGGCGAAGTCCATGGTTGTCACATCAAGTTCACGGGCCTGACGTTTGAGGGTGATGATGAACTCATGACTTGCCCGACGGGAAGGGTACGCTGCATCAAAACCGGCGTTTTTTAACCTCGACAGCAGATAGTTGGCGTTGAGTGTGGCGTATTCGCCCACCTGGCTCATGCCCTCGCGCCCCAGCATGCGCATGTAGATATACGCCCGCAGCAGCACTCCGGCGTTGCCCATGAACCCTGACAAGCGGCCAATGGACTGCGGCAGGTCCTTCTCGGCAAGCCACCGGTAGCGGTTGCCCTCCTCCATCCCGACGAGCGGAATCGGCAGGAAAGGCCGCAGGCGGGCGCTCACACCCACGGCGCCTGCGCCCGGACCGCCGCCACCGTGGGGCGTCGAGAAGGTCTTGTGGAGGTTCATGTGGATCACATCGAATCCCATGTCACCCGGGCGCACCTTCCCCAGAATGGCATTCAGGTTGGCCCCGTCGTAATAAAGCAGGCCGCCTGCCGTGTGAACGATCCGGGCAACTTCCTCGATCCGCCGCTCAAACACGCCCAGTGTCGACGGGTTGGTCAACATAATACCGGCGGTATTCGGCCCAACAGCGGCCCTGAGAGCGTCCAACCGGATGTCACCCTCGTCATCGACGGGAATCTCCCGTACAACGCAGCCGCACATTGTCGCCGTCGCCGGGTTAGTTCCGTGCGCAGCCTCCGGAACGATGATCTCGTTACGGGCCAGGTCGCCGCGTGAGCGATGGTAGGCGCGGATCATCGCCACCCCGGCGAACTCTCCATGCGCACCGGCCATGGGGCTCAGCGCAACGCCTTGCATCCCGGTGACCTCCTTCAACATCTCCTGCAGCTCGTACATGCAGGCGAGGAAGCCCTGACCATGCGACTCTGGCGCGAGGGGATGCCTGCCCAGGAACTCAGGCAGCATCGCGTACTGATTACAGGCCTTCGGGTTGTACTTCATCGTGCACGACCCCAACGGGTAGAAGTGCGTATCGATGGAGAAGTTGAGATGCGACAGACGGGTGAAATGCCGCACAGTCTCGAGCTCACTCACTTCCGGCAACAGCGGCCGCCGGGTGCGCAGCAGCTGTTGGGGCAGGTCCGCAGTGGCCGCTGCCGGCAACTCCTGCGGCCATTGATCCGTGGCGCCACGGCCAGGATGCGAATATTCGAAGATCACCTTCTCGTGGCTTTTCTCTTGGGCTCGCATGGGGATCTCCTCAGGCTGCGCGCACGGCCTGCACGGCCTCGCCGAGCGCCGTGACATAACTATTGATATCGCTTTGCGTCTTCGTCTCGGTCGCGCAGACGAGCAGCGCATAACCCAACTCGGGATACAGCTCGGCGAGGTCCAGCCCCCCCAGGATCCCCTGACCGGCCAATGAAGTCAGGATGGGCGCCACCGGTCGATCGAACAACAACACCGACTCGTGGAAGAACGGCCCCGCAAAAGCCCGTCGCACTCCCTTGACCGCCGTCAGTGCCACCACCAACTCCCTGGCACGCGAATGAGATGCAGCGGCCGTCCGCTCCAGACCAGCGGGCCCCATCAGCGACATGTAAATCGTGGCCGCGGTCACCAGCAGGCCCTGGTTCGTACAGATGTTGGAGGTCGCCTTGGCGCGCCGGATGTGCTGCTCGCGAGCCTGTAAAGTCAGGGTAAAACCGTCACGGCCGCTCAGGTCGACCGTCCGTCCCACGATCCGCCCCGGCATCTGCCGGACATACTCCATCCGGGTCGTCATGAAGCCGAAGTACGGACCTCCGGAGGACAACGGCACACCGAGCGGTTGGCCGTCGCCGACGACAATGTCAGCTCCTTTGCCATTGCTGCCCCATTCACCCGGCGGCCGCAACAGCGCGAGTGAGGTCGGGTTCACGACGGCAATGACGAAAATACCCCGGGCATGCGCCCAGTCGGTCAGGGCATCGACGTCCTCGAGCTGACCAAAGAAATTGGGCTGTTGGATGACCAGAGCCGTGATGTCCTCACCCTCGTATTTTTTCAGAGCATCGACGGGCGTGACGCCCCTGTCGGGGCTGTACGGAACATCTTCGAATCGCAGGCCCTGATTGCCGGCAGTCGCCACGGCGACGCGGCGATACAGCGGGTTCACGGCGCGAGGAACGAGAACGCGTAGCGATTTCGACTTGCGATTCGCACGAACCGCCATGAGGCTCGCCTCCGCGACCGCTGACGCTCCGTCGTACAACGACGCATTCGAGACATCCATTGCAGTGAGGCTCGCCATCATCGACTGATATTCATAGATGAGTTGCAGCGTGCCCTGGCTCGCTTCTGCCTGATATGGCGTATAGGCGCTGTAGAACTCGCCGCGAGTAGTGATGGCCCAGACCGCGGACGGAATGTGATGCTCGTACGCTCCAGCACCGATGAAGCACAGGGGCCGTCCATCGGCGCGCGCGCGCTCACTCATGAGCCGCCCGATCTGCATCTCGTTCAGTCCAACCGGCACGCCGTCCAGTGACTTCACGCGCAACGAAGCGGGAATCTCATCGAACAGTTGCTCGATGCTCGACACGCCGATCGCACTGAGCATGGCCTCGACGTCGGCGGGCGTATGAGGAATGAACGCCATCAGGCGGCCTCCGTCTGCAATAACTTCAGATAGTCGGCCGCTGACATGAGTTCAGCGGTCGCAGCCCCCTTCGTGGGACGCAGACGCATCAGCCAACCCTTGCCGTAGGGGTCGTTGTTGACTGCTTCGGGCTCGGCTGCGAGTGCTGGATTTCCCAGTGTCACTTCCCCGGCAATGGGGGAGTAAACGTCCGAAGCGGCTTTGACGGACTCAACCACGGCCGAAGGCTCGCCCACCGCCACGGTCCGCCCACCCTCGGGCACCTCTACGAAGACCAGGTCGCCCAGCGCCTGTTGGGCGTGATCGGTGATCCCGATCTCGACCGTGCCATCGGCCAGGGTTCGCACCCACTCATGGGTCTTGGTGTACTGCAGCTCGGGAGGAACATTGCTCATGCGTTTACTCCGGTTTCAATCATCGCTTTGCCGAATCGCACAAACGGGGGTTTGACCACGCGTGCGTTGAGAAGCTTTCCACGTATGTCGACCTGTACCTGCTGCACAGCGCCAGCCGGGACACGGGCGAGCGCAATCGAGCGCTCGAGAGTTGGGGAAAAGGTGCCACTGGTTATATCCCCAGCACCGGCGGGGGTAACAACTCGCTGATGGTTGCGCAGCACGCCACGGTCCTCGAGCAGAAGGCCGACGAGTTGGCGCGAGGGAGTGATGTTCTCGAGCGCCGCGCGCCCGATGAAATGCCGGTCGGCCGGCTGCATCGCCACCGTCCACCCAAGACCCGACTCGAACGGATGCGTGCTCTCGTCCATATCGTGGCCATACAGGTTCATCCCGGCTTCGAGCCGCAGCGTATCGCGCGCTCCGAGGCCACAGGATGCAACACCAGCGGCATTCAACTCGCGCCAGGTACGCACGGCATCGGCTTCGGGAATCATCACTTCAAAGCCGTCCTCACCCGTATAGCCCGTACGTGCAACGAACCAGCCGTCGATCTCACGACCGAAGAACGGGCCGAGGGCCATCGCCGCATCCGCAGCAGAAGCTGACAGCAGTGAGACAGTCTTGGCACGCGCTTCGGGACCCTGAATCGCCAAAATGGCGAGATCCGTCCGCTCAATGACCTCGACATTGAAATTCCCGCTGTGCGCGCGGATCCACACGAGATCGCTGTCCCGCGTGCCCGCGTTGACGACGAGTCGGAACCAGGACTCGGTCATGAAGTAGACGATGAGATCGTCGAGGACGCCGCCGGCCTCATTCAGCATGCAGGAATAAAGTGCTTTGCCCGGACGTTTCAGCTTCGCGACATCATTCGCCAGCAGGTGCTGAAGGAATTCGCGTACGCGCGGACCTTTGAGATCCACAGGGCACATGTGCGAGACGTCGAAGACGCCAGAGGCCCGACGCACAGCATGATGCTCGCCAATCTGAGAGGAGTATTGAACCGGCATGTCCCAGCCGCCGAAGTCGACGATCCTGGCGCCAAGTTCCTGGTGAAGCTCAAAAAGAGGTGTTTTGCGTCCCACGGGTCCTCCAAAACAAAAGACAGCACTGCCAGTGCACGTGCCGCCCATCTGTCCTTGGACCTGAGAGATCAGACGCCTCGCTCGACGCCGCTCCCCTTCGGTGGGCGCCCCTCTATCAAAAGGGACACCACTCTCCAGAGCCCGCTCGAGACACCCTGACTTACATTAAGACAAAGTGCCCTCTGAGGTCTGCCGTCCTGTTGCCTGAGCGTTTCCGGGCGGAAACTTGCGCCTTCGGCGTTCCGGTCAGCACCGGACCCTCTCCGAACAGACCCCTGCAGCGAGCGTCGCGATCATAGCATGTAGAATGGGGGCCACTCATTTCCGACCCCCATACCCCAATACCTATGGCATTTCCACGCAGAACAACCGTTCAGGTTTCAATCGCATCCGTCCGAGTCGGCGGCAATGCGCCCATCGTCGTGCAGTCAATGACGAACACTGACACGGCCGACATCGAAGGAACCGCACAGCAGGTGAAAGCACTCGCACGCGCGGGTTCCGAGCTGGTGCGGCTCACCGTCAACACGAGCGAAGCCGCCGCTGCGGTTGCACCCATTCGGGATCGACTCGCTCAGATGGGTGTCAACGTGCCGTTGATCGGCGACTTCCATTTCAACGGTCACAAGCTCCTGCGCGAGCATCCGTCGTGTGCGGAAGCCCTCGCGAAGTACCGCATCAACCCGGGCAACGTCGGTCGCGGGAGTAAGCGCGACCCGCAGTTCGTGGAAATGATCGAGACCGCGTGTCGTTATGAGAAGCCGGTCCGCATCGGCGTCAACTGGGGAAGCCTCGATCAGGACCTCCTCACTCGCATGATGGATGAGAACAATGCTCGCGCGCAGCCCCTCACCTCTCAGGAGATAATGCGCAACGCGGTAGTGGCATCGGCGATCGAAAGCGCGCAGCGCGCCGAAGACACCGGCATGCGTCACGATCGAATCATCCTGTCAGCGAAGGTCAGCGGTGTGCAGGACCTCATTGCGATCTATACAGCTCTCGCTTCGCGCTGCGATTACCCCCTGCATCTGGGTCTCACCGAAGCGGGCATGGGCTCCAAGGGCATCGTAGCGTCGACCGCGGGCATGTCAGTGCTTCTGCAGCAGGGCATCGGCGACACGATTCGTGTGTCACTGACGCCGTAACCCAACGGTGACCGCACCAACGAGGTGATCGTTGCACAGGAGATACTGCAGACGATGGGATTGCGTTCCTTCACTCCGATGGTGGTCGCATGTCCCGGGTGCGGCCGGACGACGAGCACGGTCTTCCAGGAACTGGCGAAGCAAATCCAATCTCACATCCGACATCGCATGCCGCAATGGCGTCGCGAATTCGAAGGCGTCGAGGATATGACGGTCGCGGTGATGGGTTGCGTGGTCAACGGCCCCGGAGAGAGCAAGCACGCCAACATCGGCATCAGCCTGCCCGGGACCGGTGAGCGACCCATTGCGCCGGTATACGAGGATGGTGAGAAGACAGTGACTCTCAAGGGCGACCGCATCGCCGAGGAGTTCCAGGACCTCGTCGAGAAGTATGTCGCGCGCAGCTTCACTCGCAAGGACAATGAGATCTCGGAAACCGACGTCGCGGTCGACGCATAAATGAACTGGTGCACTGACAACGAAGTGCTGAGCAGCGAGCAAAAACCACGCTTTTTGCTCGCGGGCGAGTCTGATGTCCGCTGAAAGCGCCGCAGGCGACTTTCAGCCAAGTCGTCCAATAGATCTCGCGCAGAAAAAGTGCAAACCCTGTGAAGGCGGCGTCGCGCCGCTGACACGTGCGGCTGCCGAAACCCTGCTCGGCAAGGTGGATGGCGGCTGGGAACTGACGGCGGATGCTCACTCGATCCGCCGTGAGCTCGCCTTCAAAGACTTCTATCGGACGATGAGTTTTGTGAACGCCGTCGCACATGTGGCCAACATCGAGGACCATCACCCGGACCTCGAGGTGGGCTACAACTACTGCCGGATCGTATTTTCGACCCACTCCATCGGGGGTCTGTCCGAGAACGACTTCATCTGCGCCGCGAAAGTCGATCAGATACCGCGCGTCTGAAGCCGCACCGCGGCAATTCAGTCAGTCAGAACCTGGATGCCCTGTCCCGTACCCACGATGAGCACATCGGCGGGACGCTGAGCGAATAAACCTACCGTGACGACACCTGCGATCTGATTCAGCTCGCTCTCCATGGCAGGTGGGTCGTCGATAGTCAGTCCGTGAACGTCCAGAATGTGATTACCATTGTCGGTCACGACACCCTGACGCCATACGGGACGACCGCCATAGGTCGCAAGACGTCGCGCAACGAGTGAGCGCGCCATCGGAATCACTTCGATGGGGAGTGGGAACGTACCCAACCGCTCCACCACCTTGCTTTCATCCGCGATGCAGATGAACCGCGCCGCAGCGGCGGCAACAATCTTCTCGCGCGTGAGGGCAGCGCCACCGCCCTTGATCAGGTGACGGGCCCGGGTGGCTTCATCCGCGCCATCGACATACACGCCCAGATCCGTGACGTCGTTCAGGTCCAGCACGGTGATTCCGCCGGCAATGAGCCTCTGAGTGGAGGCGTTGGAACTGGAAACAGCGGCTCGAACGCGGTTGCGGCACGGAATGAGAGCTTCAATGAACAGATTCACCGTGGAGCCGGTGCCGACGCCGATGACGGCGCCGTCGATCACGTAATCCAGTGCGGCCTGGGCCGCCAACCGCTTCTTTGCGTCACCTTCAGCAGACATCGGGTACCTCCAGAAACGACTATGCCCGCTTGCGCGGGCATAGTCTGTAGAGAAGTAATCCTCGGCAGCCGATTACTCGGCCGCCGAGTTGAAACTACTTCTTCTTGGCGGCTTTCTTCTTCGCCTTCTTCTTTGCTTTTGCCATGTTGGCTCTCCAGTTAACGTAGGTTAGTCCGAGGTCGGAGTATATAGATGCGAAATTAAATTACAAGCGAGCGAGAGTGTGGTAGGCGCGTGAGTGTGAAGTCGATTCACTCATCAGCACATCCGCAGCACACGCGGATCACTCGCGAGCGCTCTCCAGGGCGAGGATGAATTTCCAATGAGCGGCTTCCACCGGCAGCACTGACAAGCGATTGCCGGGACGCAGGAGCACCATGCCGCGCAGCTCTTTTGCAGCATGTTTGCGCAGCTCTTCCAGTGTGATGACGCGCGCGAGACGGCGCTTCAGCCGCACATCCACCACGAACCAGCGTGGCTTCGCGGGGTCGCTGTCCGGATCGTAGTGATGATCCTTCTTGTCGAACGCCGTTGTGTCCGGGTAACCCTCCTTCACGACCTCCATCACGGCGACGATGCCGGGCACCGCGGTGCTCGAGTGGTAGAGGAAGACCTGGTCCTTCAGCTTCATGTCGTCGCGGATGGTGTTGCGAGCTTGGTAATTGCGCACGCCATCCCATGAGGTGGTGGAACGCGGAGCAGCGGCCAGATCATCGACACTGAACGTGTCGGGCTCCGTCTTCATCAGCCAGTAACGCATCTTACGACCCCTTTTTCCGTCACCACCGCGTCGAGCAGCACGTCGTGTGCGGCGGGAATGATTTGATCGACCTGCTGAAACGAATATCCGAGACCGATGAGCTGCGGTGTGTGCCACACGCTGCGCCAACGTCGGAACGCAAACGCGCGATCGTAGTAACCACCGCCGGTTCCCAGTCGCACACCGCGCGCATCAAAGCCCACGAGCGGCAGGAACACCACATCGAGCCAGCGCGCACCGATGATGCGCGAACCTTCCGGCTCCGAGATCCCCAGACGGTTGGATCGCTGCCGCGTGCTCATCTCCACGAATTGCATCTTCCGACCGAGACTGTGGCGATCGATGCGCGGCAGGTAGATGCGGCAGCCACGCGCACGCGCGAGCTCGATGAGCGGTGTCGAATCGAGCTCTTCAGGAAGCGCGGCATACAGGGCAATACGCCAACTCGGTCGCAGATGCAGCCAGCAGTCAACGTTGTGAGCGATGCGCTCCGCGCATTCGCTGCGTTGAGCGGGTGAAAGGGCGCGCCGCTTGGCACGCAACGCCTTGCGCAATAGTTTGCGAGAGGCCGAAAGACTGAGCTGAGGTTCACTCATGTGGCGAGATGCGGCCATGACGCCCGATGCGGCGCTTGGTGCGTTTCACGAAGGGATCTTCCCGGCGCCTGGCTTTTTCTTGGCGGCGCTGCGCGCATGGGGTAGTGCGTCACCCGCAGGTGCCGGTGCGGACCGTTGCTCTCGGACCAGAGCAACAAGTGGGACGAGCTGCAGCAGGTAAGGCTTTCCGCTCGAGGCGGACTTGCACAATTCTGACCGCAAGCCCTGATGTCCCGGGGTATTTCAAATAAGGCCCGAGGTAACCCGGCCAGCTTGTCGAACACCGCAGGCGACGCCCGATCGACTCTACACTAGTCATGGGTCGAGTGCTGCGGAAGCCGCCTCTACAATTCGAGTTGCTGACCCTTCTCGAGAGCCCCTTCCACGCGCTCGCGCATGGCGCGCAGGCGGGGGGTGACCTCACCCTCGAGCTTTGCGTCACGATTTTTCAGTCGCAACAACTCGTTCGCGAGGTTGAGCGCCACCATGACAGCGATGCGGTCGTGACCCACGAGCTTGCCGCTGTCGCGGATCTCACGCATGCGGCCGTTCAGGAATTCGGCGGCATCGAGGAGTGCCGAGCGTTCCTCGTAAGGGCACGCGACGACATATTCCTTTTCCATGATGCGCAAACTGATCTGCGCCCGGTCTTGACTGTTCATGGGCTGCGAATACTCATGGGCTGCGCCCAACTTCTCACGGGGATCGCCAAAGCGCGACCCCGTCCGTATAGCCGGCGCTGCGCGCCGGAGGTTCGAATGGAATTCCTCTCACGCCCCGTGCTCCATCGTCTTCAACCGGCCGATCATCGCCTCGACGCGTGTGCGAACCTGCTCATTCTTGTGCAGCAGCGAGGCGCGTTCCGTGGAGAGCGACTCGTGTCGCTGACGCAACGCGCGGTTCTCTTCCTTGAGGTGTTCGACAGTGGCGACGAGCTCTTCGATGCGCTTTGCAAGTCGCACCAGCTCGAGATCGAGCTGCGTTTTTGTTGTATCGCTCATGCGGAAGCACTATAGAGCCGCAGTCTCAACGCGGTCAATCTGAGTGCGCGATGTACTCATGCAGCGGCGCTGCGCGCTGGCCGGAACAGAAGGCATAATAGCCGCCTGATGACACCTGAGAACTACACGGAAATACAGCGCGTGCTGACCGAAGAGCGCTCGCTCGCGGATGCCGCCGAGGCCCATGGGACGTTGGCCGGCTGTCTGTGCGCGGCCATCGGCTATCGGTTCGAAGACTGGCTGCTGGAGATTTTGCCGGAGGGTCAGGCACATCCGATGGCCAAGGAAACCCTGCGCGAGCTGTATGTAGACACCGCGGGGGCCCTGGAAGGGCCGGAGATGGAGTTTGAGCTGCTGTTGCCCGAAGACGAAGAGCCTATCGATGCACGCACGGCGGCGCTCGCGCAATGGTGTCAGGGCTTTCTGTACGGCCTCGGCACCAGCGTCGTGCAGGATGAGTCGGGCCTTCCCGGCGACATCGGTGAGATCGTGCGCGACCTGACCGAAATCACACATGTTGCGGTCGACGCCGAGCAGACTGACGAATCGAACGAAAGCGCCTACGCCGAGCTGGTGGAGTTCGTCCGTGTCGGCGTGCAGCTCGTGTTCGATGAGCTCGGGCCCTTGCGCGATCAACCCGGTCCGCCGAACGTACCGCTGCATTGAAAGCCATCAAATCCGTTGCGAAGGATGAGTTCGCACGCCGGCGCCGCCAGTTGACGCGCCTGATGGGCCGCGACTCCATCGCGATACTGCCCGCCGCACCGGTCCGGCATCGCAATAACGACGTCGAGTACGCATACCGGCAGGACAGCGACTTTCACTACATAACGGGCTTCGCCGAGCCCGAGTCCGTGGCGGTGCTGATTCCCGGCCGCGAGCAGGCGGAGTACGTCATGTTCGTGCGTGAGCGCGATCCTGCTCGCGAGACTTGGGATGGACGACGTGCGGGACCGGCTGGTGCGACCCGCGACTATGGCGCGGATGATGCGTTTCCAGTCGGCGACATCGATGAAATCATTCCCGGGTTGTTGGAGAACCGCACCAAGGTGTTCTACGCCATGGGTGTATATCCCGATTTCGATCAGCGGGTTGTCGGTTGGGTGAATGGCTTGCGCACGCAGGCGCGCAACGGTCGGCACCCTCCACAGGAGTTCGTGGCTCTCGACCACGTGCTGCACGACATGCGGCTGTTCAAATCACGCACCGAAATCGGGCTGCTGCGCGAGTCCGCGCGGATTGCAGCCGCCGCGCACATCCGGGCCATGCGCTTTACCCGGCCGGGTCGCCAGGAATACGAGGTGATGGCCGAGATCGTTCACGAGTTCCGGCGATTCAACGCCGACACCTCGTATCACCCCATCGTGGGCGGCGGTCCGAACAGTTGCATCCTCCACTATCGGGATAACAACCAGACACTGAAGGAAGGCGACCTGCTCCTGATCGATGCCGGCTGCGAATACGAGTGTTACGCCTCGGACATCACCCGCACCTTTCCGGTCAACGGGCGTTTCTCGCCCGAGCAACGGGCCGTGTACGAGGTCGTCCTCGAGGCCAACGAGGCCGCCATCGAGAAGGTGAAGCCCGGCAATCATTGGAACGACCCGCACCTCGCCGCGGTCCACGTGATCACACAAGGGCTGGTCAAACTCGGACTGCTCGAAGGGCGTGTGTCGAAATTGGAACGTGACGGGGCGTACCGGCGTTTCTTCATGCATAGAACGGGCCACTGGCTGGGCATGGACGTTCATGATGTCGGCGACTACAAGGTCGGCGATGAATGGCGCGTGCTGGAGCCCGGGATGGTCATGACGATCGAGCCGGGTATCTACATTCCCTCGGGCTCACGCGGCGTCCCGAAACGGATGCATAACATTGGCGTGCGGATCGAGGACGACGTGGTGGTGACCAGGACGGGTGTCGAGGTGCTGACTTCGCAGGCGCCGAAATCCGTGGAAGCCATCGAAGCGTTGATGTGCGGGGGCGGCTGATTTTCTGTGCTCATTCAATGACCCAATGACCGACACACGAGTCGACGTTGCCATCATCGGTGGCGGCATGGTGGGTGCCAGCCTCGCGGTTGGATTGGCGGGCACCGGTGTCTCAACCCTGCTCGTGGAGGGAACGGCGCCCGGATCGAAGATCCAACCCAGTTTCGATGACCGTACCACCGCACTCGGCAATGCCAGCCGGCGGATTTTCCAGGGATTGGGGGTCTGGGAGCGTCTCGCACCCGAGGCGGCCGCGATTCGCACCATCCACGTTTCCGACGCCGGCCGTTTTGGCTTCGCCCGGTTGATTGCCGCGGAGCAGGAAATCGATGCGTTTGGTTATGTCATACCCAACAGGGTGATCGGCGCGGCCTTGTGGGAGAGGCTGCAGGGCGCGAAGGATGTATTGCTCAGGGTGCCGGCGCGCCCCGAGCAGGTGGAAATCGGTGACCAGGTTGTCACCTTCCGGGTGGGCAGCGAATCGGTGTCAGCGCGCCTGGTAGTGGCCGCCGACGGCGCGCACTCGGTCGTCAGGGCCGCGGCCCACATCGAAGCGGATGTTGAGGACTACGACCAAATCGCGATCGTCGCCAATGTCGCGGCTGATCGGCCTCATGACGGGACCGCCTACGAACGATTCACGGAGTCAGGTCCGCTCGCGGTGCTGCCTCTACATGACGGCAGTTACGGCGTAATCTGGACGTGTACCCCCGCGCGCGCCACCGAAGTGTTGTCGTTCGACAACAACACGTATGTCCGGGAGCTGCAGGAGCGCTTTGGCTGGCGCGCTGGCCGGTTTGTACGCGCGGGCGTTCGCGCGTCCTATCCATTGAAGCTGACACGCGCCGCAACCACAGTGGCCGCACGTACCGTGCTGATTGGCAACGCCGCGCAGGCGCTGCATCCTGTTGCCGGGCAGGGATTCAACCTGGGGTTACGGGATGCGGCGATGCTTGCGGAGGTGATTGTTGGCGCAATCGCTGGGCGTCGCGTAGGCGGCGGGCCGCTTGGCGGCGGACCGGCGGTTGGTGCGGACGACAACGCGCGCGCGGATGTCGGTGCGCCGGAGCTGCTACGCCAATTTGCGGCCTGGCGCGAGGGCGATCGCACTGGCGTGGTCCGCTTCACCGATGGCCTGGTGAAAATGTTTGCCAGCACCCGCCCGGGCGTCGGGGCGCTGCGTAATCTCGGCCTGCTGTTGTTTGATCTGTCCCCACCGGCCAAAAGCGCTCTTGCCCGAGTGAGCGCCGGCTTCAGCGGCCCAACACCGCGACTGGCGCGAGGACTGGCTCTCCTATGACCACGATGTTTGACGTGTTGGTAGTTGGCGGCGGCCCCGTTGGAGCGTGTGCAGCCACCCTGCTCACCCGCGGGTCGTCCGGCAGCCTCGCACCCCTGCGTGTTTGCCTGCTCGAACCCAATCGCCCGCAATCACCGACTGTTGGAAGCGCGCTGGAGTCTCGCGTCGTAGCCATCTCGCGCGCGAGCGAGCGCATCCTGGATTCAGCTGGCGCTTGGATTCGCGTGCTCGGACCTCGGGTCGAAGCCTACGAGCGAATGCGGATCTGGCACGAGACCACCTCCCCTACCAACGCTCTGGTGTTTGATGCCGCGGAGGTTGGTGAGTCCAACCTCGGTTACATTGTCGAGAACCGGCTGCTCCAGGCGGCATTGCTGGACGAATTCACCGACTCGGGCGGCCATCTGGAATCCGCGGAGTTCGAAGAATTGGAGGTCGGCGCCGACGCCGTCACCGTCGATACGAGTGCCGGCACACTGTCTGCGAGGCTCGTGATCGGCGCGGATGGCGCCAAGTCAGCGGTGCGTCAATCCGTGGGACTGACGGCCGACATTTCCGATTTCAACGAGACCGCCATTGTCGCGACCGTCGCAACGGAACGCTCGCATGAGAAAACGGCGTGGCAGCGCTTCATGCGAAACGGAACGCTCGCATTCCTGCCACTCGCCGACGGGACGAGCTCGATTGTCTGGTCAGCAGATAATGCCCTCGCGACCGACCTCGCTGCCATGTCACCGACGGAATTCGAGACTGCTCTGAATCGCGCTTCAGACCTGGCGCTCGGATCAACACGACTCGTCAGTGAGCGCATAGCGTTTCCGCTGAAGAGGGTCGGTGCTCATAACTACGTCACGCAACGATGCGCCCTCATCGGGGATGCAGCGCATGTCGTGCACCCGTTGGCCGGCCAGGGTGTGAATCTCGGTTTGCTCGACGCGGCCACTCTCGCTCAGTTGATCCTCGACGCCCGCGTCGAGCGCGAGGACCCAGGCGCGCTACGTGTGCTGCGGAAATATGAGCGCTGGCGCAAGAGTGAAGTTGCTTTCATGAGCACGGCAATCGAAGCCTTCGATCGTTTTCTGGCGCACGGGTCCGGCCCCCTCTCCCGTCTCGCCCAGCGCGGACTGGGTTGGGTGAACCGCAGCCAGGAGATCAAACGATTGTTTGTGAATCGGGCATTGGGTGTGGCCGGCGAGCTGCCGCGCGCGGCCCGATAGCCGTCAAAGCAAAGGGCCCGCCTCGCGGCGAGCCCTGCTTTAGTGGCTGGGGGACTAGGATTCGAACCTAGGTAAACGGAGTCAGAGTCCGTTGTCCTACCACTAGACGATCCCCCACGATTATCTGACTGGCGAAAACGCCGAGGCGTTTTCGCAGATCAATCCCAGTAGCTTCGGTTGGCGCGCGGGCAAAAAGCGCGGTTTTTGCCCGCTCGAGTCTGGGCTTGCGCGACCCAGACCCTCGCCATTACACCCTCCAGCAGACTCGCGGCTTCGTCCATTCGAGCCTGCGGGGGCGCTTGCGGCGGAGAGTACCGCCGCCGAATGCGCGGCGAACAAAGGCCCACCTTTGTCCGCCCGTGCCTCGGCTTCCAGCACT
>Ga0137416_10000412_pt1 | contig 19929 bp, 19 predicted proteins | sample CZODoug3_1_1_16f_FD_108282 | JGI IMG/M metagenome (GOLD analysis project Ga0137416, IMG submission 108282) | Vadose zone soil fungal communities from Angelo Coast Range Reserve, California, USA - CZODoug3_1_1_16fungal (Illumina Assembly) | ecosystem: Environmental > Terrestrial > Soil > Vadose...
ATCCAGTAACAGACGGGTGTTGCTCAAGAGCTCGCGCGCCCATGACCCGAGCTGCGCGTCCATTTGCTGATCAGTATTCGAGCGCGTTCTGAACGAGGTGAGCAGCGCCTCGGCTTCACTGAGATGTCGAACCGCCGCCAGTTGGTACGCGGAAGCAGAAGTCGAATTGGCCCGCGGATCGCCGAGCGCCATCTGCGGTTCGCCGCCGCGAACATCGTGACGCCGGCCATCCCTGCCTCGAGCGCCATCCGGCGAGGCCGATATCCTTGACTCGCCGCCGCTCGTATGGCTCGGTTCAATGGCCCCGCCTTCAGGAGCCCTAGTGATCGGCAGCTCCCCGGTCAAAGTGGGGGTTGATCCGGTCTTCGGAGGACTCACCGATGCAGCCAAGCCAGCACGGTTCGACCTCGCGCTCCACCGTCCGATTCCCACACCGGTCGCGAGGAAAAGAACCGCCGCGGCCGCGGCGCCCATCCAGATCCTCGAGCCGAATCTCCGCCCGGACGATTCGCGCATGGTTGATCCGCCGCCGTACACGACGCGTGGTCCCGCCGCGCGCTGCGCCTGAATCACACTCCACATGTCCTCGCGGGGAGTGCGAGCCGGCGGCGCGTTGTAGCTCTGCGCCGCCTTCTTGAGGAATTCCTCGAAATTGTCTTCAGTCATGACGCCCACTCCGGTGCAAAATCCGCCAACGCGACGCGCAACTTGCTTCGTGCCTGGAAGAGATGGGACTTCGACGTTCCGATCGGAATGTTGAGCGTCCCGCTGATTTCGTCGTGCGTGTAGCCTTCCACGTCGTGCATCACGAATACCGTCCTGTATTTGTCCGCCAGAGCGTCGATCGCTCTGGCCATTCTCTCCTTCAGATCGGGCTCCGCTTCCGTCCGCGACGCGCCGATCATCAATCCTTCTTCCATCGGCGCTTCACGATTCCTGAGCCGCTTCGTCTTTCGGAGTCCATTCAGCGCCACCGAGACACCGATGGAGTGAAGCCACGTCGAAAGCGATGATTCGCCACGAAAGCTTGCGATCTTTTCAAAAGCACGGATGAAAGTCGCCTGCGTGAAATCCCGCGCGAGCTCGTCTTCACCGGCCAGACGAAACGCCAACCGGTAAATGCGATCGACGTATGTCTCGTACAGCTCACGCTCGGCGGCCGCATCGCCAGCAACCACGCGCGTGATGAGTTGGGTATCGTTCACCGAGCTCCGAGACTCGTAGGCAACCATCTCCATTGTCGACCTTCTGACAATCGTTGCCAGGAAAGGGTTGAGCCTCAAGCTTCGGCGTAGAGTTTGGCGCGCCTGGGAGGCATCCACGGAACCAAAGCAGGGAGCTAAAGGCTTTACAGCTTTATAGCTAAGAGCTTTTCCGGCGGCGTAAAGAGTCCGTGTCACCAGCTTCGCGCCTACCCCGAACGCCTGTATGAAAGCTACCAGCCGACTAGCTTTGGTCGGCTAACGGCTCCCTGCTTCAGTTCTGTGGATGTCTGACGAAGCGAGAAACTCTCGAAGTGGAGAATCAGAGATGAGGTTCACCCAGCTTGGCCGCAGCGGACTCGAAGTCTCGCGCATCTGCCTCGGTTGCATGACCTACGGAACCCCCAAATGGAGACCATGGGTTCTCGACGAGGTCGATGCCCGTCCGTTCTACAGGAAAGCGCTCGACCTGGGGGTCAATTTCTTCGATACGGCCGACATGTACTCAATGGGAGTGAGTGAGGAGGTCACCGGCCGAGCGCTGCGGGAGATGGCCAACATGGAGGAGATCGTTCTCGCGACAAAGGTCCATTTCCCCATGGGCGACGGACCGAACATGGGAGGCATCTCGCGCAAGCACATCGTGCAGGCCTGCGAGGCGAGCTTGCGCCGGCTTGGCGTGGAAACGATCGACCTCTACCAGATTCACCGCTTCAAGAGCAGCGTGCCTATTGAAGAGACACTCGCCGCACTCGACCATCTCGTGCACCAGGGTAAGGTACGCTACATAGGGGCGAGCTCCGGGTACGCGTGGCAGATGGCGCGCTCTCTCAGCGTTTCGGAGAGACGGGGCTGGGCGCGATTCATCTCGATGCAGAATCATTACAACCTTGTCTACCGCGAGGAAGAACGTGAGATGATTCCGCTTTGTCTCGAGGAAGGCGTGGGTCTGATCCCATGGTCGCCTCTCGCGCGCGGGCGACTTGCGCGCACCACTCCGTCGCCGACCGAGGGAACAACCCGGGCTGACAACGATCCGTACGCCGTCGACCTCTATGATTCTCCTTCCGATTCGAAGGTGATCGATGCAGTGCGCAGAGTGGCGAGCGAGCTTGGCATCCAGCCCTCCGAAGTAGCGCTGGCTTGGCTGCTGCAGAAACCTGGAGTCACCGCACCAATCGTTGGTGCCACCAAGATCGAACATCTCGAGAGCGCGGTTCGCGCGCTCGACATCAAACTCAGCGAAGAACACATCCGCGCTGTCGAGGAGCCATACCAGCCCCACGCCGTGCGCGGTCACTGAATGAGCGGACAGACTCGCGGTCGGCGCCAAGGTGAGAGGCCTGAATTGTGCGCGTCGACCATGGTGTAGGAGCAAACGAGACGCATGGCCGGCTCACAGCATCCCAACATTTCGCGTCAATCACCTTGGCGGCTTCTGGGTCGCGCGCTCCTGCTCCGCTGTCCGAACTGCGGCTACAGAGGCCTGTTCACCGGATTCTTCGAGATCAAAGAGCGCTGTCCGAACTGCGGAATCCTGCTCGAGCGCGGTGAAGCGGACTACTTCCTGGGTGCTTACACGCTCAATCTCATTGCGGTGGAGATTCTGTTGGCCGGGGCATTTCTCGTAGTCATGGTCGTGACGTGGCCCACTCCGCCGTGGGATGCGTTGGAGTATGGCGGAGTCGCGCTGTCGATTCTTGGCGCTGTGCTCTGTTACCCGTTCGCAAAGACGACCTGGCTGGCGGTCGACCTGATATTCCGGCCGCCCCATCGCGAGGATTTCATCACGCGCGTCAAATAGCCCGGACTACTCTCCGCCCGGATACACCTCGGACGGTGACGGGAGCTGAGCTACGTTGACGTCGATGGGCAGCCTCACTCCGTTGTGGGTCTCGACGACGTCGAGGAGACCCTGCCAGACCTGCGCGAATGCGTGCCCGACCTCTGTCGGTGCCTTGTCGATGGCGAATCCGCGCTCGCTCGCAATCCAGAACGGGGGATCAGTCGAGACACCGGCCGCGGCGAGCACCTGCTTCACATCACCATAAATCTGATCCGCGTTGAAGCTGTGCGCATAGTACGCGGGGCGGAAGCGTCCGTCCTCGATCACACGTTTGGTCCAGGCCTCGTAGTAGTCGCGCATCGCGCGCGGCACAGCCTCCATTCGCTCGACGTCGAGAAAGATCACGGTGCCGTTTGCGAAGCCCTCGGCCGCGGTTTTCGCGATGGCATCGTTCGCATCGTCGGTTCCGCGTGCGGCATTCACGAATTGCGTTGAGCAGCTCGAGCCTCGAGATGCGCGCGGCGCGACGAGCACGCGTAGGGGAACGCGCTTGTTGACGTAGCTCACGACGCGCTTGCCGTTGCGCGTCTTGACCTGCCGAACGCGCTTGGTGATGTAGCGAGTGATCGCCACCTTCTGACCGGGGGTTCTTCCCCACGTCTGTTGCCCAACGTAGATGACCGCCATCCCCCAGCCCATGCTCGAGAGCGTCTCTCTTTTTCCTTCCCACGAGGAGTCGCTGTGGCAGGGAGCGGATAGGTAGTAGCCCACCCATCTGTACGGCTTGTCGGCAGTCGCCCAGGCGTGCATCGCATCGTCGCCCGGATAGGCAAACGTATCGAAGCCGAGGTGGGGGCCCGCGGAGAGATCATCAGCGATATTGGCCGATGCAGACGCGACGGCGTCTCCAATCGATGGCGCCCCGATTGGAGAGCGGGTGCTCACGATGAGTCCTGCTGTGAGCAAAGCCAGGATCGAGCGCCATTCAAGCTTCGGCATTTCGCGTCTCCAGGCTTTAGAGGTGGTGGGCTCACTCTACCCGCGTGACAGGCACGACTGGACGAGCGTCCCTGAGGGCGTCTCTGGTCGAACATATGTTTGACCGGCTTCGCGGCCGAACGTTAAGGCCTGATTCCTGGTCCTCGTGATCGTACCCGGTCAATCGAGATCGTTCCTCTGACCTCAATATCTGTCCGAGAAAGGTGACAACTCGGTCGCTCTCGGCAAGCGTTGGGCTCTTAAGTCACTGCGGACCATAGGCTTAGCGATATGGCACAGCCTGGTATCTCTAATGCCTTTGTAAGGCCCAACCTCTTCAGTGGAGTCGCTTATGCACCTGCGACGCTTGATAGGTCTCTCTGGAGCCCTATCGTATTTGGCCCTACCTGTAGGCTTGGCTGCCCAGGTGGCTGGCGGTGTCGAGTTCTACGGAGCTCTCGATAACGCCGCCCCGATAACCAGAACTATTGGAGGACTATCCCTCAGCGTGGGCACACCGTACGTCGGAATCAGGGGAAGCGGTGGTCTGGGGATATCCTCGTTGACGAACCAGGGCAGCGGGGTCAATCAGAGTCCCTCCAATCTGGTTTGGGCGACCAACGCGGACCTGCTCTTCGGCCCCGTCAACGCCCGACTCGGGGAAGGAATCATGCCTTACGGCTTTGTCGGTCTTGGACTCGAGAGCAGTGCTCAGCCAACGGTATTCACCGACGCCATCCGGACGTGGAGTTACGGAGGCGGTCTACAGCTCGCCCTGGGGAGTTTGCTCTCGATAAATGGCGAGGCGCGATCACGCCGCTTGGCCGCGCCGGCTACTCCGGCCGATTCACAATTCGTTCGCGGGATCGAATACCGCGTGGGTATCGGCATTCATTTCGGCGGCGGTCGCTCACGCTCCTCGGTCTACTCGAGGCGCACCACCAGCGTGCCGCCTAGCGCTCCACGACCGACCCGGACGTCGCGCACGACCTGGCCCGTCAGCACCACCTCTGCGAGCGGAGCCGCTCGCAGGGTTGTGCCGACTGCGGAACAGTACATCGGCGTGTCGTATAGGTACGGCGGAACTTCACCACGAACCGGGTTCGATTGCTCCGGATTCGTTCAGTACGTCTACGGAATTCAGGGTGTCGAGCTGCCGCGAACTTCGCGGCAGATGGCGGGTTCGGGAATCGCGGTCGAGCCCTCGACGCGCTCGCTCGCCGTTGGGGATCTGATGCTATTCGCTCAAGGCGGCCGGATCAGTCACGTCGCGATCTATGCGGGAAACGGCCGGTTCATCCACTCCTCGTCCAGCGGGAACGGAGTCCGTTATGACGATCTGGGGACCCGCCGAGGCCGCTGGTTCGCGGATCATATGGTTGCCGCTAGACGAGTGACTGGTGATGGCCGCATATTGGCTACCGCGTTTACGGGCGGTTCGGTTATTGCCTTCGACCACCTCGATCCTCCTGACAGCGCCCCTCCTCCATCCCAATGACCAAGCGCAACGATCTATCGCCCCTTTTGGGAGACATTGAGAAGTCGCACCCGACCGTCGCCGACTCGGTCGGCGGCGAGTTGGGTGTCGAGCCGCTGACGGTAAAGCTCGGTGATCTATGGGCCGATTTCATGAGGGCGGCGAACCGGGCGCGGGATCCGGAAGCACCAAAGGGTTCGACACCGACCGTACCCCTTCTCGACGACATGAAGGGGATTCTGCACTGGGACTAGCTCGATTCACGCCCTGAACTAACTGGGCTCAGCCTTCCGGCGACGGCGCGGGCGCGGTGCGTTGTGCCCCGGTACATGTCCCAGGTCGTCCGCAAGAGACGAATCATCGTCCCCCGCTCCCAGCCAACGCAGCACACTTTCGATCGCGGCTTCGTCACTCAGACGGGTTCGAATCCGCGCGGGGGTGACCCCAAAAATGCCCACCCAGTGTTGCGAGAAGATGCGGGCGGTCTTGTATCCGAGCTTGATCGAGACATCGAGCACCGAGTAGCCGGGATCGCGCAAGTAGCTGAACCCGCGCAAAACCTTCGCGGCTATCAGCAGACGTTTCGGGGAGCCAAGCTCTGCTGAGTCAAGGTTTCTGTAGACGCTCACGATAGCGATCCCGGCCTCCATACCAAGGTCGAGGGCGCTCGTGTAGCGATGGGGCTGGTCGAATAAATTCTCGACCGCCACCGAGAGTTGTCTTGGAAGTTGCCCGAGACGATCCCTCAGTACTTCGATCAGGTCGTGTGTCAGCGCATTGCCTTCGACACGCTCGATTCGCTCGCGGAATCCCTCAGGCGCGTCGTCGAAGTGGTGAAGTACGACCTCTTTCAATCCGAGCCGAGCTAATTGTGCTACGGCGTTGAATTGCGGCGCGTGAAGCGTGACGTACGCGATCAATGGGAGTGACGGGTAGCGCTTCAGGATGCCAGCGACTGCCCCCACGTTCATAATCCCATCCGCTGCCGGGTCGAGGATTACGACACTGATGGGCTTACGGCGGATCAGGGATTCGAGCTCTTGCCATGATGAGGCAACAAAAAGTTCTGGCTCATCAGCGAGGACATGCTTGACGTGGGTGAGGAGCCGGGAGGGCAGGAACGCCGCAACGCTCAAATGGCGATCGCGCGCATGGTTCTACGAAATTGGCGTCAAAAGCTCGTCAGCGCGAGGGCAAATGATAAGAAAAGTGCTGTTTTTGATAGGAAACAGACATTTTCTGATAAGAAAACGCCCTTTTGGGGTTTACAGATGCCGGTACGTTGGGGGCGTGTTTAGTTCCGGAACGACCTCTCTCTTACTTCCTCAGGAGTTTTTCAAATGATCCGCCGCCTTCTCGCAGCATCCATCATCGTCGCCGCCGTCGTCCTCACCGCCTGTTCGGACATGACCGCCCCTAAGAGCGCCTGCCCGGTTGTAAACGGCTCCTCGACCTGCCTAGTAGCCCATTAGCGGACCGGCGGCTGCCGTGGTTTTCTTACGCGGCAGCCACCGCGGTCTTGCGCAGTTCGGACATTGCGCGAACGACGGCACTGACCTCCTCCGGCACCCAAGTAGGAGGCGCAACGAAGGGCTTGCTCGAGCGCGCAACTGAGTGAACCGCAGAGAGTGCGGACTGCGCTTTGAACGAGACCTGGTGGATCTGATTCGCGTCGGCAAATGAAATCGCCTCTTTAAGCGCGTCCTCGGATGCATCGCGGCGACCGAGCCGGTCCATGCCTTCGCCAAGGTAAAGCAGGTAATGCGCGCGCAGCCAGGGCGAGAGGCGCGCACTAGCCAGTTCGCGCGCGTACGAATCGAACGCTTCCGCCATCCCATCGATTGAGGCCAATTCCATCAAGTTGATCGTGCCGGTGGCCTGAACCATTTTATTCCGAGCTGTCGCGGCAAGTATGAGATGGGCATCACGCGCGGAATCGCGCAGGCCGAGCGCGGTGAACATCGCCGCGATATCCTCAAGAACGGAATCGCGTTCGGCGGGACTCTCGGTGAGGCTGAGCGCCTCATGCGCGAGCTTGATGCCTTCCGAATTGTCACCCTTATGATGGGCCAGTGCTGCGCGGCTGTGCAGCGCAATCGCCTGCACTTGCGGCAATTCCTGATCGCGCGCCTGGACCAGCACGTCGTCCAGAATCGTCTGCGCCTGGGGCAGATTGCCCTTGGCCATGTAAGTGTTCGCGATACCAACCTGCACCGTTAACACGCCCTGACGATCGCCAAGCGTGTCCGCGATATAGGCAGCTTGCGAATACGCGCGCGCCGAAATCTCCCAATCACCATTGCGGCGTGCGGCGCCGCCCACGGCCACGTGCGCCTCGACGGCGAGCTTCGGATTCCTTTCTGGAGCGGTCATCTTGGCCACCGTCGAGAACACATCAATCGCGAGTCCCCAAGCCGCCTGGTAGTCCAGCGCGCGCCCGTACGCCAGCAGCGACGCGGAAACCGTATCGTCGATCTTCCGGCGCGTGGTCACTTCCTCGAGCACGTGGGTGAGGACGCCCCGAACCGGGTCACCCTCGCCGACTGCCTCGATCGCGGTGCGCACGCTGTGCAGCTGCGCCCAATTCGCAGGATCAACGGATGAGCCTGAATCCGTATAGGCGTCGACCAGACGCAGGACTGACAGCCCGGCGAATACTGCTCGCCAGGAGGCACTGTCCTCCTGCATCGAACCCAGTGTGTCGAAGTAACTCTGATGACGAATCATAGGCCTTTTTTGGGCGTAATTTGGTGCATTAAAATGCCATGATTCGCCCAAATAAGAAATGCCTGTTTCGTATCACCGTAGGGGCGTTTTCATGTCACCTTCGGCGAGTTAACCCCCGCCAGAGGCCATTAACGCGACAAGGGGATCCGGTCCCTCAGCAGGCGCTCAACTGGGGGTATATACCAGTCCGCGAGGTCAAACCACCATGCATCCGGGCGCATTTTGGTGGTCCGGATTCGTCTGTGAACCCCGATGATTTTTCGGGGTTCATACAGCCAGACGGCGGGCGCGTCATCGTTGATAACAGCGACAGCTCTGGTGAATTTTTCACGCGCAGTGGCGGAGTCCGCCCATAGCGCGCTGTCGAGCAAGGCGTCAAATCTCGGATTGCTGTACGAGCTATAGTTGACGCCGTTCTTGCCGATACCATGAGTGGTCCACGCGTCCCTCATTCCGTCCGGGCTTGACCCCATCGTCCAGCTGCTGAGCGCGGCATCGAATGCGCCGTGGGCTTCCCTGTCGCCCTCTGTGGATGTCTCGAGCTGTTCCAGCTGGACGCGAATTCCCATGCGGCGAAGCTGTTCCTGGAGCAGGGGTCCCATTCTGATTCTGTTCATGCTCGAGGTCGGGATGATAAGACTGAAGGCGAGGTCTCTTCCGTTCTTTGTTCTCTGTCCGTCTGCACCGCGACGGATCCAGCCGAGGGAATCGAGTACGCGGCTGGCCCGCGCAGAATCGAATGGAAGCTGCGAGCCGCGCGGATCAGTCGTCTGGTAAGCCCGCACGATCGGGCCGACGGGCACCAGCGCAAAGGTGTCGAGCACGCTTCGCACAAGCGTGGAGCGATTGATGGACATCGTTATTGCCCGGCGCAGCTCGCGGTCGCCGAAGAGCGGGTGTGGACGGTCCTTGTTGGCGGGATCGCGAAGATTGAACCGCAGAAAGGCGTAGTCCATTCCCGGCAGCGTGATTATCCCGAGGTCCCTCGCACGCGCGAGCTGACGCAGATTCTCCGGGCGGAGCGCATCGAATAGATCAGCGTTTCCGGCGAACAGCTTCGTGACTGCCGTCGTGAAATCCGGCGAGATGCTCCAGATTACGCGGTCCAGCGTGGCCCGGCCGCGATAGTTGGAAGTATCAGCGACGATCTCCACGGAAGCGCCCTTGTCCCACCTTCGCAGGCGGAAGCGTCCTGTTCCAATCGGGGAAGGCGCTCTCTCACGCAATGAGGCAACCGGAATTCTCTCGAGCTGATGCGCGGGAAGGATCAGCATCTGCGCAGCGGCATCCAGGAACTGCGTCGGCGATCTCGCGTGAAACCAGAACATGGCCGTGAGTGAATCGCTGACGGTTACGGAATCGATGTTCGCCAGCTCGGTGCTCAGTCTGCCGCCGAGCGCGGGATTTTTGTTGAGCGCGAAAGTGAATCGAACGTCTCGCGCGGTGACACGTCGACCATCGTGCCACTTCGCCCGTGGATTGAGGTGAAACGCCAGCGTCAGCGAGTCGCCGGACCAGTGCCAGCGGTCCGCGAGCGCAGAGCGAAATCCTTTTTCGTTCCTGGTGTTGAGGTCCGGGCCGACGTCAGCGAGATAATCGTAAAGCTGCTCGGTGATTTGCTTCGCTTGCGTGGTGATGCCGAAAGGAGGGAAAAGCGTCCCGGGATCCGCGGTCGTTGTTATGACCAGCGTGCCTCCTGAATTGGCGCGACCGGTTCCAGGCGCGCCCTCAGTACAACCCCCAATGAGTAAAACGAGAGCGATGACACCGATTTTTTTCATTGACGAGAAGGTAGCGCTGTCAGCCTCGCGGGGAAGGTATTAACTCAAGGTGATAGAAAACCGACAGTTTGAGACACAAAACCGACATTGACCCTCTTGCCCCGTTTAATGAAGTCTCAATCACATGGCAAAATCGGCCTCCAACCGGACCGATGCGATGCCCACCTTTCAGGTGGCTCAGTTGCATCAAGGTGGCCTGGACGTAATCATCGTCCCGGTCGACCGGTCTTTCGGAAAACGATCGCCCGCGGAACAGGCCCGCATTCAGGAGGCGTTCCAGCGGAGCGCAATCGCCGTGGAGATGCGCGGCGTCGTGGTTCCTGTCTGGGAAGATGCCTCGGGAAGAATGGCATTTCGTGCTCCCCCGCCTTTGCACGATTTCCTCAAGAGCATAGACATGGTCTATGTTGCGACCGCACTGAATCGAACACTGAGTCTCGAGTCGCAGTAGCTCTCGCGCGTCTCGTGTTGCGACGCGGTTGAGATTCAAGGATCATTTCTCGGATCGCGCGGGCATCTACGCCGCGTACCGTCCGCTATATCCCGAGGGGCTGTTCGAGTTTGTCGCGGGCCTGACGCGAGAGCATCGTGTGGCTCTCGATTGCGGAACCGGGAATGGCCAGGCCGCCGTCGGACTCGTGCCGCATTTCGATCGGGTCATCGCCACGGATCCGAGCGCAGAGCAGCTAAGCAACGCCACTCGACACGAAAGGATCGAGTACCTTGTCGCGCCCGCGGACTCGAGCGGACTGGCCGCGCGATCGGTCGATCTCGTCACCGCGGCGCAGGCGCTCCACTGGTTCGATGCCAAATCGTTCTTTGCGGAAGCAAAGCGAGTGCTCGTCAATGACGGCGCGATCGCCATCTGGGGATACGGCGATCCGATTCTCGACTCGACAACGCTCAATAGAATGCTGCACGCATTCAACCATAATATGCTGGAGCCATACTGGTTTCCCGAGCGAAAACTCCTGCTGGACGGCTACAGGGATATTCCGTTCCCGTTCGACGAGGTGACGGTGCCCAGGATCGAGCTCGCGATGCGATGGAACCTCGCTGCGCTCGCCGGCTATCTGCGAACCTGGTCGTCGACCGCCCGCTACGTCGCCGAGCACGGGGTCGATCCCGTCATTGCGGTTGAGCGCTCGCTGGCGGCGGACTGGGGGGATCATGGCGCCCCGCGACTCGTTCGTTGGCCGTTACACATTCGCGCGGGAACAATTCCGATGCACGCTCACGCCAGCGGCAATCGTGGGAGTTGAATCGCGGGCGGACAGCGGCAATTATCCGCATGTGATTAATCCTTCCTTTCTTGAATAGAAACGCCTCCGCCACGCTCGCGCTGGCGCTCGCTGCGATCACTGTCATCGCGCCACGTGGCAGCGCGCAACACGAAGACCATGCAGTGATGCGGGACATGCCGGGCGATACGCTTGCCACCGCTCCTACGACTCCGAGTCGTCCGGTCTCGGACTCGGGTGCGATGGCAGACTCGCTCCTCGCGGTTTGCAAGCCGCATGTCAGCCATTCGATCGACGCGTACTCCACCTGCCTCGGGGACGGTATCGCATCGCTCTCGTCCGCCGGAAACATCGCGCTGGCGATGGGAACGCTCGACCGCATCATCCACAATGACCTGTCCCTCGTTCTGCTCGGGCATCCGCTCGCGCACGCGCTGGGATACGCGGTTCGATCCACGCCCGCGACCGCGACGCGCCTGCTGTCCGAGTGCGACGACCGCTATCAGTCTGGATGCTATCACGGAATCCTGCAGAGATACTTCGACGCTCGGATGGGGATGCCGATCGCCCAGAGCGTCCTCGTCGCGCCGTGCGACGGGCTGCGCGGCACCAGTGAGCAATTCAGGTTGTACGACTGTCTTCACGGGACCGGCCACGGTCTCATGATGTACCACAGCTATGACGTCAACGCGTCGCTCAAAGATTGCGATCGGCTCATGACCGACTGGGACGAGCGGAGCTGCTACAGCGGCGTGTTCATGGAGCACAACATGGGGGCCAGCATGCAGCTGTTCGGCGCCGGGAAGTTCGGGATGCACCGGCACTCGATGCCCACAGCAACCGTCGTTTTGTTCAAGGCCAACGATCTTCATTATCCCTGCGATGCAATTCCGGCTCGCTACCGGCGCGAGTGTTACGAGCTGCAGGCAGATCTCATTCTCCCGGCGGTTAAACAGGACTATAAACGAGCGAGCGCGGTGTGCGACGCCGCCGGCACTGCGGATCTCGTACAGGCGTGTTATGCGGGGTTGGGCAGAAACGCGTCCGGGGCGTCGGCGTTTCAGTACGCCGGCATCAGGAAGAGGTGCGATCAGGCTTCACCGGCCGGCGTTCCGTTCTGTTATGAGGGCGCGGTGCGACATCTCGCGTACGCGCCGAGCGAACTTCCACGCGGCGTAGCCTTCTGCAAGTCTCTCCCCCAAGGGGAAAGCCGATCACGTTGCTGGGACGGTGTCGGGCTCCAGGTCGCAGGATTTTTTTCGGACCAGACATCGCGACAGCGAGCGTGTCAGTCGGACGGACCACGTGACGTTGCGGCTTGTGTCGAAGGAGCCGGAGTTACTCAGTCGCCACCAGCGAAGAATCGGCGGTAGCGCAGCGGCTTGTACGAACTCATTGGCGAAGCATTCGGGCTCGGCGCAGATTGAAATAAGTGGCGGGTGTACGAATTGCTTTCGGACGAGGAAACGATGCGCGTCGAGACAGTAGAAACTACGGCCGCGGTGTATTGGTGCGAAGGTGGATAAGCGAAAGATCGGATCGCTCGAAGTCTCGGCTGTCGGCGTCGGATGCAACAACTTCGGTGGGCGGATCGGTGAGGCGCAAACCGAGGAAGTAATCGAGGCAGCATTCGAACAGGGGATCAACTTCTTCGATACCGCCGACATGTACGCTGACGGCAGGAGCGAGGAGCTGATCGGCCGCTTCCTAGTCGGAGGTGGCCACCGGTCCGCAGCGATCATTGCCACCAAGTTCGGCAACCAAATGCCCGGACAGGGTCACGGTGCACGCCCGGAGTATGTGAAGAAAGCTTTCGAAGCCAGTCTCAGGCGACTCCGTACCGATTACATCGATCTGTATCAGCTGCACCTCCCCGACCCGGATGTCCCAATTGCGGAAACTCTGGGCGCTCTCGACGATCTGGTAAAGGCGGGCAAGGTGCGCGAGATCGGTTGCTCTAACTTTTCAGCTCGGCAGCTACGGGAAGCGCAGGAGGCGGCCCAGGGGCTTGGGTCAGCGAGGTTCGTGAGCGTTCAGAACGAGTACAATCTTCTTCATCGAGACCCGGAAGAGGAAGGCGTGCTGGCCGAATGCGAGCGGCAGGGCCTTGCGTTCCTCCCATTTTTCCCGCTCATGAGCGGGTTGCTGACTGGAAAATACAGAAAGGGCGCCCCTATTCCCCAAGGCACGCGCGTGGCGAAGTACGAGCGCTACCGCAAGCTTCTCACTAACGAGAATCTCGACAGGGTGGAAGCGCTCATCGCATACGCCGAATCACGTGGTCACACCATCCTCGAGCTTGCGATATCGTGGCTGTTGGCTCATGGCGTAGTTGCGTCAGTGATTGCCGGGGCATCTTCGGCTCAACAGGTACGCGCGAACGTTGGCGCCGCCGGTTGGAGGCTTGGCACAGCGGAGCTCGAGGAGATCGACGCGCTGCTCAGCCGTGAGGCGGGAAACGCGACGGCCTGACTAAATTGCAACTTCCATTTCGAGAAGAACCGCCACTAGCAGCGGGTAGGACGGGCGGGTTCGAATATTCACGACGACAATTGGAGCAACAGTGAAAAACACAATTCTTTCCACGATTGCAGTCTTGGGACTCGCCGCCGCGGCGCCAGTCGCGCAGGGCCAGAGTTACAATCCATTCCAGATCGGTGCATCAGGCGGAATTGCATTCCCGACAGGTGATCTCGGCACTGGAACCAACACCGGCTACAACATCGCAGTCGCAGTCGGCTACAGGCCTCAAGCGATGCCGATTTCCCTGCGCGCGGAAGCCGCGTATAACCAGTTCGGATTCACGAATGGCGGCGGGAGCATAAACATTCCCTCTTTTACCGGAAACGTGCAGTATGACCTGCCCTTGGGCATGTCCTTTACTCCCTACGCGATCGGGGGAGCCGGTCTGTATCGTTTAAGCGCAGGCTTCAATGGCGGGGCCAGCACCAGCGCGGAAAATGACTTCGGGTTCAACATCGGTGGTGGCATCAAGATTCCGTTGAGCACGAGCTTCGAGACTTTCATCGAGGCACGCTACAACAGGGTTAGCACCAGCGGCAACGCAGCGACCTTCATTCCAGTCACCGTCGGAATAATGTTCTAGGCGACACCACAGGAAAAGAAATGGCCAGCCTCGTCGGCTGGCCATTTCTTTTTACTACGGATTGAGGACTGCGAACCAACTGCCACTCCGAACTGCGGACTAATTGAGGACTGCGGACCTATTGCGAACTGCGGACAACAACCAGACCAATTCGGATTTGTCGTTAGTCCTCACTTCGTGGTAAGTCCTCGATCCGCAATTACTCCGCAGTCCTCAATTAGTCCGCGATTCGCAATAGCAGTTAGTCCGAAACCCTCAGCAGTTAGTCCGCAACTCGCAGCCTACTGTACCGCGTTGACCATGTCGAAGATCGGGAGGTACATCGCCACGACCATGCCACCGACGACAACGCCGAGGAACACGATCATGATCGGCTCCAAAAGCGAGAGCAGGTTGCTCACCGCGGCATCGACCTCTTCGTCGTAGAAATCAGCGATCTTCGATAACATTTCATCGAGACCGCCTGTCTGCTCACCAACCGCGATCATCGAGATGACCATGGGCGGGAAGACTTTTGACTTCTGGAGCGGCTGAGCGATCGTGTCACCGCCGGCGATCGAGGAGCGGGATTGCATGATCGCATCCTGAATGACGCGGTTGCCAGCCGTCTTCGCCGTAATCTCGAGTCCCTCGAGAATGCTCACGCCCGAGCTGATAAGCGTGCCGAGCGTACGCGTGAAGCGCGACACAGCGGACTTGCGCAACACGTCGCCAAGGACCGGGAAGTGAAGCATGGCCCGGTCGATCACGAGCTTTCCACTCGGCGTAGCATAGTACTTCTTGAACATGTACCCGCCGGTGATGATTATGGCGCCAATCACCCACCAGTAGGACCTGAGGAAGCCCGAGGCTCCGATGACGATTCGGGTCGGCAGCGGCAGCGCCTGGCCCGCCGACGCGAACATGCCGGCGAACACGGGGATGACGAAAATCAGGAGGACCACGACCGCGATGGCCGCGACGCTCATGATGACCGCCGGGTAAATCATCGCGCCCTTCACTTTTCTCACCAGCGCGTCGTTCTTTTCAAGGAACGTCGCGAGGCGGAGCAGGATCGTGTCGAGAATACCACCGGCTTCGCCGGCGGCCACCATGTTGACGTAAAGGTTTGTGAACGCTCTCGGGTGCTTGGAGAGCGCGTCGGCAACGGTGTTACCCGACTCGACGTCGAACACCACTTTCCTGGTGACTTCCGCGAGCGCCTTGTTGTCCGTCTGCTCCGCGAGAATCGTGAGGGCCTGCACCAGCGGCAGACCCGAGTTGATCATCGTGGAGAATTGGCGGGTGAAGATGACGACGTCGCGCGTCTTGATCGACCCGCGGCCGATCTTCTTCGCGGCGTCCTGGTCGATCTTGACGACGCTGAGCCGCTGTTTTCTGAGCTGCGAGATGACGTCGTCGCGCGAAGCCGCATCGATCGTAGCCGTGCGGAGATCGCCGTTGAACGCTCTCGCCGTATAGGTAAACGTAGCCATTTGCTAATCCTCTTTAACGTCTTGCCGGGGAGCCCGACGCGGGCCCACGGGTAGCTGCCGCCTTTCCGGCCGGCGGCTGGCCGGTTCTGCCTTCATCTGCCGGATCCAGCTGTCCAATCATGCGCTGGAACTCGACGGGGTCGCCGCTCACTCGCAGGCACTCGTCTGCCGTGACTTCGCGGTTCATGTACAGGGCGTACAACGCATCGTTGAGCGTCTGCATACCCCACTTCTTTCCAGCCTGCATCGACGAGTAGATCTGGTGGACCTTGTCGTCGCGAATGAGGGCGCGGATTGCCGGAGTGACGACCAGGATTTCCGCGGCCATTACGCGGCCCTTCCCCTGTGCTTTCGGCAACAGCGTCTGGGTGACGATTCCCTCCAGCACGAACGCGAGCTGGGCCCTCACCTGCGACTGCTGGTGCGACGGGAAGACGTCGATGATACGGTTGATCGCTTCGGCAGCCGAGTTGGTGTGGAGCGTGGCGAACGCGAGGTGACCCGTTTCGGCGATCGTCAGAGTCGCGGCGATCGTCTCCAGGTCCCGCATTTCGCCGACCAGGATGATGTCCGGATCTTCGCGGAGCGCGTACTTGAGCGCGTTGGCGAACGATTTCGTGTCGCTGCCGATCTCGCGCTGATTGATGATGCAGCTCTGGTGCTTGTGGATGAACTCAATCGGATCTTCAACTGTGATGATGTGACCCTTACGCTCACGATTGATCTTGTCGATCATCGCGGCGAGGGTCGTCGATTTGCCCGAGCCGGTCGGACCGGTCACAAGCACGAGTCCGCGCGGCTTTTCCGCCATCTTGGCGATCGAGCCGGGCAGGCCGAGCTGATCGAAGGTCTTGATCGCGAACGGGATCTGTCGCACGACCATCGACACGCAGCCGCGCTGCTTGAAGACGTTGCCACGGAAGCGCGCGAGATTCTGGATTCCGAACGAGAAATCGAGCTCGTCCTCGAGCTCGAACCGCTTCTTTTGCTCTTCGGTCAGAACCGAATAAGCCAGTTGCAGCGTGTCCTTCGGCGCGAGCGAATGCTCAACCGATGAGTTTGTTATGTCGCCATCGACGCGAAGCTTTGGCCGCTCTCCGGCCACAATGTGCAGGTCGGAAGCATTGCGAGAGACCATCTCCTCGAGCAGCGCGCGGAGATTGATGCCTGCCTGCGGCTTCGGCGGTCCGGATGGAGACGAAGTGTCTATGAACGGTAAAGTCATCGGTTATCGATTCGAGTGTTGAGGATCAATGCGCGGAGGTTTCGCGGACTACCTGCTCCAGAGGACAGATCCCCTTGAGTACTTTCAGCCAGCCGTCCATGCGGAGCGTGAGCATTCCCTCCTCGATGGCGACCTTCTGAATTTCTGCGGCGCCCGCACTCTGCATGATCAGCTTTCGGAGCGGGGGCGTCATGTTCATCACTTCGTAAAGACCTTGTCGTCCTTTGAGACCAGTGCCATCGCACTGCTCGCATCCCCTCCCTCGAAAAACCGGGAGGTCTTCCATCTTGGTGTCGAGCGTGATCTGGTCCATGAACGGCTTGGCAGCCTCGGTTGCGCGGGTTTTCGCATCGCGAAGAGCCATGTCCGTGAAATGCATATCGCGCATCGTGATTCCGCCCCCGATCTTGGCACCCGCGATCTCTGCCTTGTCCATCTTGTACGCCTCGGCGCACTTGGAGCAGACACGACGGACCAGCCGCTGGGCAAGAATCAGGTTCAACGCGGAAGCCACGTTGAAGGGCTCGATACCCATATCCATAAGACGCGTGACGGTCTCCGGGGCCGAGTTCGTGTGCAACGTCGAGAGCACGAGGTGACCGGTTAGCGCGGCCTTGATGGCAATGCCGCCGGTTTCCAGATCTCGAATTTCTCCCAACATGATGATGTTAGGATCCTGACGAAGGAACGCCTTCAGCGCCGCGGCGAAGGTCATGCCGATGTCAGTGCGGACGAGCACCTGATTGATTCCAAACAGGTTGTACTCGACCGGATCTTCCGCCGTCATGATGTTGACGTCGATGTTGTTGATCTTGGAGAGAGCCGAGTAAAGCGTCGTGGTCTTACCGGAACCTGTGGGGCCGGTGACGAGCACCATCCCGTAAGGGTTGGAGATCGCATCCATCAGCTCGCGCTCGGCGCGGGGCTCGATGCCGAACGTCCCGAGGTCGAGCGTCAGGTTGCCCTTGTCGAGAATACGAAGCACGACCTTCTCGCCGAACAACGTCGGGAGGGTGGAGACACGGAAATCGATGACCTTGCTTCCGATCTTCAGCTTGATGCGCCCGTCCTGTGGTACGCGACGCTCGGCGATGTTCAGGCTCGCCATGATCTTGAAACGGGAGATGAGCGCGGGGCGCATCTTGATTGGCGGCTTCATGATCTCCTGAAGCGCTCCATCGATGCGATAGCGAACACGCAGCTCCTTCTCGAAGCACTCGAAGTGAATATCCGAAGCGCCCCTCTTGAGGGCGTCGGTCATGATCGCGTTGATAAGCTTTACGACCGGCGCTTCGTCGACAAGAGAGGCGCCATTGTCCGCCGTGGCGTCGTTTTCGCTCTCGAGAACCTCGATGTCGTCCTCGGCGATGTCCGCGAGGAGGTTCTCCATCTGCGCTTCGCCCGAGGCGTAGAACTTCTCGATCGCGTTGCGCAGAGTGAACTCGCCAGCGATGACCGGGAAGATGTCGAGGCGGGTGATGAACTTGATGTCGTCGAGCACCGACATGGATGCGGGATCCGACATCGCGACGGTGAGCGTTCGGCCATCCCGCTTGAGGGGAAGGACGCTGTGCTTCAGCGCAAGCTCGCCGGGAATGAGCTTGGCGATGCGCGGATCGACCTGAAACTTGGTCAGGTCGACGGCGGGCATCTTGTGCTGGCGCGCGAGCATCCTGGTGAGGTCGGTTTCCTTAACGTAACCGAGCTTGACCAGGTTGTAGCCGACGCGGGTGCCGTTGTGTCTCTGCTCTGTAAGAGCTTTGTTGAGCTGGTCTTGTGTGACCAGCCCTTCTCTCAGAAGCAGATCGCCGATTCTCGGCGTTTTGGCGGCAGGAGCTGTCAAGGACGCATGTCCCTCCGGTGAGGCTTCCTGCGTGCTTTTGGCACTTCGGATGGCCTGGATATGACTCTGTTTGTAGGACGCGGAACCAACGAGAAGGTTACCGTTGAATCGAGCTTTGCTACCATAGATGGGCCGATGCCTTTTACCCGACTCAATCCTTCCATAGAGCCGAACGGGCCGAGGGAATCGCGATCAGCGACGATACGTTTGGCGAGAGCGGGTCCGATATGTCGGAGTGCCTCGATTTCCTTCTCGCTGGCGACGTCCAGGTCCACCGGTCCGGTTGGCTTTGGAGGCGCCTTTTGCTTTCGCTCTCGCTTTGGCTTCCGGAGCCCAGAACGGCGAGCGGAGTCCGCCGCTTTTATCTGGGCTTCAAGGGCCGAGCGGGCTCGGGAATCGGTTGGAGAGCTGCCGTGCAGGGTTCGGTAGGCGCGGTTTGACACGCCAAGAACCAGAACCACCGAGAAAAAAAGGAGCGCCTTGCGCTCGGCAGGGGTCGGCATGACCGACCCTAGCCACGATCAGGCGGACTTCGTTACCGAAGCCGCGCGACTCGGAGCATACTCTTCCATCGAGGTGGTGAGGAGCAACGTCGCGAGAACCAGAACTCCCGCGATCACGAACGGAAAGCCGAGGCCCAGGCGATCCATGGCAACGCCTGCCGCAAGCGGGAAGATGACCCTCGAGACACCGCCAAAGGTGTGCTGGACCCCCATGTACAACCCTCTCTGCCTGGTCGGGACGACTCTGGACAGCATCGCGGTCACGCAGGGGAAGACAAAGGCCGTGCCGAGCGGCATGAGGGTCAAGGCAATTAGAAGTGTTAGGTAAGAGTGTACCGCCGCGATCAGTGCCAGGCCAAGCGCCAGTAGCACAAGTCCAAGCCGCGTGAGTCGAACTTCCCCAAGCCATTCGATCATGCGGCCAAGGATTCCGGCGCGGACGAAGACCCCCATTCCGCCAAGGTACATGACGAAATAGCCGACATTGCCTTCGTTGATTGGGAGCCGATTGGCCAGCAGCAGAGGAAGGGTCGGCGCGGTGCCGTAGAAGGCGCCGATCGCGATCGCGTAAATCCAGATCAGTCG
>Ga0137416_10000417_pt1 | contig 19798 bp, 16 predicted proteins | sample CZODoug3_1_1_16f_FD_108282 | JGI IMG/M metagenome (GOLD analysis project Ga0137416, IMG submission 108282) | Vadose zone soil fungal communities from Angelo Coast Range Reserve, California, USA - CZODoug3_1_1_16fungal (Illumina Assembly) | ecosystem: Environmental > Terrestrial > Soil > Vadose...
TCGGCCGCCAGCCAACAAAACCCAGACCGACATCTCGATAAAGGTCGGGTAACTAGTGGTCAGCCTTGGTTTCGTAGCGCCGGGACCCCGGCGCTACGCTGAAATGGCTGACGACACAAGACTCAAGACTGATGACTGCCTCTCTAGCTCTTTATGCTCTTCGATTCCGCGTCCCAGGTCACTGCGCTCTTTCGGAAGTACGATTGATTCGACATATGACACGCCAGTGCTGCGTGATGACCGAACACTGCATCCTCCACCACCGTCTTTCGCGTCCGCACCGCCTGGAAGTAATTCCATAAGTGTGGTTTTTCCTCGTCCCAGGAAACGCTACGATAACTGAACCCCTCCATGGCCGGTTCCTTGCCCGGCGTGGCATCGTGTTCCTGGTGCCATTTCTTGAAATACTCCTCGCGCATGGCACGCGGAAAACCCGAGGCGTAATAGCTGGGACCCGTATCCACGCCTGCTTGCGGAGTGTAGGTGAGATTGAATTCGGTCAGTTCCAGGATGCCTTTCGAACCCTGAAAGCGGTAGGTTTCCGGAGTCTCCGTGCCCAGACTCAGCCGCATGTAAACCGGAACCTCGCCGTACTCAAACAATGTGCAGTGCACGTCCGGCATGTTCCGGCCATCCTTCCAGCGCAGGATTCCTCCCATGGCCATCGCTCGCTTGGGCGGCTCATTGATACCAAGCACATATTGCATGCCACTCACCAGATGCACCAGCAGATCTCCGGCCACGCCGGTCCCATATTCCTTCCAGCAACGCCAGCGCGCGAAGATCAAGGGATCGAAGTCCCGCTTGGGTACGGTTCCCTGCCAGGTATCCCAATCCAGCGTCTGTGGCGAGAGATCAGTCGGCGGCGGATATTCCCAGGCCCCGGTTGGATCGTTACGCCCGAGCGATCCCTCCACCAGCATCAGATCGCCGAGCACTCCCTGCGTCACCAATTCCTTGGCTTTGGCGCAGATGACCGAACTTACACGCTGCGAGCCGACCTGTACGATGCGTCCGCTTTTCTTTGCTGCCGCAGCCATCTCCACGCCCTCGGCGGCGGTATGGGACATCGGTTTTTCGATGTAGATATCCTTGCCCGCGCTGACCGCGTCCACCACAATCTGTTTGTGCCAGTGGTCCGGAACGGCGGCGACGATGCAATCAATGTCCTTGTTCTCCAGCAATTCGTGATAGCGCCGGGTGGTAGGTAGATTGGGGCGGACAATCTCCTTGGCCAGGGTATGACGTCCGTCATAAAGATCGCAGGCCGCGGCGCATTCCACTCCCGGCAGTTCGATCGAGTTGGTAAGCAGTCCCGATCCCTGCATTCCGATCCCGATCATGCCAAAGCGCACCCGATCGCTGGGTGCCATGGCTTGCGGCAGGGACCAGAGCGGGTCGGGATCAAGCAGGATGGTCTTCAGGCCAAGCGACGCCCCGGCGGCAGCCGCGCCGATTCCAATGAATTCACGACGGGAGAAGCGATTCCTATTCATCTTCGTCCAGCCTCCAGACTGAATTGCAGGATTTGAATATTTAAAGGCTTGAACTGCGGAACTTGCAACCACCTATTTCTTCAGCATCTTGATCGCGACTTCCTTGAAGAATACGACGTCATTGTCGCTATGATTCTGCAGGCCGATGTAGCCCTCCTGCGGACGCGGCCCACGTTCCGGCTCGAAATCGAACTTCTTGGCCGGCACTGGATTGCCCTCGGTAAACTCGGTCACCTTCACCCCGTTCAGTACCACGGTTGTGTGCGGACCGTCCAGGGTAATCTCCATGATGTTCCACTCCGGCCCGGGCTTGCCGGGGCGGGCCAGCGGCTTGGTCAGCGAATACAGCGTGCCGGTCACGTGATAATCGTCCTCATTCGATTTCTCTGGCTCATTGTCGATCTGCACTTCGTAACCGTAGTGCACCGGCATCCAGGCCTCGCGGGGCTCGATGGGAATGCGGATGTAGACTCCGGAGTTATCGTTCTGATCGCGCATCTTGAACACCACACGGATCACGCAATCGCCCAGCTTTCCTCCCGTCCAGTAGAGCAACCCCATCCCGCCATGCGTGTGGATCAACCCATCTTCGACGGTCATCTCGCCGGGGCCAACGTGCTTCCACCCCACCAGATCTTTCCCATCAAACAGCTGTTTCCACTCGCCCGACTGAGCTGGCGCGGCCGGAACCATGGCCGCCAGCACCGCGGCCGTGACCACGACGACTAATGCCCAACGCAATCGCATGATAGCTACCTTTCGAAACCGGAGAAATATACACCAAACCGCTAAGAACCAGGGCGTAAGGCTAAGTCCTTATTATCCGAGTGCCTACCGCCAGCGATGCGCAGAGCCGGAACGCGCCTTACGCATTACCGAAGGTCATTAATGCCGGAGCAAACAACGGGAAACCTGCATCAAATAAAGATATAATATTCCGGTAGCCGCTAGAGCAGGGATTAATTCCTCTTCCAAAGAAGATCAAAACCGATGTCGATAAAGACCAAGGCCGCAATTGTGATTTCCTCCGCCGCTGTTCTGCTGTTCATGGCGGTGGGTGGTTTGGATGGCGTTCGCGCCTCCAACAACGATGGCTCGTACCGGCAGCTGCAAGTGTATAGCGAGGTGCTTTCGCGAGTGCGCAGCGAGTATGTCGAGGAGCCCAACATTCCCGCTGTGACTGACGGGGCACTGCACGGTCTGCTCGAATCGCTAGACTCGAATTCCAGCTATCTGACAGCCGCTGAGTTCAAGGAGTTCAAGTCCAATCAAACCGAAGCCAAGGGCGAAATCGGAGCGGCGGTTTCCAAACGCTTCGGCTACGCCGCCGTCATCTCGGTCATTCCCGGAGGTCCGGCCGATAAAGCCGGCATTCAAGCCAGCGATATCTTTGAAGCCATCGAGGGCAAGAGTACGCGCGAAATGTCGCTCGCGGAAATCCACAATCTTCTGCAGGGTCAACCTGGCTCGAACCTGAACGTAGCCGTGGTTCGGGCCCGTCGCGCAGAACCGCAGAAGACAGTGATCACGCGGGATATCGTCAACGTGCCGGCGGTGACCGACAAAATGGTCGAGGATGGCATCGCGTACATCCACGTGGACGCTTTCAACAAGGGCAAGGCGCAGGAAGTCGCGGCCAAAGTCCGCGCGTTGCAGAAGTCGGGGGCCAAGAAGCTGATCCTCGACCTGCGTAACTGCGCCGAGGGTGACGAATCGGAAGGCATCGCTGTCGCCAACTTGTTTCTCAATCACGGCACCATCACTTATCTGCAAGGCCAGAAGTATCCTCGAGAAGCATTCAACGCGGACGCCACCAAGGCCATCACCAATCTGCCCCTGGCGGTGCTGGTGAACAAGGGAACGGCCGGAGCGGCCGAGCTCGTGGCCGCGGCGGTTATGGAAAATGCCCGCGGCGACGTTGTGGGGGATAAAACCTTCGGCGACGGCTCGGTTCAGAAGACAATCCCGCTTCCCGATGGCTCGGCACTGATCTTGTCAGTGGCCAAGTACTACTCGCCCAGCGGCAAGGCGATTCAGGATAGTGCGGTGACTCCGAATATCGTGGTCGCCGATAGCGACGATGACGCAGCGCTTCCCGACGACGATGACAACGCCGTTCCAGCTGACGAGGAAAAGAAGCAGCCTCCACAGCAGGACGAACAACTGCACAAAGCCATTCAGGTGCTTAAAAGTAAGGCGAGTTAGACATGGGTCGTTGGTCGTTGGTCTGAATCGCGCGCCTCAGGCGCGCGATTCTGTTTGGCTCCTAAGGCGTCCGATAATAACCTCGTGTGTCGGCTAGAGACCAAAGAGTATTGGCCAACAACGGGCGACCAACGACGATTCATTCCTAGTGAAATTTCCGCTACAAGAATCAGCCGCGGCGAAAACTCCCGAAAGCAGGATGGTGGGCCGCCTGCTGATCGGCCTGATGGTGCTGGTGTCAGCTCTGGTTGGCGCCACCGCTGGGCTTCTACTGGTCTACTCGACCGATCTCCCGCAGGTGGACCAACTCGAGCACTACCGCCCCAGTTCCATCACCGAGCTTTACGACGATCAGGGACGCACCATAGGCTCCTTCGCGCTGCAGCGCCGGGTGGTCGCTGCCTACGACGACTATCCCCAGATCCTGCGCCAGGCGCTGATTTCCATCGAAGACAAGGATTTCTACCGGCACTGGGGCATCAACGTTTGGCGGATCGCGGGAGCGGCCTATCGCGATATCCGTTCGGGCGGCCGGGTGCAAGGCGCCTCCACCCTCACCATGCAGTTGGCGCGCAATCTTTTCCTCTCACCTGACCGCTCCTTTCATCGAAAGATTCAGGAAGCTCTGCTGGCAGTCCAAATCGAACGCCGCTTCACCAAGCCGCAAATCTTCACTCTTTACGCCAACCAGATCTACCTCGGTCACGGAGTGTACGGGTTCGAAGCCGCTTCCCAGTTTTATTTCAGCAAGCCTGCCAAGCAACTGAGCCTCGATGAAGCCGCCCTGCTCGCGGGTCTGCCTAAATCACCGTCCTACTACTCGCCGATCACTCATCCTGAGCACGCCCTCAAGCGCCGCAATCTGGTGATCAATTCCATGCTCGAGGATGGCATGATCACGGCGCAGCAGGCGGCAGGGGCTCGTGATCTGCCCCTCCGCCTGGAAGTGGCCCACGATCCCGATTCCCTGGCTCCATATTTCGTCGAGGAAATTCGGCGCTATCTCGAAGGCAAGTATGGCAGTGACCAGGTGCATGAAGGCGGCCTAAAGGTCTACACATCGCTGAACATGGATCTGCAACGTGCCGCTAACCGCGCCGTGTTCGAGGGCCTGGCCGCTTACGAACGGCGCCACGGCTGGAAGGGCCATCTCCAGAATGTTCTAACCCGAGAGGTGACACTGGCCAATTACCAGCACCCGGACTGGGATAGCGGACCCGAGGTCAACAGCTATGTCCACGCTGTGGTGGTAGCGGTCTCGCCAACATTAGCCACGATTAAATTCGGCCGCTACTCAGCCATCCTGGCGCCTGCAGACGTGGCCTGGACCCGTGGCAAGCTGCAGAACATCCTGCAACGCGGCGACATCGTTTACGTGAAGGCGCTTTCGTTGAACCCCGATGGCAAGGCGCGGGTCAGCCTGGAAGAGGACTCCGGCGCGCAAGGCGCGCTGGTTGCGATTGACAATGCCACCGGCGAGATCAAGGCCATGGTCGGCGGACGCGATTTCAATCTTTCCAAATTCAACCGTACGACCCAGGCACTTCGTCAAGTGGGGTCGTCCTTCAAACCCTATGTCTACACTGCCGCCATCGACCGCGGCGCCACTCCGGACGACACCATCGTCGACGCGCCAGTCACGTTTCCAACGCCTTCCGGCCCTCCGTACGAGCCGCACAATTACGACGAAAAGTTCGAGGGAACGATTACCCTTCGCCGCGCTCTGGCGCAGTCGCGCAACATCCCCGCGCTGAAGCTGGCTGATAGCGTCGGGATCAAGACCGTCATCGACTACGCCCATCGCTTCGGCATTACCTCCACCATCCCGCCTTACCTGCCCATCGCCCTGGGTGCAGTCGAAGTCACCCCCATCGAGCAGACTTCGGCTTTCAGCGTCTTTCCCAACGATGGTGTGCACATCAGCCCGCGTTACATCACCAAAGTGACAGACTATGAAGGCCGCACCCTGGAGGAAAATTTTCCCGACGTGAAGGATGTGGTCAGCGCCCGCACTGCGCGCACCATGACTTCCATGCTGCGGGAAGTGGTGCTGCACGGCACGGCGATCGCTGCGGCCAGCTTGAAATATCCGCTGGCAGGAAAAACCGGGACCACCAATAACTTTACCGACGCCTGGTTCGTCGGCTTCTCGCCGTCCCTAACCTGCGGGGTGTGGATTGGCTACGACGAGAAAAAATTTCTCGGCGCAAAAGAAAGTGGGGCCCGTGCCGCCTTGCCCATTTGGATGGATTTCATGAAGGTGGCGCTGGAGGGAAAAGACTCAGGAGAGTTCCAGCCGCCAGAGCCCACACCAAATTCAGCCCCGCGCGCAGTGGACACGCCAGATACAGCACCGCCGGAAGAAGAGACCCATTAGTCATCCCAGTCCGCGGGGGGCGAGTGGGAGCCGGCCTGGAGCGAAGTCGAAGGGACCCGTCCATGCCGAGCGAAAGCTCGGCCGTTTTACTTCTGCTTTAGCGCCGCAAAACTCTCATCCAGAATCCCGGCGGCCTCATCCACATCCGCATTCGAAATGTTCAAAGGCGGCGACATGCGGATCACATTGCCGTAAAATCCTCCCTTCCCCACCAGCAAGCCACGCTTACGCGCCTCTTCCATCAATGCGTTGGTGCCGGCGGAGGCCGGCTTCTTGGTCGTGCGGTCTTCCACCAGTTCCAGAGCCTGCATCAGCCCCATGCCGCGCACGTCGCCGATGATCGCATGCTTCGCTTGCAGTTCCTCGAGCTTCTGGCGGAAATACGCGCCCACGACCGCGGCATTCTCCCGCAAATCATCTTCCTCGATGATGTCAATCACGGCTTTGGCGGTGACGCTGGTGACGGGATTGCCTCCGAACGTCGAGATCGTCAGTCCCTGGAAAGAGTCTGCGATTTCGGGCTTGGCCACTGTCAGTCCGATCGGCACGCCATTGCCCAGTCCCTTGGCCGCGGTAATCATGTCGGGCTCAACTTCCCAATGCTCGATGCCGAACCACTTGCGGCCCGTGCGCCCCCAAGCGGTCTGTACTTCATCGGAGATGAAATCGCCACCGTATTGCTTCACGATACTGAAAGCCAGCTTGAAATACTCCTTCGGTGGCGTGATGAAACCGCCCACACCCTGAATCGGCTCCGCGAGAAACGCGGCAATACGACCCGAGGTTGAGAACTGAATCACGTTCTCAATATCTTTTGCACACGCGACTTCGCACTCGGGATATTTCAGTCCCAGCGGACAGCGATAGCAATACGGATTCATCGCGTGTACAAGTCCAACTTCAATCGTGCCCTTCCGCCAGGTGTTCATGCCGGTGAGTCCGCGGGTGAGCGACGAGCGACCGCTATAGCCGTGCCGCAGTGCCACCACTTCCAAGTTCCCGGTGTGCATGCGCGCCACCTGGATCGCGGTTTCATTGGCTTCCGTGCCGCTGTTAGTGAAATACGACTTTTTCAGCGCTCCGGGCGTGATCTGGGCCAGCTTTTCCGCCAGGTTGACCATCGGCTCATTGGGGAAACACGTCGACACGTGTTGCATACGGTCGATCTGCGCCTTGGTTTGCGAGATTACGCGCGGATTGCAGTGCCCCACGCTGATGGTGACAATGCCGCCGAAAAAGTCGAGGTACTTCTTGCCCCCCACATCCCACACGTGCTGCATGAGCGCGTGATCCATGGGAAGCGGATCGGAGTAGTAAGTCGACACCGAAGGGAAGATGTATTCCTTCTGCTTGCGATTGATTTCCTCGCGGCTCAAGCGCAACTTCTCAGCGGGAACAAAAGTAGTGCTCATGCTGGCACCTCGGGCGAACCTCTCATGGAGATTGCGACTGGCAACGTGATTCTTATTTGAGACTCACCATCATAAACCACTTCCCCCCCGGGCCCGGCGTGGCATTGTCTCCGGAAGCGCCTGGGCTCGGGCGCGGCTGCGAAATCGTTTCAGGACGGCGAAAATCTGTTCTCCATACAGCTGGGCCTTGCACTCGCCAAAACCTGAAATGCGCAGCAACTCGGGGATCGAACCCGGCCGCTTGCGGCAGACCTCATCAAGCGAGCTATCGTGCATCACGACAAAAGCTGGGACGCCCTGCTGCTTGGCCGCCGCCTGCCGCCATTCTCGGAGGTACTCGCGCAATTCGGAGTCAAAATCTGGAATTGCGGCCTTGGCCGCAGGCGCAGCCGGCGCCATCAACGCAGGCTGAGACCGCTGCGCCGTCTTGATCGACTTCACCAACCACTCGGACTCACACCCACAGGAGTCGCACGCGCCGCAGGTCTGCCACTTCGGATTCTCGCCAAAGTGCAAACAAATCTGCCGATGGCGGCAGCCCTTCGACTCGGCAAACCCGCGGATGGCATGGTAGCGCTGCCAGGCTCGCTGTTTCTCGGCCGGATCAACAATCTGATCGGCAAAGTAGGCCAGCAGCGCCGCATCCCGCTTCTGCCACAGCAGGATGCAATCGGCAGGGTGGCCGTCGCGCCCGGCGCGTCCCGCTTCCTGGTAGTACTGCTCGATAGATTTGGGCAGCGCGAGATGCACCACCGCCCGCACCGAAGCCTTGTTGATGCCCAGGCCAAAGGCGATCGTGCCTACCAGCACTCGCACTTCGTCCGACATCCAGCGTTCCTGGTTTTTCCTTCTCTCCGTGGCGTCCATCTTTCCGTGGTAGCCGATGGCGGAAATCTGCTGATCCTCGAGAAAATCAATCGTGTCTTTCACCTTGGCGATGGTCGGCGCGTAGACAATGACGCTACGGTCCTGGTAATTGCGCAAGGTGCGGAGCAGGAGGCTCGGTTGCTCGCCCGCCTTGCACTCCTTCACCAGATACCGCAAATTCGACCGGTGAAAACTGGCAATGTACTTGTGCGGATCACGCAGTTGCAGCTGGTGAAGAATGTCGTGACGCACCCGCTTGGTTGCGCTGGCCGTGAAGGCCGCGATAGGGTGGTCAGGAAAATGCGCGCGCAGCCGGCTCAGTTGCCGGTATTCGGGACGGAACTCATGCCCCCACTCCGAGATGCAATGGGCCTCGTCAATCGCGAAGAACGCGATCGGGACACTCCCCAGCCAGTTAATGGTGTCGGCACGCGCCAGCCGTTCCGGGGAAAGATACAGCAAGCGGAAATCACCGTGTGATGCCCGGCGCATCACCTGGGCTTGGATTTCGTTGGGCAAAGAACTATTCAACACCCCGGCCGGAATTCCCATCTGTGCCAGTTGCGCGGATTGGTCCTGCATTAGCGCGATCAACGGCGATACCACGACTGCCGTGCGTCCCAACATTACTGCTGGCAACTGGTAGCACAGAGATTTCCCGCCGCCGGTCGGCATCACCACGCAGGTGTCGCGTCCGCCTAGCAGGCTGCCCACAATGCTCTGCTGCAAAGGCCGAAACGTACTGTACCCCCAGTAACGCCGGAGCGCGGTAAGAAGGTCAGTCTCCGAGGGCGCGTTTACCGGAGCGATGTCGGTCTGGTGCATGGGGTACCTGAACCAGTATAGGTCGTCCGCACTACAAGAGAGCGTGCTCGAGCGGAGTTGGTCCCGAAGCGGATCAGATGACAGAGCATCAGTAGTTTATGCCCGCAGCTTGCGGAGCTTGACCGGCAACTCAAGTGACCCAAGTCTATAATCGCGATTGATGAAGTCCTTTTTTCGCCTGATTCTGCTGGCACTGGTATTGCTGGTTGTGGCTCTGGTCTCGGCGCTTACCGCCATGCGCCTGGCCATCCACGGCCATGAAGTCGTCGTCCCGGACCTGGTGGGCAAGAGCCCTGCGGCCGCTCGGATGATGGCTGAACAAAGCGGATTAGAAATCAACGTCGAACGCCAGTACTACAGTCCCATGGTGCCGGAGGGGAAAATTCTCTCCCAAGTTCCCCGCGCCGGGAGCCAGGTTCGGCGTGGCTGGCAGGTTCGCGTGGCCGAAAGCCTGGGCCCACAGCGCGTCGAAATCCCCAACGTAATGGGCCAGAGCCAACGCATCGCCAACATCAACATCCGCCGTCGTGGCTTGGACGTCGGCGCAATAGCGCAAATGCGATTGCCTGACGCCCCCGAGGGCCTGATCTTGTCGCAGGCGCCGCCACCCAACGCCAGCGGCGTCTCCGCTCCGAAAATCAGTTTGCTGGTCGCCGAACCCCCGCTACCGGAGGCTCTCCTGATGCCCAGCTTCGTCGGACAACCCCTGGGCAGTGTGACGCTGGCATTGCAGGAAGCCGGGCTGCGTCTGGGAACGGTGACAGCTGCCCCGGCGTCGCCCGAGAGTCCTCCGTCGGCGACGCCACCTGTGTCGCCAGCCTCTGCCCCATCGCCCGGCAGCATGATCGTCTCGCAAAATCCCGCCCCCGGAGAAAAAGTAACTGTTGGCGCCGCGGTGAACTTCGGGGTTCGGTAGCGGCAGCCTCCCGCCTGCCCGATGGGCGGGCGAGAACGCTCCTGACGCAGTCGCGGTGGTTCTCTGTCTTGGGTCGAGGCTATCGGTGGAAGCCGTGGCCTAGCTTTTTTGCAGGATGGCCACAAAGAATCCATCACACGCATGCAACCCGGGAATTGTTCTCACGAACGGCCCGCTCACCAGCGTATCAAGTTCCTTCCACGCCAATTCGCCCTCCGCCCGCAGTCGCTCCAGTTCAATCCGACCGTCGAGCGCATGGAATGAGGGTTCAGCGCCCAGCGCTTTTTCCACGACCGCCTCGTCCTCTTCTCGCTCCAGCGAACATGTGGAATACACCAGTCTTGCTCCAGCTCCGGCATGCTGCATGGCAGACTGCAGAATCGCCAGCTGACGCGCTTGCAGTTCGACGAGGTCCTGCGGCTTCCGTCGCCATTTGATTTCGGGATTGTGCGCCAAAGTGCCAGTGCCGGAGCAGGGCACGTCGGTCAGGATGCGATCAAAGGTTCCCACCGCCGTGAACTCGCGTACGTCTGAGTGGATGACTTCCACATTTCTTGCGGGCACCAATTTTCGCAGCAGTCGCGCGCGGTGCGGATGCAACTCGAGCGCAACGATGTTGGCCTCGGGATTTCGCTCGGCAAGGATCCGCGTCTTGCCCCCAGGGGCGGCGCAACAGTCCAGGATTCTCGAGCCCCTACCCACAAGCAGTCCGACCAGCTGCGAGGCTTCATCCTGAATTGCGACTCGCCCCTGGGCGAAAGCACGAGTCGCGCTAACATTGCCGGACCGAACCCGCCGTGCCGAAGTCAACAACTGGCCAGGAGCGAGATCGATGCCGTTCTGCTTCAATTCGGCTACCGTTTTAGAATCAGCCAGACGAACCGTGGTCTCCGGAGCCTGCTGGTCGTAGCGGCAGACTTCCCGCGCACGATCAAGGCCGAACTCGCGCACCCAGCGCTCTACCAACCAAAGCGGATGCGCCAATTCCTGCGACAGCTCCGCGGCGCTTTCAGGCGCTATCGTCTCAATTTTGTGATCTGGAGTCGCGCCGTTCGCCGCACAAGCCGCCGCCAGCTTGCGCAGCACGGCATTTGCAAAGGGCACCGCTGATTTCTTACGAGCTCGCTTCACCAGTTCGACACTCTCGTGCACCGCGGCACGCTGCGGTATGCGATCCAAAAACATCAGCTGATATCCACCCAGGCGCAGTGCCGTCAGCACTTCCAGATCGAGTTTCTCCACTCCCTTGGCTGAAAAGCGCTCGATTTCTTGATCCAGTCGTGACCGCCACCGCAGCACTCCCAGCACCAGTTCGGTGACCAGCCCATGATCAGCGGCCGAGAGTCTTGCGTATTGGCTGGAGTGCAACAGTTCAGACGCGTACGCGTCTTGCTGCTCGATGCAAAGCAGGACGTCAAAGGCTGCAGTACGAGCGGGGGAAGTGGACATGGATTCTAAGCAACTCAGTTATCTTTATTAGTAGTTGTTATTAGTATTAGTTCTCGGTTGCCAGTTGCGAAAAGCTTAGGGCACAATGCCAAGCTTCTCGCCTGGGCGTGGTTGATGGCCGTGGACGAAGTCAGACGCTGGCATCCGCTTCTTTCCCTCCATTTGCACTTCGAGCAGTTGAAGCGCACTTCCGCCGCCACACCCCACGAGCACCTCGCCGCCATCGACCGCGATTTCCCCTTCGGCCAGCGGGCGTTCCACCGCCCGCGCAACCCAGATGTGCAAATTCTTCCCGCGCCAGCTGGTGTACGCGCCCGGCCAGGGCTGGAAGCCCCGCAGGCGGTTCAGGATCTCTTTGGCGGTAAGGCGAAAATCAATCCGCCCATCTTCCTTTTTCAGCATGGGAGCCAACGTCGCATGGCCATGATCCTGTGGCCGCGGATGAATCGTGCCGGCCTGCAACCCGCGGACGGTTTCAACCATGAGGCCGGCTCCGATGGCGGCCATTCGCGGAGCCAACGTTTCGGCATTTTCTTGCTGCGCGATGGTGATTTCTTCCTGTAGCAAAATATCTCCGGTGTCGAGGCCGGCATCGATCCGCATGGTCGTCACACCGGTTACGCTTTCGCCGCGCGCGATGGTCCACTGAACTGGCGCCGCGCCCCGATACTTGGGTAGCAATGACGCGTGCAGATTGAGGTTGCCCAGCGGAGGCAGATCGATCATCCACGGTGGAATGATGCGTCCGTATCCCACGACAATAATGGCGTCGGGCTTGATCGCAGCGAGCTGAGCACGAAATTCTTCGTTGTTCTTGATCTTGTCCGGCTGGCTGACCGGCAATCCCAACTGCAGAGCCCGCTGCTTCACCGGTGAAGGTGCAAGCTCCATGCCCCGGCCTTTGGGTCTATCTGGCTGGGTCACCACCAGGCGCACAGCAAGGCCAGCCTCCACCAGTTTTTCCAGAGTGGGCACGGCAAACGCCGGCGTGCCGCAGAAAACGAGACCGGAAAGTTCGGGCATCAGACCTCGGGCGTCAAACCTCGGACATTGAGCTACGACCCTGATTCCAATAGCCGCGCGGTTGTACCCTGGGCCTGACGTCCGAGGTCCGGCGCACGCCCGAGCTCCTCACCATTCTCCCGCCTTCATCAGCTTGCGGATCTTGCGCTTCATAAAGTCGCGCTTGAGGACGCTAATGTGGGTGATGTAGAGCTTGCCGTTCAGATGATCGGTTTCGTGCAGGAAAGCGCGGGCCAACAAGTCTTCGCCAGTCTTCTCAAACCACTTTCCGCTAACGTCCTGGGCCCGGATGGTCACTTTGCGCGCTCGTGCGACCGGCTCGCGAAATTCGGGAATACTCAGGCAACCTTCGTTCTGAGTGTGGCGACCCTCGGTGCGAACGATCTCAGGATTTGCAATCACCAGTTTCGCGTTGGGATCTTCCTTGAAGGTCACGTCGATAACGGCCAGGCGCTTCGAAATTCCGATCTGTGGCGCGGCGAGTCCAACCCCGTGCGCCGCGTACATGGATTCGAACATGTCCTCGACCAGCTTTTCCAGGTCGCCGTCAAAAACGGTAACCGGTTCGGCAGTTTTTTCCAGCACCGGATTTCCATACTTCACGATGGGGTAGATCATGCAGGTTCAGTCGCCAGTCGTTCGTCGTCGGTAGTAAGCAATCAGTAACTCTTCACTTGGTCGAGATATCCCTTAAAGTTTCGCAGGGTTTCTGGCATGGAATCGCCGCCGAATTTTTCGAGCGCGCAGCGCGCCAAAGTCAGCGCCACCATTGCTTCTGCCGCCACCCCTGCGGCCGGCACTACGCACACATCAGAACGCTCGTAAGCGGCTTTGACCGGCTCCCGGCTGGTGAAATCCACCGACTGCAAAGGACGTCGCAAAGTAGAGATCGGCTTCAGATATCCGCGCACAATGATGTCTTCGCCGTTTGACACTCCCCCCTCGATTCCCCCTGCGTTGTTTCTGCTTCGGGTAAATCCAGTGAAGCCGGCCGACCCGCCATATCCTATTTCATCGTGCACGGCGGAACCGGCGGCGGACGCCGCGGTAACTCCGGCGCCAATCTCGACTGCCTTGACTGCCTGTAACGACATGACCGCACCGGCCAGCAGTCCATCGAGGCGCTCATCCCATTGCGCATACGTGCCCAGCCCGGGCGGAACTTTATGCGCGACCACTTCAAAAATACCGCCGACGGAATCTCCTGTCCGCAGTACCTTATCTACTTCCTCCTTCATTTGTTGCTCGGCGTCAGCATCAGCGCAATTCAGCAGAACCTCGTTCAGTTCTGAGAGTCCACGAATTTGTTCCCAGGAAATCTCTTTTTTTAGTGTGGCGCCACCCACGGCCACAACGTGGCTGAGCACTTCGATCCCGAGTTCGCGCAGAAGCAACTTGGCCAGGCCGCCGACCGCGACGCGCGCCGCCGATTCGCGCGCCGAAGCTCGTTCGAGCACATAACGCGCTTCGGAAAAATTGTACTTCAGAGCCCCGGCCAGATCGGCGTGCCCCGGACGCGGCGACGCCACCCGCTTATGTTTGGCGGGATCCCCCTCTTCGACCGGAAGCGACTCCTGCCAGTTCTTCCAATCCTTGTTCTCCAGCACGATGGCGATTGGCGAACCGATAGTCGCCCCGTTACGCACACCCGAAAGAATGCGGACGATGTCGGTCTCGATCTTCATCCGTCCACCGCGACCGAAGCCCTGCTGCCGTCGCCACAGTTCACGATTCAGGAACACCTGGTCCACCGCTAATCCCGCGGGCAGGCCTGAAAGAAAGGCGACCAGACCCTCCCCATGAGACTCCCCGGCGGTGAAGTAACGAAGCATCGTTTTGGAATTGTATCCGATGTAAGCGCAAACCCCGGAACCAGCCCGCTCATCGGAGGGTGTGAAATTCGCTGAGGGCTGATAGCTAAAGCTACTGCGTCCCGTTCGGATAAACCAGAATCTTACTGGCCTCGCCGGTCTTCAACCGCTCCATGCCCTTGGCGAAGTCTCTCATCCCGATGCGATCAGTGATCACGGGATGCAGGTCCAGCTTCCCCGCTTTCAGCAGAGCTGTCATCTGATACCAGGTTTGGTACATGCGCCGGCCGCTGATGCCCTGAACCGTTATGCCCTTGAAAATAATGTCCTCGGAAAAGTTCAGCGAGATTGGCTTGGAAGTCAGACCGAGAAGAGAAACTCGCCCGCCGCGCCGCACAATATCAAACGCGGTCCGTATGGCGCTGGGATGCCCTGCCATCTCGAGCACTACATCCGCGCCCAAGCCGTCAGTCTGCTCCATGACGATGGCGCGCACGTCATTCTTGGATGGATCGAGCGCGAAATCCGCCTTCATGTCGCGGGCAATCCGGCGCCGGTGTTCGTTTACTTCGATAGCAAAAATCGTCGTCGCGCCTACCGCCCGCGCCACTGCAATTGAGAACAGCCCAATCGGTCCGCAACCGGTAATCGCCACTGTCTTGGCTGCAATCTCACCCGCCAGCACGCTGTGCACCGCATTTCCCAGCGGGTCGAGGATCGACGCATACTCCTGCGGAATGGCCGGATCGAGCTTCCAGATGTTCGACTCCGGAATCACAACGTACTCGGCGAAGGCGCCATCGGCATCCACTCCAATGATTTTTACGTTCTGGCAGATATGGGCCTCGCCGGTGCGGCACAGCAGGCACTTGCCACATGCCACGTGCATCTCGGCGGAAACGAAGTCGCCCTCTTTCACGCTGGTGACTTCGTCGCCGTAAGCGGCCACCTCGCCGCAGAACTCATGTCCGGGGATCAGTGGCGGATGAATCCGATTCTGCGCCCAGCGGTCCCACTCGTAGATATGCAGGTCAGTTCCGCAGATGGATGCGACTTTAACCTTGACCAGCACGTCGTTCCGGCCGAAGCCCGGAACCTTGACTTCACGAATCTCCGCGCCCGGTGCGGCTTTCGGCTTAACGACGGCGAGCATGGTCTTTGCCATGATGGAGATTTCGAGCGATGGGTCGAACTGCGATTTTAACACTGGCCTCCCGGTTTCACGGGATTGGACATTTCTCGGGGTTGAATATTTCCCGGATCGCGTGCCAGTCCGGCAGCATTACGCGAGCGACATTACCTGATCACACGCTTCAGACCTCCCCCCACCCACCGCCGCCTGGACTCTCAATCCTGATGCGCTCGCCCTTACGCAGGCGGACATTGGTTTTTCCGGGCAATTGTTCCACCGACCCGTCTCGCCGGATTGCGGATGTATTCCCTGGCAAGCCATCCGCGCCTCCGCTCAATCCCCAGGGCCCGCGCGTCCGACGGTCGGCCAGCAGGGTCACTTCGGCGTCCGTCAATACTTCTATTTCGCGTACGATACCGTCCCCGCCGCGGTGTTTGCCGGCGCCACCGCTTCCGCGTCGCAGCGAATATTGCCACACTCGTAGCGGATACGAATACTCCAACGCCTCCGCAGGAGTGTTCAGCGAATTCGTCATATGGGTATGCACACCCGAGACCCCGGCCTTGGTCGGACGGGCGCCCATCCCGCCTGCGATGGTTTCGTAGTAGGCAAATGGCTCGCCAGTGCGCGGATCAATCCCCCCGATGGTGAGATTGTTCATTGTCCCTGACGCCGCCGCGGGAATTCGCTCCGGAAGGGCCTGCGCCAGCGCTCGCAACAACACGTCCACGATGCGCTGCGACGTTTCCACATTTCCGCCCGCCACCGCCGCCGGGGAATGCGCATTCACCACTGTCCCTGAGGGCGCGATCACCCGGATCGGGCCCATCAACCCGGCGGTTGCCGGCGCATCTTCCATCAGCAGACATCGAAACACATAAAAACAGGCAGAGTAGGTGATCGCCTCGACCGCGTTGACGCTTCCTTCAACCTGCAGATCCGTGCCAGTAAAATCCACCATCACCGCGTGGCCGCGGGTCCCCCTCCCGCGCTCTGCGCTGCCCGCAAACTTCACCGCGACTGCGATCTTCACTGGCTTTTCGCTGATTCCATCGCTATCCATGAAGTCTTCGGCTCGATACGTTCCCTTGGGCACAGGCATCAAAAACGCTCTCATCACCTGCTCGGAGTAATCCTGCAGTGCTCCTGCGGCTTTCGTCGCCCGTTCCAAGCCATACCGTTGGCAAATTTCGTGCAACCGTTCAGCCCCGGTGTGGCAAGCTGCAATCTGTGCGCCCAGATCGCCCTCGCGCTCATCCGGTGTACGTACGTTATTCAACAGCAGCGCCAGAAGGTCGCGTTCCATTCTTCCCGCGCGCATGATCCGAACCGGCGGTATGCGCAGCCCCTCTTGATAAATCTCGCGGCACAGGCCCATCGACCCGGGATAAGTCCCGCCCACGTCCGCGTGATGAGCCCGCGAAGCCACATAGAAATCCGGACGGGCACCGCTGTTTCGCCGACGGAGACGACGCCCCACAGCGCCCGCGTCCTCGCCGGCTGTCGCGAGGGCATCTTGCCCTCGCTGTTTGCTCCCTATATACACCGGCGCCACCAGGGTGATATCCGGCAGATGCGTCCCGCCGCGGAACGGATCGTTCAGCATCGCCACGTCGCCAGGCCCAAGTTCGAAGCTCTCGATGGCCGCTCGCACCGACATTGGCATGGAGCCCAGGTGCACGGGCATGTGATCGCCCATGGCAATGACGTTGCCGCCAGAATCAAAAATCGCGCAGGAGTAATCCCGCCGCTCCTTGATATTGGGAGAAAATGCGGTGCGACGCAGAGCCGCTCCCATCTCCTCCGCAATGGAGTGATAGATGTTCTTAAAGATTTCCAGTTCGATGGGATCGCGTCGCATAACTCAAGACCAATGTCGATCTAGCGGAGGGCGACCTCTGCCGTCCAGTCCGACTCCTGGAAAAACGGCCGAGAGACTGCCCCGAGCGAGACGAGCCGCCTTTCGCTACATGGGCTCCCGGCCATCGACTGCCAGTGTACGACAACGTCCGCGTGCACCATCATCGGGGCAAGCCCGGCTTATTGCTTGGATTTCGCCCCGATGCTACCTGCAGGAAGGCTGGTTGCTCTAGAATGCGGCTCTAGAATATGGTTGTTCCTAAGGCGCGGTCGTGCTAGAAACGCGCATGGGGCAACAAATGCGCCCAGCGCGTTCCTGAAAATCGCGTTCCAGAAAATTAAGATGAGCCCACGAGCCCGCGCCACTGCCAAGTCAGTCACCGCCGATGTATTGATTCCGGAAAAACTCTATTTCCGCATCGGAGAGGTTTCCCGCCTGTGCCATCTGCCCGCCTACGTTCTGCGCTTCTGGGAAACTGAGTTCCCTCAGCTCAAGCCAGTTAAGAGCAGCACCGGCCAGCGCATGTATCGGCGCAAGGACGTCGAAAGCGTTCTGCGCATCAAGCAACTGCTGTACGAAGAAGGATTCACCATCCCCGGTGCGCGTCAACACCTGCGGTCTGAGGTCAAGGGCGACAAGAAGCAGACTCCGCTACCCTTCCCAGCGCGCCCGACTTCCGATCTCAAGTACGTTCGCCAGGGATTGCGCGACATTCTCACCATGCTTTCGGCGCGGCGCTAGTTGCGGCTGAAGGTGCCGGTAAAATTATTACGCCCCATCCTCCCGTTCATGCTGATCACCTCAACCTCGTTTCGGTCGCGGTTGAGCCTGACATCCGCACGCCCTTGTGCATGTCCCCGATCGGAGCCGGTAATCCGCATGCTGAATTCCCGGTTGCCATCGGAGCGCTCGACCACTCCATAGAACGTAATCATGAAGTTGCTGCCCCTGAGCGAAACTGACGGGCCGCCCGGTGCTATCCACGAAGCCACGGGTAATTCTGACATTCGCGGCAGCCCCGCTGTTGAAGCTGCCTCGTCCCGATGTATCTACCCTCACCCGGGGGTAGTTGCCCACGCCGGGTCCGCCAGCTCCAGGTCCGCCGGGCCTACTACCGCCGCTGCTTGCACGCGGGCTGTAAGTCGCGCGCTCCACCCGATTCTGGCCAACGTTCACAACGCAATCGTAGGTCGCGGCCCTCCAGCTATTCGGGCCTCCGATGCCATAGCGGAACCTTCCGCGAAGACCCTGACGTCCGTTAGCCGCGGAATAAGGATTCTGGGAATCCAGGTTGAGGGTCACACGCCGACCCGCGTCGGCGCTAACCTGGTCCAGCAGCGCGTTTTGGCATTGAGAGGCTACTGGCTGAGGTCGATTCGGCGGGTACTGACCGGGAGGATATTGTCCCGGAGGAGCTTGTATCTGGGGGTTCTGAGCCCATAACACCAGCATGGCTGATTTTGCAGTGAAAATCAGCCCGCAGGCGGCCAACACAATCAACCTTGCCAAGTTTCGCGACCGACCGTTGCCGAGCATGACAGGACCTCCTTAAGCGCTTTGAGCGCAACCAATTCGCTGAGAGGCCGCACTATACATTGCCGTGCCAAAACCTACGAGAAAATTGCAACAAATTTATTCGAACTACCGAGGGCCGGGTCGCGAATTGTGTCCCCTATCGACTGCGCAAGCAAGCATCGCCGCCTTGGCAAGCACGGGTGAATATCGCAGCTTGCTTGCGTCGATGAAGGGATAGGGATACCAGCCAACCGCCGCTCCGCGAATCAAGGACTAACAAAAATAGGCTAGCGGATAGGGCAACCAGAAGAGAGCACCTTCCAGCGCAATGAACCGTTGGGAATAAAACTCAGCCAGTATCCCAGGTACATCACCGGCACAACATCGTGCAGAAGAATGTCGGCGATCTTCTGTGCTCCCTGCGGGTTTCACAAGTGCCGCAGCAGTAGGGAATAGCTTACACCCACGATCGCGATGTAAACCGTCGTGCCGGACGCGGCTACGGGTCGGGAGAAAACCTCTCCCCAACTGGAATGGGGTACCGCCAACGATAAGGTGTTCCCCAAGGCAACAAGAAAATTGGTTAGGATGGCAAAAAAATTGAAGTAGTTAACCAAAAGGACCTCGCCACTGCGAAGTGCGACCGGGGGCCATCACGGAGGACTCTTAGAGGGTCTCAACTATCGCAAGCCGAAGACCGCGACCCCATAGGTCGTCCCCACGTACACCCTGCCATTGGCGATTGTAGGCGTGATGAATTTGTTGCCGGGGCCGACCTGGTCTTGCACAAAAGGGACCTGATTGCTGTTGTAGAGTTCTCTTGACAGATCTGTTGCATCGTAAGCGTGCAGCGTGGCTGAGTAGCCATTCTCTACCGCCCACAGGATCGCATCGTTCGTGCCGTTCGCA
>Ga0137416_10000420_pt1 | contig 19733 bp, 16 predicted proteins | sample CZODoug3_1_1_16f_FD_108282 | JGI IMG/M metagenome (GOLD analysis project Ga0137416, IMG submission 108282) | Vadose zone soil fungal communities from Angelo Coast Range Reserve, California, USA - CZODoug3_1_1_16fungal (Illumina Assembly) | ecosystem: Environmental > Terrestrial > Soil > Vadose...
CGGTGTGCGCGTGCCAGAACCCCTTGGCCAGTGCGACGGGCGTCGTGCCATACAGCCAGGGGGAGTGCGGGTCGCCTTCCTTGTCGGCGAAGGCGTGATGGCGGCGGTGGTCGGCGACCCAGCTGATCACGTCACCCTGCAGGGCCATGCTGCCGGCGATGGCGAGGCCGTTGCGCAGCCCTCGGTTGGCCTTGAACGCGCGGTGGGTGAAGTAGCGGTGGAACCCGACGGTCACGCCGAGCCCGGAGAGCAGGTAAAAGCCCGCCGCGAGTCCGATGTCGGTCCAGCTCAGGCCCCAACCCCAGGCCAGCGGGACGGCAGCGACGAGCGCGAGCATCGGGATGGCGGTGAAGGTGCCCACGAGCAGTCGCTCGGCACGCGGCCGTTGCCCATCGAATATGGGTTTCGAGGCGCCGCTGAGGGTGCGCTCGGGCGCGGACGGGGTGGTCATGTCGTGGTGCTCCTGTCTGGTTGGCGGGCGGGCCGGGGTACGGACGCCGCGGGAGGTGGCTGACTGGGCGGGAGCTCGCTCTACCTCCAAGGACGGAGCGGGACTTCACATCGCATGGTCGGACGATGTTCACGTCGAGGGCGTGCAAGCCATCGCCGCGAAGTTCGAGGGTGAACCGAAGCCTTCGCGGGAGAACCGAGTGAACTATCTACCCGATATAACGCGGACGGCAACGCCATCGTTCCCTCAATTGGACCGGTGTGTCGGGTGACACTGGTTCCTGACCAGCTCTCCAGCGGTGTGCTGGCGGTGGCCCCGGTCACGGCAGGTGCCTCCTTCGTCGGCCCTGGACGGACTCAGGACCGTGCGGGGTGGCGGTGTCGACGGGTCGCTGGCTTGCCCGGTGGCCCGGTCGGTTGCCGCGGACATCCCGACAGAACCGGAGAGGGTAGCGTCCGGCCGGATCGCGGGAGGCGAGGAACCTCGCGAACCCGGTTGGATCACGACGCTGGAGCTCGGTGAGCAGGTCACGACGAGCCTCCGTGATGCTCGCCCGTGCGATCGGGTTTGGGTCGAGGTCGAGCCGCGGGTAGGTGGCCCGCCACTGCCGCCACCCGCAAGGCTGGCTGGAGCTCCTTGCCGGTTCGTGAGCCGACGTCCGTGCCGCTGAAGGTAATCATCGCGGCCAGCAAGGCGAGCGGGACCGGGGCGAGTACCGTCGCCGGCTGCACCAACACCCCTATCGCGGCCAACCCAGCCAGACTGGCTCTGCCACAGGCGCGTTTGCTAGTTATCCACCGCGGCAACATGCGCACTCCTCATCGACTGTCCACAACCTCTTCCGCGGGGACGCGATCCCAGGCCTCATTGAGTTGCGGGATGACGTGCTTGGTGAAACGAGCGCCGGGATTCGCTTCAGGGTGGGCAGTCCTTCGGCGATCCCACCACCGAAGGAGTGGCCGACGGTGGTCGCGTGGGTGTGCCCGAGCGCGGCGAGCAGGTACCGGATGCCGGTGGCGTAGCCGCCGAGGGAGTGGTCCGCCCAGTGTTCCGATGAGGACCCGAGGCCGAGCAGTTCACCCGGTGCGGTGCACGGCTCCCCGACCCTCATTGCGGCCCTTCCGGCTGCCGGAATGTCCTTCCGCCGGGGGCAGGGGCGACTCGCCGGGATCACGGGCGATACGAGCCAGTATAGGCGCCTCACCACGTGGTTCGGCCACCTCACCGGGTTTGCGCCGAGTGTCCGATCAACGATCCCCGACCCACACGCCGACCGCACCCAGCAGTTCTGGCCAGCCCCGGGCGCGGCGGGACATACAGTCCGTGTCGGTCAGCCGAGTAGCTGCTCGGACACCTCCCAGAGTCGAGCAGCGTTAGCCGGGTCGAGTGCGTAGCGGGCCACGCCGGCGAGTGAGTCGCCGCGGCTGTCGACGGTCTCGGTCTCGTTGCAGTCCACGAAGTAGCGCCCGCCGATCCCCTGTAGCCGCGGCGAGGTAGCCAGTAGCACCGACGTCGCCGCGCCCTGTTGCGTCGACTTGAACTGCTCGGCCGGGAGAGCGGCACCGCTGTCCTTACCCCCGACGTGGCGCTGCAGGTTGGTGAAGATGGCGCCGGGCATCAGCGCGTTGGCGATGATCCCCTCCCCGCCCCAGCGCCGGGTCGCTTCCACCGCGAACAGCACGTTCGCGGTCTTGGACTGCCCGTAGGCCAGCCAGGGATCGTAAGGACGGAAGGCGAAATGCAGGTCGTCGAAGATGACCGGCGAAAGCTGGTGTCCGCTGGAGCTGACCGACACGATGCGTGCCTCGCCGACCGAGGATGCCCCCGCGGCAAGTGCCCCACGCAAACCGGTGGCCAGCGCGAAGTGCCCGAGATGGTTGGTCGCGAACTGCAGCTCCCAGCCTTCAGGGGTGTAGGTCCGCGGGCAGGCCATCACGCCCGCGTTGTTCACCAGTAGATGCAGCGGACCGGCCCAGCCAGCGGCGAAGGCGGCGACAGAAGATCGGTCGGCCAGGTCCACCCCGACGACGCGCACAGTGGCGTTGCCGGTGGACTCGGTGATCTTGGCCGCCACCCGCGCGCCGGCCCTGGCATCGCGGACCGCGAGGGTGACCTCTGCTCCGATGCCGGCCAGTGCCCGCGCCGTCTCCACGCCGATGCCCGACGCCCCGCCTGTCACGATGGCCCGCCGCCCGGACAGATCGATGCCCTTGGCCACCTCAGCGGCGGTGGAGGAGAAGCCGAACCCAGTGGTGATGAGTGTCATCGCGGGCTCCAACAACGAGGCCGGACGTTCACGACGTCTCTTCGGACGTGCCGGTCCGCGGGTGGTCGTCCGTGCCGAGCGCGTCGAGGACGGCCAGCGGGTCCATGTAGTCCCGCCAATGCGTCACCTTGCGGTCTCGGATCGTGACCACAGAGATGAAGCGGTTGGTGTACGCGCGTCCAGTCGCGACGGCCCGGCCGTGGACCGTGTATTCGAGGACCGCGACCGACGACTCCCGGTCGTGGTAGACAGCCAGATCGCCGCAGCGGTCCAGCATCATCGTGTACTTCTCCCCGCGATACAATTCGGCGAGATTGTCGCGACCCTCAATCCTTTTCGGGTAGCCGGGAATGGTGACCACGTATTCTGTGACGGCGTCATCGGCGAATAGGTCGAAGAAGTGTCCGCCGTCGACAAGCCCGTCGAGCCCCTTCTCGATGATGCGGAAGAACGGGTCCAAAGCCTGGAAGTCCTGGAGGTTCGGCACTGTCATGTCGTTTCCCATTTCGGTCGTGGCCAGCCGGCGAGCAGCGCCGGGGTGCTTGTGGCTTGCGGTCGCCACGCTACGACGAGACCAGGACAGCTTTGGTCCTGGTTGCGACTTATGCTGCCGGATGTGATTAGCACCTCCGGGCGTCTGCTGCGGCTGCTCTCGCTGCTCTCGACGCGCCCGTTGTGGACCAATGGCGAGCTGGCCGAGCGGATGGAGGTCACCGAGCGCACGGTGCGGCGCGATATCGCGAAGTTGCGCGACCTCGGCTACGGCATCCAGTCCGACGCCGGGCCAGGGGGTGGCTACCGGCTCAGCCGTGGTGCCAAGGTGCCACCGTTGAGCCTTGACGACGAAGAGGCGTTCGCCGTGGCGGTGGCCCTGCGCGAAGCCGCGCTCAACGGAGTCCTGGGCAGCGACCAAGCCGCGCTGTCGGCGCTATTGAAGTTGCGCCAATTGCTGCCCTCGCGCATCGCGGACCGGCTCGGCGAACTCGATGACGCATTCGAGCACACCCCCAGATTCGGCGAGCGCGACGTTTCCTCCGGAGTGCTGCTCGAGCTGGCCACCGCCTGCCGCCGAGGCGAACGCACCCGGCTGTCCTACCGCGACCGGCAGGCCCGGGACACCGTCCGGGACGTCGACCCCTACCGCCTGGTGCGCACCGGTCACCGGTGGTACCTGGTCGCCCTGGACATCGCGCGGGGACAGTGGCGTACCTTTCGGGCCGACCGGGTGACGCAAGCACGCCCCACCGGTCACCTGGTGCGCCTTGTCGACCCTCCCGATGCCGCGCTGCTCGTCTCCCGCATGCTCACCAGCAACTACCCGCTCTACACGACAGTCCGCCTACCCCTGCCCCTGGATCAGGCGATGCGGCTCGTCCCGCCGAACCTCGGCACCCACCGTCCCGACGGTTCCGACGCGACCATCGTCACGATCGGCGGCTCCGACGCCGACGGGCTCGCCGCCTACCTGCTCCGCCTCGGCACCCCGCTGCGCGTGCTGTCCCCCGATGACGTCCGCGAAGCACTGCGCCACCGCATCCGAGACCTACTCAACGACGAAGGAGGCTGAGCCCAGGGACATCCGCAACGCAGCGGACCAACTTCGTGCCGCCGGGGCCGGACCGTTGGTCAGCTTGTAGTCCTTGGGACGTGCATCCGACTCATAGCGACACCCTGCCGCGCAACCAGGGGCGTGTCCTCGCCTGTAGCGGGCGGGCCGTCCAGGGGCGCCATAGACCAACTCCATCCATTCTCGCGAAGCGTCCGCGCCCGTTCGAGAACGAAGCTGAGGCGATCGCCCTGTCCATCTGCGCTCCGGTACTGCTCAGACGCAGTTGTCAGCCCTGTGTGCTTCTGGTACAGGATGCTCGGCTCGGCAATGAACTCTCCCGGAGCCACCGCCTCCGCTGCCAGCAGGAGCCCGATTGCTTCCGTCCCCGTCAGCGCGGTCCAGCCGCCTAGCGCCCAAACCAAGTCCGTGTGAGCGGCGAAGGTCCGAGCCATCGGTGAAAGCCGATTTTCCAGTTGCTCATTGTAGAGGGCTTCGCGGGGGAGTGGGCCTGCCGCCGGACCATACGGACCCCGCCTGATTGCTCCGTCCGGCAGCAGGTCCACTCCAGCCGAGACACACCAGGCAACTCGGTGCAGACACTCGATGTCGCGGGCAAGGGCTCCCGGAAGCAGCAGGTCATCAGCATCCAGGTTGCGGACTACCTGGCCCTTCGCCCGGTGGAGCGCCATGGTCCGCGCTACGCCGGCGCGGCCCGCAAGACCGGTCGCGTAGGACACCCGAGGGGCGTCGGTAGGCAAGCATTTCCCCGGCACTCCACTGTTCCCGTCCTCCTGAACGCACCACTCCCATGCCCAACCTTCTGGCATTTCCTGCGTAAGCAAAGACTCGTACGCCTCCGCGAGGTGGAGGTGTCCTACTTCGAAGACTGGAGTAATTACCGAGATAAGGCGACTCATTTTAGTCACGCCTCATCAACTCCGTGGGCTTCGCCGGAGAATGCGCGGCGGTGCAACATCAGCACCCCGTTACAGGTCAGTGAACCGCCCCCAGGCGAGACGCGTAGCGCCTCTAGGCCGGTCGGCTTGTCGATGTATCGCTTCCCGAGGACTGGCTTCATTGGGTCCTTCCCACGGTCGTCCTGGGTGGTCGCCCGTCAGACGGCCCGCCTGGACCCCCGGCTCCGTCACGGGCCATTACGCCCCCGGGTCTGGGCTGTTCACCCCGTCGTGATGCTCGTAGCTTCACCTTCGCTGTGTGACCGTCCAGACCACCGCGGACTGCTGTGTGGCTTACGCTGTGATCTCCCGTCGCCCCCGATCCGGCACGCCTCGGAACTGGCGTCTGAGCAGCTAACATAGCATATGCTATGGAACGGGTTCACTCAAGAACTGGATCGAGCGGCACACGGGCGATGTGCCCACGTCTGTGGGATTCGACAACGGCTCCGAAGCGTGCTCGTGCCTACCTACCCGCGAGGTGGAGCTCTCGCACTGAAGTAATTCTCGTCCGGCCGTCGGGATCGGAGCCTCGCTCGGCCAGCGGACGAGCGGCAGCCATGTCGGCGTTAGACTGGGGCGTGGTAGATATGACGGCAAGTCGGACACGCGTGCCCGTGAAGATGCGCACAGGTGATGGGTCATGACATCCCCTCGGACGACTGGTTCGCGCGTCGACGAGCCGAGTGCTGATAACGGCGCGGCCCGGCAGCGCATGATCGTCGCTGCTGTGGACTGCATCCTTGAGAAGGGCTACTACCGGGCGAGCTCGAATGAGATCGCCCGGCGCGCGGGCGTGACCTGGGGTGTCATCCAATACCATTTCGGCACTCGTGAGCGACTAATGCTCGCGGTGTTCGAGGACGCGGGTCAGAAATTGATTGACCATTCGAGGAATGCGAAGATCACGGGCTCAACCGCTCACGAGCAGCTGCTGTCATATTTTGACTATCTGATGGGATTCTACGGTCGGCCCGAGTATCTGGCCTATGTGGAGATCAGTCTCAACCTGGCTCGTGACCCGAGTACTTCCGCCGAGACCATGAACGGATTTCGCCGGATCCGCGATGAGCTCGTCGAACACCAGGTCGTCGCTCCCGCGGTCCATCCACGGTTTCATGTCCTGGTCTTCGAGTCCCTGCGAGGTCTCATTCTCTCGCATCTCTTGAGGTTCGATCGCTCACTGACGGTCCAGGTGGACGGCCGAGCCGCGTTCGACGAGCGAGCGCGGCTACTCATCGAAGGTCTAGCGGCGTTCGTGGGGTCGGCGCCCACCACCGGCCGCTAAGAGATCACACAGGCGGGTGCGATGCGTGCTCTGATGGTGACGAAACATAGTTTGTACTATGGTAGGGTCAGCCTAAGAGATTGACAGCGATTGATTGTGTGCGGGCTATCCACGTGCCGACTGCGGCCGCGATCTTCGCTCGGCGCTGAGAGGAGTCAACGATGAATTCCGCTGTGCCGTTCACCGACCCGGACAGTGAATATTTCTGGAGAGGCGTGGCGAACAACGAGCTGCTGCTTCGGCGGTGTCTAACTTGCAAGGTCGCTCAGCATCCCGCGCAGACAACCGCCATCTGCGGCTCGTGCCACGGGTTCGATTTCGAACAGTTTCCCGCAAGTGGCTTTGGCACGGTGTACACGTGGATCGCCTCCACCCATCCAACCAGACCCGACGACCCCCCGCGTGTTGTCGCTCTAATCGAGCTCGAGGAAGGCGTCCGCCTTGTCTCGAACTTGATTGACGTCGACGTCGCCGCGATCCGCAACGAGATGCCGGTGGTGGTGTGCTTCATGGAGTACAACGGCCTGAAACTGCCACAGTTTCGCCCGGCCTAGAAGAAGGGTAGGCAACCGTGACCCGCGGAAACGAAGCCGTTATCGCTGGAATCGGCCAGACCGAGTTCTCGAAGAACTCAGGGCGCAGCACGATGCAGCTTGCCGCTGAGGCCTCGATCGCCGCGATCCAGGATTCGCGGATCTCCCCGTCGGACATCGACGGCATGGTCACGTTTGCGATCGATGAAACCGACGAGCAGACCCTGATGCGATACATCGGCGTGCCGGATCTCCGGTTCACCGCGCGGACGCCGGGCGGAGGTGGTGTATCGACGGCGACGATCCAGTTGGCCGCGGCCGCCGTTACCTCCGGCACCGCCAATGCGGTGTTGGTCTACCGGGCGTTCAACGAGCGATCCGGGAACCGCTTCGGACAGCCCCCGCCCGTTGGACGGGGTGTCTCACCGATTCCGCGGAGGATGAGCTGGTCGCTCCCGTTCGGAGCGGATACCCCGGCCAAGATCTACTCGTTGTGGTACCAGCGCTACATGTACGCCTTCGGGGTGGAGAATGTAGATTTCGGGCGTTATTCTGTCGTCGCCCGCAAGCACGCTGCCACTAATCCCAACGCTTGGTTCTACCAGCGGCCGATCACGCTGGAGGACCACCAGAACTCACGTTGGATCGTCGAACCGGTGCTCAGGCTGCTCGACTGTTGTCAGGAGAGCGACGGCGGGGTGGCCCTGATAGTGACTACCGCCGAGCGCGCGCGTAACCTCTCGCAACCGATGGTCCGAGTGATCGCCGCGGCGCAGTCCCACCAGCTGGGCGGTGACGAACTGTTTGACTACTACCTCGGCGACCGGGCAACGTTTCCGGAGGCGGACGAGCTCAGTCGGCGACTGTACGGCTCAACTGGTCTCAGCCCGTCCGACATCGACGTTGCCCTGATGTATGAGAACTTCAGTCCGGTGGTCTTCATGCAGTTGGAGTCGTTCGGATTCTGCGGGCGTGGCGAGGCCAAGGACTTCATTGCCGATGGCGAGATCGAACTCGGCGGGACGATTCCGGTCAATACGAATGGCGGTCTTCTCGGCGAGGGCTACATCCACGGCATGAATAACATACTCGAGGGTGTCCGGCAGATCCGGGGCGAGGCCGCGAACCAGGTTGAGAACGTCGAGAACGTCCTTGTATCGTCTGGCCGTAGCGGTTTGATACTCGCCAAGGGCTGAGTGCCAGACTTGTCGCACGCGGCGACGCGCCTCACCAGTGCCGATCAGAGTTGCCCACCGCGGCATTTGTTCCTAGCCGAAGGGCCTCAGCCCAAGCCGCCGCGCGACCCCACAAGCGCTCCCGGTTGGGGCTGACGTTGTGGTTGTGGCCAGACCCGCTCAATCGGTACAACGTCACGTCGTCATTGCCCGAAAAATCGCTGCCGACCTCGTGCAGCGGGGCACCGATATCACTTTCGCCGTGCCCCATGAAGACTGGCACGTCGATCAAGGCGATCTCCGGTGCCGCGCTGCCAGGGACCATGGTGCTGAACCCGGCGACGGCGAGCATGTTCGTCCGAGCTGCCACCAGTGCTTTGTGTACCGGCTCAGCGACGGGTACCCCGACCAGGAACTCTGCGTTCCCCCGGGGAAATGTCGGTAGTGGATCAGGGTTGCGCGCTCGGACAATGTCTACGATGTCGCGGCGCAATGCCTCCGGGTCGTTCGCATAACGGAGGATCTCGGGATCCAAGTGTGACGGAAGCCCGCGGCCCCCGTAGCCCAAGAGACAAAGCGCTCCATGGCTCCTGTACCGAGCCTGTTGGTACACGGTGAGGCCCGCCCCCGCGGAGTGACCACAGCCGACCGATACCAGGCCAGGCAGCGGCGGCAGGTGCTCGACCAGGGTGCCCATGCGGAGACCAGCGACGACCTGGTCGAAGGCATACGCGTTGACGTCAGCGAGCACTTCGCAGGTCAGATCGAACCCGTTCGCGGGACGGCTGCTCTCCCCGACGCCGAGATGATCGATCGCGACCGCGACGAACCCGCGCCCGGCCAGGTAGCGAGCGAAGCTGTAGCTACCGACATCGGCGGGTACGTCGAGGTCCCAGTACTTGCGTGACATGCCGCCGCCGGGTTGGAGCCACCACAAGACAGAGACGTCCTCCGCTCCGGGAGATGGCGCGAACACATCGATGACAACCTGGTGACCGCCCTCCGGCGCCACGGCCCGGACGTCGATCGTGACCGTGGTGCAAACCGAAGGCGGCACGCCGTCATCGCTTCTTTCTGTACCGGCGGACCGGCTCTCTCCACGGGCCCGCCAGCAGGCACGTGGTTTCAGAGGTTCCAGACGCGGGAGGCGTTACCGCTGAGTACTAGCTCGCGCTCGTGCTCGGGGACGTCGGCAAACATCTTGTGCGCGCCGGCCTGGGAGTGTGGCCAGCTCGAGACCGGGTGTGGGTAGTCCGAGGACCACATGATGTTCTCGATGCCGAGCCGGTCGTGGGCGTGCTTGATCACGTCGGGCTCGTCGATGAATGTGAGGCTCACGTTCTTCCGGAAATAATAGCTAGGCAGTTCGGACAATGCGGGGAACTCATAACCCTGTCGGGTCGCCATGTCGTCGACGGTGTAGAGCCACCAGGACACCCAGCCGACGCCCGGCTCCACGAACACGACCTTCAGGTCGGGGAAGCGCGCTAGCACCCCTCCCATGACCCACATGCCCATTGCCTCGCTCGCGGACAGTGCGACCATCGGCACCAGAATCCCCTTCTGAGGCGTGGGGTCGCGCTGAGCGAGGTTGTCGAGCTGTGTGTTCAATCCGATGTGGAGGCAGATCGGGAGGCCCGTTTCCTGGACAATGGCCCACAATGGGTCGTATCGCTTGTCCCAGTAGTCCGGCACGCCGAGTTCGGCCGGGTAGACCGGCAGCTGCAACGACTTACACCCTATGTCGGCCGCATTGCGGACCTCGTCCACGGCGGCATCGATGTCGTGGATTGGGATCTGGTAGTTGATAAGCAGCCGTTCGGGAGCGGGAGAGGCCCAGTCGGTGAGGGTGCGGTTGAACGCCGCGGTGGCCTCCCGGCCGCCATCCTTGAGCATGTACAGGTAGCGGAACGCACTGACCTCACAGTAGGTGACCGATGCCTGGACTCCGTCCATGTCCATGTCCTTGAGCCGCTCGTGGGCGTCGGTGTGCCCGGCCCGTCCGCTGGCCGGGTGGTTGCGATCGGTCATCGCCGTCAGCATGTTGCGGCCCTCGCCCGCCGGCAGACCCTGCTGCTCACGCCACAGCTGATTGGCTGACGCCGACACCATGTTCATCATCGACGCCCGAAAGTTCATGACCGCATCGTCGTAGTCGGTATGGAACTTCGAGGCGAGATTCGACTTGATCGAATCATGGGTGAGATCCACATGGTCGTCGGCCGAGATCAGCCGGTACTTCATGGCGGTCGCTGCCATGCCTGTCTCCTGGTGGCTGTGGGGTTCGACACAGCGAGGTTATAGTAACTACTATGTACCCGCAAGATAGCAATTACTATGTGGCCGGGGGCCCGGATGGCGATCGCCGCGCGGATGCAACGGCGTTGCGTCAGGTGATCGGCCGACGCCCCCACCCAGCTCAGCGAGGAGCATCCTGATGACAGGCGTCCTGGACGGCGTTCGGGTGATCGATCTCTCCGGTGGAATAGCAGGCCCGGTGGCCACGATGCTGCTCGCCGACCATGGCGCCGAAGTCACCAAGATCGAGCCGCCGGAGGGCGACCCGTTCCGGTCATTGTCCGGCTACCGGGTCTGGGGACGCGGCAAGCGCAGCGCCGTGCTGGACCTCAAGAACTCCGAGGACGCGAAGGCGTTCCGCGCGCTGGTATGCACCGCCGACGTGTTGGTCGAGAGTTTCTCGCCCGGCACCATGCGGCGGCTCGGTGTCTCCTACGACGATCTCCGCACCGCCAACCCACGCCTCGTCTATTGCTCCATCACCGGGTACGGCTCCTCGGGCGAGCACGCGGCCCGGCCCGCCTACGACGCACTCGTCGCGGCCCGGACCGGGCAACTGTGGGAGCACCGAGGCGTCGTCGGTGGCACCATCTCGTTGATCTCCGGCGGTGAGGGCATGATGCCCGGCCTTGAGCCCCCGGACCAGGACTGCTGGGTTGGCGCCGCACGCAAGGGGCCCCTGTTCAGCGGCGTCCCGTGGCCAAGCATGGCCACCGCGTACAACGCGACCCTGGCGATCAGCGCGGCGCTGCGTGCCCGCGAGCGCACCGGACGCGGGCAGTACGTCCACACCTCACTGCTGCAGGGCGTGCTCGCCAACACCATCGCGCCATGGCAGCGGATCGAGAAGCACGAGACGCCCGCACTGCAGTCCTGGGTCATCGACCCGAGAGCCCCGAAAGGCTTCTTCCGTGCGGCCGACGGCCGGTGGACCCATCACTGGGTTCCCTTGCCCGGCTTCATCCTGGGCACGGCCGCGGCCGCGGCCGCGAAGAGCAAGGGCAACACGACGCGCACCACCGACTGGGAGGTGTCCGCTCCCAAGGACGCGACCATGCGGATCGGCATCGACCCACAGGACATGGTCATCCTGCAGCACTACAACAGCTTGCTCGCCGAGGCCGTCGCCGGTCTGTCATCCGACGAGTGGACCCGCGTGGCCGGGGAAGTGGGCGTGCCGGTGCAGCCGGTCCGGTCACCCGAAGAGGCACTGCTGGACCCCGCGTTCCTCGCCGACGGTTGTGTCGTTGAGGTCGACGACCCTGAGGTGGGCACGATCCGGCAGGTCGGGAGCGTCTACCGGCTCTCCGCATGCCCAACCGCCGCGCCCGGCCCCCGCCCCGCACTCGGACAACACTCCGCCGAGGTGCGGGCCGAGGCTGCCAGCGCCGGTGCCTCGCCCGTCGTGAAGGTCCCCCCACCGGGTGCGCCTGAGGGGCCGCTCGCCGGGATCCGGGTGCTCGACCTCGGGCTCGCGGTGGCCGGCCCCTTCGGCACCCAACTCCTCGCGGATCTGGGGGCTGATGTCATCAAGGTCAACACCAACTACGACGGATACTGGTTCGCCAACCACATCGCGATGTGCTGCAACCGTGGCAAGCGCAGCATCGCGCTGAACCTCAAAGATCCCGCCGCCCTCGACGTCGTGCACCGGCTGGTCGCTACGGCCGATGTGGTCCAGCACAACATGCGCTATGACGCCGCCGTTCGGCTCCACGTCGACTACGAATCGCTGAAGAAGATCAAATCCGATCTCATCTACTGCCACACCCGCGGTTTCGAACATGGGGTGCGCGACACCCTGCCGGGCAACGACCAGACCGGCGCGGCCCTCGCCGGTACCGAATGGCTTGACGGCGGCCTGGATCACGGCGGCAGGCCGCTCTGGAGCATGGCGTCCGCGGGCGACACCGGCAATGGCTACCTCTCGGCCATCGGGATGGTGCAGGCCCTCTACCACCGCGACCGCACCGGCGAAGGCCAGTTCGTCGACACCTCGATCCTGTACGCGCATCTGCTCAACGCGTCCATGACATGGTCAACCCCTGATGGCGCCATCACGGCCGACCGTCCGAGCCTCGACGCGATGCAGTACGGCTGGAGCGCTCTCTACGGTCTCTATCGAACAAGCGAGGGCTGGTTGTGCCTGGCCGCGCTTACCGACAATCACTGGACCGATCTCTGTGAGATCGTTGGCAGGCCTGAGCTCGTCGAGGACGGCCGGTTCGCCTCGAACGCTTCCCGCCAGCGGCACGACCGAGATCTACGCACCGAACTGGAGGCCGTCTTCGCGCAGCGTTCGGCCGTCGAATGGTTCAAGATCCTCGACGCGGCCCGGGTGCCCTGCGAGGTCACGTCCCCCGACTTCGTGCACGGACTGTTCGACGATCCGGAGTGGCGGGACAAGGGCTGGGTGACCAGCTACCAGCATGGTGTGGTCGGCAGAATGGACGTGTTCGGTCTGCTGTTCGACCTGGAGGAGACTCCCGGCCGGATCGCCGGACCGCCACCGGTAGTCGGAGAACACACCCACGAAGTGCTCGCCGAGGTCGGCTACACCGCCGACCAAGTGGCCGAGTTGCTCGCGACTAAGGCCGCGTTCGACACGACGGGCGCGCCGAGGCCGTGATGGTCCACGCCGAGCGCTGTCCAAGCAGGTAGCGCTCTAATGTGTTTATCTTATATAAGATGCACATGCGGAGGGACGGCGTGGTGCTGGGGTTGACCCTGTCGATCGGCGAGTATCGCCAGGTTGGTCGTTCATGACGGTGGACGTCGGGCGACAGCTGGCGGCGCTGTTGTTCGAGCATCCGTTCGCGGACGACCAGGGGCTGCTGTTCGCCGCTGACGCGATGGTGACCGCCGGAGCGGCCCGAGCGGCGGCGCACTCGTTGGCGCTCCGCCTCGGTGCGGCGGGTGTCGAGCCCGGCGAGGCGGTGGCGATGGGGTTGCCGAACGGGCCGGAGGCCGTCGTTGCGATGGCCGGAATCTGGCGGGCCGGCGCGGTTCTCGTGCCGCTCAACCCGAAGGCGCCGGCCAGGGAGCGGGACCACGCGGTCGCGGCAACCGGGGCGGTCGCGTTGCTCGACCCCGACGGACTCCACCCGCTGCCGGGCGAGCACCGCCGCTACGACCCCGCGACGGCGTTCGTGACCTGGACCTCGGGCACGACCGGTGCGCCGAAGGCGATCCTGCACACCCACGACGGGTACCTCGAGCTGCTCGACCGGGTGCTCGGACCGCTCCGCGGCCGCGCCCGTAACCGGCCCGAGACGCCGCCGTCGCCGAACCTGATCCCGCTGTCGCTGGCGTTGAACAGCGGCATCTACAACGCGCTGTTCGGGCTCCGGGCCGGTGCCGCGCTGGTCATCATGGACCGGTTCACCACCGGTGACTTCGCCAGCCTGGTCCGCCGCTTCGAGATCCGCTCCACGGTGCTGCCACCGCCGGCGATCGCGATGCTCAACGACGACGTCGAGCTCACCGACCTCGGCCCGCTGAAGTACGTCCGCAGCATCACCGCGCCACTCTCGCCGTTGCAGGCCCGAAGGTTCACCGCGCGCTTCGGCGTTTTCGTGCTCAACGGCTACGGGCAGGCGGAGATCGGCGAGGTGCTCGGCTGGACGGCGGCCGACGCGAGAGCTCATCCCGAGAAGGTCGGCGCCGTGGGCCGCGCGCATCCGGGGGTGGCCGTCCGGATCGTCGATGACGCGGGCCGGGCGGTCCAACCCGACACGGTGGGTGCGCTGCTGGTCCGCCCGCCCCGAATGGCCGTGGGTTACGCAACCGGTGAGGATCTCGGGGGCCGGATCGACGCCGAAGGCTACCTGCGTACGGGCGATCTCGCGCGGGTGGACCCCGACGGCTTCGTCTGGATCGAGGGGCGCGCCGGGGACGTCATCAACCGCGGTGGCAACAAGGTCTTCCCCGAGCACGTCGAGGAGGTACTGAGGCTCTCCCCCTCGGTTGCCGACGCGGCTGTGGTCGGTGTCCCCGATGAACGCCTCGGTGAGGTCCCGGTTGCCTTTGTCGTCGATGTGGGGGTCCGGCCGGCCACCGACGCGGAGCTCGTTGCGCTGTGCCGGGAGCACCTGGTCGCCTACAAGGTGCCGGTCGCCTTCCACCACATCGACGCGCTGCCGCGTACGGAGGTCGGCAAGGTTCGGCGGGGGGAACTGGTGGCGTCCGTGTCGTGAGGACCGGACGCCGGGGCCGGCGGCGGTCAGGCCCGCGCGCGGGCAAGGATTGGCTCGGCGTGCGCGCGCAGCTCCCGCTTGTCGATCTTCGACATGGCGTTGCGCGGGAGGTCGGCCACGAGCTCGACGTGGTCGGGGACCTTGTAGTCGGCCAGCCGATCCCGACACCAGCCGCGCAGCTCGTCGGGGGCGGGCGGGCGATCTGGCCGGGCGAGGACGACGAACGCGACCCCCACCTCGCCGATCACCGGCGCCGGGACGCCGATCACGGCGGCCGTCTCGACCTCGGGGTGCTCCATGAGCGCCCGCTCGACCTCGAGTGGGTGCACGTTGTAGCCGCCGCGGATGTACATCTCCGAACCGCGCCCGACGAGGACGAGGTCACCCCTGGCGGTCGTCCTGGCGAGGTCTCCGGTATGGATCCAGCCGTCGTCGTCGAACGCTTCGGCGGTGGCCTTCGGATCCTGCCAGTAGCCGCTCATGGCGCCGGGGGAGCGCAGCAGGAGCCGCCCGACGGCGGCGGGCGCGACCGGCGCACCGTTGTCGTCCACGAGCCGTGCCCGCACTCCCGGTGCCGGGCGGCCCACCGTCTCCGCCGCCACCTCCGGCGGGTCGTCGGGGGCGGTCCCGGTCGCGATAGGGACCTCCGAGCAGGCGTACCGGACGAGAACCGGGCAGTTCAGCCGGCGTCGCAGCTCCCGGACGAGCTCGGGCGGGACCCTGGTCGCGCCGGTGGCGACGACGCGCAGCGACGAGAGGTCCGCGTCGCCGAGGCCGGGCAGGGCCAGGAGCTTCTCCCACTGGGTCGGCACGCCCTGCCCGACCGTGACCCGCTCCGCCTCGAGCAACGCGAGCATCTCCGGGGCCGTCCAGGGCTGCGGGATGAGGATCGACGTGATCGCCCACGCCATCTGGTCCCACACCCGGGCGAGGAAACCGACGTGGGCGAACGGGGTGCTCAGCAGCCTCCGGTCGTACGGGGCGCTGAGCAGACCGGACTGGTGCGCGGCGGATTCGAGGGCCCGGTGGGAGAACCAAGCCCCTTTCGGAGCACCCGTCGTGCCGCTGGTCCACGCGATCACGGCGGGGCCATCCGGGTCCCGCGCGCCCGTGGGCGGCGCCGCCGGCCCATCGACCGCGGCCGCGAGTTCCGCCCGGGTGAGCGGTGTCCCGCCCAGCGACCCGGCGACCGCGGCGGCGCGGCTGCCCTCCGCGCCCACGGTGGCCGAGGGCCGGACCTTGCCGAGGATCCCTTCAAGCTCATAGCGGCCCAGCCGGGGGTCGGTCGCGGTCACCGTCGCGCCGAGCCAGGCCACGGCCAGGTACGCGATCGCGAAGTCGATCGACGACGGCAGCATCACGCACACGACGTCGCCGGGCCGGACCCCTGCCGCGGCGAGCGCGCTCGCGGCACCCGCCGCCGCTCGCGCCCACTCGCGGTAAGTGAGCCTGCGTTCGCCCGCCACGAACGCGGGGACGTCCCCGAACTGCGCCGCGGCCAGCCGGAGCGCCGTGTCGAGCGTGGGTGCCGAGCCCGTGAGTACCGGTGTCGCCACTGCTCTCTCGATTCCGCCATATCCGGTTGCCTGTGCGTAATATATATTGTCTTGTCTTGTAGGGCCTGGGAGGAGCGCCGGTGGACCTCGGCTTGAGCGGCGCGACCGTGGTCGTCAACGGCGGTTCGAAGGGGATGGGGCGGGCCGCGGCCGAGTCCATGGCCACGGAGGGCGCGCGAGTGGCGGTGCTGGCCCGGACGAAGGAAGCCCTCGACGAGACGGTCGAGTCGCTGCGGGCTCGCGGCGCGGCCGAAGCGTTCGCCCTGCCGGCCGACCTCACCGAACGGGACCAGGTCGACGCGGCCTTCGCCGTGATCGCCGACCGGTGGGGTGAGCTCAACGTCCTGGTGAACGCCGCCGGTCCCACCGGCGTACGTCGATTCGCCGACCTCGATGACGGGGATTGGGCCGCTACGTTCGACATCGGCACCCTCAGCGCCGTGCGGTGCGTCCGGGCGGCGCTGCCACTGCTGCGCGCGGCCGACTGGGCGAGGATCGTCAATGTGTCGGCCCATTCAACGCGGCGTCAGTCGCCCGACATCGTCGCCTACACCGCCGCGAAGGCCGCGCTCACCAGCCTGAGCAAGAACCTCTCGCTCAGCCTGGCCGAGGACGGAATCCTGGTGAACACGGTGTCGCCGGGCTCGTTCCTCTCACCGGGCCTGAAGGGCTACCTCCAGTCGCTCCCGGCGGAACGCAACATCGATCCGGACGATCTCCACGACGCGATGAGGGTCATCAGCGAGGACTTCGGCCACCCCGCCCACCTCGGCCGGGCCGGAGATCCGAACGAGATCGGGCCGGTCATTGCGTTCGTCGGTTCCCGGATCAACACGTACATGACCGGCGCCGACATCAACGTCGACGGGGGCTCGGACTTCTGATCAGCGACTTCTGATCAGCGGTGGCGTGGCAGGTCGACGCCGTCGACGATGTTGGCCTTGATCGTCTCGTGCTGGTTCGAGGCCAACGTGGTGGTCCGGGTCGCGGCCAGGTGGCGGGCGGCGACCGCGGTGACGCGCTCGGTGTTGCCAGCCTCGATGGCGGCCAGCAGCTTCTCGTGCTCGCGCAGGGCCGCGCGGCGGGTCTTCCGCGCCATCGGGGAGTCCGGGTCGGAGGTGGTGCTGGCATCGTCGACCACTCCGGTCCACACCGCGGACTCGTGGGCCGACCAGATCGTCTCAAGGGCTCCGATCACCACGATCATGGGCTCGTTGCCGCACTGCTCCACCAGTGCCTCGTGGAACCGGCGGGCGTTGGCGTTGTACCGGGTGAGGTCGTCCAACTCGGCGTGCTGGGCGTCGATCACCTCGCGCAGGGCCGGGACGACCGTGGCCTCGCGATCCGGGCGCTCGGCGCACATTGCGGCGCAGACGGGTTCGAGATGCAGCAGGGCTCCGCTGACGTCGCCCGGCGTGGCGCCCCGGGTCTGCAGGATCATGCTGATCAGGCGCGCGGTCCGCTCCGGTGTGGGCAGGTGCACGACGGCGCCGCCGACGTTCCCCCTGCGCACCGAGATGAGTCCCTCGGTCTCCAGGATGCGCATCGCCTCGCGTAATGCGGGCAAGCTCACCTGGAACTCCGCGAACAGGCGCTGCTGGCGGGGGAGCGTGTCGCCCTCCTTCAGCCGCCCGGTCAGGATGTCCTCGCGCAGGCTGGCGGCGACGATCTCGGCGAGCCGAGGTTGGCGTAGCTGGCGCACCATGCGCTCCTTCGTCGTGGGACAGGGCACTCTAGCCACCCCGAGGTGCCCGCCTCGCCTCTGCCACTAAGAAAGTTATCTTTACCAAAATAGCGAGGCAGGCTACCGACGACGACTCCGTTACCGAGCCGCGAAGCGCTGGCCGGCGTCGAGCCTGATCGTGCCGCCGTTGAGCATCGGGTTCTCGATGATCGTCACGGCGAGGCGGGCGTACTCCTCGGGGCGGCCCATGCGCTGGGGAAATGCGGCGCCTGCCGTCATCGAGACCTTGAGTTCATGCGAAATCGCCGCGGTGGTGCCGGTGGCGAACAGGCTGGGAGCGATGGCGGTCGCGCGGATGCCGAGCGAGCCGAGGTCGCGCGCCATGGTGAGCATCATCCCGGCGATGCCGGCCTTGGCCGCGCTGTAGGCGACCTGGCCGATCTGTCCTTCGAAGGCGGCGATCGAGGAGGTGTTGACGATGACGCCGCGTTCGCCGTCCGCGTTGGGCCGGTTCGAGCTCATGTGCCAGGCCTGCAGCCGGTTGAGGTTGAACGTGCCCACCAGGTTGAGGTTGACCACCCACTGAAAGCTCTCGAGCGAGTGTGGCCCGCCGCGGTTCACCGTGCGTTCCGCGACGCCGCCGCCCGCGGTGTTCACCGCGATGTGCAGGCCGTCGTGCTGCCGCGCCGCGTCGGCCAGGGCTGCTTCGGTGCCGGCGTAGTCGGTGATGTCACAGGGGTGGAACGTGCTGCCTTTGCCGAGCTCTTCGGCGACCGCGGCCCCAGCGGAGGACGGCAGGTCCAGGATCGCGACCCGGCCGCCGCGGTCCACGATCGCCTGTGCGGTGGCCCGCGCCATGCCCGATGCCCCGCCGACGACCACGGCGGCGTTTCCTTCGATGTTCACTAGGTCTCCCTCTGATTGCAGCAAGACGATCGGACGTGTCATCTGTCAGAATCATCGTTCATTATGCTGGGCTACAGTTCAAGGAAATCGTAGGGAGCAGAGTGGCCGACGCAACGAGGCGCCCCTTGCCACTGGTCACCCAGGAGAACGCGTTCTTCTGGACAGCGGGTGAGATGGGCGAATTGCTCCTGCAGGAGTGCGTCTCCTGCGCGGGCCTGGTCCATCCACCCCGGCCGGTGTGCCCGCACTGCCGCGCCCACGGGCCGAAGCCACGGGCGGTGTCCGGTCGCGCGATCCTCATCGGGTTCACCGTCAACCAGCAGTTCCGGCTGCCCGGGCTGGAGCCGCCGTACGTCGTCGCTCAGGTCGCGGTGGAGGAGGATCCTCGAGCCCGCTTGACCACCAATGCCGTGCAGTGCGAGCCGGGCGAGCTGCGGTTGGGCATGCGGATGGAGGTGGTCTTCGAGCGGTTCGGGGACGTCTGGCTGCCCCTGTTCCGGCCGTGCGTCGACCAGAGCGACCTGCCCCCGTTTCCGCGCGACGAGGTCGAGCCCGATCAGATCGGCCGGTACGTGCGGCCGATGGTGACCCGTGAGAAGTTCGAGGACAAGGTCGCGATCAGCGGCATCGGGATGTCCGAGCTCGGGCGCCGGCTGATGGTCGATCCGCTCGCCTTGACCGTGCGGGCCTGCGAGCGAGCGGTCGCCGATGCCGGGCTGAGCCTGGACGACATCGACGGGCTGTCCACCTATCCGGGCACCGCCATCCCCGGCTTCGGCGAGGGCGGGGTCACCGCGCTGGAGTCCGCGCTGCGGCTGCGACCGACCTGGTACAACGGCGCCCCGGAGACCTTCGGCCCCGGCGGTTCGCTGATC
>Ga0137416_10000423_pt1 | contig 19722 bp, 19 predicted proteins | sample CZODoug3_1_1_16f_FD_108282 | JGI IMG/M metagenome (GOLD analysis project Ga0137416, IMG submission 108282) | Vadose zone soil fungal communities from Angelo Coast Range Reserve, California, USA - CZODoug3_1_1_16fungal (Illumina Assembly) | ecosystem: Environmental > Terrestrial > Soil > Vadose...
GGATTTTCATCGGCCCGCAGGTCAGCACGATCGCCCGCGATTCTCAAGCTTGATTCTACTGCGCGAGCTGTGCCTCTACGGCCGGGAGAGGTGGGCGCTGCTCGCGTCGCAGAACCGCAGCGGCTCGCCGGCCCAGGGTCCGGCGTAGTCCACGCCGATCCGCGGGCCTCGAGCGATGCGAGGGCGGCCGCGCCTCGGCAGCACGATCAGTTCCCCGTCCGGCTCGCAGAGATCGGCCCGGTTGTGGGCGGGCTTCACTCCGAACGCCTTGCAGAGGTTGCCCGGGCCCCGGGCACTCGCGTGCAGCCAGGGGAGCGAATCCGGCACCGGCTCCGCCGCCCGGATCAGCACCGCGTTCGCGTCGCTCCCCGGCCCGCAGACGCAGTTGAGCATCTGGTGGATCCCGTAGATCAGATACACGTAGGCGTGCCCCGGCTCGCCGTACATCACGTCCGTGCGCGCCGTCCGGCCCGCTCGCGCATGACAGGCGAGATCGTGCTCGCCGACGTACGCTTCCGTCTCGACGATCCGTCCCATCACCCACCCGTCCCGAACGCGGCGGGCCAGGACGCACCCGAGCAGGGCCGGGGCGACCTTGACCGCGTTGCGGTCGTAGAAGCTGCGCGGGAGCGGTTCCACCGGCCAATGGTAGACTCCCTGCCATGGCGCCGCAGCTTCGACTCGTCTCGCCAGAGCGCGGACCCGAGCCGCTCGCCTCCTTCCGCGCCGACGCCCGCTTGCGCCTGTGGGGCGCCGGCCTCTGCGCCTGCGGCGCCATCGCCATGACGGCGGCCGGGTACCACCGCACGCTGTCCGCCCTCCTCGCCGGACCGGTCGCAGCCGCGTTCGTGCTCTGGTCGCTCTACCTGCTCGCAACGTTCACCGTGCGCAGGGCCGTCCGATACACCCTCACTCCGCAGCGGCTGGAGGTCGAGCGCGGCATCCTCGGCAAACGGTACGAGAGCATCGATCTCTGGCGGGTGCGCGACGTCATGCTGGACCAGACGCTGCTCGAACGCGTGCGGGGCGTCGGCCGGATCACCGTGCTCTCGACCGACCAACTCGAACCGGAGCTTCTGCTGGGACCGGTCGCCTCCGCGAAACCGCTCTACGACCGCCTTCGCGACGCGGTGGCTGCGGCCCGCAAGGAAGCCAGGGTCGTTCCCCTCGGGTAGCTCACTCCAGCGCTTGCCGCAGGTCGGCGGTCAGATCCTCCGGATCCTCGAGACCGACGCTCATGCGCACCATCCCTTCGTCGACTCCCGCGCGGCGCAGTTCCTCGGCGCTGTACCCAGTGTGGCTGAAGAGGATGGGCAGGCTGGTGAGCGTCTCCGGACCTCCCAGGCTGGCGGCGCGGGCGATCAGCTTCAACCGGTCCCAGAACCTGAACGCTTTCTCCCGTGTCCCAAGGGAGAACGTCACCATCCCGCCGAAGCCGTTCATCTGGCGCTGCGCCAGATCGTGATCGGGATGGCTCGGCAGGCCCGGATACCAGACCCGCCTCACGGCACTCTTCGACTCGAGCCAGCGCGCGACCACGAGGGCGCTCGCGCACTGCCGTTCCATCCGGACCGCGAAGGTCTTCAGTCCCCGCAGCAGGTCATAAGCCACGTGTGCGTCGAGGACGGCGCCGAGCTTTCGCGCGACCTCGCGGACCCTCTCGACCAGCTCCCTGCGACCCGCGATCGTTCCGCAGAGGTGATCGCTGTGGCCGTTGAGGAATTTGCTGGCGGAATGCATCACTAGATCGACGCCTGAGACTAGCGGCCGCTGCACGAGCGGGGGCGCGAATGTGGAATCGATCAACGAGATCGCGCCGGCGCCGCGGGCTGTCCGCGCCACCGCTCCGATGTCTACGACGCGCAACGTCGGATTGGTCGGCGACTCGAACAGGCACAGCCGCGCCCCGCCCTGCGCGCAGGCCTCGACCAGCGCCTCCGGCTCCGCCATCCGCGCGCGGACGCCGAAGCGGCTGAGCACGTCGCGCAGCAGCTTGTACGTGCCGCCGTAGAGGGCCGTCGCCGCCACCACTTCGTCGCCCCCGGAGACCAGGGCCATCAGGGCGGCCGTCAGGGCGCCCATGCCGCTGCCGAAGAGCACGCAGGAGTCGGCGCCTTCGAGGGCCGCCACGGCATCCTCCGCGGCCCGCACGGTCGGGTTCTCGTCACGGCTGTACATGTAGAGGCCGCCCTCGCCGCGCGCGTACCGTTGGACCGCCTCGGCGCTCTCGAAGCGGAAGGTGGTCGATTGAACGACCGGCGTGGTGATGGGCGCGTTGGGGCCTTCGGGCGTACCGGCATGCACGGAGATGGTGGCGACCTTCATGCGGCGCGGTCTATCGCCAGATCTCCTCGGCATTCAAGGCTCGCGCCCGCGGAAAAGAAAAAAAGCCCCCGGACGCCATGTCCGGGGGCTGCGAAAATTGAAGCGCTTCGGTGCCGGGTTGGCGGGGGGTACCAGTGGCCCGGCGTGCGAACGCTTCGTGATAGGGGAGGAGCAGCATCCGTGCCACAGGCTACCCCGCGATTTTCCTCATGAATTACAGAGACGCACATGTTGCCGACATTGCAGATCCGCAATCCCGGATTGCAATCGCGCCAGCGGCCTCTATTTCGCCGAGACGAGCTGCTCGAATTCGGGGGCTCCCTTGAGCCCATCGAACATGGGATCGGCGGCGAGCCAGCTCCTGACTTTCGCGGGCTCCTTCTCCAGCGCCTTGCGCAGCGCGGTGAGCGCATCCGCGCGCCGGTCCCAAAGCGAGTAGAGAGCCGCGACGTTGTAGTTCAGCAGGACGTCGTCGGGATTCAGCTCCCGCGCCTTGGCGTAGCAGCGCTCGGCTTCCTGGTAGAAGCCCTTCTGGGCATAGGAGATGCCCAGGTCGAGCCAGCCCTCGTAATTCTCCGGCTCGAGACGCACGACCTCGTTCAACAGCGCGATCGCCCCCCGGTAGTCGCCTTCATCCATCAGCATGGCGGCGAGCTCGTGGCGGGCAAGCGGATCCTGGGGATCGAGCTCGATGGCCGCCTTGAACTCCGACTTGGCTTCCTCTCGCTGGTCGAGGTCGGCGTACGTCATCCCGAGATTCAGATGCGCGTCGGGGTACTCCGGGTCGAGCTCGATCGCGTCCTTGTATTGCTCGATGGCCATGTCGTGCGCGTGCGTCGCGAGAAAGCACGCCAGGTTGTAGTGCGCCGTCGGGCTGTCGGGCTCCAGCTTGAGCGCGGTGAGGTACTCCTCCATCGCCTGCGCGAAGAGCTTCTTCTCCGAGTAGACCGTCGCGAGGTTGTCGTGAGCGTGCGCGGAGGTGGGATCGAGCTCGATGGCCTTCTTGAACTCCTTGATCGCTTCGTCGAGCCAGCCGCGGTCGGCCAACTCGATCCCGCGGGAGTTGTGCTCATCGGACCGGACGATCTTGTCCTGGCCCTTTGTGTCGCGACCCATGTTCCTCAGATAACACGAAAGGAGGTCCCCGGCCCTCTGTCGGCGACGCCCCGAGGGGCGGAAGACGGACCCGCCAACCGGCCGAAAAGCGCGGGCGTCATGAAGCGGGGCTAGTCTCCGGACGCCGCGTTGTACTTACCGAAATTCTTGAGGTTTTTGCTCGCCTTCACGGTGGCCTTCCGGGCGGTATTCGACGCCTGGTTGCCCGCTAGGCTGTCGGTGGTGCCGCTGAACAGCTCGCGGATGTCGCGCCCGAACACGGTCACCACTCCGATGGCGGCGACGGCGACGAGCGCGACGATGATCAGGTATTCGCTCAGGCCCTGGCCGGACTCCGAGCGGAGCAGGTTGCGGACGAATCGGCGCATGCACGCTCCCTTGGTTCAATCGTCAGCGTACCTCCAAAGCAGCACCGGCGCATCGGTCGGCGATCGGACGTTCGGGCGCACAAGTGGCGGCCGCATCGGCGCCTGCGGATAATTGGTCGCGTGCGCGTGAAGAAGATCGAGCAGATCTGCGAGGAGCTGGCTCGCACTTTGGGAGCGGCGGCCGACTCCTGCATCGTCGCCTGGGACGAGAGCTCCTCCCCGCGGATCGTCTTCGCCACCGGCCACACGCAGGAGGTGCTGTTCGCCAAGGCGGGGGAGCTCGTCGGACGGCCCGCCGGCGCGCTGTTCTCCGGCGGCGAGCGGGCCGCCAGGGACCTCGCCGCGATCTGCTCGAACGTGCCCGCGGCCGAGCAGCGGCCGATGATTCGCGGAGGCCAGCCGTTCGCGGCGCAGCTGCTGCTGCGCGGAGTGAACGGAGGCGCCGTCGCGTTGGTGCGCGATCTCACCGCCGGCCACCAGCAGGCGGATGCGGCGCTGCGCGCGGAGGACCTGGCGCGCTTCGCGTCGCTCGTCGCGCACGAGGTCCGCAATCCGCTCAGCGCGGTGAAGATCGCGCTTCAGACCCTCGAGCGGCATGGCACGCTGGCGCAAAACGATCTGCGCCGCACCTCCATCGCGCTGCGCGAGGTGCTGAACATCGAGCTCCTCCTCAACGAGGTGCTCGAGTTCGCCCGCCCGCCGTCGCTGTCGCTCGTTCCCGCCGACCCCCGCCCCGCAGTGGAGGAGGCGGTCGCGGGCGTCGAGGCGGAATGGTCGGCACGGGGGGTCACCTTCACCTGCAAGCAGCCGGAGCGGATGTCGCCCGCCGCGCTCGACCCGGTCCGGGTCCGGACCGCGGTGAAGATCCTCTGCCGGCAGGCGGCCGTCGCCACGGAGGACGCGGGCGGCGGCGCGGTGGAGGTGGCGATGCGGCAACTTCCGGAAGGATGGGAGCTTTCCGTCGCCGACCCGGGGCAGACACTCTCGCCGGAGCTGCGGGAGAAGGCCTTCGTCCCCTTCACACCCCAGCGCGCGCGCGGCAGCGGCCTCGGCCTCGCGGTGGTTGCGCGCATCGCCCGCGAGCACCGGGGAGAAGTCCGCCTCGAGGAGCGTCCGGGTGGCGGAAATGTTATTTCAATGACGTTCTCCGCCTGACCCAAAATGGACCGAATCCTGATCGTCGATGACGACCGGTCGATCCGGGAGCTCCTCTCCATGCACTTGGAGGAGCGCGGATTCGGCGTGATGTCAGCCGCCACGGGCGCCGAAGGGTTCCGTCTGGCGGCCGAGGCGTCGCCGGCGGCGATCGTCCTCGACATGCGCCTGCCCGACGCATCCGGCATCGATCTCATCCCCGAGTTGAAGAAGCGGGCGGCCGAAGCGCCTGTACTGATGATCACCGCCCACCACGACATGGCGAGCACCATCCTCGCCATGAAGGCGGGCGCGTTCGACTACATCCACAAGCCGATCGACATCCAGGCCTTCGACGTCGCGCTCGATCGGGCCCTGGAGGTGCGCCGGCTGTCGAAGGGGACCGATTACCTCTCGGTGGAGGGCGGCGGCGCGTTCAAGATGGACGACATCGTCGGCACCTCGCCGCCGATGCAGCAGCTGTTCAAGGACGTGGGCCGCGTCGCGGCCTCGCGCGCCACCGTGCTGATCCAGGGGGAGAGCGGCACCGGCAAGGAGCTGATCGCCCGCGTCATCCACAGCTATTCCGCCCCGCAGAAGCCCTTCATCGGCATCGACTGCTCGGCCATCGTCGACACGCTGCTCGAATCCGAGCTGTTCGGCCACGAGAAAGGCGCCTTCACCGGGGCGGTGCAGACGAAGCCGGGCAAGTTCGAGCTCGCCGAGGAAGGCAGCATCTTCCTCGACGAGATCGGCGAGTTGTCGCAGAATCTGCAGGCCAAGCTGCTGCGCGTCCTGCAGGAGCGCGAGGTCGACCGGGTGGGCGGGGTGCGACGCATCCCGATCCGCGCCCGGATCCTCGCGGCCACCAACCGCGATCTCGCCGAGGAGATGCGCACCGGCCGGTTTCGCGAGGACCTCTACCAGCGGCTCAAGGTGGTGACGCTCCGCCTGCCGCCGCTTCGCGAGCGGGCAGGGGACATTCCTCTTCTCGTCGAGCACCTGCTGGTCAAGATCAACCAGCGACTGCACAAGAACCTGCGGCGTGTGCCGCGCGAGGTGATCGAGAAGCTGCAGAGGCGCCCATGGCCGGGGAACGTGCGCGAGTTGGAGAACGTCCTCACCCGCGCCGCGGTGCTCTCGCAGGGGGACATGCTGCTGCAGGAGCACCTGGTCGATCAGGGCGGCATTCCCCGTTCGGAGGCCCGACCGCTGCCCAGCGTGGTGGACGGACGGGTCGCCACCCTGGATGAGGTGGAGCGCGACCACATCGTGCGCGTCTGGACGCTCGCGAGGGGCAACAAAGGCAAGACGTGTCAAATGCTCGGTATTTCCCGGCCGACCCTGGAACGTAAGTTGAAAAAGTACGGTATTGCTGGCGAAGCTGATTGAACGTTTCGTTCTGTCAATTCTACGTTCCGTATGAACGATCCGTTCAAGCGCACGGCTGCCGGGAGTGTGAACTACCGTTCACTGGCCTGATTTTACGTATCTTTGATCACCGTGCGCTGCTTGGCACAGCTGGTGCTCTAGCAGGCGGGCGAGACCCCTTTTGCCCTGGAGCAACAGCATGCGTCCCCTCACGACGGATCCTCGCTTCCAACCCCAATTCCAGCCCCTCGCTTCCCCGAGCCTTCCGCCCGCCGACGTCGTCGACTTCCGCGGCTACTTCAAAGTAGAGACGTTCGGGCACGGCGCCGTCATCTACCGGCCGGGGCTGCCCGCGGACAAGGTCTACCTCCTGCGGTCGGGCCGCGTCCGGCTGCTTCGGCAGGGGAAGGGCAAGAGCCGTTCGGTCCTGTCGATCCTGAAACCAGGCGATCTGTTCGGCGAAGTGCTTCGCCCTGAAGGCTCCTTGATGGAGGAGCTGGCAGTCTCCTCCGGCAAGTGCGAGGTGTGGAGCATCGAAGGCCGCGATTTCCGCGCGCTGCTCGAGGCGCGGCCGGCGTTGGCGGTCGACGTGATCCGCGCGCTCAATGAGCGGGTGCGCCAGCTGCGGCAGCGGGTGCTCGGGCTGACGAGGAAGGACGTTCCCGCCCGGCTCGCCGAGATGCTGATCTCCCTCGCGCAGGCGCACGGGGAGCGCATCGCCCCCGGGAACGAGCTGTGCCTGCACGGGATCACACAGCAGGATCTGGCCGATCTCGTCGGCGCCTCGCGCTCGTTCGTTTCCACCTTGATCAACAAGATGAAGCGGGACGGGCTGCTGGCGAACCAGGGGCGGCTTCTGGTCCTGCGGGACGAGGAGGGCCTGAACCGCGTAGCTGCCCGCGAGAAGTGATCGCGGCGGGCGGTGGCGGCCGCCGACGGTCGAGTTTCCCCCCTTGCCCGCGCCGACCGCCGCCGCCGTTTTTTCTTCCGGGGCTCCGAACCCCGCCTCGGGTCCCCGTGAAAGGAGAAGGGCCGCTTGGTTCTTGCCGGGCGGCCCTTCGTGTCTCCGGCGACGCCGTGACGTGCTCCGCGCCGGCGCCACGGCGTTCGATCAAAAGAGACGAGGCTACGCTTTCGCGGTCTTGGCCTTCTTGACGGGCTTCTCGGCCTTTTTGGCCGCAGCGGCCTTGGCTGCCTTCTTCCGATTGGGCGCCGCCGGCGCGTTCGCGTACTTCTTCCTGAAGCGATCGATGCGCCCCTGCGTGTCGATCAGCTTCTGCTTTCCGGTGAAGAACGGATGGCAGTTGCTGCAGATGTCGAGATGCAGGTCGCCGTGCGTCGACCGGGTCTCCCAGGTCGCTCCGCACGCGCAGTGCACCTTGGCGGTCGGGTAGGCGGGGTGGATGTTCTCGCGCATGTGTGCTTCTCTCTGACAAGCCCGCGGGATTGCTCGCGCGCCAGCGCGCGGGGTCTTCCGCCGGGACGAAAAGGGTGCGAGTCAATAGCGGATCGATAGGCCAAAATCAACTTGTTGACTTCGCCTTCCGTCCGGACGAGCGTACGTTTGCCGTGAAGCTGTCGATCGTCATTCCCGTCTACAACGAAGAGCGCCACGTGCTGGACGTCCTGCGGCGCGTCGCCGCGGTGCCCCTCGACAAGGAGCTGGTGATCGTGAACGACGCCAGCCGCGACGGCACCGGCCACGTCCTGCAAGAGATCGAGCGCGATCCGCGCAAGGTGCTCGCAAGCTCCCGCGGCCGGACCGAGATCCGCATCTTCCACCAGCCCGTGAACCGCGGAAAAGGGGCGGCACTGCACCGTGGCTTCGCGGAGGCGGAAGGGGACGTCGTGGTGGTGCAGGACGCGGACCTCGAGTACGACCCGATGGAGCTGCCGGCCCTGGTCGAGCCCATCCGCAAGGACGAGGCGGACGTGGTGTACGGCTCGCGGTTCTTGCGCGGCCACGAGGGGTTCCCGTTCTGGCACACGCTCGCCAACCGCCTGCTCACGCTCGCGAGCAACATCGTCACCGGCTTCCGCCTGACCGACATGGAGACCTGCTACAAGGTCATGCGCGCGGACGTCATCAAGGAGCTGCCGTTGCGCGAGGAGCGCTTCGGATTCGAGCCCGAGGTGACGGCGCTGCTCGCGCACCGCAAACGCCGGGAAGCGCTCCGGGTGATCGAACGCCCCATCTCCTACAAGCCGCGCTCCGTCGAAGAAGGAAAGAAGATCGGGCTCAAGGATGCGTTCCGGGCCGTGTACTGCATCCTCCGGTACGGGCTGATCCCGCCTCGTCATCGCAAGAGCGATCCGGTTCCGCAGCGGGCGCACGCGGAGCCGTGAATACTAGAGCGCATCTCATAACCTCTCCGCGTCGCCGCGGACGGCGGATCCGCGGCGCCGGGCAGCGTCGCTCATCGTCGGCGTACTCCCGGTACGCCTCGCTCGTCGCTCCTTGCGCGGCTTGCGGCTCCGCCGCCTGGCTCGGTCCGAGGTCATGAGATGCGCTCCAGGCGCGTGACGGCCCTGATGGTGGCGCTGGCCGTCATCGGCATGCTGCGCATCCTCTGGCTCCATTTCGTTTCCGAGCCGCGGAACGAGCCGCGCCGCGCCCCCATCGACGTCCGGTATGCGGCGCTGCGCGCCGTCGTTTCCTCCGGGGAGGCGGGGTACGTCTCCGATCTCCCCGCGGCGGTCCACCTCGGAGAGGACGCGGCGACGCTGGGCACGCGCATGTACCTGCACGTGCAGTTCGCGGTGGCGCCGGTCGTGCTTCGCTACGACGACGCCCGCGCCCCGCTGGTGATCGTCAACCTCCACGACCCTTCGCGGCTGCCAGATCTCATGGACCAGCGCAGTCTCGAGCTCGTCGCGCAGATCGCGGCTGGTCTCGCGGTCGCACGGCCGCGATGAGCATCCTCGCCCTGCTCTTGAGCGGCGCCGGTCTCGTCGCTGCGGGCATGCGCGACCGGGCGAGCAACGGCATCGAGCGCGGCTTTCGCGCCGCGCTGGCGATCGCTCTGGGCACCGGCGCCTGGGCCGCGTCTTACGCCGCATGGGGGATGGCGTTCGGAACACCCGGCGCCGCGAAGGACGTCGTGCTGGCGCTGGCAGGCGCCACGGCGCTCGCGGCCTTCCGGCATCGTGTGCCGGCGCCGGCGCCGGCGCAGGGGCGCGAGCCGGCTCCGCGCTGGCTCTACGCTCTCTTTGCCTCAGCCTGCGCCGTCGCCGCAGCCGCATTCGTCGAGCACACCGTGCGCTTTCCCGACGGCGGCTGGGACGCCTGGATGATCTGGAACCTGCGCGCGCGCTTCCTCGCGCGCGCGGCCGACTTGCACAGCGCGTTCTCGCCGGCGATGGCGTTCCTTGCCCATCAAGACTACCCGTGGCTCCTTCCGGGAGCCGTTGCGCAGGCGTTCTCCACCTTCGGCGAGTCGCGCATGGTACCCGCGGCGATCGCTGCGCTCTTCGGCGCGCTGGCGGTCGCGGTGGTGACGCTGGGGGTCGCGCGCGCACACGGCGCCCGTTGGGGGCTGCTCGGCGGATTGGCGGTCGTGACGCTCCCGTGCTTCGCCACATTCGCCTCCAACCAGCAGTCCGATGTCCCGCTGGCGGTCTACTTCGCCATCGCGGCTGCCCTGATGACATCCGCGAGATCCCGGATCGAGCTGGCGCTGGCGGGGTTCTCCGCCGGGCTCGGCATGTGGACGAAGAATGAAGGCGTGCTGTACGCCGCTTGCCTGGGGATCGCCTGGATCTGGCGCACCCGCGACCTCCGCGGCGCGCTCGCGTTCGCCGCGGGCGCGCTCCCCTGCGCGGCGCTGCTCGCCTGGTTCAAGCTCGGCCTCGCGCCCCCCAACGACCTGGCGGAGTTCTCGACGCGCGCGACCATCCTCGAAAACGCCCTCGACTGGCGCCGGTGGGCGGAGCTGCTGGTGCTCACGGCGCGGCGGGTCGTCTACTTCCAGGACTTCGGCTTCTGGGTCCTCGCCGGGGTGCTCCTGCTCTGGTTCCTGCGAAAGAGGCCGTTCTCGGTCCTCGGGACGGCGCTCTTCCTCGCCTGCGCGGCGTACGGTCCCATCTACGCGCTGCAACCGCACCGGCTGGACTGGATCTTCCGCACGTCCGCCGACCGGATCCTCACGCAGCTCTGGCCGGTGGCGGTGCTGGCGACCATGCCAGCGCTAGCGAGAACCACAGCGCGTACATGACCTTGGTGTCGTAGAGCACGTCGTGCACCTGCGCCATCGTGAACCAGGCGGCGAGCGCGGCCAGCGCCCCGAGAGCGAAGGGGCTCGCGCTGCGCACGACCATGTGTGCCGCCGCGATCAGGAGCCAGAGCAGCGCGAGCAGGCCGAGGGGACCGGTCTCCGCCAGAGTGGACAGCTCCAGGTTGTGCGCCCAGGTCCGCATGAAGAAGTGCGGGTCGACGCGATCGTAGTAGCGGCCGCACACCAGCGGATAGTTGGCGAACCCGATGCCGCGAAGCGGGTGGTCGCGGATGATCTCCACGCTGCGCGACCAGATGAACAGCCGATCCGCGTTCGCCCCGGCCGAAAAGGCGCTCCCGAGCCGCCCGCGTACGGCCGGGTGCAGCGCGAGGAGCCCGGTGATCGCGGCGAGGGCGAGCGCGAGCGACCGGCGCCCGCTCCGGAAGACGATGACGGCTGCCGCGACGCCGAGCGCGAGATATGCCCCGCGATCGAAGGTGACGGCGACGGCCGCGAGGCCCGCGATCGAGGCGGCGGCGGCCAGGATGCGCCCAGGGCGGGAAAGCACGTCGGCGGCGAGCGTGCCGCCGAGCAGCGCGAGCACCAGCGTTGCGTTGTGGCCGAACGTCAGCCGCGAGGTGAAGAACCCCATCGCGCCGAACCGCCCTTCCACTCCGGGTGCCTCCACCAGCGCGGGCTGGGCGCGCAGGCCAAGCTTGTGGACGAGATCGATGCCGGTCCGATACTGCAGGAGTCCCACCAGGGAGGCGCCGAGGAGACCGACGGCGAGGAAGACCATGAGGCGTTGACGGGTCCAGGCGGGCGCGATCCGCAGCGCGTGTCCGACGATCATGAAACCGAGCACAGACCTCCACAGGGTGGCGGCGGCGACCCCCGGCGTGCCGTAGGGCGAAAGCGCGTCGGAGAGGACGGCCACGGCGATGAACGCGAGCGCCGGCAGATCGAGCGGCGTGCGCAGCGGCCGCGGCGGCGCGAGCAGGATCCCGGCGGCGGCCACGCCGAGGGCGAGCTGCATTCCGGCGATGGAGACGGGAAGGAAGAACGCGTGTGCAGCGAGCCCGGCGAACGCCAGCGCCGCGGCGGTTTTGGAGCGATCCAAGGTCCGCTTACATACTACAGTGCGCGCCGATGCCGCTGCTGGACCGTCTTCTGCTCCGGGAGATCGCCATCCCGCTCGGCGTCGGTCTGCTCGCCATCCTCCAGCTCCTCGTCATCCTGCAGCTGCTGCAGCTCAACGAGGTGGTCTTCACCAGCGCCGTCACCATCGAGGATCTCCTCCGCGTCACGGCGGCGCTCGCCCCGCACTTTCTCGTCGTCGCCGTCCCGCTCGCGTTCATGCTTGGCGTGCAGCTCGGCCTGGGACGGCTGGCGGGAGATCAGGAGATCCTCGCGCTCAGCGCGGCGGGCACGCACCCGCTGCGGCTCTACCGCGTTCCCCTCGCCATCGGGGGCGCCCTCGCGCTGCTCGTGGCGGCCCTCACCCATTGGGCCGAGCCCTGGGGCCTGCAGCAGCTGAACCACGTGCTCAACGACGTGATCAAGCGGAACCTCAAGTCGGGCCTCGAGCCGGGGATCTTCAACGACGGGCTCCCCCGGTTCATGATCTACGTTTCCAGCGAGGATCGGCCGGAGAACGGCCCGTACGCGACCTGGCATGGCGTCCTCATCGAGGACGACGTCGGCGACGGAGCGCCGCTCCTGGCGCTGGCGGAGATCGGGCGGATCGAGGATGCCGGAGGAGAGGCGCTCGCGCTGCGCCTTTCGCGCGGAGAGCTGCACCGGATGGAGGCGGGGGGCGAAACGTTGGCTCGTTTCCAGCAGGGTCGATTCCTGATCGGCGTGCAGGACTCGGTGGCCCACAAGAACAAGTTCGCGCGCAACGAGGCGGCGCTGAGCCGGCAGATGATCCGCGAGCGGCTCGTCGAGCTGGAGCGGCGGGGTGACGTGCGCGAGTCGGCGAGGTTGCGCGTCGAGCTGGTCCGCCGATGGACGCTGCCTTTCGTCTGCATCGCGTTCGCCTTTCTCGGCGTGCCGCTCGCGGTCGCATCCCGAGGAGGGCGGGGCTCCGCCTATCTGGTGACGCTGGCGGTGTTCGTCGGGTTCTACGCGCTCTCGCGCTTCGGCGTCGCTCTCGCGGAGAACGGCCTGAATGCCTGGATGGCCGGCTTGTTGCCCAACGCCGTGGTGTTCGCCCTGGGGGCAGCGCAGACGCGGCAACTCGTCCACGCCGGAGTCGGCAAGCGGCCATGATGCGCCTCTTGTGCGTGCTGCTGCTCGCCGGCTGCATGCGCGCCAGGCCGGAGCTGCCGATCCTGAACTATCACTCGGTCGGCGACGCCGCCGATGATTACACGGTGCCGCTCGCTGCCTTCGAAGAGCAGCTCGACTGGCTGGCCTCGCACGGCTTCCACACCCTCTCGCTGCACGAGCTTGCCGAGTCGCGGCAACGGCGCGCGCCGCTGCCGGACAAGGCCATCATCCTCACCTTCGACGACGGCAAGGCGGACGCGCTCGCGATCGTCCTGCCTGCGCTCCGCAGGCGCGGCATGCGCGCCACCTTCTTCGTCATCACCAGCCTGGTCGGCCGGGCGGGCTATGTCACCTGGGACGGCGTGCGCACCCTGGCGAACGCGGGCATGGAGATCGGCTCGCATACCGCGACCCATCCGCGCCTTCCCGATCTATCCGACGCGCGCGTGCAATACGAGCTCGTCGAGTCGAGGCTGACCCTGCAGGCCGAGTTGCACCGGCCGGTCGAGGCGCTGGCATATCCGTACAATTCGGTGCGCGCGCGGATCGAGAAGGCGGCACGGACCGCCGGCTACCGGGTTGCCGTCGCGGGTGTTGAGCACGGGAGCGCCGATCTGCTCTCGCTGCGCCGGGTGCCGGTCAACGGAATGACCCGCATGGAGCAATTCACCGCGGAGCTCGCGGTCTTCCAGCGCTGACATCGGCGGACCCGGCGTCACCGCGCGCTGCTGGTCGATGCTGCGCGCTCCGCGAGGATCCAGCCGCCACCGCCGGCGATCGGATGCCAGGGCGGCTCCAAGGCCACGCCCTCGTGGATCAGGGCGAACGTCGAGGCGAAGCGGCTGCTCACGCTGGTCTCCAACGAAGGGAGGAGATCGCGCTCGGCGGCCAGCGCGACGACCGCCGCGGCGGCAGTGGCGCGATCACCGGCGACGACGGCAAGCGGGGTCTGCCCAGGAACCCGACGAAGCGCGTCCACCAACACCGTCGAGAACGGGCACGGTGGACGGAGCACCCGCGCTCCCAGCCCCGACGCAGAAACCGCTACCGCCGCCACTGCGAGGGCGGCCGCGCCTGCCGCCTTGGCGCGCCCGCTCGCGCGCTCGAGCAACGCGGAGGCGGCGACGCCCGCGAGCGCGCCCAGGAGCGGGAAGACGACGTAACTGTGGTTCCCCCATTTTCGCTGTGGCAGGCAAAGCGCGGCGAGCACCAGCGCGCAGGTGTAGAGCAGCGGCCGGATCGCCGCGTTCCGGCGAGCCTGCCACAGCGCCACGATGAGGAAGGGGAAGCCCGGCCAGAATCGGCGGACGACCACCGCGAGCGGAAACCACCAGGCCCCCACGCCGGCGCCGCGCCCACCGCTCGCCGAGGCGAGCAACTGGCCATGGAGATAGCCGGTCCGCCACCCGCCGCCCGGATCGATGGCGAGAAACACGGCCAGCGGCACCATCGCCCCGAGCACGGCGAGCGCGGCCCGGCGCTCGCGCCAACGGACGATCGCGACACAGAGCAGAGGCAGCAGCCCGAACGGCCCTTTGATCAACGTCGCCACGGCGCCGAAGACGCCGGCCACCCCCCAGCGACCTGCCAACGCCGCGCCGGCCGCGGCAGTGGCGAAGAGCAAGAGGGGCGGTTCCAGCAGCAGGCGCCCTCCGTACTGCCAGATGGACTCGCAGGTGCCGAGCAGCAGGATGGCCGCGACGCCCGCCCATGCTCCGCCGACCCGGCGCGCGATCGCTCCGGATACCCCGATCGCGCCGAGCATCATCAGGGCGTAGACGGGGTTGATCGCCCGTTCGCCCGCCACCCGGATCGCCGCGGCTGCCGGCCAGAAGCCGAACGGCAGGTGGTCACGGAACACCGGATCGAACGTCGGAAGGTAGCGGAGATCCACCCAGGAGTGATCGCGCGCGAGATTGCGGGCAACCACCGTGTGGATCTGCGCGTCGAAATCATCGACGTGCCCGCCCCAAGGAGCCGCGAGCAGCGCGGCGCAGACGATCAGCGCCGCTGCCCTGGCGATGCGCTCGGGGCGCATCAGCGGCTCATGGAATCGAGGAACTCCTTGTTCGTCTTCGTGCCGCGCATCTTCGAGAGCAAGAACTCCATCGAGTCGATGGTGTTCAAGGGATGGAGGAGCTGGCGCAGGATCCACACCCGGTTGAGCTGCTTGTCGTCCATCAACAGCTCCTCCTTCCGCGTTCCCGAGCGGTTGATGTCGAGGCAGGGGAAGATGCGCTTCTCCATCAGCTTGCGATCGAGGACGATCTCGCTGTTGCCCGTTCCCTTGAACTCCTCGAAGATCACTTCGTCCATGCGCGAGCCCGTGTCGACCAACGCGGTCCCGATGATGGTCAGCGAGCCGCCCTCCTCGGCGTTGCGGGCGGCGCCGAAGAAGCGCTTCGGTTTGTGCAGGGCGTTCGAATCCACTCCGCCGGAGAGGATCTTCCCGGAGGGCGGCACCGTCGAGTTGTAGGCGCGGGCAAGGCGGGTGATCGAGTCGAGCAGGATCACCACGTCCCGGCCGCCTTCCACCAGCCGCTTGGCCTGCTCGATCACCATCTCCGCCACCTGCACGTGGCGGGTGGCGGGCTCGTCGAAGGTGCTGGAGACGACCTGGCCGCGCACCGTCCGGAGCATGTCCGTCACTTCTTCGGGCCGCTCGTCGATCAGGAGCACGATCAGGAACGCGTCCGGATGGTTGGCTGTGACGGCATGCGCGATGTCCTGCAGGAGCACCGTCTTGCCGGCCCGCGGGGGGGCGACGATCAGGCATCGCTGCCCGAAACCGATCGGATTGAGCAGGTCGATGATGCGCGTGCTCATGTCGGTGCTCTTGTGCTCCAGGTTGATGCGCCGCGTGGGGTAGAGCGCGGTGACGTTGTCGAAGAGGAGCAACTGCTTGCCTTCGACGGGCTCCTGGAAGTTGATCTGGTCGACCTTGAGCAGGGCGAAGTAGCGCTCGCTGTCCTTGGGCTGGCGGATCTGCCCCTTGATCATGTCGCCCGTGCGCAGGTTGAAGCGGCGGATCTGCGAGGGCGAGACGTAGATGTCGTCGGGCCCGGGCATGAAGGAGAAGTCCGGGCTGCGGAGGAACCCGAAGCCGTCGGGGAGCACCTCCAGCACCCCTTCGGCGTTGATCAGCGTGTCGGTCTTCTGCGCTTGCAGGATGTGGAAGATCAGCTCCTGCTTGCGGAGGGCTCCCGGCGCCTCGATGTTCAGCTCCTTCGCCAGCTTGGCGAGGGCCAGGATCTTCATTTCCTTCAGCTCGGACAGGTTCATCTGCTGGAGAGCGCTGCTCGCCCGGCCGGACGGCGCGCGTGCATGCGTGTGGGAGTGAGTCGGAAGCGGATGGACTCTAGCCGCCCATGCGCCGAGCGTCAATGCGTTATTCTCCGCGGGGCATGGAAAACCCCGCCGCGCGTGCGGAGGAGCTGCGGGCCCGGCTCCGCGACGCCAGCCACCGCTACTACGTCCTGGACGCGCCCACCCTGAGCGACGCCGAGTACGACCGCCTCTTCCGCGAGCTCGAGCAGCTCGAGGCGGACCACCCCGACCTGATCACGCCGGATTCGCCCACCCGGCGCGTCGGGGGCGCACCGAGCGAGAAGTTCGCCAAGGTGACGCACGGGCGGCAGATGATGTCGCTCGCAAACGCGATGACCGAGGACGAGTTCCTCGAATTCGACGCCCGCGTGCATCGGATGCTCGGTGAGGAGCCGGTCCGATACGTGGTGGAGCCGAAGCTCGATGGTCTGGCGGTCACGCTCAGGTACGAGAAGGGCCGGTTCGCGCAGGGAGCCACCCGCGGGGACGGCCTCACCGGCGAGGACGTGACCGCGAATCTGCGCACCATCAAGATGGTCCCCCTGCAGCTCGGGGGACGGCCGCCCGCGGTCTTCGAGGTGCGCGGAGAGGTGTTCATCAACAAGCGGGACTTCGTGCGCATGAACGAGGAGCGGGAGAAGGCGGGAGAACCGACGTTCGTGAATCCGCGCAATTGCGCCGCCGGGTCGCTGCGGCAGCTCGATCCGCGGATCACCGCGCAGCGGCCGTTGAGCATCTTCTTCTACGAGGTGGGCGAGACGCCGGGGCTCACCTTCGCCACCCATTGGGAGAAGCTCGCTCTGCTGCGCGAGTTGGGGCTGCGCACCAATCCGGAGAACGCGCTCTGCGAGAGCCTGCCGGAGGTGAAGGAAAAGTACCGGCGCATGCTGGCGATGCGCCACGAGCTGCCCTACGAGATCGACGGCAGCGTCGTGAAGGTGGACTCCGAGGATCAGCGCCGCCGGCTGGGAGCGGTGTCGCGCACGCCACGCTGGGCCATCGCCTGGAAGTTCCCGGCCGAGGAGGAAGCGACCACCGTCGAGGACATCTTCGTCAGCGTGGGCCGCACCGGGGCGTTGACCCCCGTCGCCGCGCTGAAGCCGGTCCATGTCGGCGGAGTCACCGTCAGCCGGGCGACGCTGCACAACGAGGACGAGCTGCGGCGCAAGGACGTGCGCGTCGGCGACCGGGTATTCCTGCGCCGCGCCGGCGACGTGATCCCGGAGATCGTCCGGGTGATCGTCGAGTCGCGCCCCGCCGGCAGCCGCCCCTGGGAGATGCCGAAGCAGTGCCCCGCGTGCGGGACGCCCGTGGTGCGCGAGGAGGGCGAGGCGATCACGCGCTGCCCGAATCCGACTTGCCCGGCGAAGACCGTCTCCCGGCTCCGGCATTTCGCCTCGCGACTGGCGATGGACATCGAGGGCCTGGGAGTCGAGACCAGCACCCAGCTGACGGAAACGGGTCTGGTGAAGACGCCGGCCGATCTCTACCGGCTCACCTACGAGCAGCTCGTCGGCCTCGATCGATTCGCCGATCTCTCCGCGCGCAATCTCCTCGCCGCCATCGAGGCCTCCAAGACGCGCCCGCTCCGCCACGTCATCTACGCCCTCGGCATCCGCATGGTGGGCGAGGCGACGGCGGTATCGCTGGCGCGCCGGTTCGGGTCGCTGGAGGCGCTGATGAACGCGTCCGTCGAGGACCTCCAGTCCGTGCGCGACGTCGGCCCGGAAGTGGCGCGGCAGATCCACGACTTTCTCGCCTTGCCCGGGCAGCGGGAGATGATCGGCCAGCTCCTCGCAGCAGGAGTGCGCCCGGATCCGGAGGCGGCCGCCGCGACCGGGGGAGCGCTTGCGGGAAAGACGGTGGTGCTCACGGGCACGCTCGCGAAGTATTCTCGTGAATCAGCGAAGGCGGAGATCGAGCGCCGCGGCGGCCGCGTATCCGGCTCGGTCAGCCGGAAGACGGATCTGGTGGTGGCGGGAGAGGACGCCGGAAGCACGCTGAAGAAGGCACAGGAGCTCGGCGTGCGCGTGGTGGACGAAGACGGCTTCCGGGAACTGCTCAAATGACGAGGGCCGATCTGATGATCAGCGGCCGCGTGCAGGGAGTCTTCTATCGGGCCAGCGCACAGCAGGAGGCCATGCGCCTCGGCCTGATGGGCGAGATCCGCAATCTCCCCGACGGCAGCGTCGAGGCGGTTGTGGAAGGGCCCAAGGAGCACATCGAGGAGTTCATCGAGTGGTGCAAGCGGGGCCCTCCAGCTGCCCAGGTCGAGCACGTGGGAGTGCGCTGGTCCGCTGCCCGCGGTGACTTCCGCACCTTCATGGTCACGCGTTGAGCCTGCCTGCCCGCCCCCACTGCCGCTGAATGTCATCTTGACCGGCGCGGCCGTCGCGCCTACAGGTCAGCCGGTCATGCAGCTCCCCGTCCTCGATCGGCTCATCCTTTCCGCCCAGAAGCCATCCCGTTACGCCGGCGGTGAGCTGAATGCCGTGCGCAAGGACCTCGCGGCAGCGCGCGTCAAGTGGGCGCTCGCGTTTCCCGACACGTACGAAGTCGGGATGAGCAACGTCGGGTTCCGGCTGCTCTACCACGCTCTCAACGAGCGCCCCGACGTCGCCTGCGAGCGCGTGTTCATGCCCTGGCCGGACATGGAGGCCGCGCTCGAGGCGGAGCGGCAGCCGCTCTTCTCCATCGAAAGCCGCGCTCCGCTCGCCGCCTTCGACATCGTCGGTTTCACTCTGCAGTTCGAGCTCTGCTACACGACCGTCCTGGCGATGCTCGAGCTGGGCGGCATCGCGCTACACGCCAAGGACCGCAAGCGCGACGACCCGGTCATCCTCGGCGGCGGACCCTGCACCTACAACCCGGAGCCCGTCGCCCACTTCTTCGACGCCTTCGTGATCGGCGAGGGCGAGGAGGTGGTCCACGAGATCAGCGACGCTGTCGCCGACTGGAAGCGCGGCGGCGGCTCGCGGGACGATCTGCGCTGGCTGCTCGCGGAGATCCCCGGCGTCTACGTGCCATCTCTCTTCCGCCCGCACTACAACGCGGATCGCACGCTGAAGGCATACGAACCGCTCAAGCCCGGGTACGACAGCATCGTCCGCCGGGTGATCCCCGACCTGAATCTCGTGCCGCAAGCGGAGAAGCCTATCGTCCCGTTCATGCAGACGGTCCACGATCGGCTCCCGCTCGAGATCCAGCGCGGCTGCACGCGCGGGTGCCGTTTCTGCCAGGTCGGCATGATCACCCGGCCGACCCGCCAGCGCGACCCGAACGACGTCCGCCGCATCGCCGAGCGCGGGCTTCAGACCACCGGATACGAGGAAGTCGGCTTCCTTTCCCTGAGCGCGGGCGACTACTCCTGCATCGACGGCGTGCTGGAGGACTTCTTCGACGAGTTCGGTCCGGAGAATGTCGGCATCTCGTTGCCCAGCTTGCGCACGGAGACGATGTCGGAGCGGCTCGCCTCCCAGATCAAGCGGGTGCGCAAGAGCGGGTTCACGGTCGCGCCGGAGGCCGCCACCGAGCGGATGCGCCGCGTGATCAACAAGGGAAACGCGGAGAAGGACCTCCTCCACGCCGTGGACACC
>Ga0137416_10000424_pt1 | contig 19714 bp, 17 predicted proteins | sample CZODoug3_1_1_16f_FD_108282 | JGI IMG/M metagenome (GOLD analysis project Ga0137416, IMG submission 108282) | Vadose zone soil fungal communities from Angelo Coast Range Reserve, California, USA - CZODoug3_1_1_16fungal (Illumina Assembly) | ecosystem: Environmental > Terrestrial > Soil > Vadose...
ATGCAGGTGCTGTACGGACGGCACCATGTCAGGGTGTTCCGTTTCGGGCTCCGGCTCGTCCGGGACGAACAGGTTGCTGAAGACCTCATCAGCGAAGTTTTTCTCGACGTGTGGCGTCAGGCGGGCAAGTTTGAAGGCCGATCCGCTGTTTCCACCTGGCTGCTGGCGATTACCCGTTTCAAGGCCCTGTCTGCGCTGCGGCGCCGGAAGGACGTTGGACTGGACGACGAGGCCGCTAACGCGATCGAGGATACGTCCGACGATCCCGAAGTGGCGGCGCAGAAGAAAGATACCAGTGACGCGTTGCGAAAGTGCCTGACGTCGCTTTCGCAGGACCATCGGGAGATCGTCGATCTCGTCTACTACCACGAGAAATCGGTGGAAGAGGTAGCCGAGATCGTCGGTATCCCGGAGAACACTGTGAAGACGCGCCTGTTTTATGCGCGCAAGAAATTGGCCGAGTTGCTGAAGGCAGCCGGCGTGGAGCGAGGTTGGCCATGATGGCAGCGAGCAAGAAAATGCTGGATCAAGAGCCCAGCGAAATCGAGATGCTGTTGCCCTGGCATGCCGCCGGTACGCTGAACGCGCGCGATGCGCGCCGCGTCGAGGAAGCGCTCGCCCGCGATCCCGAGCTGGCGAAGCAATACGCCGTGATCCGCGAGGAGTTTGCCGAAACCATCGACCTCAACGAGAGCCTCGGGGCGCCGTCCGCGCGTGCCATGCAGAAGCTGTTTGCGGCGATCGATGCCGAGCCGGAGCGCAAGCCGTCGGTGTGGTCCAAAATCTCGGCGGCTATCTCGGAGTTTTTCGCCAGGCTGTCGCCGCGGACGCTGGCCTGGTCGGCAAGCCTCGGCGCGATCGCGCTGCTGTTGCAGGCCGGCGTGATCGGCGCGGTGTTGATGAAGAATCAAGCGTCGACGTTCCAGACGGCGTCGCTGGACATGACCGAAAAGAACGCGCCGATCACCCGCGATCTCGGCGGCGCGGCACCGACGCGCCTATTGGTGCGCTTCACTCCGGACGCACGTGTTGCCGATATCACGGCGCTGCTCGACAATTATCAGGCCTCGATCGTCGATGGCGCCAACGGCGGCCTGTTCCGCCTGCAATTCGGCAACAGCGCGATCGGCAAGAACGATGTCGCGGCGCTGATGGCCAGGCTGCAGAAGGAAAAGATCGTCAGCCTCGCGGTAGAGACGCCGTGAGGGCGTCTGGCGCTTCTGCGTAACGTCTGAGGTCCGATGACCCGCGATCGCTGGAACTGGCGGATCGAGACAGCGGTGAGACTGACCGGGGCGGTGTTGCCGTTGGCGTTGCTTGCGGGTTCTGTTGCCGATGCGCAGAGTCTCATCCGCTCGCCGAGCCTGCACATCGAGTCGCGGGTATCGGTTGCGCCGCGGATCAATCCGACCATCGCGGGCAGGCCTGGCGTGACCATTGCGGGCAGGCCAGGCGTTTCGGTCACCACCGTTGCGCGAACGCCGCCACCGCGCGTCGCGGTGCGAACGGTGCCCCACATTGCCGTCGGATCGACGCTTCCATATGCGCACTATTCGCCGAACCTCTATCCGGTTTGCGACGACGCCTATCGCGGCCGCGGTGGTGAATGTTACGATCGTCCCACAGCCCTGATCGGGAGCGGCGGCAGCGGCAAGGGGTCGTTGGCGAAGAGCAAATCGGGCGGTCCGCGCGGCAACCCTCAGCAGGCCGCGATCAACCTGCGCGCGGTTCCGAACGAACTCGTGGCCGAGATCGACGGCGCGCTGACGGATGCGCAGGCCGACGAATTGGCGCGGCGCCACGGCCTGGCCCGGCTCGGGTCGCAGAATTTTCCGCTGTTGGGGACGACCATCGGCCTGTTCCGCATCACTGATCGCCGCCCGACGGAAGTGGTAAGCCGCGAACTCGCCACCGACGCCAGCGTCCGCGCGGTGCAGCCCAATTTCCGCTACCTGCTGCAGGATCAAAAAGCGGTGCCGATCGAAGGCGATCCGGCGCAATATGCCCTTATCCAGCTTCGATTGCCGCAAGCGCATACGCTCGCCCATGGCATCAACGTGACCATTGCGGTGATCGACTCGGGCATTGATGCCAGCCATCCGGAACTGACCAATTCGATTGCCGACAGTTTCGATGCCCTCGGCAGCAAGGAAGGTCCGCACGTCCATGGTACCGGCATTGCCGGTGCGATCGCAGCACATGCGAAGCTGATGGGAAGCGCGCCGGAGGCTCGGATCCTGGCGATCCGCGCGTTTGGCGCGGCCTCGATCGGCGCCGAGCAGAGCACGTCCTACGTGATCCTGAAGAGCCTGGATTACGCAGCGCTGCACGGCGCGCAGATCATCAATATGAGCTTTGCCGGCCCAAAGGACCCGCTGATCGAGCGTGGCGTTGCCGCCACCGCCGCCAGGGGCATTGTGCTGGTCGCCGCCGCCGGCAATGGGGGCGCGAAATCGCCGCCACTCTATCCCGCCGCCAATCCCAACGTGATTGCGGTGAGCGGCACCGACGCCAAGGAGAAGCTGTTCGCGCCATCGAACCGGGGCAATTATGTCGCGCTCGCCGCGCCCGGCGCCGACATCTTCCTGCCCGCGCCGGACGGAAAATATCAGATCCGCTCCGGCACCTCGTTCTCCGCAGCCTTTGTCAGCGGCATCGCCGCGCTGGTGCTGGAGCGCAATCCTGCGTTGAAGCCGAACGATGTGCGCGCAATTTTGACCAATACCGCCCGCGATCTCGGCGCGCCGGGCCGCGACGATCTGTTCGGGGCGGGTGAGGCCGACGCGTTCGCGGCGGTGACGGCCGCGGCCGGCACGCCCGCGGTGCCGGTTGCTACGGCGACCGATGCGCCGGCCGCGCCGAAAGCGCCTGACGGCAATAACAGTTCCGTGAGCAGGGCGCTGAGTGACGCCGTGCCTGCGATGACGTCCGACAAATCCGTCGCAAATGGCGCAAATCGCCCCGCCGCGCAGTGATTTTCGGTGCGTGGCGCCCGATTGGGCGCAGTGGAACCGGCGCTATCGGAGTTAAAAAAATCGCCTGATGAATTGAACGTCCCCCGCACCTGTCGCGACCAAATATGTGTGGGAGCGGTAATTCCCTCCCCATCGGCTGTATTCGGCGCGAGCGCCCATCCACCCCAAGCGCCCATATGGCTTGACCCGTCCGGTTGTCCCCCCGGACGGGTCTTTTCTTTTCTGCGAGCCGCCTCAGACCGTGCGTTGGCTGGGAAGAAATAGCGGCCGATGGCGCATCGCCGCCATGCCGGCGCGCGGCTTGACTGTGGATAGAGCGAATAACCCGGTATTTGTGCGGCTTTCTTTCATCGCAAGGTGTTCAATAAGCCAGCGCACTGGACAACGCAGAAGTTTTCCACAGAATATCGCTGTCACGTCCAATTGATTCGGTTCGGTTGCGTCTGAGTCCGTTCCTCTCGTTGCGGGCAACTTTAATGACACATCGGACAGACGTGGCGCGTGGCCGCGATATTGTCGCACGCTGGTGCGACCTCGCCGAGCGGCGCCTGGAACACCTCACCGAACTGTTCGATTCCGGGCGCTGGCGCCGCTATCACAGCGAGCGCGCATTTCTCGAAAACATCCAGGAAGCCAAAGTCGCGGTCGAAACCTGGCGTGACCTGTTGTTGCGCGAGGCCACGCTCGACAATTCCACGATCGATCTGTCCTGGCTCGGCAAGCCCCGATCGGCGGCGCTCCGTGACGACAGCTGGCGCCAGCGGGGCCCTGTGCTGCAGCCGCAACCGCTCGAGATTTCGGCCGCGCCGCCGCTGCAAGTCGCCCTAGCCGCCGCGGAGGCCAACAAGACGATACCGGACGAGGTTGCTTCCAGGGCCGGCGCGCCGGCCCCGCAGGATGCGCCGATGCCGGTGCTCGATCTTGCCCTGATCCAGGCGCGCTATCCGCTGTTACGCAACGCGCTGTAGCGTTCTAGCGCCGCACTGCATTGGTGCCGACCACCACCTGTGCGTATTGCTGGGCACCGGCAATGGACAGATCGGTGGTGATGGCCCGCGCGTGATCGAGCCCGACCACGGCGCCGCGCGGTGTTTCCGAAATCATGTTGTTGTTGACCAGCGCCGTTCCCGCGCCGGGCACCACCGACACGCCGACGCCGACAAAGGCGTTGCGGATCACATTGCCCGTAATCGCGACGTCGCGCAGATATTTGCCCCAGCCGGCAATGATCCCGAATGACGGCGCGTTCTCGATCACGTTGCCGGTCACGGAAGCATCCGCCTCGACATAGATGCCGACGCCGGCGTCATCGTCGGGCACGGTGCCGATCGGCCGCTTCGGGATCAGGTTGCGGATGATGTTGCCCTGGACCACCGCGATGCGGCCGCCTTCGTTGAAATTGCAGACGGAGACGCCGACGGCCGCGCCGTCGACCGTGTTGTTGGCGATGACCGCGCCTTCGAACGAGAATTCCGAGTAGAGCGCGACTTCGCGGACATTGCTGACGCTGTTGCCCGTGATCTGGATGTTGGACGCCGAATTGCCGCGCACCGCCGAATAATCGCAATTGCGGATGCGGTTGCCGCGCACGATCACATTGCCGGCGCGGAAGGCATTGATGGCGTTGCCGTACTGGCCGGAGCCGCCGGGTCCGGCCTTGATGTCCTCGATCCGGTTATCCGCGACCAGCGTGCCATCGTCTCCAACAGCGGTGCGCAGGATCTCGATGCCGTTGTCGTTAGTACCGCTAATGGTGTTGCGCGAAACGATCAGGCCCTGCGCGTCGAACGAGAGGATGGCGGTGGTCGCGATATGGCTGAAGATGTTGCCGGAGATGTCGCCGGAAACCTGTTCGAGCCAGATACCGTTGCCGCCGCTGCCGGTGATTTCGCAATCAACGATCCGGATGTTGCGCCCGCCGAGGCAATGCACCAGGCCGCGCCGTTCCGGCAGCGGGATATTGCCGCCGTCGAGCGTGATGCCTGACAGACCCACGCTGGCGGCCCCTTCACCCAGCAACATCGAGGGGCCGCCGTTGAAGACGAGCTTGGTCGCGCCGCGCACGCCGATCAGTTGTGTGCCGCTTTGCAAGCGCAGCATGCCGGTGCGGTAAACCCCGGGCGGCAGCGCCAGCGGCACCTGCGCGCGCGCGGCTTCGTCGATTGCGCGCTGCAGATTTTTGGTCTGATCGTCGGGGCTGCCGGGGCGTACGCCATATTGCGTGGCGTCGCGGCCGAGCGCGGAAGTCGGCTGCGCCGCGCGCGCGGCGTCCGGCGACATCGCAAGCGCGCCGGCGGCGCCGGCTGCGGATATTCCGATGAGATGGCGGCGGTTGACGTCCATGATCGCGTCTTCCCGCGGACGCGACTTGGGCTCCGTCCGCGCGACTTAGCTAACCCCAAAATGCGACGCTGCATGGTGAAGACGAGGGCGGAACAAGGCGATTGTTGACGATAGGGTTAATCGCGCGTGGAATAATTAATGCGCTTGCGGCCTACGAACAGCGTGCGGCCTGTCGCGTCAGCTTCACCATTTCCAGCAGCATCGCTTCGCCGGCATCGACCAACTGGTCCAGCGTGATGCGCGAAAACCCCTTGGCCCGCGAGGTGTCGTCACGCGCGAGCAGCGGAATGTGGACAAAGGATGCGAGATGAAGGCCATCGCCCTTGTTGGTGGCCTCGATCGCGCGCCAGCTCAGATAATTGCAGAGATAGCTGCCGGCATCACGGGATGAGCGCGCGTCGATCCCGGTACGGTGCGCCGCACGAAGCAGTTTTGCGGTGTGCGGACCGAACATTTGGGCGTCGGCGTCATCAGCGATGGATCCCTTTCGGGCGCGCTGGCGATCGGCATCGGGGAATAGCGTCGTCACGGCGTTGCGGGCACGGGTCTCGATCCGGACACGGGCCGTGCGGTTGGCCAGTCCAAACATCAATAGCGCCTGCGGGTGGATGCGGGCGATCAGTTGAGGCAGTTCGCGATCGACGGTGTCGTAGGTAACGTGAAAAATGTGACCGGTCAGCGTGACGTCATCGAAAGCAGGACGGCGCAGCTTCGTCAGCCGCTGCACCAGCGGCATGGTCGGGTTGTGCGGCGCGCCCGGAAACGGGCCGAAGCCGGTGATGAGAATGCGCAGCTTCCCGCTCACCGCAGCAGCTCCGCGATCTGTTCGGCGGCAACAGCTGGTGTGATGCGGCCGTCGGCGACCTCGGCCTCGGTCTTTTTCACTTTGGCCCGGATCGCCGGGTCGGAACGCAGCCGCGCCATCATCCGCTGCTCCAGCATCGACCACATCCATTTGACCTGCTGCTCGCGCCGTCGTGCCGCGAATTCACCCGAGGCGTTCATCGCGCTCCGGTGGTCCAGGATTTTCTGCCACAGCAGGTCCATGCCCTTTCCGGTCAGCGCCGAATAGGTCTCGACCGGCGGATGCCAGTGCTCCGAACGGGGACTGAGGATATGCAGCGCGCCGCGATATTCGGCCGCCGCCAGATTGGCGCGCTTGACGTTGTCGCCATCGGCCTTGTTGATCGCGATCATGTCGGCGAGCTCGACCAGGCCCTTCTTGATGCCCTGCAATTCGTCGCCGGCGCCGGGCAGCATCAGGGCCAGGAAGAAATCCGTCATGTCGCAGACCGCGGTTTCGGACTGGCCGATGCCGACGGTCTCCACCAGCACCACGTCGAAGCCGGCCGCCTCGCACAGCAGCATCGCCTCGCGCGTCTTGGCGGCGACGCCGCCGAGCGTGCCGGATGTAGGCGAGGGGCGGATGAAGGCACTGTCGGAACCGGACAGCCGCGCCATTCGCGTCTTGTCGCCGAGGATCGACCCGCCGGTGCGCGCCGAGGAAGGGTCGACCGCAAGCACTGCGACCTTGTGGCCACGCTCGATCAGGAACATGCCGAGCGCATCGATGGTGGTGGATTTGCCGACCCCGGGCGAACCGGTGATGCCGACCCGGATCGCCTTGCCGGTGTCGGGCAATAGCGCCTGGACCAGCTCGCGCGCGGCGGCCTGATGATCGGCGCGGCGGCTTTCGATCAGGGTGATGGCGCGCGCCAGCGCCGCGCGGTGGCCGGCGCGGAGGTCTTTGGCTAGCTTCTCGATATCCGGGGAGGCATTCTTCGGCAGGGTCATCCCTTGGTTTACAACGGCCGTGGCGTGCAGGCGAGGGGATCGTTCAGGACGTGCTCAGCGGGGGGACGCGGCGGCACCTGCTTCCGGTCATTGAAGGCAACCTCGTGAGGGCACAGGCGTCACTGCGACCTGTCGTCGCCGTGCGGCTCGAACCGCCGACTACCACCATAATCGCGTTATCGTATGGTAGGTGGAAAAATCCTAAAATAGATATCGGAAAGCTCCAAAGCTATTTCATCGTTGTCCAGCTCAGGTTGCATTAGAGCATGTTGAACGAGATGGCGAAGAGGAAGAACAAGATTTTGCAGACACAGCGTCAAACCGTAGTTTTCTTTGTAGAACTTACGCAAGTCTCGGCACACGTATTGGTAGGCGATTAGAACGAAAGAATAGAATAGCATGCCAAAAAACTTGAACTCGATCGATTGCCCCATAACACCAGGACCACGACCCGCTGTCGCATGAAGCACAAAATGCTTTTGCGCTCCGAACTCCATGTGAGAAAATTTAGAAAGCGAGCCGTACAAGTGACCCGCGGCAGGAAATCGTTCCTTGAACGATCCGATGCATTTCGAGGGATTCGGAGCACTCAATTGTTTGCGGTCGAACTTAACTCCTACCGCGTAAGCCCAGGCCAACTCTTCTAGATTGCTACGCAAAACGGTCAACGGTTCGGAGAAAAATCCCCAATTTAATAATCGTCGCGCTGCGACCAATGACGATAAAAGCCTGAGTAAAAACAGTTCTGCATGAATGACCCCTGCGTGCTCGTCAGAAAGCTTGGTGTGTAGGCGGCCCTCCTGCAAGAAACTCAAGCTGGTTGATTGGAAGCGACTCTCAATCGCATCAAAGAGTTGCTCGAAACGTGGAATAGCGGGCTGGCTTTGCGGATTATCTTTCAAAATTCTCAGTGCTGACGGAAAAGAAAAATCACCGAAGTGACTAACGATCGCGGCTGCGACTCGCTCTAACAAACGATTGTCGTAGTTAAAGTCTGTCCCGATCCTCACTTGATGTCCACCCAGCCAAGTTTGATATTGCTTGTCTGGATATTTCAGTACGAAAGTCTGGAAGAATTCGGCCGCAACTGTTGCGTGAATTCTCTTGTCGCTCACTCCGCCGCCTCGCTATGGCCGAGCCGCGCATTCAGCTTGTGGATCAGTTCCTCGGCTGCATCCGAGATCACGGTGCCCGGCGGGAAGATCGCCTCCGCACCGGCCTGGTAGAGCGCATCGTAATCCTGCGGCGGCACCACGCCGCCGATGATGATCATGATATCCTCGCGGCCGTGCTTTTTCAGCGCCGCCTTCAACTCCGGCACCGCGGTCAGATGCGCGGCCGCCAGCGAGGAGACGCCGAGGATGTGCACGTCGTTCTCCACCGCCTGCCGCGCCGCCTCGTCGGCGGTCGCAAACAGCGGCCCGATATCGACGTCGAAGCCGACATCGGCGAAGGCGGATGCAATCACCTTCTGGCCGCGGTCGTGGCCGTCCTGGCCGATTTTTGCCACCAGGATGCGCGGGCGGCGGCCCTCGGCGTCCTCGAATGCATCGATCAACGCCTGCACTTTTTCGACCCGGTTGGACATGGCGGACGCCTCCCGCTTGTAGACGCCGGTGATGGATTTGATTTCGGCGCGATGGCGACCGAACACCTTCTCCATGGCGTCCGAAATCTCGCCGACGGTGGCCTTTGCGCGCGCGGCGTCGATGGCGAGCGCCAGCAGATTGCCGTTGCCTTCGCCGGCGCTGCGGGTCAGCGCGGCGAGAGCCTGATCGACTTCCTTCTGGTCGCGCTCGGATCGCAGCCGCTTGAGCTTGTCGATCTGCAGGCGCCGCACGGTGGAATTTTCCACCTTCAGCACATCGATGGCGGCCTCGTTGACCGGCTTGTATTTGTTGACGCCGATCACCGCCTGACGGCCGGCGTCGATCCGCGCCTGCGTCTTGGCGGAGGCTTCCTCGATCCGCAGTTTGGGCACGCCGGCCTCGATCGCTTTCGCCATGCCGCCGAGCGCCTCGACTTCCTGGATGTGGCCCCAGGCTTTTGCGGCGAGGTCGCGGGTCAGCCGCTCGACATAATAGGAGCCACCCCAGGGATCGATGATGCGGTTGGTGCCGCTCTCCTGCTGCAGGAACAATTGCGTGTTGCGTGCGATCCGTGCCGAGAAATCGGTCGGCAGCGCCAGGGCCTCGTCGAGCGCGTTGGTGTGCAGCGACTGGGTGTGGCCCTGGGTCGCCGCCATCGCCTCGATGGTGGTGCGCATCACGTTGTTGAAGACGTCCTGCGCCGTCAGCGACCAGCCGGAGGTCTGGCAATGGGTGCGCAGCGACAGCGAGCGCGGGTCCTTCGGGTTGAACGGCTTCAGCAGCTTCGCCCAGAGCAGTCGCGCGGCGCGCATCTTGGCGACTTCCATGAAGAAGTTCATGCCGATCGCCCAGAAGAACGACAGCCGCGGCGCAAAGCGGTCGACGTCGAGGCCAGTCGCCAACCCGGCGCGGAGATATTCGACGCCGTCAGCGAGCGTATAGGCGAGCTCGAGGTCCTGGGTCGCGCCGGCCTCCTGCATGTGATAGCCGGAGATCGAGATCGAGTTGTATTTCGGCATTTTTTGCGAGGTGTAGGCAAAGATGTCGGAGATGATCCGCATCGAGGGCACCGGCGGATAGATATAGGTGTTGCGCACCATGAACTCTTTCAGGATGTCGTTCTGGATCGTTCCCGAAAGTTTCTCCGGCGGCACGCCCTGTTCCTCGGCCGCCGCCACGAACAGCGCCAGGATCGGCAGCACCGCGCCGTTCATGGTCATCGACACGCTCATCTGGTCGAGCGGAATGCCTGAGAACAGCGTGCGCATGTCGTAGATCGAATCGATCGCGACGCCGGCCATGCCGACGTCGCCGGTGACGCGCGGATGATCCGAATCGTAGCCACGGTGGGTGGCGAGATCGAACGCGACCGAAAGGCCTTTTTGCCCGGCGGCGAGGTTGCGGCGGTAGAACGCGTTGGAATCTTCCGCGGTGGAGAAGCCGGCATATTGCCTGACAGTCCAGGGCTGGTTGACATACATGGTCGGGTAGGGGCCGCGCAGAAAAGGCGCGATGCCAGGCCAGGTCTCCAGAAAATCGATGCCTTCGAGATCGGCTTCGCTGTAGCCGGGCTTTACGAGGATGCCCTCGGGCGTCAGCCACGGTTCGGCACCGCCAGCCGGTTCAGCGAGGGCAGCGTTCTCAAATGCGATGTTTGCAAAGTTCGGTATGCGGCTCATGGGTTACCATCTTAGCACATGCGACTCTCGGGTGCGCCAGCCTCAATCGTGGTCCGGATGCTGGTGGCTGACGATGCCACCAAGCTTGTCCGACCCGTAATTTTGCAGCGTGGTCTGGCTCGGCAGATTGGCGAGGCCGACCACCCAGCCGAGCCGGGATTCGGTGCCATATTGCCGCGTCGGCACCAGCTGGTCTGGCCGGTCGAACGTGCCGGTCATGATCTCGATCCGGGGGCCACCGATACGGCGAAAGCTTAACGGCGTGCCGCAGGCGGCGCAGAAATCGCGCATCGCGATCGATGAGGATTTGAACGCCGCCGGCTGGCCGCGGGTCCAGCTGAAATCGGAATGCTCGATATCGGCGAAAGAGGCGAACGGCGCGCCGGAGGCCTTCTGGCACATCCGGCAATGGCAGATGCTGATTTTGGCAGGCAGACCCGACAGCGCGAAGCGGACCGCGCCGCACTGGCAGCCGCCGGTAAGAACCGTCTTGGTCTCCGAGGTCATGCTCACTCCATCCGCCGATAGGCTTGCTGCAGTGTCGCCAGCGCGTCACCGCCGGCAAAGATGAAATCGCCGATACCCGCGGCGCGAAGGGCGGCCTCCTGTTGGCCGGGCCGGCCTGCCAGATAGATATGCGTTGCGCCGGCGGCGTGAAGGGCCTTTGCGGCGGCTTCCGCCTGTGCGGCATAGACCTTGTCGGAGGAGCAGATGCACGCCACCGACGCGCCGGAGGCTTTGAACGCCGAGGCCAGCGCCGCCGGGTCGGCAAATCCTTCGCTGTCGATCGCTTCGATGCCGCCGGTCTCAAAAAAGCTCTTCGCAAAGCTGGCGCGCGCGGTGAAGTCGGCAGGCGTGCCGAGATTGGCGAGGAATATCCTTGGCCGCGCGCCGCTGCGTTTCAACTGGCTGTCCGACTTGTCGCGCAGCGCTTCAAAGGGCATCGCAAGCCGCATCGGTGGCAGTGCATCGAATTTGAATTTGGCCTCACCATAGGGCGCGAGCGCGACCGGCTTGGCATCGAGCACCGCGGCGATGGCCTCGTGCAGGTTAGGAAATTCGCTGGCACCGGTCAGCACATCCCTGCGCTTGGCAATATTTGCCTCGCGCACCGCGCGGGTGGCAGCGACCTTGCGCTGGATCAGGTTCTGTTCGAGGGCAGCGAAGATGCCACCGGCCTTTTCGATTTCCTGGAACAGCGACCACGCCGCCTCGCAGAGCTGCTGCGTCAGCGTCTCGATGCCGCCGGAACCGGCGGCCGGATCGGATACCTTGGCGAGGTTGGATTCCTCCAGTAGCACCAGTTGGGTGTTGCGCGCCGCGCGCCGGGCGAAATCATCCGGCAATCCCAGCGCCAGCGTGTGCGGCAATACGGTGATGGCGTTGGCACCGGCAAGGCCGGCCGAGAACGTCGCCATCGTCGCACGCAGCATGTTCACATAGGCGTCGCGCCGGGTCAGCATGCGCCAGGCGGTATCGGCGGCGATGTACAACGGTTTGGGCGTCAGGCCGCAGGCCTGCTCGATCCGCGCCCACAACAGCCGCAGCGCGCGGAACTTTGCCAATGTCAGGAACTGATCGGCGTCGGCGCTGAGCCGGGCGTAGACCATGCCCTGGGCGTCATCGAGCGCAACACCGGCCTGTTCGATCGCGCGCAGATAGGCGATGCCCGAGGCCAGCACGAACGCCAGTTCCTGTACCTCGGATCCGCCGGCATCATGGATCACGCGCCCGTCGGCCGCCGCGAACGGACCTTTGAACCCCATTGCGGCGAGGCCTTGGATCGCCCCCGTCACCGCGGGCACGATCTCCGGCCAGCTATAGGGACTGGATCCCCAGACCGCGCAGGCGCCGAGCGGATCAAGACCGAAGCGGATATCGCAGGCGGCAGGGCTCAACCCCCCGCGCTTCACATATTCGGCGACGTGAATGGCGGCCATGCGCGATTGCGGGCCGATCTGAAGTTCGAGCGCGATGCCGGCATCGAGATAGATGCCGTCGAGAATCTTCTCCACCGCCGCCGCCGTCGGCTCCAGTCCGAAGCCGTAAGCGCCATTGGCGCCGGCGAATACCAGCGTCAGCCCGGTGGCGCCGTTCTCGAGATCATGCAGCGCCTGCGCATTGGCTTGCGCGGCATCCGGATGATCGATCCGCTGTATGATCTGCCACGGGGCAGCCGCGCGGCGGCCGGCAATCGGGCTGGCGTTGGTCGCCCGCCGGTAGATCGGCTCGATCTTGAGGCCGTCATAGGTCTTGCCGACGAGTTTTTCGAACGGGGCGCGCTTCAGCACGCCGTCGACCAGCTTGCGCCAGTCGTCGTAGGTCGCCGCTGCGAAATCCGCCGCCAGCCTCAAATCGTCAGTCGTGGTCGTCATCCGGCGAACCGTTCCCTAAACCCATGTTTGTTTGGCCGGAAATTGCCATGGCGCGGCCGCCAAGCCAAACGGTTGTTTCGGCCCCGTTCCGGTCAGCCGAGGTCGGGTAGCCGCAAAATACCTTCGGTCGAAAGCCCGGCCAGCGCGTCGCTGACCCGGCGTCCCCTGATGAGACGGTCGGGGACGATCTCGGCCAGCGGCACCAGCACGAACGCGCGCTCGAACAGCCGGGGGTGCGGCAGCGTCAGCTCCGGCTTGTCGATTTTGACATCGTCGTAGGCGATCAGATCGAGGTCGAGGGTGCGCGGGCCCCAGTGTCGCTCCTGCGCGCGGTCGCGGCCGAATTTCTTTTCGATCTTGTGCAGCGTGAACAACAGCGCGTGGGGGTCGAGGCCGGTGTCGATCTCGATGCAGGCATTGACGAAGGAGGCCTGCTGCTCATCGCCCCAGGGCGGGGTCGCATAGTCCGACGAACGCGCCAACAGCGCGGCCTGCGTCATGCCGCAGATATTGGAGATAGCCTTGTTAAATGTCGCGCGGACATCGCCGACATTGCCGCCGAGCGCGATCAGGACACTAGCCATGCGGCGGCGATGGCCGTTGCCGGGTCAGCACCACGCCGACATCCTCGAAGATCGCGGCAATCGGCGCATGCGGCTTGTGGACGGTGACCTTGACCGCGCCGGTGCGCGGGAACGTCGCCAATATGGCGTCCGCGACGGCGCCGGCGGCGCGTTCGAGCAGCTTGTAATTGGTGTTCTTGAACGCTGCGGAGGCGGTCGTCACCACGTTGGAATAGGACACGGTGTCGGCGAGGCGGTCGGTGCGCGAGGATTCCGACAGGTCGACGGAAAGCTCGAGGTCGATCACGAAGCGCTGCCCGACCTCGGTCTCGTGTTCCATCACGCCGTGGCGGGCATGGATGACGACGCCGGTGATGAAGATGGTATCGCTCATTCCTGTTCCCTGATTGCCGCCGCTACCCGTAACGCCTGCACGGTTTCCGCCACGTCATGGGTCCGGATGATCCGCGCGCCGCCTTGGGCGGCGATCAAATGCGCCGCGATCGAGCCGCCGAGGCGTTGCTGCGGCTCGGACGGCGTCACCGTGCTGATGAACCGCTTGCGCGATGCGCCGACCAGGATCGGCAGGCCGAAAGAACTGAGCTCGCCGAGGCGCGCCAGGGCGGTTATGCTTTGCTCCGGCGTCTTGCCGAAGCCGATCCCAGGGTCGAGCACGATTCTGTCGGGCGAAACGCCGGCCCTGGCCGCGATGTCGAGCGATCGCGTAAAGAAGGCGGCGATATCTTGCATGATATCGATCGTGGGGTCGGCCGCATCGCGGTTGTGCATGATGATGACGGGCGCCTGGCGCGCCGCGACCTGCGCGGCCATGCCGGGGTCGCGCTGCAGCCCCCAGACATCGTTGGCGATCGCAGCCCCGGCGTCGAGCGCCCAGGCGACGACTTCGGATTTCATGCTGTCGATAGAGACGGGAACACCCAGCGATACGATCTCGGCCAGCACCGGCCGCAAGCGCCGCAATTCCTCTTCGGCCGGAATCGGCTGGGAACCACCATAGGGCCGGGTAGATTCCGCGCCGATGTCGATGATGTCGGCGCCCTCGGAGACCATCCTGCGGGCCTGCGCCAGCGCCTGCTCGGGTGCTGCGAACTGCCCGCCGTCGGAAAAGGAATCCGGCGTTACGTTCAGCACGCCCATCACGGCCGGATAGGGCCTGGACAACAGCGCCGGAAGTACCGAACGCCCGGCCGGGCCGGCCGCCTGGGCGGATCTGGGCATGGTCGCGATCATGCGGTCGCTTTGCGCGGTCCGCGCTGGCGAGTCAAGGCGGAGAGGGCACCTCAGCGCATGCTCCCGACCGGCTAATTTATCTCTAGTAAGTTATTTTGGGCGGAAGCTTGCGCGCCTGTTCGATGATCTGCTCGACCGACTTCTCCGAGGGCAAAACCCGGACAAGTTTGCGTCTGACATTGACGTCTTTCATGTTCTGCGCCAGCCGCGCCGGGTTGCGGTGGGCGAGTTCGCGCACCGTGGTGACGCCGGCGGCGCGCATCAGCCCGACCTTGGCCCTGCCCATTCCGGGAATCCGCATGTAGTCGGAGAAGTTGGCCCATTCGAGCAGTTGCTGCTCACTGATGCCGGTCTTGGTGGCGAGCGCCTTGCGTCCCTTGACGGTGCGGGCGGCTTCAAGCAGCGCCTCCGTGGTGCGAATGCCCTGTGATTTCAATTTCGAAGCACAATAGGCGGTCAGGCCTTGGATCTCGGAGAGGGGGTATGTCATGGTACTCGATGTGCAGTAGAAGGGACACTAGCCAAGGGAGCTAGAGAGGGTGCTTTAAGCGAACTGGCTGAGGCCCGGTGTCCCCGAGATGATCTCGCCCATTTGATCCCCTCCGATTTTGTCGCGGCCGAAGCTGAAAAGTTCACGCGCAACGTTCTGAATCTCGCGCATGCCCAAGCCGAGCGCCATCAGCCTGGTGCCGAGTGCCATCAACCCGCCGCCCATCAATCGCGATAGGCCACCGTTGCTGTTGGAGGCGGCGATAGCCGCTTCCGCACCGGGGATTTGGTCGATCAGAGCCTGGACCTTGTCGGAGGGTCCCTCGTTACGGAGGAAACCCAGAACGATGCCGATGGTTTTTTCAGCGACAGCGCTATCGATGCCGGCCTTTATGGCCAGCCGCCCAATCAATTCGTCCATATTGCCCCGCCCTCAGCCGGTTGTTGCCGGGCCCTTGCTTGTGAATTGATCTTGAGCGTCTGCGATGCGAATTACAAGCGATCACCACGCATGATGCCGATTTTCGTCTTCGATCGCGGGCCAAGTGTTGCAGCAATGCAAGAGTGAGCGCGAGATTCACGCTATGTTGTCGCGGCGCGCCATCCGTTTTTTATACCCGTATCCATGAAAGTATGAGAAGCCTAACCTGAAAGCGCCAAGATACGTCGATAGCTGGCAAACGGTTTCAATCGACGGCCGGGATACAATATGATTGTGTCGCTTGGCGACCGAACCTCCCCGACGCGCACCATGAGGCGATGCGATGGCGACTACCGACAGCAAGACGCCCGACACCGACGAGAAGATTTTTATCGGCAAGGGTGATCAGGCGGCATGGTTGACGCTCGCGCTCGCGAACCGGCATGGCCTTGTCACCGGCGCGACCGGAACCGGAAAGACGGTTTCGCTGCAGGTGATGGCGGAAGGGTTTGCGCGGGCGGGCGTTCCGGTTTTCGCCGCCGACATCAAGGGCGACCTGTCCGGGATATCCGAAGTCGGCGAGGCCAAGGACTTTATCGTCAAGCGGGCCAGTGAGATGGGGCTTACGTTCCAGCCCGACCAGTTCTCGGCCGTGTTCTGGGACGTGTTCGGCGAACAGGGCCACCCCGTGCGCGCTACCATCACGGAAATGGGACCGCTCCTGCTGTCGCGGATGCTTGATCTGAACGATGTGCAGGAAGGCGTTCTCAATGTCGCGTTCCGTGTCGCGGACGAGAACGGGCTGGCGCTGATCGACATGAAGGATCTCCGCGCGCTGTTGGATGCGATCGCCCCTGACAGCAGCAAGAAGGCCGGTGACGAAGAGGATCCGCTGGCGCCGATCCGTAAAGCGGCGCAAGGCTACGGTAACGTCTCCAAGGCAACGGTTGGAACCATTCAGCGCCAGCTGCTGGTGCTGGAAAACCAGGGTGGCGCGAAGTTTTTCGGCGAGCCGGCGCTGACGCTGAAGGATTTCATGCGAACCGACCGCGACGGCCGCGGCATGGTCAATATCCTGGTCGCCGACAAGCTGATGCAGAGCCCGCGGCTCTATGCGACCTTCCTGTTGTGGATGCTGTCGGAACTGTTCGAGGAACTGCCGGAGGCCGGCGACCTGCCGAAGCCGAAACTGGTGTTCTTCTTCGACGAGGCGCATCTGCTGTTCACCGACGCGCCGAAGGCGCTGATGGACAAGATCGAGCAGGTGGTGCGGTTGATCCGCTCCAAGGGCGTCGGCGTCTATTTCGTCACCCAAAATCCGATCGACGTGCCCGACAAGGTGCTGGCCCAGTTGGGCAACCGCGTGCAGCACGCCTTGCGCGCCTTCACCCCGCGCGACCAGAAGGCGGTGGCCGCCGCCGCGCAGACCTTCCGGCCCAATCCGAAGCTCGATACCGCCCGCGTCATCATGGAACTCGGCAGGGGCGAGGCGCTGGTGTCGTTCCTCGAAGGCGGCGGCACGCCGGCGATGGTCGAGCGCGTGATGATCCGGCCGCCGTCGGCGCGGATCGGACCGATCACACCGGAGGAACGCAAGGCGATCATGGATAACAGCCCGGTGAAGGGCAAATATGATACCGCCATCGATGCCGAATCCGCCTATGAGATCCTGCGGAAGCGCATCGCCGGAGCGGCCGCCCCGGCGGAGGGATCGGATAGCGGCGGGGGCGGCGGAATCCTCGGTCAGATCGGTTCGATCGTCGGCACGATCTTCGGTACCAACATATCGCGCGGGAAGATGTCGACCGGACAGGTCATCGCGCGAAGCGTCACGCGCTCGGTCACCAACAAGGTGGTCGGCGGCATCGTCGCCGATCTCGGCAAATCGGCGGGTGGCTCGATCGGCGGTTCGGTCGGCCGCGCGCTGGTGCGCGGCGCACTTGGTGGACTACTTCGGCGATAGAGCATGATCCGGAAAAGTGGGAACCGGTTTTCCGAAAAGATCATGCTCAAACCAAGAGACCAGTTACGCCACCTGCCCATGATCTTCGGAACGAGCTTGTGCTGAGATACCCATCGCTGCGAGCGCCGCTCGATATCCTGTTCCTGATCTGCTGTATCGCGCTGACGGCCGATGTCATCGCCCCCGAGATTTGGGGACATGGCAAGACCAAGGACTATCCGTTGTGGTTCTGGGCCGGGCAGCAGGTGCTGCATGGCAGGGATCTCTACCCCAGCGATCCCGGGGCCTATTTTGAATTCATCTATCCGCCGCTGCCCGCGGTGTTGCTCGCGGTGCCGAGTTTCTTCGGCAAGATACCGCTCTATCTTTGCCTGTCGTTGCTCAACGTCGTCGCGTGGTGGATGACGGCGCAATTCTCGCACGCGATGGCGGGATCGGGCCAAAGGCCCGGACCCTGGCTGGAGGCGTTGCCCGGCATCGTCACCGTTAGCTTTGTGTTCGACATGTTCGACCTCGGCCAGCCGAACCTGATGCTGCTCGCGATGATGCTGTATGGATTCTGGCTGCTGCGGCTGGAGCGTCCCTGGCTGGCGGGCAGCATGTTTGCGTTGGCGACCGCGATCAAGGTTTTTCCGGTGGCGGTGCTGCCTTATCTGCTTTGGCGCAGACGGTGGGCTGCGGCAGCGAGCATGGTGGTCTTCTTAAGCGTGTTTCTGTTCGTGCTTCCGGCGCCGTTTCGCGGGTTCCAGCACAATTTGACGGAGCTGAAGACCTGGTATCAGGGCATGGTCGGATCAAGTTCCGAGAAGGGCTTTGGGCAGCGCGACGAGCAGAACTGGTCCTGGGTCAATCAGTCCATCATCGCCATGACGCACCGGCTGACCCGCCCGGTCAATTACAGCCAGGATGATCCGACCCAAACCAAACCCGCGCGCTACATGAATTTCGCAAATCTCGATTTCAAGACCGCGAACCTGGTGGTGGTGGCGGTCTCGCTCCTGATCGGACTTGGCTATGTCGCGGTGATGCCGAAGGCTTGGCGACGGACCGAACGATCGGACGCCGAAGAGATCGGCATCCTGTTCTGCCTGATGACGGTCGCCTCGCCGCTGGCGCGGCAATATTACTTCATGTGGCTGTTCTTTCCGATGACCGTGCTGATCCATCGCGCCGCCTACGATCCGCGGCTCGCGGTCAAGGCGGGAACCTGGGCCTTGCTGGCGATTGCAGGCCTCCTGCTGTTGCTGTCGCTTCCGCTGTTTCCGATCGATTTGCAGGCCTTCGGCAATAATCTCGCCGCCACGGTTCTGCTGGTGGGAGGGCTGGTCTGGCATATGCTGCATCCGCCTGCCGCGGATACGGCCGCCGCCTTGCCTCAGGCCACAAGCGAGCTACAACTTGGCGCCAGAAAATAGCGCCCACAGCAAGGGAAGTCCGCGATGTCCAGCGCACAGCTTCAGCCGGTCCTCGACCGCATCGATGCCGATTTCGACAACAGCCTCGAGCGGCTGTTTGCGCTGCTGCGGATCAAGTCGATCTCGGCCGATCCGGCCTTTGCCGGCGATTGCAAGGCGGCCGCCGACCATCTTGCGAAGGATATCGCGACGCTCGGCTTTGCGGCCGATGTCAGGCCGACCGCGGGTCATCCGGCGATCGTCGCCAAGGCCAATGGCAGCACCGACGGGCGGCCGCATGTGCTGTTCTACGGTCACTACGACGTGCAGCCGGTCGATCCGCTCAATCTCTGGCGCCGCCCGCCGTTCGAGCCCGTCGTGACCGATCACGCCGACGGACGCAAGATCATCGTCGCGCGCGGTGCCGAGGACGACAAGGGCCAGTTGATGACCTTCGTCGAGGCGTGCCGCGCCTGGAAGTCGGTGACGGGATCGCTGCCGGTCGACATCACCATCGTGATCGAAGGCGAGGAGGAAATCGGCTCGAAGAATTTCGTGCCGTTCCTTGAAGCGAACAAGGCGGACCTCAAGGCCGACTTTGCGGTGGTCTGCGACACCAGCATGTGGGACCCGAACACGCCGGCGATCACCACGTCGCTGCGCGGGCTCGTCTATGACGAGGTCAAGATCAAGGCCGCCAACCGCGATCTGCATTCCGGCATCTTCGGTGGTGGCGCGCAAAATCCGATTCGGGTGCTGACCCGTATTCTCGGCGGTCTGCACGACGAGAACGGTCACATCACCATTCCTGGCTTCTATGACGGCGTAAGGGATTTGCCGCCGGATATTTTGGCACAGTGGAAGAACCTCAACCTCAC